>Ga0210396_10000818_pt1 | contig 36357 bp, 23 predicted proteins | sample IncBWH17OmetaG_FD_155466 | JGI IMG/M metagenome (GOLD analysis project Ga0210396, IMG submission 155466) | Forest soil microbial communities from Barre Woods Harvard Forest LTER site, Petersham, Massachusetts, United States - Inc-BW-H-17-O ...
AAAATCAAGGGCTGCATTATATTCGCGGTCGGTATCGGATTTGTTTTGTTGTATCGGATCCGGATATCCTTTTTCTGTAGCGCGGGCCCGTTCTTTTTCCATATAGGCACCTCGTACCAGTTTGGCACCTAAATGATAGTTGCCTTTCTCTGCCAGGACAAAAGAAGTTTTTAAATAGGCGAGTCTGTCTTTCCGGTATAGCTGGAATGTGTTATAAACATAAGGATGCTCTTTGTTATAAAGCGCCATCATGGCATTGGCCAGGCCATCAATGGCTTCCTGTATCCAGCTTTCTTCAGCATCAATAAAAATAGGAACTTTTACCTCGGCAGCTTTTTTGCAGATATCATTTACCCGGCTCTTTACTTTTTCATATTCTGCTTTTTCTGCATCGGTAAGCGGAGTGCCGGAGCTTACTTTTTCGAGTAAATCGAAGCGGGCAAGACCGGTGGCTTTAAATACGCAGAAAGGGATGTATATATTATGTTCGGCTTTGGCAATAGTAGCGAGGGTTTCTTTGGTGCAGGCATCAAAGGCGGCTTCTGTTTCAGCCCCTTCAACAGAATAGTCCAGAATGGTTCCGATATTGTATTTGCCCAGTTCGGCAACGGTGTTGGAACATTCTTCAATGGTTTCTCCTCCTACAAACTGCCGGAATATAGTTGCCTTGATCATACCCCTGATAGGGAGGTGCGCTGCCAGGGCAAATTCGGTCATCGTTTTCCCAAAGTTTACAATGGTCGGGTTGCCCACCAGTTTGAAAAGCCAGTAGGAACGTTGTAAGTCATTACGCGTTTTTCCTGAAAAGGCGATTTCTGTATTGTCGAATGAAATCATATACATATGAATGGAGTGCAAAGATATGGATTCAATGGATTGGATAATACAGATATAACCAGGGTATCGGGATAAGAAAAAGCAATTTGTATATTTGACGCATGACCTCTGTCACTTCCATTCAATCTGCCGGTTATTCGGTCTTTATAGGTCCCCAGGCACTGGGTGAGCTCAATAGCTTTCTTCAAAAAGGAGGATATAACAAAGGAAAGCTGTTTATACTGGTAGATGAGCATACTGCCAGGCATTGTCTTCCGTCGTTAACCGCTCAGGTGCCCCTGCTGGAAGGAGCCAGTATTTTGGAGATAGAAAGCGGGGAGGCCAGCAAAAATATTGAAGTATGTACGAGACTCTGGAGGGCCATGGCCGACTTGGGGGCCGATAGGCAAAGTCTGCTTTTGAATGTAGGAGGAGGGGTGATAGGTGATATGGGAGGATTCGTAGCTTCTACCTATAAAAGAGGTATTCCTTTTATCCAGGTTCCAACCACTCTTTTATCGCAGGTAGATGCTTCGGTGGGAGGAAAAACGGGCATTGATCTGGACCATCTTAAAAATGAGATCGGACTGTTTAGTGTACCTCAGGGAGTTTTTATATGGCCCGATTTTCTTAAAACACTGGGCCGGAGAGAGATGATTAGCGGTTTCGCTGAAATTATAAAACATGCTTTGATTGCCGATAAAGGGTACTGGACACAGCTACAGACTTGCAACATAGCTGATGCCGTAGTCTGGGAACAACTGATCCGTCATTCAGTTCATATCAAAAATGAGATTGTGCTTGCTGATCCGAAAGAAAAGGGGATACGGAAGGCGCTTAATTTTGGTCATACCATCGGTCATGCCATTGAAAGTTATTTTCTTGAAAACGATAATCGTCAGCTATTGCACGGAGAAGCGGTAGCCGTAGGAATGATTGCAGAGGCCTATCTCTCGTTTAAAAACAATGGCTTTCCCGAGCTGGAATTAAATGAGGTGACCTCTTTTATCAAGGAACATTTCACCTATGTGGAGATAGATAGCATGGCCGATCATAGGTTGCTGGAACTGATGCGCCACGACAAGAAAAATGAAAAGGGCGCGTTGAATTTTACCTTGTTAAACAGGATAGGGGAGTATAGCATTAATAAACATGCTACCGTGGCTCAGATAAGTGAAGCCCTGAATTATTACCGAGAAGCAGCTATTTAAAACAAATCAGGCAATGACGCGGTTGAGTACTTCGCGCACCATTTTTTGTTTTGTTTTCAATGCTTGCAGCTTTTCCTTTTCCTGAGCAATCTTATCATTAATATCTTTCAGCAGCGGATTATCACTTTTGCTGCTTTTAAAGAATCCAAGATTGTTTTCATATTTCAAAATATCAAGATGCGTTTGTTCCGCATGTTTCTTGATATGATCATACTCCTTCTGGAGTAAAAAGCCTTCCGGATCTTCTTTTTCCAAACGTTCCAGTTTATTGGCAAACTGGATCAGGGCTAGTTCGTTTTGATTTACATCCAGCTTCTGGTAAAGGGAATCGATGTGCTGATAGAAAACATCATTCAATCGTTTTCTGTCCTTGGGTGGAATAGCGCCTCCGGATTGCCAGTCGTGGCACATCTGTTTGATCGATTCCTTGTCTTTCGCCACATCTCCGCTCAATGCAAAAGTCTGAAACTGAGCCAGGCTTTCTTCTTTTCTTTTTATCTCATCGGATGCTGCAGCATCCTGTTCTTCAAAATGTTTTTTGCGAGAATCGAAGAACTGATTACAAGCTTTACGGAAACGGTGAAAAAGTCTTGATTCCTCATGCAGTCCAACACTCGGAATTTTTTTCCAGTCGGCTTGCAAACGAATCATCTTGTCGGATGTTTCTTTCCATGCCGTGCTGGTGCTCCATTCTTCTGCCTTGGTAATCAGATCCAGTTTTTGTTTTTTCAGATCGTTGCGACCTTCTTTAAGGACGGAGTAATATTGATTTTTTGCATCAAAAAATCGATCGCATAACTCGCGGAAGCTGTTCCACGCCTGTTCATTTTTTCCTTTGCGGGTAAAGCCGGTAGATTTCCAGTCTTTTTGAAGTATCAGAAGAGCATCTGTGCTTTTTTTCCAGCCTTCTTCATCGGTGGGCATCTGTTCTAGCAGGGCTTTGGCTTTCTCCACCAGTTCGCCTTTCAGGGCCAGATTTTTCTCTTTTTGGTCTTCAATAGTTTTGTAGTATGCCTTGATTCTGGCATAAACAAGATCCAGTCCGTTTCTCCACAATGTTTTCATCCCTTCCCACTTATCGTGTGGTACCGGACCTACTTCATCCCACTCATTCCGGTAAATTTTTATCAGCCGTTCCACTTCTTTCATGCTGTTTTGCTGACTCAGCAGATTCAGCTTTTCAATAAGGGCTGTTTTGAGTTCCAGATTCTTTTTGAAATCATGATCCTGTAATACCTTGTAGATATCCAGGCTATAATAAAATGATTCAACGGCTTTACTGTATTCGTTTTGCAGTTCTTTATATACATGGGTAGATACAGCTCCGGCATCTTTCCATTGTGTCTGTAAGTCTTTAAGCGTTTTTAATGCCCGGCCGGGCTGAGATTGGATATCACCCAGGGCTTTAATTTTTTCAATGATACCGCGTTTGAGTTCAAGATGACGCAGTTGTTCAGCGACAATCTTTTTTTCATGAGCTTTCTTCAGATCCTGAAAGCGGAGGAGTATTTCTTCCAGTTGCGTATCTTCAGCCTCCTTGTGGAATTCAAATTCTTTGGAAAAACCCCCTTCATCAATAAATTCCTGACGGGCGGTTTCTTTTTCGCGACCAAGAAGTGTTTCATATTCCTGGCGAATCATTCGCACTTCTACTGCTGCTGCGGTAATGTCTTCCGATTTAAGAAGCGTCTCTAACTTTTCGATCCACTCCCTCTTTCTGTTTGTTTGCATGAGTGCTACTGACTGATTTGGTTACTAATTATTGGTTCTTTTATATAAATGGGGTGGTGAATTTTCCAACATAAAAGTATCAAAAATACGCCACCGGGCAAATCATTTGATCGAATAATCTAGGATTTGTTACCTTAGCCGAAAGAATCTCCCGGTATGATGCGATACAAAATTTCGCACCCTTCAAAAAGTCTTCAAGGAGTGATCAGATTGACCGCTTCCAAAAGCGAAAGCAACCGGGCATTGATCATTCAGGCTATCTGTGAAGAAGATTTTGGTGTAGCTAATCTTGCTTTGGCAGAAGATACGCAAACACTGCAGCGTATTCTGGAAACAGATATCGTGAATCCTCAGGATGAATATAATGTTGGTCCAGCTGGAACAACGATCCGGTTTCTCACTGCGTATTTCTCCTGTATTCCTGGAATCAGGACATTAACCGGTTCGGAACGGATGAAAAAGAGACCTATTGGCCCGTTGGTAGATGCCCTTCGTCAGCTAGGAGCGAAGATAGAATATACCGGTGCCGAAGGATTTCCGCCTATTCGTATTCAAGGTTCTACCCTGATGGGAAATGAAGCAACCCTCGATCCGTCGGTCAGCAGTCAGTTCGTTACCTCCCTGCTGCTTATTGCACCCCTGCTTCGCCATGGTCTGACGATAAAATTTAACGGCAACAAACCCGTATCACATCCATATCTTACCATGACGCTTAAAATGATGGAACATTTTGGGGTGTATGGACAGTATCAGAATGACAGTATTTCGGTGAGTACGCAGAAATATTCTATGAAAGAATCCGAACATACGGATTATGAGGTGGAAGGTGATTGGAGTGCGGCATCATACTGGTATGCGATGGTAGCCCTTGCCAAAGACGCGGATCTTACCATCCTTGGATTGAAGCAAGAAAGTTTGCAAGGGGATGCGGTGGTAGCCAGATTGTTTGAGTTTTTTGGTGTACGTACCGAGTTTATTGAAGGCGGTATCCGATTGAAGAAAGAGAAAGTAAATGCAGAAAATTTTGCATATAACTTTTCCGATTGCCCGGATGTAGCACAAACACTGGCTGTGGTTGTATCTGCATTGGGTATTCCTTCCATTTTTAACGGGCTGGAAACACTTACACACAAGGAAACAAACCGTCTTCTGGCGCTCAAAACCGAATTGGCCAAAGCGGGAACGGAGGTGACAGTAAGTGATGATTCTGTATTGGATATTAAGCCTGAGGGACTTATGAAGGGACTAAAAGGTGTTGTACAAACCTATGAAGATCACCGTATGGCTATGTCGTTTGCACCTCTGGCTCTGATGGATACCCCAGTGGAGATAGAACATCCTGAAGTGGTAAAAAAATCCTATCCCGGTTTTTGGGAGGATCTGCGTTCTGTTGGATTTGTGATTGAGGAAATAGCATAAAGGCCTGAAGGCCTTAACGGATCATATTCACTTCCCGTTCCAGCTGCACACCAAATTTTTCATGCACCGATTCGAGTATGCGGGTAGAAAGATTGTAGATCTCTGCTCCGTTTGCTCCTCCTTTATTAACAAGCACCAATGCCTGTTTTTCGTGTACTCCTGTGTGACCCACTGTCTTTCCTTTCCATCCGCATGACTCAATCAGCCATCCCGCGGCCAGTTTCACATTTCCATTATCAAGGGGATAGGAAACGATATCGGGAAATTTTTCCTTAAGCGTGGAAAACAATGCCATACTTATTTCCGGGTTTTTAAAGAAACTTCCGGCGTTTCCTATTACTGCCGGATCAGGAAGTTTGCTGCTACGGATAGAGCATACCGCCTGGCTGATAGCCGAAATAGATAATTCTTTGATCCCCATTCTATCCAGCTCCTGCTGGATGGCGCCATAGGAAGTATGAAACACCGGTTGTTTATTTAGCCGGAAGGTTACAGCGGTGATGATATATTTATTTCTGGCTTCCTGTTTGAATATGCTTTCTCTGTACCCGAAACGACAACGTACGCTATCGAATTTTTCCATTATCCCATCACTGATGCGTATGGCTTCCAGTTCATGAAACACATCTTTCAGCTCCACTCCATAGGCTCCTATGTTTTGCATGGGGCCCGCCCCTACATTGCCGGGTATTAAAGAGAGATTTTCGAGTCCTGCATAATTATGTTCCACACAATACATCACCAGCTTATGCCAGTTTTCTCCAGCACCGGCGCGGATATAAACATGGTCTTTGTCTTCTTTTATAAGGGTTATCCCCGACAGGTTGTTTTTCAGGACAAGATAATTGACCTGTTCCGTAGTAAATAACAGGTTGCTGCCACCTCCCAGAACTAGGATGGACAGGGCTTTGTGCGATGAAAAATCGAGCAACTCCCGGATCTCTTCTGCCGAGCCTGCTTCGGCATAGAAGCGGGCGGTGGAAGCAATCCCAAATGTATTGAGGGACTGTAACGGGTAGTTTTCATGGATATTCATCTCTTCAAAATTAAGGAGGAATGGGTGTGAAGCAAGTAAGAGGGGGTGTATTTATTCACATGCCCGTATTCATATCTCTGCGTATATTTGAGCGGAATTCCAAGAGCGTATGAAGAAAGCGGTCGTTTCCGTTATCAATGATCTTTCTACCGATCAGCGGGTGCATAAAGTATGTACCAGTTTGCATGCTATGGGCTTTAAAGTAACACTTGTCGGGAGGCGTCAGCGTGCCAGTTTACCGCTTGATGCACGTCGTTACCGGACACGGAGGATGAGCCTTTATTTTGAACAAGGTCCCTTGTTCTACTTTTTTTTCCAACTCCGTCTTTTTTTTCTCCTTCTTTTTCAAAAACAGGATCTTCTTGTTGCCAACGACCTCGATACGCTGTTGCCAAACTATCTGGTAGCTAAGCTAAAAAGGATTCCGGTAGTCTATGATACCCATGAGTTGTTTTGTGAAGTGCCCGAACTGCAACAGCATCCCCGTAAGAAAAAGATATGGAAGCGACTGGAACGTTTTCTTTTTCCTAAGCTGAAATATGTATTTACGGTGAATGATTCCATTGCGCGTATCTATTCGGAAGAGTATAGTGTTCCGGTGAAGGTGGTGAGGAATATGCCTCGTAAGGATTTTTCAGGAACAGGAATCTTTAAAACAAGAAAAGAGTTGCATCTGCCGGAAGATAAAAAGATTGTTTTGCTGCAAGGCGCCGGAATAAATATAGACAGAGGCGCAGAAGAGGCGGTGCAGGCCATGCAATATATAGATAATGCTTTGCTCCTGATTATCGGCAGTGGCGATGTGATAGCAACATTGAAGCAGATGACGATGCAGTATAACTTAAGCGAGAAAGTCCGTTTCATTTCAAAGCTGCCATTTAAAGAATTGCAGTCCTATACCCATTTGGCTGATATGGGTCTTACGCTGGATAAGGATACGAATGTCAATTACCGGTATAGTTTACCCAATAAATTGTTTGATTATATCCATGCCGGAGTACCGGTGTTTGCTTCCAATCTGATTGAAGTAAGACAGATTGTGGAGCAGTATAACGTAGGATGCATTACGCCCGATTCCGATCCCAAAGTCATGGCCAAGCTTCTAAATGAATGCCTGAAGGATGACACCCGTTTGAATATCTGGAAAGAAAATTGCCGCATTGCTGCCACCACGTTATGCTGGGAAGAAGAAGAAGAGAAGCTCCGTGCTGTTTACGGGCAGTTTGTTTGATTTAATCCTCCCCCTGTTCCGCTATTCGTGGAACCTCCCCCTCCAAAGGGGGATAGTAAATAATGTACTCTAATGCTTATAGACTAATAATTGAAACATTAAGCGTTTAATATTAAATATTCTTAACTCTAAATTATAAGCACTCAATTATAAATGCTCAAGTTGGCGTAGTCATCCTGAGCGAAGGGTAGTTTGTGTGAAGAGAGAAGGATAGGATCTGCAAGTGCTAAGCAAGCCAACACACCAGCAGATTCTTCGCCTCATTCCCTTTCCAGCCCTTCTGTTCAGAGTGACCGCTTAATTGTTTTTTTTGCCAACTGCCAACTGCCAATTGACTTCTTGCCTCCTGCGCCTGCCCCCTGCCGCTACCTCCCGTCTCCTGATTTTCCAAAATCATTATCTTAGGCCCTTATTAGAAAACAGCGTGTCCCGGCATCTTCATATTATTTCTTTTGATGTTCCTTTTCCTCCTGATTATGGGGGAGTGATTGATGTATATTATAAGATAAAAGCGCTGGCAGCAGAAGGAGTGAAGGTGCATCTGCATTGTTTTGAATATGGAAGAGCGGTAAGTCCCGAGCTGGAAAAGATCTGCGAAGCGGTGTATTATTATCACCGTCAGATGCGTAAACGGTATTTGTTCAGTCCCTGGCCTTATATTGTTGTTACCCGTCGATCGGAGTTGCTCATGAGCCGTTTGCTGGAAGATGATTATCCCATCCTGTTTGAAGGATTGCACAGCTGTTTTCATCTGAGCGATCCGAGGCTTAAATCGAGAAAAAAGTTAGTGAGGACGCATAATATAGAGCATACCTATTATGTCAATCTGGGAATGGTAGAGAAGAATGTCTTTCGGAAGCTTTATTTCCAACGTGAATCGGCCAAGCTGAGACATTTTGAGAAAATACTGATCGAAGCAAATGTCGTACTGGCGATTTCCAAACCGGATGAACAGGAGCTTAAAACACGTTATAATAATGTGATCCATGTTTCCGCTTTTCATCCGAATGAAAAGATAGAGATACGGGAAGGGAAGGGAGCTTTTGCATTGTATCATGGTAATCTGGAGGTAGGAGAGAACAATGAAGCGGCTTTGTATCTGGTAGAAAAAGTTTTTGCAGGCTGTTCTGTTCCATTGATCATTGCCGGCAAGAAGCCTTCGGCGGCACTGAAAGCAGCGATAGCTTTGAATCCTTCTGTGGAGCTGAAGGATAATATCCCTACTTCGGAAATTCATGAACTTATACAACAGGCTCAGATTAATATCCTCCCTACGTTTCAGGCTACCGGCATTAAACTGAAACTACTGGCTGCATTGTATACAGGCCGGCATTGCATCGTTAATACCCCCATGGTAAAATATACCGGACTCGAATCGCTTTGTTCGGTGAGTGATACTCCGGGTGGAATGCGTAAAGAGGTGGAACGTTTATTTAAAACACCTTTTGATCAGGAGGAGATACGGAAAAGAGAAGCGGTACTCACCCCTTGTTTTTCCAATCGGGAAAATGTACAAAAGCTTTTGGCACTTATATAGCGACCATGGAAGAGTCAAGCAAAGCTCCATTTTCACACTTCAGAATACGGGAAGGGAATTTCTGATACATCATGATATCATGGGTGGCAATTAATACGGCACGCCCGTTTTTACTGATTTCAAGCAACAAGGAAATAATTCCTTCCGATGTTTCCGGATCCAGATTGCCGGTAGGTTCATCGGCCAAAATCACTTCCGGATCGTTTAATAAAGCCCTTGCAATGGCCACCCGTTGCTGTTCACCACCGGAAAGTTCATGCGTCATTTTATAGGCTTTGCTTACCAGTCCCACCCGTGTCAAAACATCCTCTATCCGTTTGGCTTTCTCAGCCTTATCGGTCCAGCCGGTGGCTCTAAGTACAAAACGAAGGTTATCATGGACAGTTCGGTCGGTAAGCAACTGAAAATCCTGAAAAATAATTCCAAGCTTTCGTCTCAGAAAAGGTATTTCTTTTCGTTTAATAGTAGCCAGGTTGTATCCGGCAATGCTGGCTTCTCCTTTTGTAAGAGGGAGGTCAGAGTAAAGAGTTTTGAGCAGGCTGCTTTTGCCGCTTCCTGTTTTGCCAAGCAGGTAAACGAGTTCCCCTTTATCAATGTGAAAGGTTATATCGCTTAATACCAGATTATGTTCCTGGTAGATGGATACGTTTTCCAATGATATGCTTCGGTCTAGGGTCATCTGTGCAGCGTTAATAAGGTCGAATTTACGTGCAACGAAGGTAAGGAGATTCGTTTTAATGCAATAATCTTAACAAGTGTACGTTCATAACTTACAATTAACAAAGCAACCCGCCCCCTTCTATGATGCCTACCTTTACCTGATATTTTTTCTCGAAAAACGAACCAGGCTATACAGGCTCATGAATAACATAAAGAGATGGAAGCTGCTAGTTATTCCGGCACTCCTGTTCGGTATGGTTTTTCCTTTAAACGCACAAAAGACAGCCGTGTATACGGATCCTGATGCAGGATTCAAATGGGGGCTTGAATTGTTTGAGAAGATGGATTATGCGGCGGCTCAGGAAGCTTTTGACAAAGCATCCCAGCATGAACACGACAAGAATTCCTTTATCCGTTCCGAATGTGATTATTACTCAGCAATCTGTGCCATGGAACTGTTTCATAAGGATGCTGAATTTCTGCTCAAACGGTTTGTTCATACTCATCCTGAAAGCCCGCGTGTAAGGAATGTGAGGTTTTGTCTGGGCAAATACAATTACCGCAAAAAAACATATCGCGAAGCCGTACATTGGTTTAACCTCGTAGATGTATATGATCTGAATGAGGAGGAAAAAGGCGAGTTTTATTTTAAACGTGGATATAGCTATCTGGAACAGGATACCAGCTCCATTCAAAAGGCAAAAAGCGATTTCAGCGAGTTGGTTGGAAAGAATACGAAGTACAGCATCCCGGCCACCTATTATCATGCGCATATCCTGTACGGAGAAAAAAATTATGAGTCGGCATTAAACGAATTTCTTACCCTTCAGAACGATCCGACCTTCCGCACAGTTGTTCCCTATTATATTGCTCAAATCTATTTCTTAAGACATCGGTATGAGGATGTGATTGCCTATGTTCCTCCACTCCTGGATTCAGCCAGTACCAAACGAGCTCCGGAGCTGGCACGTATTCTGGGAGAAGCTTATTTCAATACCAACAAATACAAAGAGGCTATTCCTTTTCTGGAGCGCTATCACAAAACAAATACACTGAACCGGTCCGACTCCTATGAACTGGGTTATGCCTATTATATGTCGGCCAATTATGATCCGGCTATCCTGGCATTTAAAGATGCTACGGGTACTGACGACAGCCTGAGTCAGAATGCCTATTATCACCTGGGCAGTTGTTATCTGATTAAGCAGAATAAACATTTTGCACAAAATGCTTTTTCAGAAGCATCGCGTATGCATTACAACCGGGCTATACGGGAAGATGCGCTGTTTTCTTTTGCCGAACTCACCTATGAATTGTCATACAGCCCGTTTAACCAGGCTATAAAAGCCTTGCAGGATTATATTGCCGAATATCCCAATTCGCTCAGGGCGGATGAAGCGTATTCATACCTCGTTAAAATAAACCTGGTGACCAAGAATTATGAAGATGCGCTTCGTTCCATTGAGCAGATCAAAAATATGAACGAGGTATTGAAGCCGGTGTATCAGCAGGTAGCTTATAACCGCGGCGTGGAGTTGTATAATAATTTTGATTATGAGGCGGCTATCCGTCATTTTACCAAGGCCATGAAATACCCCATTGATCCGGTTACCAATGCCCTGGGTAAATATTGGACAGCAGAAGCTTTTTATCAACGGGCTGAAAAGAAGGGGGATCGTAATTTTTATGAAACAGCGCTTGAAAATTACAGGATCTATGAAGTGGAAGCAGGTGCTCCGCGTACTCCTATGTATTCATCCGTTCAGTATAACATCGGGTATGTATTGTACCAACTAAAAGATTATGCCGGGGCTATCATCGCCTTCCGGAAGTTTGTACTGGATAAGACCGCTCCTCCTGATAAAGTATGTGATGCCTGTATGCGAATAGGTGATTGCTATTTCGTAAGCCGTGAATTTTCGGGAGCAGCTGATTTTTATGAGCAGGCTTTTCAAACAAAAAGCGGGAAGAACACTGACAAGGATTATGCCTTGTATCAGAGAGGAATGTCGCTGGGGCTGGAAAAGAAGTACGAAGGAAAAATATCGGCCCTTGTCTCTATGCTCACCATGTATCCCAAATCAGGATATGTACCGGCTGCCCGTTTTGAAGTGGCACATACCTATCAGCTCATCGACAAACCCGAAGAGGCCATCCATTATTACAATATGCTGATTGCCGAAAATAACGGAAGCCCATATATGCGCAGGTGTTATAGCCAGATGGGATTGATTTATGAAAACCAGAACGATTACGATCATGCCATGATCTGTTATAAAAAGGTGGTGGAGCTGGATAAGCATTCGGAAGAAGCATCGAATGTGCTTCCTCAGATACGGCATATTTATGCCGAGGTAAAGAAAGATCCGGATGGATATAGTCAGTATTTACAAGGAATAGGAGAGAAGCCATCCAATAGTCAGATGGATTCAATCACCTATAAGATAGCGAAGGATTATTATAACAATGGAGATTGCGGGAATGCATCTCCGGCTTTAGCTAAATACATTGGCGGTTATCCATCGGGTATTTTCAGTCAGGATGCTATGTTTATGAAGGCTGAATGTGATCTTAAAAACAGCCAGCCTGATGAAGCCCTGAAGGGCTATAAATCCATCCTTAATCTGCCTTCCGGTAAATATACGCTTCCGTCATTGCGTCGTGCCGCTGCCATCTGTTTTAATCAGAATGATTTTGCTTCGGCTTATGACTATTATTCAAAACTGGAAACAGATGCTACCTATGCCTTCGATGCCCGTGTAGGCATGATGCGGTCTGCCGTGGCGCTTAAACAGCTTGCCAATGCGGCTATTGCTGCCAATAAGGTGCTGGGGGCAGATAATCTGGCTGCCGATATGGCCAATGAAGCTCATCTGGTTATTGCCCGTTCGGCTATAGAAGCTAAAAACATAGATCTGGCCTGGAACGAATATGGCATTGTTAAAGCAGGACCGAAAAACGAACATGCTGCAGAAGCCGCTTTCTACCTGGCTCAGATTCAGCATGAGCGTAAGGAATTCAAACCTGCGGAGAAAAGCATTTTCGAGCTCATCCGTCAGCAGGCGGGATATAAAGTATGGGTAGGTAAAGCATTTCTGCTTTTGTCGGATAATTATCTGGCTCAAAGCGACACCTTTCATGCCAAATTTATTCTGAATGATTTTATTAAGAATACGGATCTGCCAGACCTGAAAACGGAGGCGATAGATAAGCTTGGTAAGATTACCGATGCCGAAAAAGCAAGACCTAAGATTGAAGAAAAAGATATCCTGGTGCCGATGACGAATGAGAAGGATGATAAGTTTTTTGATGAGGATAAGAAAGGAGATATGCCACGATGAGAAAAGTCAAATGGATTATAGCCCTTCTTCTTGTTACTGCCGGATGGCAACTGCATGCACAATCAAAATCGGATCCCGGTGATGAGGTGCGTACGGTGGTGATCTCCGCGTTTCAGCCGGAAATAAAACAGCATGCACAAAAGATTGTAGCCACCCCTGCGGTGATTGATTCGGCCGTGCCTGCACCGGCTATTGATTATAAGCTGATACCAAGGAAGATGGAGACCCACTATGATGTGGATCCTATCAAAGAAGCAAAGATGCAGGGGGAGCCTTTAAATCCATTGTATCATGGATATATTAAAGGAGGAGCCGGCAATTATCTGAGTTTGTATGGTGAGGGCGATTATTCCAGCACCCGATCCAAAGATAATGAGTGGAACCTGCATGCAAGGCATTTCTCGTCCTCTTCGTCGGTAGGTGGTCCTCCCGGTTTCAGTGGTTACAGCGATGATGCCCTGAATCTGTATGGCAAAAAATTTATCGGTAAACATACCCTCGACGGAGGAGTTGATTATTCCCGGAATTCGCTTTATTTCTATGGCGATGATGTAGGTAATTATTCCCATTCCAAAGACTCCATCCATCAGTATTTCAATTTTATTGGTGCATGGGTGGGCTTGCTGAGCCATTATCCCGATTCTACACGTAAGATCAATCATGAACTGGTGCTCAAGTATTATTACATGGATGATCACTATAAAACAAGTGAAAACAGTGTGTTGCTGGAAGGGGCTCTGACCCATAAGCTCCATGAAGAGGTAATAGGGCTGGATGGATCGGTGGATTATTTCAGCGATCATTCCCTGAAGGATACCAGCAACGAAACGGGTATCCATCTGACTCCCTTTATTGAAGCGGAAGGAAAAAAATGGAAACTGAAAATAGGTCTTTCTGCTTATGGAGAGTTCGGGAAAGAAGATCCATATTATATGTTTATGCCCGATGCCGAAGCGAGCTATGATATTTACAAAGACGTTATTACTCCCTACGTTTCCCTGAGCAATTCTGATGTGCGGAATACGTACCGGGTGCTCACCAGCGAAAACCCTTTTACCAATCCCGATATCGTAGGTGATATTCGTAATACCCGGTATAAATACACTCTCACAGGCGGTTTAAAAGGAACTATCAGTTCCACCACTTCTTATGAAGCGCATGGCTCTTACAGCGGGGTATCCAATGCGGCCTTTTTTGTGAATGACACCCTCGATCCCCAGCATAACAAGTTTACCGTTGTTTATGATGATGGAACGTTGCTTAACCTGCATGGAGAGATAGGCTATCAGAAATCAGAGAAGCTCCGGTTTTTGCTCAAGGCTGATTATGTGCGTTATTTCCTGGATCATGAAATACAAGCCTGGCATACCCCTACCACCCGGGTAAGCCTTTCGGCTAAATATAGCCTGCAAAGCAAAATCATTGTTACAGGCGATCTGTTTGCCCTTAACCAGCAATTTGCCCGGGAATATGAGCGAAGTGCTGCAAATCCATCCATTATGCAGGTTAACAGCAAGACACTAGCCCCCCTGGTGGATGTTAACCTGGGCGTGGAATACCGCTATACCAAGTTTCTTTCGGCCTTTATCCACTTCAATAATATAGGAGCCGAAAAGTATTACCGCTGGAATGACTATCCTACCCAGCGCTTCAATTTCCTGGCCGGAATTTCGTTTATTTTCTAGGTCCTACCGGAGCATCCAATTCGACTATAAATTCAGTCCGGATAAGCAAATTTTACATGTTGATTTTTATGAACAAATGTTAATAAAAACAGGCGGATTTTCCTCCTTTTAATGATGTCTAACTCCCTAATTTTCACTATATTTGAAAGATATCAAAATCACATTAAAAATCACACAAAATCCTATGGAAGAAGTAGTGAAAGAGACCGTTTCCGCATCCGATTATTCTGCTGACAGTATTCAGGTACTGGAAGGCTTGGAAGCCGTCAGAAAAAGACCTGCCATGTATATCGGTGATATAGGCTTTAAAGGCCTCCATCATCTTGTATACGAAGTGGTCGACAACTCCATTGATGAAGCCTTAGCAGGCCATTGTAAAAACATTGATGTTTCCATCAACGAAGATAATTCTATCACCGTCAAGGATGATGGACGAGGTATTCCTGTTGATATCATGCAAAAGGAAAAGAAATCGGCCCTGGAGGTTGTATTGACTGTGCTGCATGCCGGTGGTAAATTTGATAAAGACTCTTACAAAGTGTCAGGAGGATTGCATGGAGTGGGTGTTTCCTGCGTAAATGCGCTGTCTACCATGTTAAGAGTAGATGTACACTTAAAGGGTAAGCACTATGTACAGGAATATTCCATCGGTAAACCGCTTTATGATGTAAAAGAGGTGGGTCCATCCGATTATCGCGGAACAATCGTGACTTTCAAGCCTGATACATCCATCTTTATTGTTCACGAATACAATTATGAGACGCTTGCTGCCCGTATGAGGGAGCTGGCCTATCTGAATAAAGGAATAAAGATTTCCCTGACCGATAAACGTCATAAAGATGAAGCTGGTAATTTTCTGGGCGAAGTATTCCTATCCCAGGGTGGTTTAAAGGAATTTGTTGAATTTCTGGATGCTAACCGGGAAAAACTGATTGAAGATTGTATTTATCTGGAAAGCGATAAGTATGGTGTGCCCATTGAACTGGCCATGACTTACAACACCTCTTTCTCCGAAAACATTCACTCTTACGTTAACAATATCAATACTCATGAGGGTGGAACACACCTGGCCGGTTTCCGCCGTGGACTTACCCGGACACTGAAAGCGTATGCCGATAAAGCAGGACTCCTGCAAAAAGTGAAGCTGGAAATCAGCGGTGATGACTTCCGCGAAGGACTTACAGCTGTTATCTCCGTTAAAGTTCAGGAGCCTCAGTTTGAAGGACAGACCAAAACCAAACTCGGAAATAACGAGGTAATGGGTTCCGTAGATACTGCCGTAAGCGAAATGCTGAGCAATTATCTGGAAGAACATCCTAAACAAGCCAAAGTAATTGTAGATAAGGTAATCCTGGCTGCTACGGCACGTCATGCAGCCCGAAAAGCAAGGGAACTGGTTCAGCGTAAAAACGTGTTAACCGGCAGCGGTCTTCCCGGCAAGCTGGCCGATTGTGCCAACAGCGATCCCTTGGCTTGTGAATTATTCCTTGTAGAGGGAGATTCGGCAGGTGGAACAGCCAAACAAGGCCGTAATCGTGACTTTCAGGCTATTCTTCCCCTGCGTGGTAAGATCCTGAACGTGGAAAAAGCCATGGAATACAGAATTTATGAAAATGAGGAAATAAAAAATATTTTCACTGCACTGGGTGTTACACGTGGTACTACTGAAGATAACAGAGCTCTGAATCTGGAGAAGTTACGTTATCATAAAGTGGTGATCATGACCGATGCCGACGTGGACGGTTCACACATCTCCACCCTGATCATGACCTTCTTTTTCCGTTATATGAAAGAATTGATTGAAAACGGGCATTTGTATATCGCTACACCTCCTTTGTACCTGGTTAAAAAAGGTAAGGAAGAACGGTATTGCTGGAATGAAGACGACCGTGCAGTAGCTGTACGCGAACTTTCAGGAGGAGAAGGTAAAGAAAGCTCCGTAGGGATTCAGCGTTATAAAGGTTTAGGGGAGATGAATGCAGAGCAGCTCTGGACTACCACCCTCAATCCTCAGTTCAGAACACTGCGTAAGGTAACGATCGATAGCGCTGCAGAAGCAGATCGTATTTTCTCCATGCTGATGGGTGATGATGTACCACCACGCAGAGAATTTATCGAGAAAAATGCCAAATACGCAAAGATAGACGCGTAATATATCCGGTTATTTCTTGTATAGAAACGCCCCCACAAAGGGCGTTTCTGCTTTTTATGTCTTCCGGACTTAATCTCCAATATCTGAACACTAACGATTGTTTTCTTGATTACTAAAGAAATTATGTCAACTACTAAAGATGTTTCCTTGATTACTAAAGAAATCAACCTGATTACTAAAGATATTTCCTTGATTGCTAAAGGAATCATCCCGATTACTAAAGAAACTTCCTTGATTGCTATAGGAATCATCCCGATTACTAAAGAAACTTCCTTGATTGCTAAAGGAATCATCCCGATTACTAAAGAAACTTCCTTGATTGCTAAAGGAATCATCCCGATTACTAAAGAAACTTCCTTGATTGCTAAAGGAAACATCCCGATTACTAAAGAAACTTCCTTGATTACTAAAGATATTTCCTTGATTACTAAAGAAACTTCCTTGATTACTAAAGATATTTCCTTGATTACTAAAGAAACTTCCTTGATTACTAAAGATATTTCCTTGATTGCTAAAGAAACTTCCTTAATTACTAAAGATATTTCCTTGATTGCTAAAGGAAACATCCCGATTACTAAAGAAACTTCCCTGATTACTAAGGAAAACATACAACGGAATGCATGAAGCCTTCCTGTTCCCTTATTGTATAACAGAAAGCGTCAGATGATCAGTATCTGGAGTGGTGGCAGCATCAATGAGAGCATCGAACGTGCCGGCAATACCATCTACATAACCTTGAACTTGTAATGAATAGGTATTTCCCGGAATAAGAGCCGTGATCTGTTTAGACCAGGCGCAGCTCCAGGTAGTGATAGTGCCGGTAACATCATCAAAACTTTGAATTTTTGTCATGGTACCTCCTAAGCTTGCGGCATTGGTTTGATTATATACACGCAGGGCCACATACGCCATGCTTTGTGTATATCCGTATCCGGAAGCCGTGAGTTGAATAAATGCTGTTGTTTTGGTGGCGGTAAAGGTGAGTATCATGCCAGGCACTGCGGTAAAATTGCCTGGACCAACCGAGGTGATTCTAATATTGGTATTGAGAGACAGGCTGCTGATGGTTCCCATGGCTCCTGTGGGCCCTGTAGCGCCGGTTGCACCGGCAACCCCTGCAGCGCCTGTTGTGCCGGCAACACCGGGTAATCCATTAAGTCCTGTGGCGCCCGTAGGACCTATAATGCCTGCTATGCCCGTTGGCCCTGTAGCGCCGGTTGATCCTGTTGCTCCGATTAACCCCGCCACACCGCTAGGCCCTGTTGGTCCTGTAGCTCCTGCAGCACCCGTAGCACCTGTTATACCCGCCGGGCCGGTAGCTCCTGTGGCACCTGCAACACCCGATGTTCCAATGGCCCCGGTAGCACCTGTTGCGCCGGTGGCTCCTGCAGGGCCTGCACTGCAAAGCGATACCCATAGGGTGGTACTCCCGTTATAGTAATAGAAGCATTCCAGATTGGTATCATACACAAGCAACCCATCCTTAGGTGTTGTAATAGCAAGACGCTGAGCAGTGCTCATACGGGGCACCAGCAAGCCCTGGTTGGGGCTCTTCAGTTCCAATATAGAAGCCGGATCAGGTGTGGTAGTGCCAATACCTACATTGTTTTGTGCAGGAAGAAGGGCAGAGGACAGAAGGAAGAAAAGGAAGGGATATAGAATTGATTTCATGGCGGTCATGGTTACTGTTTCAGCAAATATAAAAAAATACATATAATAAATACCATATATGATACAAAATCAAAATAAAACATAAATGCTTAGCTCTTGGATGCTATTATAAGGAGAGTGTTATTTTTTTAACAAAAAAATAATAGCAGATCTGTTTCAGTTTTATAAACCGAAAGTGATCTGCTATTATCTGATTAAATGAAAGGGGTATTTATTTCAAGAGGTTAACCATGCCTGTGTAGACATGTTTAACGTTTTGGTAATCGGTAAGAGCTACCCTCCATACATAGGTGTCTATCTGAGCTACATCGGCGCCGAAATTGGCCTTTCCATCCCATCCCCTATCCCATGTTTCACTGTGAAACAAGAGGTTGCCCCAACGGTCAAATATATCGAGGGTATAGAATTCCGATTTTACCCCGATTCCTTTGGGTACAAATACATCATTGAGTCCGTCACCGTTTGGTGTAAACGAGTTAGGAGCATAAAAAGTAAAGTCAGGCACAATACAAACGGGGCTGGTTACCGAATCCATACATCCGAATGTATTCTTTACCAATAGTAAAACATTATAACAGCCGGTGTCAGGATATGTATACTGAGGATTTTGAAGCGTAGAGGATGCTCCCGAGAAATCGCCGAAATTCCAGTTCCAGGTATTGGCTCCGGTGCTTCCGTTGGTAAAGTTTATCGTAGGACTTACAATGGAAACCGAGCTTGGATCGGCAGTAAAGGCAGCATGCGGAATGGGATATGCAATAATATAATTAGGTCGTGTCAGGGTAGATACACAGGTGTTGATATCCGTAACCGTCAATGTTACATTATATATGCCGGCCGAATCATAGCAATGGTTAATGGTACCACAACCGATACCGGTTTTCCCATCTCCGAACTGCCATACTGCATTTTGACAAGCCGGTGTGGAAACAGCGACGAAACTGGTACAGAAAGGTGTACATCCTGCCGTATCGGGCGATTGGAATAAAATAACAGGAGGAGCATAAATGGTTACAGTAACCGTTCCTGTATCGGCCGGTGTACCGCAGTTATCGGAAACAATAACGGTATAGGTAGTGGTGGCCGCCGGATTAGCAGTAGGATTAGAAACAGTGGAGGACGAAAGGCCTGCTGTTGGTGTCCAGTTATAGCTATAGTTGCCATTGCCTCCTACCGCACCTGCTGTAAGAACAGCGTTTGCTCCGGGGCAGATGGATGCATTGGTTATCGGATCAAGCTGCAACGGAGGATTTACATGCAACGTTACAGTAGCCGGAGCAGATACACAATTGTTTGCATCCGTAGCAATGACTGTATACGTGGTAGTAACAACAGGAGATACAGGAGGAGTAACACCGGTACCGGCAACAGTCCAGGAATACATATAAGCAGGAGTACCTCCGGTGCTATTTGCCGTTAATGCAGAGGATTGGGAAATACAGATTGTTGCAGGTATTACGGTAGTAGCAACAAGTAGGTTGGGTTGAGTGATGGTGGCAGTACCTTGTCCGGCACATCCGTTCACATCGGTTACATTACAAGTATAGGTTCCTGCAGGCAAACCGGATGCCGAGTCAGTATTGCCGGTGATTGGCGACCAGGAATAAATATACGGAGCGGTACCACCGGTACAGCCTATGGTGGCCCATCCATTGCGTCCGTTAAAACAGGTGACATTGGAAGAAGCAGAAACAGTAACTGTTACCCCCGCCTGGTTATGAACCGTAGAAGTATCTTGTACCGTACAATTTTTTGAGTCGGTAACGGTAACAGTATATAGTCCCGGAGGAAGATTGGTATATACCCCTGTTGCAGATCCTGATCCTGGAGTCCAGGAATAACTATAAGGTGCTGTTCCTCCGCTTACCGATGCAGAATCTTTTCCATCAGGAAGGCCGCAATGTGCATTGGTTGCAAACAACGGAGCCAGCAACGGAGCCGGTTCTGTAATCGTGGTATTACCGGTAGCAGTACATCCTCCTGCATCGGTTACCGTAATGTTATAAGCCCCTGCACAAACGTTATTACAACTAGGAGCTGTACATCCAGTGCTCCAGCTGAAAGTATAAGGTGTTGTTCCTCCTGAAGGAATACAAATTAATTGTCCTGTACAATTACCATTACAAGTGGATGCAATACCGGCCAGAGCAAGTGTCATAGCGGGTGGCTCGGTAAGTGTAACAGTGGGGGTAACCGAACAGTTGCCTGCATCGGTAATGGTACAGGTATACGTTCCGGCACATAAAGCATTGGCTGTTGCACCTGCACCTCCTGAGGGACTCCAGGAATAAGTATAAGGCGTACTGCCTCCGCTTGGTGTAACAGAAGCAGATCCGTTGCAAGCTCCGGCACACACCAGATTTACTCCGGCAGTTGTAACAGCCATAGCAGGTGGTTGTGTGATAATGACCGAGGTAATGGTTTGACAGCCGTTATTGTCGTTGATGGTAACCTGATATGTTCCGGCAGCAAGGCCAGTGGCTGTTGCGGCTGTGCCACCTGTTGGCGACCATGAATAAGTAAAGGGGGCAGAACCTCCTGTTACCGTAACGGTGGCTGCACCATTGGAACCTCCGTTGCAGGATACATTCGTGGAAGAAGTAATGGATGCTGTAGGTCCTCCGGTATTATTTACGTTTACAACAACTGTCTGAGGACAACCGCCTGCATCTTTCACCGTTACCGAATAAGTTCCAACCGGAATATTGCTGAGTGTTGCTGTGGTGGCGCCTCCTGGGTTCCATGAATAGGTATAAGCTCCTGCACCGCCTGTAGCCGTAACAGTAGCTGATCCATCAGACTGTCCACAAGTAGCTCCTGTGAAGGAAGTCGTGAGTGTCATGCCGGCAGGTTGTGTAATGGTAACTGTGGGCTTGGTGGTACATCCGTGTGAATCAGTAATGGTACAGGTGTATGTGCCTGCACATAAGGCGCTGGCAGTAGCAGTGGTTCCTCCTGAAGGAGCCCATGCATAGGTATATGCAGCTGTTCCGCCTGTTGGTGTAACGGTGGAGGCTCCCGTACAGGCTCCGTTACACAATATATTTGTTTGAGTAGAGGTAGCACTAAATGCGGTGGGTTGTGTGATGGTGATGACAGAATTAGTAGAACAGCCCGAAGCAGATGTGACGGTAACCGTATATACACCCGCTGCAAGACCGGTTACATTGGACGTAGTAGCTCCACCAGGGCTCCAGGAATAGGTATAAGGAGTAGTACCTCCGGTAGCAGCAACAGAAGCTGTTCCCGTGGATGCACCATTGCATGTTACATTGGTTTGTGAAGGGGTAAGGGTTGGTCCTGCACCCATGGTTACCGTTGCTGTGGCTGTTCCTGTACAGCCTCCGCTGGTGCCCGTAACGGTATAGGTGGTATTGGTGGTGGGGCTTGCAGTGACAGTTGCTCCGGTAGTTCCGCTGAGTCCGGTAGCAGGACTCCAGCTATACGTGGTGGCGCCGGTAGCAGTAAGAACCACATGTCCTCCGGGACAAATAGTAGTTGCAGCAGGAGTAAGACCTACGGCCGTACCGCCAACTGTAACTGTTACGGTGCTGTTAAGAGTTACTTTGGTTCCATCACAATTGGTATTGACAAGCTGTGCTGTATATGTAGTGGTGGTGGTAGGACATACACTGACAGTAGGGGTGCTTCCTATATTGGTGGCTCCATTAAACCAGTTTAAGGTATAGCTTGGAGCTCCTGCAGGAGAAAATCTCCAGCCTTCATTGGATGCACTCCATTGTGTCCCATTTCGTCCGGGTACAGTAACGGCAGTGGTATAAGTAGTGTTCTGGATACCGAGGATGGCAGCTCCGTTGTTCCAGGTAGAACAAAGAGGTTTGTTCTCAATATACATGTCTATATAATTCGTCGTTTCATTCAGGACAAGTTGCTGTGTAGCTATTTCCGTAGTACAGCTGAACATAGGAACCTGATTATAAGAAATAACCAGCTGACGGCAAGGAGCGGTACCATATAAAGCCCATGTGATGCTGCCTCCCAAAGCAGGGTCTATATCATGATAAGGACACATGATATTGGTGGGGTAGGCTGAATTAGGAGCTACTCCGGAAGATTGTGACCAGGGATCATAAGCATTGGCCTGGGTAAGATCAAAGGTCAGATCGCCATTGGCACCTATTACACACTGATTGTAGGTTTGGCCAAAAAAACAAAAGTTAAAAGGAATGGAGATAACACCAGAAAAGATATCGTCCTGCCCTACGATGACGGCTGTTCCGGCAGTATAGGAGAAGGGTGTATAGGGTATTGCATTCACATTATAACTGGTGGTTCCCAGTGTTGCCTGAACCGTTGCACTTAAGGTGGTACAGTTTCCGGGACATACGGTTGCTGCACCTGCAGCCACTACAGCGGGACATCCTGTTTGTGCCTGTATAGAGAAAGAAAAGAGAAATAACAGGAATGCAGGAAATAGAAATCTCTTCAGTGAAGGAGTATAGTTCTTATTCAAGGTCAATAAGTTGGAACGCGTGTGTTGGATTACTGTTACTAAATTTCCGAAAATATCCGCGTTCTATCAAGCTCTCTTCTTTGTATTAGACCAAATGATAAATTATGTAGACGAATGACTTATATATTAAGACTAAATCGACTGAAACGATCATTTTCGCATCCTTCTTCCGTCTTTATGCAGATATCTTCTAAAGAAGGAAAAAAACAACTGATACAGGAGGGTAAAATTTACCGACAAGGGATTCTGGTCAATTATTCTTTTCTACCTTAGCTTCATCATTTAATAATCAAAAACTCCTTTATTATGAAAGTTACCGTTGTAGGAGCTGGGAATGTAGGTGCTACTTGTGCCGATGTTATCGCTCATAAAGAGTTGGCCAATGAGTTGGTCCTCGTTGATATCAAAGAAAATTTCGCTGAAGGTAAGGCCCTTGATATCTGGCAGACAGCGCCTATTAATATGTATGATACCCGCACCATCGGTTCTACAAACGATTATTCCAAAACAGCCAATTCGGATGTAGTGGTAATAACTTCCGGTTTGCCCCGTAAACCGGGCATGAGCCGTGATGATCTTATTTCAACCAATGCGGGCATTGTAAAAAGCGTAACCGAGAACATTATTAAATATTCTCCGAAAGCAATCATCATCATTGTATCCAACCCGTTGGATGTAATGACTTATTGCGCATACCTTACTGCCAAGATTGATTCCCGTCGCGTATTCGGTATGGCCGGTATCCTGGATACAGCCCGTTACCGTGCATTCCTAGCGGAGGCACTTAACTGTTCTCCAAAAGATATTCAAGCCGTATTGATGGGCGGACATGGTGATACCATGGTTCCATTGCCACGTTATACTACTGTTGGCGGTATCCCGGTTACAGAGCTTATTTCAAAAGAAAAGCTGGATGCTATCATCGATCGTACCAAGAAAGGCGGAGGAGAAATTGTTAACCTGCTTGGAACCTCGGCATGGTATGCGCCAGGAGCTGCTGCAGCTCAGATGGTAGAAGCTATAGTGCGTGATCAGAAACGTATTTTCCCGGTTTGTGCTTTGCTCAAAGGCGAATATGGCATGAAGGATATTTACCTGGGAGTACCTGTTAAACTGGGTAAGAATGGTATCGAAGAAATCATTGAACTGAAACTGAACAAAGAAGAAAAAGCCATGCTCGACTCTTCTGCGAAAGCAGTGAAGGAAGTAATGGATGTATTGGATAATATGAACCTGGTGGTTAAATAACAGGTTTTTCTGGTTTATGAAAAGATCCGTCCGGACAGCCTGTCCAGACGGATCTTTTCTTTTATGAAACACGATGCGTATATTTAGGCAAACGAAAGTGAGAAATGAAAAAGACGATTGTTCCGGTGCGTCAGGTAAGACTCAATGATTTGGGATACCACTATCTTATTCAAGTGAAGATCAATGGAAAAAAGTCGGTGATGCTGATAGATACAGGCGCTTCCAATACCGTATTTGATAAAACCAGGATTGCCCGTTTTATAAAAGGAGAAGAGTTTTCGTCTCATAGTAAACTCAGTACGGGATTGGGGACCAACTCCATGGAGACTATGGTTTCGGTGATTGATACGCTGGAGCTGGGCAGCCTTGTTATACATGGCTATCCCGCCATGATTTTGGATTTGCATCATGTAAATACCTCTTATGCCAGCATGAAGCTGAAACCGATAGATGGCGTGCTGGGTGGTGATGTGCTGAAAAAATACAAGGCAGTGATTGACTGCGGCAAGAAAACCATCTCCCTTTTCTTTGAGCCATCAAAGAAAAAAGTAAAGAAACGCTGAGTTCAGATAAATTTATGTTTTTCTTTTTCATCCGGCATCCGGCAGGATTCTCTTTTTCCAAACCATTTGTAACGATTGCGGGCTATGAGATTATACACGGCATTTCTCAGAAAAGGAGGAATGATATAAAATACACCCAGCAGTTTCCATCGCGGGCCCAGATTCATGGCAATGCGTAAGGAGGCAGCCGAACGCAGATAATGTTTCCTATCCTGGATCAGAATAACAGAATCTGTTTTTTCAGGATGAATGCCATGTTGAAGCAGAAGTTTTTTTCCGGTGTCGGATTGGAGAGCAGCAAAACGAAAACGATCTCTGTGATCGTGTTTTAGAATAAAGTTTACAGTGGAGTTACAGAATTTACAGTATCCGTCGAAAAGCAGGATGATCTTTTCTTTTTCCACATCAATGCCGGATTGCTGCTGAAATAGGAAAAGAAGCGAGCTCCACTTTTATACCCGGAACCAGCTTTAAGGTATTCATATCAATGAACGTTAAAAAACCATCTCGACCGCAATCGGTCACATGGTGAGGAGCAGGGCCGTTGGAGCTGGCATTTTCATTGGCTACATACACAAGGCCTTTTGCTTCATCAGCTTCAATTCCATTGGGTTGCCAGCCCACATCAATTTTTGTTTTAACCGTATTGGTGTTCATGTCTATTGCAAATACAGATCCTCGTTTGCCCGGAAATGAAACGGAGTCATTGATACAGGTAACGAACAGCAGATTTCGGGAAGTAGATATGGCCATTTGTTGTGGAAAGCCGCCCACATCAACTAATGTAATAAGTTGATCACTGGAAGCATCCATCACAGCCACCTGACTGGAATTTTGTAATGTTACGTAATAGTGATTACCGGAAAAAAGGATTTCATGTGGGCCACTACCCGTATTCATGGAAATGGAAGTGGAATTGTTAAGACTGTCTTTGGATGGATATACTTTTACCAGATTATTAGATAATTGGTTGGTAACATACATGGCTGTGTTTGCAGGATTTAATGCAATACCGTGCATGGAAGCACCATTGGTCCAGTTTATCGAAAACACCGTGGTTAATGTGCTCATGTCTATTTCAGTAATAATATTATTGTCGATACCAACAACAAATGCATATTTTGAATCATTTGTAAATGCGATACCGGTACAGAAATTAGGTAATTGAACCTGTCCTACATAACTATCATCCGAAGTACGGTAGCACTGGAAATAGGAAGAATTATAAAATACCACACACCAGTAATTTCCATCAGGGGTTACTTTGATCTGGTGGGGAGCATCTTCCGAATTTCCTTGTCCTATAGGAATAAACCGCATGGGAAGCCCAGTAGCCTCATCAAACACCGTTACCACATCACAGCCCGAATTGACTACATAAACTTTGCTGCGTTTGGGATTGCTGGCAAACATAATCGTGCCATTCCTATCTGGCGCACCTTCATCAATCCAGTTGCGTAAGGTTACTTCTTCATCATGAGTTAGTTTAGCTCCTGTATAAGGCATCAGGGTAGGAGGGGTATTGACACCCAGATCGGCATACGTATTTGTAAACAGGAAAGTGGTACTGAAGCGGTGAGCATAAGGAATGGTAATGGAATTGCCCACACGATCGCCTTTGAACATACTGCTCCAGGTAGTCAGGTCAATACCTGCAGCACCGGGAGCACTGGCTGTATTATGACAACCGGTAATGGCACAACGGGTCAACATGATCTTACCTATTTCGTTGGGATAGGCGCTTGTTTCTACAACAGGATCATCATGCCGGCAGGTAGCGGTGAATACCACGACGGCAAACAAAAACAGATAGAGAAAAAGTGATCTTGTTTTCATGTTAAGACATAAGAAGACAAAAAGACCGATCGCTTAGTAAAGTTACAAAATAGTGAGTTAACCCTTTGGTTTCTCGATATCAAAAGGGATAATCAGCTTTACACTGATGTTTCGTCCCATATTATAAATACCAGAATGTCCTGTGGTATTATTGGGATAGGGTTCAAAATATTTTAAACGGCTCAGGTGACTTTGATAAGCCACATTACCCAGATTGGTTCCCTGCAAGGAAATACGAAACAAGGTGGTTCCTTTGGTATTGGTAACAGTGGTGCCTATACCGGCGCTGATAAGGGTATAGCCGGGAGTAGCTGTTTCTGTATTGTAAGCGGTGAAGGCTCTGTTTTGCGCTGCATACCATTCCGCTCCTGCCTTTACATAGGTAGCTGCAAAGTGTTTTGATTTTTTTCTTATTTCAGCAAGCAGCTCGGAACGGGTATGAAGAGGCGGGATAAAGGGAAGATACTGTGCTCCTTCGGGAATGGCAATGCCGGATCCGCCTTTGTTTAAAGCATAAATAACAGAAAGTGCGTTTTCAAAATGCAGCCAGTCTAAAGGATGGGGATGAATATCCAGACTCACTTCTCCTCCATACAACTGTGCATTCACGGCTTCGTATTTGAATGTCTGATTTTCGGCCACAATAACAGAGTCCTTGCCATTGTGTCCTTGCAGCTTCTCATCAAAAATATAATTGCTGATATTGTTGTTGAAGAGTTCCACACTACCCGAAATATGATTGGTGTTCAGAAACAGACCGATATCTTCCTGCAAGCTGAACTCGGGTTTGAAATCGGGATTGCCGATCTGATAGATATTGGTTCCGGGGTGCACCCCATTGGCAGAGATCTCTGCAATATTAGGTGCTCTGAATCCTCTTGCAATATTGGCTTTGAAAGAAATGTGGTCGGAAAATACATAAGTGGCACCGGCGCTTCCCGACATACCGCTGAAGGTATGCTCATAATTACTAAATGGATGAGATGCATGCGCAGTATCGGGTGGAGCCACCTGCATATCAAAACCGGTGGATGGATTTGGTTTTACATACATACCGGAGTTTGAAAAGGAACGGTTGTCATACCGCACTCCTCCGCTTATATCCAGCTTGCCGAATGTTTTCTTGACAAAGGCAAATGGTCCTACATCAAACTGATTGTAATCGGGGATAATAAATTCCGTTCCTTTATTCTGATTGGCCTGATACATGCCATTCACCCCAAGGGTTGTTTCCACTCCTTTCCATTCCGGAAAGTGATATTTGAAATCATAGGTATAGGTTTGCAGAAACAGATATAAGCCAGGAATATCGGCTGCTTCCGGGTGACTGTATTCCCGGCGTATACTTTGCTGATAACCCAGATTCACTTCCAGTTTGCCTTTGCCTATAATAAAGCTGTTGTTTATATATCCCCGGTAATGTTGAACCCGCTGATGCAATACGGCAATATGGTATGACTTGAGTTCTGCATCCGAAACAATAGGCCGAAACGTATCCGCTTCCGTTATCTGTTTGGTAAACTTACGGGTAGTGGAATCCCTGCTTCCGTCAGGAATTTCCTGAAGATCGTCATACACCGTAAAACCTATATGTGAAAATCCCCACTGTTTGTTTATTCCTACCGATGCGCTGGCATCTGTTTCCTGAAAAGAGGTGCCGTATACACGTCCATCAACAGGATCCTGATAATTGGTGGCCATTTTATGTGATACACGTGCTCTCCATGCAATTCCCTGCTGATTTCCTTCCAGCATCAGGGAGTTGCCGATCAGACCGTTATTGCTTTGATAGTTATTCAGAAAATCGCCGCGTATACTTCCGGGTGTGACGGGATTGGCAGTAAGCAGATTGACAACACCTGCCATGGCATCCGAACCATAAGTAAGACTAGCGGGACCTTTTATGATCTCTATCCGGTCTATTCCATATTCATCCACCTCAATACCGTGCTCATCACCCCACTGTTGTCCTTCCTGACGCATACCTTCAAACAAAGTCAGTACGCGGTTGTAGCCAAGTCCGCGGATAAAAGGTTTGGAAACATTGGGGCCGGTGGTAACAGAATTGATGCCCGGCACACGGCTTATGCCATCAATGATATTGGTAGAGAGATTTTGTTCCAGATATTTCTGATCCACTACAACAATGGGTACAGGGCTGCGTTTTATTTCTGTGTTTTTCGACATACCCGTAATAACTACTTCTCCAACTTCAGTAGCCGAAGCATCCAGTTCAAAATCTTTTGTTGTTTGAATATTTAAATCAACGTTGTCGGCCAGGGTTTTGTATCCCAGGTATTTTACCTGTACCAATACTTTGATCTTAGGCAAGTCGTTGATGATATAACTTCCGTCGGCTCCGGTTACGGCTCCGCTGTGTAGCTCGGGAATATAGATGGTGGCACCGGTAAGCGGAGCTTTGGTGGTTTTGTCGGTTACTTTACCACTGAGGCTTGTTTTGCCCGGTAAAGCAGGAGCCAGGTAGGCGTAGGATACAGCCGCCCGGCTTGGCAAAAAGAGTGAAAGACAAAAAAGAACAGGTAGAACCCTTTTCATGAATGCGATACGTTATGATGACAGGCAGCTCGTGTGATCACTGTCCCGGAATCGGTAAATAGATAAAAGAAACAACTATGCGTTGGGATAAATGTGCCTTTTTTATATACAGGTAGTGCCCTGTTTTAAGGCTTAAGAAAACACGGGTGGACCCCGTGGTGAGAACCGAAAATCCGGAGGAATGAGCGACAGGCTTTCCTTATATTCGGAGTAACTGAAATGAAAAGAAAAGGATTGAAAAACAGGTACGGCATCTGGTAATGAAGCCGAAGAAGACAAGGTGTAATCACAAAGCGAGCAGGAGTGTTCGAGCGGATGCAGGTGCTTGGCATTGCTGATACAATGGGCATCATCCTGATGGCGGAAATCGTGTATCGCTTTTTCCGTGAGGGGAAAAAGCAACAGAAACAGAAAAAAGAAAGGAAATGAATACCGTTTCCAATTCATAGGATAGCAAAGATAAGCAAATCTGACGGGAGGGCGAAACAGCTTCTATTACCTCTTCAGGGTTTTTTCTTCAGATAAAAATAGCGTTGAATGCCCAACATATAAACTGGGTAGAAGTGAGCATAGCTTTGGTTATAGAGGGGCAAGCCCACGGAAAGGTCGATACGGAGATTGGATTTAAGAATGGTTTGTATGCCGGGATAAACATCTACATAATTGCCCGCCTCCAGCAAGGGAGTATGAATGGGAAGATTTTTAAATCCGTATTGAATCACTTGCGCCTCCTCATAACTTACTCCTTTAAATTCAAGATAAACATTCAGATTTGCTTGTTTGTAATTGGTATAGTGAGCCGGAAACAGCAGATAGCCAAACGATAAATCATATTTCCACGCTTTACCATAGGTAAGACCGGTAGGAACCAGGGGGCCCCCGTATATATCGGGCGAGAAGCCTTCATATTTTCCCGGCAGGATAAACCCGGTGGTGAATGACACTGCCAGGTGATTATACAAGGTGGTAACAATAAGTCCTCCTCCATAACCTCTGGTATCTTCCAGCAGATTGGGCTCGGCTTCGTCATGGGCTACACTCACGTTGGACCATTCTCCGTAAACAGACATCCTTACATGTTTTTGCATCCCGTCCCGGGTCAGGAAACGGTATTTGGCATACAAGTCTATTCCACTAAACAGATAAGGGTAGGGAAGACCCCGCTGAAAATTACCGGTTGAATAGATACTTTGATTTCCGTTGTGGGTATGATAAGCCAATCCAGGAGGGAAGTTGGTGCTGTGGTGATTTGTTTCCGTAAAATTGGCCATGACGGTAAGTTTGGAAAAGAGGCCATACATGAATCTTAATGTGGTTGCATTTCTGATCTGGCTCACCTCTTTATAAGATTCATTAAAGAGTCGTACACCCAGCACTCCTTTAGGTACGGTACTTGCCGGCTCGGAAGTAGGGAAGAGTTCCTGAGAGAATAAAGAAGAAGTAAGAAGAAAGAAGACAGAAGTCAGAAAGAAGAAGACAGAATTCAGAAGACAGCATACAGAAGAACGAATGGATAAAACAGAATTGGGGAAGCAGGTAAAGAATGGCCTGAAGCGTTGTGTTACCATTTTAAGATTTCATGCTGTTTCGTCCTGAAAAATCATTAATGTAATCGAAGCCCTTACTCCCACTTCTGACTTCTGACTCCTGACTTCTGATAAATCATTCCGTTACCGGCACAGCGGTGAACTCTGCATGGGTTCGGTCCGAATATTTTATCTGATAATGAATGCCCCCTGTTACCGGAAGCATCAATGCCGAATCATATCCCACTCCATAGAGGTAATAATCTCCGCAATGGAGGTTGTCGAAAATAACCTGGTTGCTGGTATTGGACGATGTTATATGACTATCGTAAGCAGAAGGATCGGCTCCCGGGAAATCGCTTGCGTTGTATTTAATATAGACGGTTGCAGCGGGAATGGGTTTGGCATGATGAAACACAGTGCAGTTTAAACTGGCTTTTCCTCCCGTACCACCTTTGCAGCAGGAGCCGAGATTCAGTACAAAAGATAAAAACAAAAGAATAGAAAAGATCTTTTTCATGCCGGATATGCTCCAGTAAAGGTAATGATTAATAAGACGAGATGATAGAAGAGTGTTTTGATATCGGGGATTGCTTTAGAAGCAACTGATAAGAATCATGATAATGATTTTGTAGTCATGACCGGGATTCGGTAACTTTGGAATATGAAAATCAGACATGGATTGTTGTTGTTGTGTTTCTTGTTTTCCTTAACGGAAATGCACGCGCAAATTGTTTCTGTGAGAATGAAAATAATAGGGCTTACATGTTCGGCTTGTTCTTTTGGAACGGAGCGGTCTATCCGTCAGCTTAAGTTTGTAGATAGCGTCAAGATGGATCTTAATACCCATGCCACCGAAATAACCTTTAAAAAAGGAGAACCTGTATCCATTGATAAGCTGGTTCAGAAAGTATATGATGCAGGGTTTTCGGTAAGTGAAGTACGTGCTACCTGGCATTTCACGAATGAATATGTATCCGATAAGTCATGGACGTCGGACGGCAAAACCTTTTGTGTCCTGAATGAAACAGTACCGGAACTAAAAGGAGATAAGGAAATGACTTTTGTTGCCGAAAAATACATGAGCAAAAAAGACTATAGTCCGTATAAGCCCCTCATAACAACCTGGAGAGCACTTCCCGGCTTCGGAGATAAAAGAAGTGTTTATTTTGTGGTATTTTAAGTCATCTCTTTTCCTCCAGGTAAATTATTTCCGGATAACCAGTTTATGCATCACCGGCCCTTTGGGAGAAAGGATTCTGCATACATACATTCCATTGCTGAATGAAGAAACAGGCAAAGTTGTTTCCGCATCGGTAATAGCTGTTTCATACACCAGTCTTCCCGGCATATCATAAAGCTGCAGCTTGTAACCCGATCCGAAAACAAAACCTTGTATGTGTATATGAACATCATCGGAAGCCGGAACAGGGAAGAGACTAAAATCAAAACCAGGAGATAATGGTTCTTCTACAATGCCCGTTAAACTGCTTCCTGTATAAAACTCTACTCCTCCGGCATTGTTTCCTACAAAAAGATCGGGAAGCCCGTCTCCGTTAATATCATATAAATAAGGAACAGCCTGTTCTCCCTCTCCTATCCAGGATACATGGGGGTCGAGCATGGTAAAGGTGCCAGTGAGGTTGCCGTCAATATTTCCATATTTCTGAATAGATCCGCTTTCGGTACCTACCAGCAGACGGTAAGGACCTGCCTCTTTATAAAAGAAAGGAGCTGCATATCCGGTGGTGTATCCGGTAGCGGTGGTATTTACATTGCCAAGTGTGGAAGTGGTGGCCGCTGCAAACACAGGGTTGGTAGTGGTGCCTGTGTTCCGGTAATAATAAATATTTCCGTTTCGGTTGCCGATAACCAGATCAAGCAAACCATCCCTATCCAGATCAATCAGCTGAGGGGTGGCATATTCACCGGCATGTACCGCCGGAAATTTATTGGGTTGGTAAACAAAGTTATCGGGAGGGCCAGGTTGCTTTTCAAAATAATAAACATGACCTGCATAATCGCCTATGAGCATGTCATCATCTCCGTCTCCATCCAGATCGCCAAAGGTGGGAGCAAATTCTGTGAGGCCGAGATTAAGCGTGCTGATATTGGCAAAGTCGCGGGTTACCAAGGTAAACTGAGGTTTTGTAATAGTGCCTGTATTCCGGAATGCGGCAATTCTTGTTTGCACCACACCTGATGTATCATAATAACCATAGTTGCCTATAAACAAATCAGCCAGGCCGTCTCCGTCGTAATCATGCAGTACAGGAAAAGAACCTTCACCTACATCAATCATTTTATCCTGCAGAAAATTCTTTTGCTGGTAATGAAGCACCATGGTATCGGTATTTCCTACATTCTGATACCACATCACACTGTTAAAGTTTTCGGCCCCTCCCTGCTGATTGTAGTTGGGACTTACCAGTACATCTTTTTTTCCGTCATTATCTACATCAACCAGAAAACCACAGGCGAAAATATTCATGTTCACCGGTACATCATAAGACGGATAATTATAGTCGGGGTTGTTCATGATGGCGTTGGTGCTGTCGCCGGTATTTCGCAAATGAGTAAGATTAGTGCAGAGCACATGTCCAATGATCAGATCCTTATCATGTTTGGAGGTTCTGCTTGGGCAGAGGAGGCAGGTCCCGGAATGCTTTGGACTTCCAGACAAAGTGCCCCAGTTTGTTGGAACCGGCATAAGGGCCACACCGCAGGAGTCGCTGGGGATATCCAGGGTCAGATAATTGGTACACCCCAGGTAATCGTTAAAATGTCCCCAGCAATAAGGTTGTTCATAATAAGCTAGGCTATCGCAGGTGCCATACATTTCCATGGAAAAATTTTTATGAAACTCGGCCCGATAGCCCTGGATGGAGTAGGTGATGATATCAAGATCTCCGTCTCCGTCTACATCCACAATGGCCGGAATGTCGGCGGGACTTACATAAAGTCCCAGGAAACCGTTCGATGCTCCGTAATTGGAAAGGATAGAAGTGGTAACCAGCTGAAACGATACTCCTCCGCTTAGGGTAGAGGTATTTTTATAAAGTGTTATTTTGTCAAAAGGGCCGGAAGTAAAGATATCGGGCAGCCCGTCGCAGTTATAATCGGCCAGGATCACCCAGTCGTGCAAAGGAGGGAAATCACGTATATACTGAGGAGCACTTACATAATCCACCTTGCCGGGGGTACCTTTATTAATAAAGGTAGAGATACGTCCTCCGTTAATACCCTGACGGTCGAAAACGAACAAATCGGGGATTCCGTCCAGATTCAGATCAATTTCCGAAAACTGACAGAAATTAAGTCCACCGGTCCAGGCATTGGTTAAGGTATCGGTACCGCTGAAAACAGGAATGGAGTCGTTGCGAAGGAAACTCGTTTGGGCATCATATCCGGAAACAGAGAAGACATATAACAGGGTAAAGAGAAAAAATAACCTTTTTAACGGCATAGTGAGGGTACGAGAAGGCTAATTTACGGTAATTATCCGGTGTTTCTGAGCAAGGTCTGTTAGAATGAGGTTAAAAGGGAGAATGAGGCCGGATTGGAGGTGATCCTGTTTAATCACATGAAAACTAAGACTATCCATGAAGAAGAATGCGCTGAATTAAAATTGGTAGATAAAGATTGAAATTCTATATTTGCACCCTTCATTTTTCAGGTTGTTTCCTGAAAATCATGGGGAAAGAAGAATCTTTTTTTAAATAAATTTATTATTATATGCAAAATATTAAAGGCGCCATACGGGTTTTTACCATCTTAATGGCTCTATCCTGCCTGTTTTATCTGTCCTTCACCTTTGTTGCGAATGGAATTGATACGGATGCTCATAGTTATGCCGAGAGTTATGTAAACCGGAAAGCGGTACAAGACAGTGCAAATAAGTTCTGTAATAATAATCCTGACAAGGTTAAGCACTATCTGGATTCTTTGCGGACAAAGAAAGAGGAGTTTTATCTCAGCGATTCTATCGCCAATGAGAATGTATATAGCCTTGGTATTATAAAGTATACCGGAGCACAAGTTCGTCAGCATGCGATCAATCTGGGTCTTGACTTAAAAGGCGGGATGAACGTGACGATGGAAATCTCTGTTCCGGATATCGTAAAGGCATTAAGCAATTATAATCCTGATCCTGATTTCAACAAAGCCGTTAATCAGGCTGTTGAAATGAGCAAGACACAACAGGGAAAATTTGTAGAACTGTTTGGAAGAGCTTTTGAAAAAAACAATCCTGGTGCCAAACTGGCTGCTTTCTACCTTTCTAATGTAGAGCTGAAAAACAGAATCAATTTTAACTCCACCAATCAGGAAGTATTAAAAGTATTGGCCAATGAAGCCGATGAGTCGGTAAAACGTGCCAAGCTTATTCTGGAGCAGCGTATCAATAAATTCGGTGTGGCACAGCCAAGCATTCAGCTGATGCCGAATACAGGACGTATCCTGATAGAGCTGCCGGGTGTAAAAGACAAAAACCGTGTTCGTAAACTGCTTCAGGGAACAGCTAATCTGGAGTTCTGGGAGACTTATGAATGTAAAGAAGCATTGCCTGTATTGTTCAATGTAAATGATAAACTTTCCAAGCTTCTTTATTTCGGTGATAGTCTGAAAACTAAAACGGATAGTGCAGCTTCTTTAGCCGCAGCCGATTCGGCCAATACAAAAAACAAAGCTACTGCCGGTAAGAAAGATAAAAAGGCGGATGATAAAAAAGTAGTAAAAACCGAAGACAAGAAATTGGATACATCGCGGGTTAGTCTGAGCCAGGCGATGAAATCGGATACCGGTGCATTAAAACAAAAGGCTAAAAAAGAAAGCGCATCTGACGAACAGAAAAAGAATCCTTTATTCTTTTTGCTGCATCCATCCCTGCATGCCAGCAAAGATGGTAAAGGGGAAGAATTTAATGAAGGTCCTGTTGTAGGTTATGCATTGCCTAAGGATACCGGCAAGATCAATACCATGCTTAAAATGAAACGCGTTCAGGATATCATTCCTAAAACAATGCGTTTCTACTGGGGTGTGAAACCAGAGAAAAACAGCAAAAATGCATTTGAATTATATGCCATCCAGGTGAAAAGGCGTGATGGACGTGCCGCACTCGAAGGAGATGTGGTAGTGGATACCCGTACCGAGTTTAACCAGCAAAGTGGTGGTAACCCCGAAATTTCCATGTCGATGAATGCTGAAGGAGCACACTCCTGGAAACTGCTGACAAAAGAAAATGTAGGACGTTGTATCGCCATCATTCTGGATGATAATGTGTATTCAGCTCCCCGTGTAAGCGGAGAGATTCCTAATGGACGTTCCTCCATCACCGGTAACTTTACCATTAACGAAGCGAATGACCTTGTAAACGTATTAAGTGTTGGTAAGCTGCCTGCACCTGCGCATATTGTAGAGGAAACCGTAGTAGGACCTACCCTGGGTCAGGAAGCCATCAATGCCGGTTTCTTATCCTTTGTGGTAGCACTTATTGTGGTATTGATATACATGGGCTTCTATTACAACCGTGCCGGTCTTGTTGCCGATATCGCTCTGTTGGTAAACGTATTCTTTATCATGGGGGTACTTACTTCCCTGGGTGCTATCCTTACCCTTCCCGGTATTGCCGGTATCGTGCTTACGATAGCCCTTTCTGTGCATGCG
>Ga0210396_10000820_pt1 | contig 36256 bp, 35 predicted proteins | sample IncBWH17OmetaG_FD_155466 | JGI IMG/M metagenome (GOLD analysis project Ga0210396, IMG submission 155466) | Forest soil microbial communities from Barre Woods Harvard Forest LTER site, Petersham, Massachusetts, United States - Inc-BW-H-17-O ...
GGCTCTTTGGTGCAGTTTTGGCCATAGGCTTCCTCTGTGGATTGGGCTTCCTCTAAGGGTTTCCTCTTCGGCGGGTAGAACAAAGTTCGGCCGGCGTTATTGTTGTATCGTCACGTGACACGGCAATCGGCGGATATCGGGCGATGCGTGAAGCGATAACGAGCTTTACGGCGGCTGTCGAGCGGTGAGGGACGACATGCCGAGCGGCAGTTTCGGATCGAAGCGGGGATTCATGCAGTGCGTGCTCGCGGGCATCGCCAGCTTGGCGTTGCGACCGGGGCGCTGTTTTGCGCAGAGCGCCGGCAAGATGTCGAAGCAGCAGGCGCAGTACCAGGATCGTCCAAATGGCATCCAAGCCTGCGCCACCTGTACGCTGTTCGAGGATCCCGACCGCTGCAAGGTGGTCGAAGGTGACGTCAGTCCGAACGGCTGGTGCAAGGCCTATGCGATGGCGGACTAGCAACGTGTACGCATAAAGCCTTCCTCGTGATGCGGACCCTTGCAACCGTTTGCGCCCTCCAAGACTTCGGATAGAGTCCGTGCATGGCTGCACTGACCGAAGCGCCCGATGTCAAAGCCGTCGCCAACGAGGTTGTCGCAGCGCTGGCCGGCCATTATCAAATTCCCAAATTCTCCTCTCGGCCTGGCGGATTGACGCTCGCCCAAGCCTATCGCGTCGCGCCGTTGCTCCGCGCCGCCTTTGAGGCTCGCGGCGAAATAATAACCGGGCGCAAGATCGGATTCACAAACCGCGAAATGTGGAAAGTGTACGGCGTCCAGTCGCCGATTTGGGGCTACATCACCAACCGCACCACGCAGGAACTCGCATCCACGCAGGCGATACGCGTCAAGGATTTCGTAGAGCCTCGCATCGAGCCGGAAATCATGTTCGGCCTGAAAGCGGCGCCCTTGCCGGGCATGAGCGAAGCCGCGTTGCTCGATTGCACCGAGTGGGTCGCGCTCGGCTATGAGGTTGTGCAGTCGATTTTTCCTGATTGGAAATTCGCAGCCCCGGATGCGGTCGCCGCACATTGCGTCCATGGCGCGCTGGTGATTGGAGCACGTCACGCAATCGCGCCGCGCAAAACAGATTGGCAGCATGAACTGGCCACCTTTGGGGTCGAACTTTATTGCAACGGCAAACTGAGCCAACGTGGGAGCGGCGCTCTCGTGCTCGATAGCCCGTTTTTGGCGCTTCGCAATCTCGTCGAATTGCTGGCGAGCGATGAGCATAACCCGCCGCTCCGCGCCGGCGAGATTGTTTCAACAGGAACGTTGACGCTCGCAATGCCGGTCAGCGCAGGCGAAAGCTGGACTACGAAAGTTTCCGGCATTCCACTCGAAGACATCACTCTTCGATGCGAATAGCGACAACCACTTCTGCTTAAAAGTGCGCATCAAATTCGGACGCGCTAACCGCCTTTGCGCAGGAAGACGTAGTCCGCGGAATAGGGCACGCTGCGAAACGCGCCGGACCGGTCGCACGCGCCCTGTGCAGCGCCGCCCTGGGTATTGATCCGCTGTACGGTGACGACATCGGCGAGCGCGCCGCTGCCGCGTCGGCTCACGACATCGAGCTTGAGCCAGGGAATGTCGTTTTCCGTTCTGCCGGGGGCGCTGCCGACCGCTTTGCCGACGACAGCGCTACCGTCCACACTTTCCCAGGTCGGACCGGCGTAGTGTCGACCGACTGTTTTATTGTCCAGAAGCAATGTCGCAATCGGTTCGCGGAAGGCCCAACTCAGCCTGCCGTCGCTGCCGGCTTTGCATTCATAGATCTGCGCGCCCTCGGCGTGGTAGGTGGCAACACTCGTCTCGCCGGGTGCGGCGATTGCCGGCGGCACTTGCGCCAGCGCGGCATTGCCGTAAAGGACGACCGCCGCGGCTGGGAGCGCCAATAGTCCGATGTTCCTCATCATGCTGCGTTTAAACTCCTGTCCAAAGCGTCCTTGATCCAAGTCTCGGCGCCGCCGCCCGTCAGCCGTTGCATGGCATAAAGTATGCCGCTGACTCAAGCGTGCTTCATAGAGGCTTCGCTACGGCTTTACGTGCTGCTAAGATCGGTGTCGATCACCCGCGACAGACGGGACGACATTGGGGCGACGAGACAAGGATAAGACCATGGGATTCCTGAGCGACGACGACCGCGAGAAGCTGAAGCCTTCGGAGCTCTTGCCCTACGACACGCCGATCCCGACACAGGTCGTGTCCAGCGATGAGTTCTATCCCTTTCCGCAAACCGAGAAGCAGCGCGAATTGCAGGCGCGGCTGCTCGATCTTGCCGACGGACTGGCCAAGAAGCAGGGCGTCTCGCGCCGCCGCTTCTTCCAGACCGCGGCCGGGATGGCGGCGTCCTATGTGGCGATGAACGAGACCTTCGGCAATTTCTTCGATGTCACGCATGCCGAAGCCGCGACGCCGGCGATGGCCGACGAGCGCGCCGATTCGCTCAAAGACCAGTTCATCATGGACATGCACACGCATTTCCTGCGCGACGACACCCGCATCAAGAATTTCGTCGCCATGCGCGCCGCTGTCGGCAAGGCCGGCTGGAACAAGGATCTCGCCGACAAGGAACAGACCATCGACGATCTGAAATACGACAATTACGTCAAGGAAGTCTTCCTCGACAGCGACTCAAAGATCGTCCTGATTTCCTCCGCGCCCTCCGACATCGAGCAGGATTGGTTCCTCACCAACGAGCAGATGGCGGCCGCGCGCGACAAGGTGAACCAGCGCTTCGGCTCGCGGCGGCTGTTCGCGCACGCCATCTTCACGCCCGGCCAGCCGGGCTGGCTCGACAAGGTCGATGCCGCGCTGGCGCTGAAGCCGGAATCGATGAAGGGCTATACGATCGGCGACAATACCCACAAGGATACCAGCCGCTACCCCTGGCGCATGGACGACGAGAAGGTCGCCTATCTCGGCTACGAGAAATTCGTCAAAGCCGGCATCAAGAATGTCTGCGTGCACAAGGGCCTGTTCGCGCCGCCACTCGACCGTCAATTCCCCAATCTGCGCGGCTTCGTCGATGCGAGCGATGTCGGTCAGGCGGCGAAGGACTGGCCGCAACTCAACTTCATCATCTACCACGGCGCCTATCGCCATGTCGGCGGCGATCCGAAAGTGGCGCTGCAGGAATTCGAGCGTACCGGCCGCATTTCCTGGACCAGCGATCTCGCCGACATCCCCGCGCAATACAACGTCACCAATGTCTATGCCGATGTCGGCCAGCTCTTCGCCATGACCTTGATCGCCGAGCCGAAGGTCACGGCGGCGCTGATGGGCACCATGATCAAGAAGATGGGCTCGGATCGCGTCTGCTGGGGGACCGACGCGGTATGGACCGGCTCGCCGCAATGGCAGATCGAGGGGCTACGCCGCTTCGAGATCCCCGAAGACATGCAGAAGCAATACGGCTTCGCGCCGCTCGGCCCGGCGACCGGGCCGGTCAAGAGCGCGATCTTCGGCGGCAACAATGCCAAGCTCTACGGCATCGAGCCGAAAAAAGCCGAGCTCGAGCTCAAGAACGACAAGCTCACGGCATTGAAGGCCAAGTACGAAAAGTCAGGCCGCGAGCCGAACAATCTGCGTTACGGCTATGTCGCCGAGCCGGTCGCGGATTTCTCGGTGTTCGGCTGAAGTTGATATTTCACTTGCAGAAACGCCCGGGCCGCTCCGCCCGGGCGTATTTCGTTTACGATATGAATTGCAGGCACTTAGGAGAAAGTCGTGACAGCGAATAATAGCCGCGCTCGCAGCGTCACCGCTCGTTGGGCGCCGCCAAAAACCGCTAAAGCATTCGGCAGCACAATCCGACGCCACAGCGCGAGTCGTCGATGAATACTACCCTGGACGACGGCGAAAAATCGACTGGAGATCGTCGCGGGCTGCTGAGACTTGCCCTGATCGCGCTGGCTGTCGGGGCGATGACGGGGGTGGCCGGAGCGATATTCCGGATTGCGCTTGCGCATGCGGACCGCCTGCGCGACGCGACCGTGGCCTGGGCTCATGGGCATTCGCTTGGCGGCTTCCTGGTCGTCGTGCTGGCCTGTGCTGCGGCGCCCGCGATCGCCGCCTGGATGGTGCGCCGCTTCTCGCCGCATGCTTCCGGAAGCGGCATCCCCCATGTCGAGGCCGCCCTCGCCGGAGAAATCCCGCCGGCGCCTATCGGACTGGTGCCGGTGAAATTCTTCGGCGGCATTTTGGCGATCGGCTCCGGCCTCGCGCTCGGCCGCGAGGGCCCGAGCGTGCAGATCGGCGCCGGCATTGCCGTGTTCACCGCGCGGCTGTTTCGTCTCGATTGGGCGGATTGCCGGGTGCTGCTCGCCGCCGGCGCCGGCGCTGGGCTAGCGACCGCCTTCAATGCGCCGATTGCCGGCGCGGTGTTCGTGCTCGAAGAACTGGTGCGCCGGTTCGAGCATCGGATCGCGATTGCCGCGCTCGCGGCGTCCGCCACCTCGATTGCGGTCGGGCGCCTGTTTCTCGGCGACGCGCCCGATTTCCTGGTCGGCCCGCTCGCACCGGCCGGGGCCGAAGCGCGCGTGCTGTTCTTTGTGCTCGGCGCCGTGGCGGGCCTGCTCGCCGTTGCCTATAACCGGGCGATCCTTGCCACGCTTGCTGCGGCCGAGCGCTTCGCCGTGGTGCCGGTCGAGCTGCGCGCCGGATTGATCGGCGCGGTGGTCGGCGTTCTGGCCTGGTTCGCCCCGCAATTGGTCGGCGGCGGCGACAATATCACCCAGCAGACGCTGACCGGCCATGACGGCGTGTCGGTGGTCGCGATCGCTTTCCTGATCAGGTTTGCGCTCGGCCCGCTGTCCTATGCGAGCGCGACGCCCGGCGGTCTATTCGCGCCGCTCTTGGTTGTGGGCGCTCAATCGGGGCTCCTGTTCGGCGCGGCCTGCGAGTTTCTCTTCCCGGGTCTCGGCGTGCCGCGCGAAGCCTTTGCACTGGTCGGCATGGCGGCGTTCTTCACCGGCGTCGTGCGCGCGCCGGTGACCGGGATCGTGCTCGTCACCGAGATGACCGCCAATGTCACCATGTTGCTGCCGATGCTGGGCGCGGGCTTCGTCGCCATGCTGGTGCCGATGCTGTTGCGCGACACGCCGATCTATGACGCGCTGCGCGAACTCACCTTGCTCAAGGAGCAGAAGCTCCGGAAAACCTGACGCCGATCCGTCACACACCTGCAACACTTCTCCGGCGGTATGTTCGACGACAGCCAGCCGAGGAGCATGCCATGACGGAAGAAGCTATAGCGGAAGACACCGTAGAGCTCGACCAGATGCAGAACGCCTATAAGGCGGCGGTCGAGGAATGGATTGGTGCTATCAAGCAGGAAGAAGAGCTCGCTTCGGTCAACCATACCGTTGCCGAAGTCGACAAATGGGAAGGCGCGCACTTCAAGGAAGACGAGGTCCGCGGCAAAGTGAAGGCCGCCAAAAAGCGCTACGAAGACGCGCTGCGCGAAAAATTCTTCGGCTTCTAGTCCATTTCCACTTGTCGCCATGTGCGCCGGCAGGCGCGAGCCCGGCGCCGGTGCAAAGCTGCTGCGCTTCATGCCAGTTGCGGGCTTTGGGCCCGACACGATTTAATGCGCCACTTGCCAGGTTCGGCGGCGTCGGTTTTCGGCCGGCGCCGCAACGGCACCTTGAAATTGGGAGCGGCGCAGGATGGGTTTTCTCGATCAACGGCAATGGATTGCAAGCCTCGAACAGCAAGGCGAGCTGCGGCGGATCACGGCCGAGGTGGACTGGGATCGCGAAATCGGCGCGGTGACGCGGCGGGTGCTCGAGAAAAAAGGACCGGCGCTGCTCTTTGAGAACATCAAGGGCTATTCCAGCGGCCGCTGCAGCAAGCTCTTTGTCAGCGGACTTGGCGCGCCGTCGCGGCTGGCGCTCGCGCTCGGCTTTTCGCGCGATGCCTCGAACCGCGAGCTCGTCCAGCATGTGATGAAGAAAAACCGCGAGGCTATTGCTCCGGTGATGGTCGACAGCGGCCCGGTGAAGGAGGTGATCGTTCGCGGCGACGACATCGACCAGACCGAATTCCCGGTGCCGAAATGGCATTATCTCGAGGGCGGCCGTTACATCCACACCTTCACCGCGATCGTCACCAAGGATCCCGACACCGGCGTGATGAATGTCGGCATGTATCGCGGCATGATCGGCAAGAAGAACACCGCGCCGTTTCTGCTGGTTAAGGGCGGCCAACATTGGGGCGCCCATTTCCTCAAGTGGACGGCGCGCGGACAGCCGATGCCGATCGCCTGCGTCATCGGCTGGGATCCGATCATGCCGTTTCTCGCCGGTTCGCCGCTGCCGGCCGGCGTTTGCGAATATGACGTCATGGGCGCCTATCGCGGCGAGCCGGCGCAGCTGGTGCGTTGCGAGACCGTCGATCTCGCCGTGCCGGCGAATGCCGAGATCGTCATCGAAGGCACCATTAGTGACGACCCGGCAACCTATGAAATGGAAGGCCCGTTCGGCGAATTCACCGGCTACGTGTCCGACCTGCCGACGCCGCGTCCGGCCATGAAGGTGAGCTGTATCACCCATCGCCGCGATCCGGTCTTCATCGGCTGCCTGGAAGGTACGCTGCCCGGCTCCTATAGCGAGAACAGCGTCATGTCCTCGGTGCAGCGCGCCGCCATCGCCTGGAATATTTTGAACGGCGCCGGCATTCCCGGGATCCTCGACGTTTATGCGCCGCCGATCACCAACGGCGTCAATATCCGCATCCAGATCAAGAAGCACTATCAGGGCCAGCCCAAGCAGATCGCCGCGGCTTTGTGGGGCAATGCCGCCGCGCAATATCGCTACAAGCACGTCACTGTCGTGGAGGAGGACATCGATCCGGCGCAGGACGAGCAGGTCGAATGGGCCTTCGCGCATCGCGTCAATGCCGGCGAAGGCGGCATCGTCGTGTTTCCCGGCATATTCGGCTCGCCGCTCGATCCCTCCACCCCAATGGAGGATCGCGACGTGGCGCAGCTCGGCACCGGGCTGTGGAACCGCATGCTGATCGACGCCACGCGCTCATGGAAGTCGCCGCGGCGTGCGCAATGGAACAACGAGCGCTTTCCGCCGACGGTGCGTCCGGCCGCCGAAGATGAGGCGCGCGTCGCGGCGCGCTGGGGCGAATTGGGCCTCGCCGATCTCTAAGCGACAATGCTTGCCGCGGAACACGCTGTCACGTCATCATCGATCGCCCGCCGAGGGCCAATGCGTCACGGAACCGGATTTCATGCTCAAGCACACGCCGATCAATCTCAACGATTGGATCGAGAACAACAAGCACACGCTGCTGCCGCCGATCAACAACAGGCAATTCTGGAAGGAGGATTGGCAAAACCTGATGGTCATGATGGTCGGCGGGCCGAATTATCGTCCCGACTATCATGACGATCCGGGCGAGGAGCTGTTCATTCAGCTGCGCGGCGAGGTGATGCTCAAGCTGACAGATCCGGTCACGCGCGAGCGGAGCGAGGTCGTGGTGCGCGAGGGCGACATGTTCCTATTGCCCTCGCATATGCGCCATTCGCCGCAACGTGCCGAGAATACGTTCGGGCTCGTCATCGAGCGTTACCGCCAGCCCGGCGAAGTCGATGCGCTGGAATGGTACGGCGAGGACGGCCGTCTCGAATTTCGCGGCGAGTTCTTCGTCAAGAATATCGAGCAGGACCTGGCCAAAGTGCAGGCCGCCTGGAAGGCCTGGACCTTGGACAAGGAGCGGAAAATCCCGACGGTCTGGCGGGTCGGCAGCGAATAGCGCTAGCGCCGTTTTTTGTTGCCGCTCTTTTTCACCGTCTTCCGCTTCTTTGCAGTCTTGGTTTGGGTGCGGGTCTTAGCCGCCGCGGCTTTGCCCTTGGCGGGCTTTTCCGGCATCAGGCCGGCTTTTTCGATGTGACGCACCCAATAATCCCAGGCGCGTTCGATCGGCATCGGGCGCAATTGGCCGGCTTCGGTGATGTCTTGCTCGCCGGTCGACAGCCGGTCGACATGGCCGTGCGCAATGGCCTGGCTTTGCAGCTTGGCATTATGGCAGCCGAATACGGTGCGGAAGGTGAGCTGACGCAAATCGGTGCCGGCAACGGTGGCGCCGTGGCGGCGCATCAGCACCGTCCAATGGGGCCCGAGCGCGCGGGCGAGCGACGCGCCTTCCTCCGGCTTGACCACGAGCATGTTGGTGTCGCCGAATTCGTCGCGCTGGTCCCAGAACGGCACCTTGCTGCCGATCACCGCACCGAGATGAAACACCGGCACCAGTTCGCGGCCCGATATCGCGTAAGGCAGCATGGCATGCGCGTGGTGATGCACCACGGCATTGACGTCCGGCCGCGCCTTATAGATCTCGCCGTGGATCACCCGCTCGCTGTAGAGCCGGAATTCGGTCGGCCGCACCGGCTCGGAATCGAGATTCATCTCGATGAGATCGGACAGCTCCACGAGCTCGGGGGCGCGGTGGCGGGAGATAAAATAGCGCTTCGGATCGTGCGGATGCCGCACGCTGACATGGCCGAACGCATCGAGCACCTCCTCATTGGCGAGAATCCGCGTGGTTACGATCAGCTGGTGCAGCAGTTCGGCGATATCTTCCGCCATGATCTTCTCCTGGACTAAGCTACTTGTCGGGACGATGCTTTTGGCACTCCGCAAGCCTTTGAGCTAGTGCATGATCCCGAAAAGTGGAAGCCGGTTTTCGGAATAGATCATGCTCGAAAAATGGGATTTGCGCATGACCGATCAGGTGAAAGCTCTGTTCTACGATGTGTTCGGCACGCTGACCGATTTCCGCAGCTCGATCGCGCGGGAAGCCGAGGCCGTGCTGAAGCCGAAGGGCTTTGCGCTCGACTGGGGCGCTTTCGCCGACGCCTGGCGCGGCGAATATCAGCCGGCGTTGGAAGAGGTGCGAGCGGGCCGCCGCGCCTATTGCAAGCTCGACATTCTGCACCGCGAGAATCTCGAAACGGTGCTGCAGCGCTTCGGCGTGACCGGGCTCGGTGAGGACGACAAGCAGACGCTTAGTCTCGGCTGGCACCGGCTCGACGCCTGGCCCGACGTGCCGGAGGGCCTGGCGCGGCTGAAGAAGACGTTTTGGCTCGCGCCGCTGTCGAACGGCAATATCTCGCTGATGGTCGATTTGGCGCGCCGCAACAATTTTCCCTGGGACGCGATCCTCGGCGCCGATATCGCGCAAGACTTCAAGCCGAAGCCGCGCGTCTATCTCGCCGCAGCGGCAGCCTTCGATTTGCGGCCGGACGAATGCATGCTGGTGGCGGCGCATTCCAACGATCTGGCGGCGGCCCGCGCGCAGGACCTGCACGCCGCACATCTGGCGCGACCGAACGAGCATGGTCCCGGTCGCGGCGAAATCGCACCCAGCGTGCCGGTCGATTATGCGGTGAAGAGTCTCGTGGAATTGGCGGAGAAGCTTGGTGTGTAAGCAGTCGCCTGGCCGTAAGCGAAATTGCCGCTGCTTTCGGGCGCGCGTGAGTTAGGCTACGCTGCAAGGAAGAAACCGGCCGCCGATTTTCGGACCGGATCAAGGCCGGGCATGATCAGGGGAGGGCACCGTGAAGATTTTGCGCCGAAACGTGCTGCGCCTCGCCGCGGGAGCTGCGGCGCTTCCGGCACTGTACGGCGTCATGGGCCGGTGCGCGCGAGCGGACACTTATCCGTCCCGGCCGGTGCATATGATCGTCGGCTTTCCTCCCGGCAGCGCGCCCGACATCATGGCGCGGCTCGCGGCACAATGGATGTCGGATCGGCTGGGTCAGCAATTCGTCGTCGAGAACCGGCCGGGTGCTGGCAGTAATATCGGCACCGAGGCCGTGGCGCATGCGGATTCGGATGGTTACACCATTCTGGCCGATGTTCTGACCAACGTGCTCAACATCTCGCTCTATCGGAATCTGAATTTTGATTTCATGCGCGATATCGCGCCGGTTTCACCCACAGCCAATGCGCCTTATGTCGTGCTGGTGACGAACACGCTGCCGGTTACGACGATCCTTGAATTCATCGCCTATGCCAAAGCCAATCCGGGCAAGATCAATATGGCGTCCGGCGGCAACGGCACCTCGTCGCATCTGTTCGGCGCGCTGTTCGGGATGATGGCCGGTGTCGATCTGGTCCACGTGCCGTATCGGACCAATTACATGACCGACCTGATCGGCGGCCAGGTGCAATTCGTCGTCAATCCGATCCCGCAATCGATGGAATTCGTCAAGGGCGGCAAGGTGCGCGCACTCGCGGTCACGACGCCCGCGCGCTTGGCGGCGCTGCCGGACCTGCCTACGGTCGGCGAGTTCGTGCCGGGCTACGAGGCGGTCGGGTGGTACGGCGTCGGCGCACCAAAGAATACACCGGCGCCGATCGTTGCTGCGCTCAACGCGGCTATGACCGCGGCGCTCGCCGAGCCTGAACCGAAGGCGCGGCTCGCCGAGCTTGGCGTCGAGCCGATGCCCATGACGCCCCCGCAGTTCGCAAAGTTCATCGACAGCGAAAACGAGAAATGGAGCAAGGTCATCCGCGCCGCCGATATCAGGCTGGATTGACCTCGATAGTGCTAGCGGCGGCGGCTACGCCGCCCGGCCATGAAACAAGCTCTGTCGCTCGCAAATCTTCTCCGCAGCGTGACGCATGCTGCGCTCGAAAATCTCATTGGCCTTGCGGGTGAGGTACTGAATGGTTGTGCCCATCGGCAGCCCCTGTTAACCGGTCATTTACCGTTGTTCGTATGTAACTCGGTCGGCCAATGGCCGAAGTGACCGCGGTCACAGGACGACGCTTTTCCCATAAGCCATTGAATGACATTACAAAATCAAGCGCCCATAGCCGGATAATCGGTGTATCCCGAAGCGCTGCCGCCATAGAAAGTCTTGCGGTCTGGCGGATTGAACGGGCCGCCGCGGCGCAAGCGCTCGGGCAGATCCGGATTGGCAAGAAACAGCGCCGCAAACGAGACGAGATCGGCCGCGCCGTCGTGGATGACGGCATTGGCGCGGGCAAGATCGTAGCCCTTGTTGCCCATCAGCGCGCCCCGCCAGATTTTGCGAAAGAAGCGGATGTCCGGCACTTCGCCGGCCGGAATCGGATCACCGGCAATCGGCTCGACGATGTGCAGATAGGCGAGGCCGAAACGGTTGAGCTCATTGACGGCAGTCGAAAACGTCGCCGCCGGATGGCTGTCGGCCATGTCGTTGAAGGCAGCCGCGGGCGACAGCCGCACGCCGACGCGGTCCCCGCCCCAAACGCCTGTGATCGCTTCCGTTACCTCGGTCAGGAGCCGCGCGCGGTTTGCCGCGCTGCCGCCATAACGGTCGGCGCGCTTGTTGCTGCCGTCGCGCAAGAACTGATCGATCAGATAGCCGTTGGCGCCGTGCAATTCGACGCCGTCGAAGCCGGCCGTTTTGGCATTCTCCGCGCCGCGCCGGTAATCCGCGATGACGCCGGCAATCTCCGCGGTTTCGAGTGCGCGCGGCGTGACGAAAGGCTTCATGCCGTCATAGGTCATGGCCTGGCCGGCTGGCGCGATCGCCGATGGCGCGACCGGCAGCGCGCCGTCCGGCTGCAGCGACGGATGCGAAATCCGCCCGACATGCCAGAGCTGCAGATAAATGCGGCCTTTGGCTTTGTGCACGGCGTCGGTGACAAGCTTCCAGCCGGCGACCTGCTCCGGCGAGTGAATGCCGGGTGTGCCCGGATAACCGATGCCCTGCGGCGACACCTGCGTCGCCTCGCTGATGATCAGGCCGGCGCTGGCGCGCTGCGCATAATAAGTCGCATTCAGCTCAACCGGTACATTGCCGGGCCCGGCGCGATTGCGCGTCATCGGCGCCATGACAACACGGTTGGGGAGGGTGAGCGGGCCAAGCGTAAAGGGTGAAAAAATATCGGGTCCGCTCATCAAATAATTCCTTGCTGCGCCATGCTGAAAGCAAAGTCGGTGGGTATCTCGTTATCGGAATGTCACGGTTGCGAGTGCGCGGCTGACCTTGGCCGCTGGCCAAAAGGTGACGGGCCCGGGCGCCGCACCCGGCGCGGCGATATTGGTGCCCTGGCCGGGCTGGCTCAGGGTCTGTGTACCCGCCGCGTTCGATACGATCACGGTGCCAGTGGTGAGGAATACGCCAAGCGCCTGATCGTCAATCGGCCCGGCCCAGAATTCCGTGCCGCGGATGCCGATATTCGCAACCGGTGTTGTCACGTTGACGGCAGCTGTCGCCAGTTTCGACAGCCGGCCCGATACAAATTTGAACGCGCCGACCGCCTCGAACTTGATCGTTCCGACGCCTGCGGCCGGGTTAAATACGTAGGTATCGAGGGTCAACTTCGTCTGCTCGCTGAGCGTCAGCTGAGTCTTGTCCTTGAAGGTGAGTTCTAATCGCGTTCCGTCGCCGGTCGATACGACCTCGTTGGGAAAGACGGATGCGTTTGGGCCGAGCGCCTGTGTGGTGCCGCCGCGCGTTCCGCTCGCCTCTCCCTGGATGCGGCTGACCGCGCCGATCGCCTCCTGCGCCATGGCCTGACCGCCGGTGAAACAGGAAAAAAGTGTCAGTGCAACGATCAGCCGCGGCAACATGTGTCTGCCCATCTGAATTCCACCGGACCAATTCTGATCACACCGGCCCGCGTCTTCACGTGGGGATCGCCAAGGACTTTCGCCACCTCTTTTCGCGGTCTCTTGGGTGAGGCGATCGCTCGCTCCGGCCTGAATATCGGTTGTGACTCGATCTCGGCGATCCTTCGACAAGCCCTTCCGCACGATGGTCTTCAACGCTAGGGTGCAAAAGACGGCGAGAGTGGTCAAGGACAAGGTGCGTGTTGGCATTGATGGCGATTGGATCAGAATCGTGATTATTGTCCGCATCGTTAAGGTGACAATGGTCGCTGCGCTTGCGGCATTCGCGCTGATCGTGGCCTACGACAACATTGTCGATTACGATTCGAATTATGAGTTCGTGCGACACGTCTTGAGCATGGACACGACATTCGGCACCAGTGTCTTAAAGAACCGCGCAATATCCAACGAGACGATCTGGCATGCGGCCTATGCGGTGATCATAGGCGCGGAAGGAATGACCGGCCTGCTGCTGGCATTTGGCGCACTGGTGCTGCTGCGCCGGCTGAAATCGCCGGCCGGGCTCTTTAACCGCGCCAAAGCTTGGGCCGTCGCCGGCTTGGGCGTCGGCTTCGGCATCTGGTTTTTCGGTTTCCTGGTGATCGCCGGTGAGTACTTCGCCATGTGGCAGTCGAAGATTTGGAACGGCCAGGAGGCGGCGTTCCGCATCACCGCGGTCATTCTCGCCGTGCTGATTTACGTCAGCTTGCCTGATGAGGATATTTCCTGACCCGATGCGCAGGCGAGACTTCGGAGTTTTGCCGGTCTACCGAGCCTGAAAGTCCGATCCGCTGATCAATTTGGCGCTGTTCGCCCGCTCTTGCTTGAGATACTTGCCGAGATGCTCCGGCGTGTCGAACACCGGAACGATTCCGATATCGAGTAGTCGCGCCTTGCGAAATTCCGGCTGATTGCCAATCGCGGCAATGGCGTCGTGCAAGCGATCGATGATCGGTCTGGGGACACCAGCCGGAGCGACGAAGGCAAAATAGACCGGCGCCAGATTGGAAAAACCCAGCTCCCGGAGAGTCGGCACCTCGGGAAACAGCGGCGAGCGCTGTTCGGAATCCACGGCGATCGCTTTCACCGTGCCGTCGCGAATGTAGGAAATGAAATTCGGCAATCCGACGAGCGCGACCGGCGTCGTGCCGGTCAGCAGGCCCGTCACCATGTCGGCGCCACCGCGGACCGGCACATAGACGAGATCGGCGCCGGTTTTCTTTTTCCAGTTCTCGATTGTGATCTGCATGGGTATGGCGAGCGCGCTGTAGCTGAGCGATCTCGGCTTGGCTTTTGACAGCTCGGCAAGCTCATCCAGCGAATCAACATGCAGCGAAGAACTCACGACCATCACCTGCGTGTTGATGAAGGCGTTGGTAATCGGTTCGAAATTCTTCTCCGGATCGTACGGGATCGATTTAATAGTGAATTGGTTCAGCGTCAGCGTCTCATTCGGCAGGAGACAAATCGTATAGCCGTCATTTGCGGCATCCGCGCAGGCGCGCCCGGCGATCGTCATGTTGCCGCCGGGGCGATTGTCGACGATGATGGGCTGTCCGAGGCGCTGTTGCAGCTGCTCGGCAAGGGCGCGCACAAAAATGTCGCTTGTGCCGCCGACGCTATTGGCGGTCAGAACGCGAATGGGCCGTGTCGGATAGTCATCGGCGTCGGCGCATCGCATCCCGGCGATGAGCGAGAAGGCCACAAGCAGCGCCGCGATCGACTTCATGTTGATGAACCTTCGGCCTCCGCGTCAATTCAGTTTCAGCAGACGCAAGGCATTGCTGGCAAAGATTTTGTCTTTGTCGGCCGCCGGTATATCGAGATCGCGGATCAGTTTGATAGCGCGCGGCTTCAGGGACGTGAGGGGCGGCGCATCGCTGCCGTAGATCACCCGCGACGGGCCCATCCATTCGAGCACCATCTTCACAGCCGGTTCATTGTAGGTGACGGTGTCGAGATACATCATTTTCAGATAATCACTCGGCTTCCGCCTGATCTTCATCGGCTCATAAGGGCCAAGGAAGAAGGCCTCGTCACCCATTTCATAGGCGTAGTCCATGCGGCTGATCGTCTCGCAAATGCCGCCACCGCCATGCGAGGGAACGATCTTAAGCTGCGGAAAATCCTCGAGCAGGCCGCGCACGATCAGGCGTCCTAACGACAAGCAAAGGTCAAACGGCCGGCCAATGCTGGAAGCCAAACGATATTCGCGCATCCGTTCTTCGCCGAAACCCGCGTTCGGCGGATGGATCATGACCGGCACGTCCAAATCCTGCATCAGCTCCCAAAACGCCCGGGCTTCGTCGTCATCGGGATAGCTGCCTTTGTGGCTCGAGTGGATGAATACCCCCTTGAGTCCCAGCTCACGAATTGCACGTTCGGTTTCCTTGACGAGCGCGGGGCCGCCACAAGGAAGTATGGTGGCGAACGCGTAGAGGACGCCCTTGTGATCGTCCTGCAGGCGCGCTGCGTAGTCGTTCCACTTCTGCACTGCGGCGAGTTCTTCGCTGGCCTGTTTGCCGCGAAGATAATGCGCGGCGTTGGTGACGACGCTCACATCCACGCCTGCTGCATAATGAGCCTTGAGGAAATTTTCGAGAACCATTGGGCAGCCGCCGTTTCCCCAACGCGGCCCGTCATTGCCGTCCCATGCTCCCTTGTCGTCAGCTGCTTCTTCGGGCGTATAGATATGTGCGTGCCAGTCGACGATCATTATCAGGCCTCTCCCTAGACGGCGCCACTATTGGGCCTATTGCTCAACCGATGCCAATCGCTATCAATGCGGCCGCCGGCTCAATCGAAATGCATGCCGCTCTTCTTCACCACCTCCGGCCAACGCGCGGCTTCGTGCTGGATGAAGGCTGCGAACTCCGCGGGCGTATCAGTTGCCGGACCGAGCCCGACCGCATCCGCCCGCGCTTTTACCTCGGGATCGCTGAGCGCTTTCGCAACCTCGCCCGCGAGCTTGTCGATGATCGGCGTCGGCGTGCCGCGCGGCGCGACCAGGCCGAGCCACACCGTAACATCGCCGAGATCGACGCCGACGGCTTGCGGCAGCGTCGGCAGATCGGGCGCGGCCGGCAACGGCCTGGCATCAAGCTTGGCGAGCGCGCGCAGGTCGCCGGATTTGATGAGCGGCAGCACCGCGGACGGTCCGTCGAACACGAAGTCGACGCTCTTGGTCAGGATGCCGTGCGCGACTTCGGCGCTGCCGTTATAGGGCAACAGCACGGTATCGATGCCGGCTTTGTCATTGAAGAGGACGCAGGTGAGCTTGGTCGTGATCGTGCCGGCGCCGCAATTAAGCTTGCCTGGCGCGGCCTTGGCTTTCGCGATCAGATCTTTTGCCGTCGTCACATCACTCGCCGCATTGACCACGAGCAGACCGATGGTCTTCGCCACCAGCGTGATCGGCGCAAAGTCCTTGATCGGGTCGTAGGGCAGCTTGCTGTAGAGATATTGGTTCATCACCAAGGTCGAATCGATCGCCATCAACAGCGTGTAACCGTCGGGCGCGGCCTTCGCGACATATTCGGCGCCGACCAGCGTGTTGGCGCCGGGGCGGTTGTCGACCACGACGCCCTGGCCGAAATCCGCGCTCATCTTGTCGCCGATCAGCCGCGCCATGACGTCGGCGGGGCCGCCGGCGGGAAACGGCACGACGATGTGAATGGGCCGGTCGGGGTAGGGCGCTTGCGCCAATACCGGCGCGGCGGTCAGCGCCAACAGAAACGCAAGTGTGGCCGAACGTACGCAGCGCATGGAAAACTCCTCCCCGGCATTTGTTATTGGCGCGCACATTCGCACGGCGAGTTGGACGCGCCTAGAGGCGCCGCGCGCGAGAGAGCGATTTACGCTGCAAAGCAGCAATACCGACCACGAATGTCCGCCCTGCAAATGTCACCCCGCACTTGCCGCCACGGAAGGGCAAAGGCACACTGCACGGGCGATGAGCACGGCGACACTTCAAGCTGACGACGGCGTGCACGGTATCGGCGCCGCAACCCGGCTCATCATCGCGGCTTCCGTCGGCAATGCGCTCGAATTCTACGAAATCCTGGTCTACGGCTATTTCGCCGTCATTGTCGCCAAGGTGTTCTTCCCGGCGGCCGATGAAGCGGTGTCGCTCCTGGTCACGCTCGGCTCGTTCGGCATTTCGTTTCTGGCGCGGCCGGTCGGCGCGATTTTTCTTGGCGCCTATGGCGATCGCAAGGGGCGGAAAAGCGCGCTGACGCTGTCGATCTTTCTGATGACGCTCGGCACCGCGCTGATGACGATCATGCCGAGCTATGGCGCTGTCGGCATTCTCGCGCCTATTCTTGTGGTCGGCGCGCGGCTTCTTCAGGGCTTTTCGGTCGGCGGCGAATTCGCGAGCGCGACCGCGTTCCTCGTCGAGCACCGCCCGGACCGCGCCGGCTTCTTCGCCAGCTGGCAATGGGCGAGCCAAGGCTTGGCGGCTTTGGTCGCAACCGGTCTCGGCGTGCTGCTGACGACGACAATGTCGGCGGACGATCTGCAAGCCTGGGGCTGGCGCATTCCCTTCGCCGCCGGCCTCTTGATCGGGCCGATCGGCTATTACATCCGCAACCGGTTGCCGGAGACGCCGGAATTTCTCTCTGCCGGCGAGGCGCATGCGCCGCTGCGCGATCTATTTGTCGATCAATGGGGCAGGCTTCTTCTCACCATCGGCGCGGTCGCGGCCTCGACCAGTTCGCAATATGTGCTGGTCTATATGCCGACTTACGCGATCCGCGAATTGCATTTGCCGCAATCGGCCGGCTTCGTCGCGGCGGTGGCGGCGGCGGCGCTGCAGACCGTGGTCGTGCCTTTCGTCGGGCTGTGGGTCGATCGCGTCGGCCAGGTCCGCATCATGATCGCCTCAGCCCTGCTATTCATCGTGACGTCCTATCCGGCGTTCATGCTGGTCGCCGGCCATGCGTCGCTTGCGGTGTTGGTGGCGGTGGTGTGCTGGTTCGGCTTCTTGAAGTCGCTGTTCTCCGGCGCGCTGCCGTCGCTGATGGCAAAGATCTTTCCGGTGGCGACGCGGGTGTCGGGCATGTCGCTCGCCTACAATATCGGCGTGCCGGTATTCGGCGGCTTCGCGCCGCTCGCCGCGCAATCGCTGGTCGATCTCACCGGCTCAAAGCTGTCGCCGAGCTACTACATGGTCGGCACGGCGCTGGTCAGCCTGTTGGCGCTGATCGCGCTCCGGCGGCGATATAAGGTGTGACGGCTTCACGGAGACGACAGGGTTTTTCCGGATCATGCGCGATGGAGCAATGGCGGCCGGAACGGCTTGGGCAAGTTGGGCAAGTGTACATGTTGGGCAGAGTCTACTTGGGCAAGTCGGCTTGGGCACATAAGCTACCCAAAAGAAAGGCAGAAGACATGGAAGTCCTGGAAAAGGTCGTGGTGGCAATATTCAAGAGCCCCCAGCTCCGAGATGTGCTGCTCTACGCGACTTTATTGCTGATATTCGCGACCGCTTGGGTGTGCTACCGATGGTCCGCTTTCGCCATTCCGGCCGTTGTCATTGCTTGCCTTATCGTCAGTGCAGAGGCGTTGATTATTTATTTTGTCGCAAAGCGCATGAAGGCGTCATCGGCGACAGGCGGCAAAGCCGACGGCAAGCACCCCTGAATAATTTACGTCGACTGCCGCAATTCTGATTTTCCGTACAAGCGCGCGCAATGCAAAGCCAAACTGGCTGAGCAGAGAATCAGCGAGCCCTGACACGAACGGGCATCAGCACCGGCCGTGGATGCTCAACCGGGTGCAAAAACAGCCACTCGAAATAGGTCATGTCCAAGGTGTCGCGGCACTGCCTTGAACGGTAGTGCCCTTTGCCGAACAAGCCGCGCGGGGAGGCAACGAGGCCGATTCCGCGACTGCAGTTCCGGTTTGAGTTTTTCATGACACTCCTCCGCGTTGGGTTCCACTCGACGTGGGGATTCCACTAACCAGTGGGACGGCTGAACCGGAGAAAGGTTCAAGCGCCGTGTCGATCGGGAACCCGATACGAGGCGGATCAGGCATGCACATATTCATGTTCATGCAGGGGAACGCCGGCTTTTGGCGCAAAGCGGACATCGCAATGAGACGGCTGCGGCAGCTAATGATCCGGAGCGGACATAACCGCATCTAGACTCGCGTGCTGACGCGAGGCGATTTCAATGACGAAATGGCCGGTGGAGCACGATCTGTCTGGGACGCTCGTCGTGCTGCTGCTCGGGGACCACGGTGACGCGCAAACGCTCCGCCCAGGCCTGACGGATCAGCTCTTCCATGTGGCTTTCGCGGCTGAAAAACGTGAACAACTCGCCGAACTCCGCTTCGAGCGTGAAACCCTCGAAGTCGCCAAAGTGATCGAAGAGCAATCCGGCGATCTTGCCGGTACGGCCCTTGGGGTGCTGTTTCCCAACTCCGGAAGGTGGAGTCGGCTTCCCAGGCCCCGGAAGCGGACCGCCCGGCCAAGTGCCTGTCGCCGACGGCGGGATTGCACTCGGATCGCCGCCCAGGTTCGTGATTTGATCGGCGACCGCTCCGACATAACGCAACAGAATTGGATACCAGCGATCGGTGGTCGGAATGGTCGAGAGGATCCAGCGCAACAGCGAGAGGTTTTGTTCGATTTTCGGCAGGCTCTGCGCCCTGGTCTCAATCTTGATCGCGAGCTGGAACGATCCGAGGATCTTTCGCCACGTCAGCAAGCCGCCTTTGGCGCGCCGGCTCGCACCCTGGGTGTTGGTGATCTGGGTGACGGTGACGGTGAATTTGTCGCCTTTGCTGACGGTGTTCGGCAACTCGACGGTGAGAAGCCCCGCATAGTTGCCGGCCCCGGCTGGAATGGGCATGAAGGCTATGCCCTTGCAGTCGCATCCCAAGGTATTGGCGTCGACGCGGGTGAACGGCTGCGTGCCATACATGGAGCCGGCGGTTGAGATGATCGCGTCGGTGCTGAGCACCGGCGAATAGATGGAGGCCACCGCGCCTGCAGGCAGCGCCGTCCAGTCGAACATGAGCTCGTCAGGCTTCAGTCCCGCCGGCAACGACGCCGAAGTCGCCTTGACGTCGAAAGTGCTGAGCGCCTGTCGGGATGAAGTCATTGCTCGGTAAATCCCAAATTGCGCTGCGCCAGCCACGCCGAGGAAGTCGGCGTGTCGCCGGCCGGAATATTGATCTGGTCGAATGATATTTCAGCGACCAGGCACTGATGGGTGTCACGCGTGAACGCCGCCAGTATCGATTCTGCGCCGGGCGTGCTTGGCCCGACCGAATCCCAATCATTGGCATTGGAGGGAACAGAGACCGGAAGCAGGTTTTGGTTTTGGTTGATGTCGAGCCAGCATCCGAAGAACGTCTGAGTCGGCGGGCTGCCCGGGCTGCCGGGAATGGTCGGCGCGACGTTGGGTGTGTCTTGCTGGTCCAACATCGTCAGGTTTCCCGGATTCTTGGGGTCGAATTGTATTCTCACCGTGGCGAAGAACGGGATCGTGACGTATTCGAGGGCCGTCTGCCCGGGCGACACAGTCACGTTGCCAATTCCAAGCAGCGGGATCCTCGTGTCGCTAGAGCCGGGGGGCGCGAGCGACGGCGGGTTGGCCCGGAAGGGGGACAGATCGGTCAGCGACCCCGTCGGAACATAAACACTGTCGGTAGCGGACATGCGGAAGCTGCGGAAAAACACGCGCACATTGTTGGCGGGCGCATCGCTCTGCATGTGCGCGCGCGCGAGCGCGAAATTGAAAATCGGGATTTGGCCCGACGGAGTCTGGAACAGCGACAGCGGGTTCGTGTCCTCGTCCTGGTTCAGATCGTCGAATGTCGTCACATATTGGCCGCTGTTGGCCGGAAACTCTGTCGTCGGCAGCGGCGTGTTCGTGGGGGGCTGATTGGCGTTCAAGGCGTTGATAACGCCCGTGATGAAATTCAGCGCGTCCGTGCCGGTCGCCGCCGTCGGGTTCGACGGATCGCCTAGCGTCACGCCGAACAACGAATCGCCGGCGGGTATCGAGAACACCCTGAACTCCCCGCTCAGCCAGGACGTGTCGTTATAGAAGTTGTGATAGAATTGTGGGTCTTGGGCGGTGACCAGCTCGAGCTCAGCGGAAGACGTCACATCGATGTCAACCTGGAATGACGCGTTGACCGTCAGGGTTTCCACCGTGTCGGCGCCAAAGGAGAACGTCCCAGTGATGTCCTCGAAGGTGAGCGAATAGGTGAAGGTAAAGCGCTCCGGGACTCCGGCGAAAGTCGCATTGGCAGGACTATTCGGATCAAAGTCGATTTGGGTGCACTGCCATGAGATGTTTTGAGCTGTAGCGCCGCTTTCGTCAGTGATGCTGATCTGGGGAAACCGCGTGACGCATGAGGCGCTTGGCGGAGACGCCGAAGGAACATTGCCCAAAGCTCCGACGGCATAGGGCGTCGTCAGCTCCAGTGGTTCAAAGCCGTCAACTGTGACGATAAAGGCGCTTAGGAACGTCGCGGTGTTGCCCGTGTTGTAGATGTCGGCCTGATCCTGCACCTGGCTCAGGCTGTAGGACGGCGTCGTCATGATCACTTGGCAGCCCTGCGCCACCGGCGGCCACTGTTGCGGCATCGGCGGAACATAACTGGACGCCGTCAGCGAGCTCTGCCAATTGCCCGAGCTGCCATCGTCCACAGTATTCGGCGCGGCATTGTACCGATCGATCCCCGCATTGGTCGCGATGGTGAGAGCGTCCGGTCTTGGCGGTACGCTGCTGGCCGGAACTGCCGTGCCGCTAAAGTCGATTGAAGATAGAGAATTGAACTTATTGCGTCGCCAATTGGTCAGATTGGGGCAATGAACGCCGGTTACGTCTTCCAAAAACTGAATGATCGAGGTGTGGTCGTACTGATCGCTGCAGACTCCTCGGTTCAGAGTCCAAGGCGAGATCACCAACGTCGGCACTCGAAAACCTGCGCCGATGGGCTGTTGAGTCACCGTCGTATTAGGAGGGGAAAAGCCTCCAAAAGTCGTGAAGGTCCCGGTGATGAACTCGTCAGGATCGGTCGAGTAAGAGGGTCGGGGCGGCGGAACGTGGTCATAATGGCCATCGCTCTCATCATAGGTGACGACAAGTGCCGTCGTTTCCCAATTTGGGCCAGCCAGGAGGGCCTCGAGAACCCGGGAGATCAGAATGGCGCCATTCCACGGCGAGTTAGTCGGATGTTCCCAGAAACCACCATTCGGGATGATCCAACAGACCGCCGGCAGCCCGCCCGCAGTTGCGGCGTCGTTAGCGAAGGTGTCGAACGAGGCGTAATACGGAGCCTGAGGGTATTGCGCCGATGGCGTTGTGGCGCTCACGTAGCCAGGCCAGTTGGCCCAGTAAAAAAGCGGGTTGAGTATCGAAGGCGTAATCGGCCCGAGGTTAGCGGCGTCGGGAGGCGTGTCGCTCAACGGCTGGTCATACACCCTCCACGAAAACTTCGACGGGACATTATTCGGATCTTGAGCGTAGGCTTGAACGGCGGCTTGGGTCAGCAGGTCGGCGTAGCTCGGCCAAGACGGGGAGAGATTGAGATTCCACGATGACGGCGGAGACGTTTCTGAGACACTTGCCGGGTAGCCGCCGTACAATTCTGGCGTCGGGTTATCGGTCGGGGTCAGATCTGAAAACGGATTTGGGACAAAGTTGATGTTCTGGCCGATCGTGCCACTGATCATGTAGAGGCGGTTGGCCTCCGTCGCGCCCATATGCGAACAGAAATAGTTGTCGCAAAGCGCAAAATTCTGAGCCAGCCACCAGTGATAGGGTATGTCGTCCGCGGCGTAATAGCCCATGCAGGAGACCGGATTGCCCGCCGGCACGCCTTGGGCTTCCCTGCCGTCACTCCAGGGGATGTTCAAATCCGGGTAGCCCGACGCCCAGCCATTCATGTGCGGATCGTTGGCGTTTCCGTCGCCGAAGAAAAATGTCTGTTCCGGCCCCGTGCCGTGGTTACATCCCGGTGTGTGGCCCTGCTGCGACGAGAATGTGCTCAGCCGGTAAGGAAGAACCGCAGGGCCGATCCAGCCATTGCCGGGGAGCGATACCCAAGCATTCTCAAAGACCGATTGGGGCGTGTTGTAGAACCCGTTCGCGCCGGGGAATGTCCCGAAATATCCGTCGAACGAACGGTTCTCCAACATTAAAATTACAACGTGCTCCACACCCATTGCTCACTGTCCTCCAGCGAAGCTTGAGAATGCTAGCCGTCGATCGAGATAGATTTTCGTGAACGATTTGCCGCGCCTCTTCGCCGAAGCCTAACAGCTGCGCCGATATTCGCCGGGTGGTGCTATAGGCTGCGGGAAATTGCTGACCAAACAAAGCTCAAATTTGTGGCCAGAAAAAGGTACCGGGCGACGAGTCGTGGGAGCTGCGCGTGGCAGTTACAGTCGTAACGATGCGTTGGAGCATGATCCCGAAAAGTGGAAACCGATTTTCGGAAAAGATCATGCTCAACCAAAGAAATCTAGACCTTGATCCGTTTCAATCGAATTGGATCAAGGTCTAGCGCCAGCCCTTCATCGGCAGTTCGAGCTTGTCGGTCGCCAAATTCTCCGGCCAGACCGAGACGTATTGCTTGCCCTTGAGCTGGATCAGGAAGGTCGAGGCGAGCGAGTTCTGGCCGGTCTCGTCGAATTTGACGCCGTGATAGCCGATCATCAGTTGGTCGGCCTTGAGATCGGTTTCGGTGAGCGCCTCGCGGATCTTTTCCGCATCCGTCGAGCCGGCGCGATTGATGGCATCGGCCAAGACGAACAGGCCCTGCATCCAGCGGGCGCTGGTGTCATCAAGATCGCGGCCGTATTTGTCGTGGAACAGCTTGTTGACGATGTAGCTGTTGCTGCCGGGCTTGCCGATATCGAACGCAGAGCGGTCAAGCGCGCCCTGCGCCAGATCGCCGACATTGGGAATGAAGCTCGGATCGGAGAAACCGGCATCGTCGCCGATGACGATCGGCGGCTGGTAGTCGAGGTTTTTCATGGTCTTGAAATAGAGAATGCTGTCGGCGGTATAGCTGATGAAGATCACCACATCGGGATTGGCGGATTTCAGCTGCAGCACCTGCGCGGTGACATCGGAACTGTTGGCGTTATAGGTGATATGCGCCGCGACATTGATGTTGGCGGCCTTCGCCGCGTCGAGAATGCTCTGCGATACCGAGGTGCCGTAATCGGTGTTCTCGTTGACGATCGCGATACTGTCGACCTTGGTGCCGGATTTCTTCACCGCATTGATGAACTCGGCATAGGCCTTGCCGAAATCGGGCGCGATCGGCGTGGTGCGGAAGGTGAATTTGAAACCGCGCGTCGTGATATTGGCGGCGACGGAATCGGCGACCAGGAACGGCACCGCCTGGCGCTCGGCGACCGCGGTGGCAACGAGCGTCACCGACGAATGATACGAGCCGATGATCGCCGCGACATGGTCCTGCGTAATCAGCCGGATGGTCTGCTGTTGGCCGACTTGCGGATTGCCCTGATGGTCGGCCTCGTCGAGCTCGATCTTGGCGCCGCCAAGATTGGGCAGGCCGGACGTCGCCGCAAGCGGCATCGCCTTGAGCTCGGGATGCGGGGTGTTGACGATCTCGGCGCCGAGCTCGATGGCGTCTTTCGCCGATTGGCCGGCGCTCGCCGAATTTCCTGTCAAGGGCAGAATGGCGCCGATCTTCACCGGATCAGCTGCAATGGCCGAAACCGGCGCGGCCAAGAGCGCCGCCGCAACGATGCACCAAACCTTCACGCAGCCAGCCTTGTCCATTGACGCCTCCCAGATCTGTTTCGCCAATTCACCGGCATTGCGGCGCGCAAGTCAACGGCAAGTCAACGGCACTCGTGGGCGAATTCGCTGGAGGGCGGGCTGGCCGGGGAGGCGCCGGTCAGGCCGTGCTTGAGTTCGCTGTCGCTCTGCGCTCCAATGCGCCCTCGCATGTAACGACGACCGGCCGGAGGAGAGCGGTCATCTCACATCGTGAGAGAAACAAGAAAACGCATACGCAGGAAACCACAGGTCAGTCATGGACGCCCCTTTGCACACGTCTTCGCCGTCGCTGAATTCTCGCCGGCGGATGCACAATAACAACAAGCTGCAGCTCGGCCTGTTCGGCGCCAATTGCTCGTCGGGCCGCGCCGTGACTCTCGTGCCGGAGCGCTGGTCGGGGAACTGGCCGGACAACAAGAAGCTGGCGCAGCTCGCCGACGAGGTCGGTATCGATTTCATGCTGCCGATCGGGCGCTGGAAGGGCTATGGCGGCGACACCGACTATCAGGGCGAGACGCTCGAAACCATCACCTGGGCGACCGCGCTCCTTGCCGCCACCAAGCGCATCACCGTGTTCGGCACCGTGCACGCACCGATCTTCAATCCGGTGGTGGCGGCCAAGCAGATGGTCACCGCCGACCATGTCGGCGAAGGCCGCTTCGGCCTCAACATCGTGGTCGGCTGGAACGAGGGCGAGTTCGACATGTTCGGCGTGCAGCAGCGCGCGCACGACGCGCGCTACGACTACGCGCAGGAATGGATCGACGTCATCAAGCTCATCTGGTCGGACCGCGAGAATTTCGACTTCAAGGGCAGCTATCTCGACATGAAAGGCATTCGCGGCAAGCCCAAGCCTTACGGCGGCACGCGGCCGGTGATCATGAATGCTGGCGCGTCCGCGGTCGGACAGGCTTTCGCGGTAAAGAATTGCGACGCCTTTTTCTTCCAGGCGTCGCGCACGTCGCTTGACGAGACCGCCCAAAGTGCGAAGACGGCACGGGATGCCGCCCGCGCCCAGGGCCGCGAGATCGGCTGCTATACCGTCGGCGTCATCACCTGCCGGCCGACCAAGAAGGAAGCTGAGGAGTATTTCCATCACTGTATCGTCGAACGCGCCGACTGGTCGGCTGTCGACGACATTCTGGCGCTGCGCAAGATCTCGCCGGAGACGGTCGGCATGGAAAAGTTTCTGATGCACCGCAGCCAATATGCGCAAGGCAATGGCGGCCTGCCGATCGTCGGCGATCCCGATCACGTGGCCAAACAGCTCGCGGATTTGGCCGGCGCGGGCCTCACCGGCATCGCCGTGTCGCTGGTGAATTATTGTGACGAGCTGCCGTATTTCGCCGACGAGGTGATCGGGCGGCTCGAGCGCATGGGGCTAAGGGAGAAGGTGCGCGCCGCGTAACAATCAGCGCTTGCTCACGATCGGCGTGCCGCGTTTTCTGTTGTAGCGGTGGACGTCGACGCCGCCCCAGACCCCGTTGACATGATAGGGATCGCTCTTGGTGAAGGCATCGACCGCGGCGCGGTCCTTGGCGTCGATCACGAAAATGCTGCCGATCGGCGTCTCGCCGTCGTCGGAGACTAAAGTGCCGGCCGTCACGACATCGACCGCATGTTCATGGGCATTGTCGAGATGAATGCGGTGGTCGCGGTAATGCTTAGCCCGCACCGGCAATATGTCCTTCTTGTCGAGCGCATAGACGACATAAAGCATGGGCCATTATAGTCCTTCCCCGGCAAAGCCGGGGAGGGGTCAAACGAGCGCTAGGGGCTCGGCGCAACGACGCGAAAGCCGCTGTCGCCCTCGAGCATAATGCGTCCGTCCGCCACCGCCCGCGCCCAGCGCGCCGTGGCGCCCAAGCCGCCGAATGAGAAAAAATGCGTACTCACGTGTGTGGGCGCCGCTTCCGCCAGCGCGCGGATCAGATCGTCCGGCACGGTGAGCGCGAAGAGCTGCCGAACCAGCCCGGCGCGCTGCGCCAGCTTTTGCGCCGAGGCGCGCACGCCGCAGCGGCTGGCATAGCGCAACAGCGACGAGAGCGACGTCGGTCCGGCGAGCCCGATGCGCACCGGCTGTTCGAAACCGAAGGCGCGCAGCCGCGCCACATAATCGAGCATGGTGCGGGCGTCGAAGCAGAATTGCGTGACGATCTCGACGGCAAGCCCCGTCGCTTCCGCCGCTGCGATCTTCTCGGCAAGCGCGCGCCGCAGCTCGTCCGGCCCGATCTTGGGATGACCGTCGGGATAGCCGGCAACGCCGATGCTGCGGATGCCGCGGCGGCGAAACACCCCGGAATCGATCGCGTCATGCGCGCGCCTGAACGGCCCGCATTCGCTGCGGTCGCCGGCAATGACCAGCACGCGGTGCACGTCGGCTTCACCCGTGAGCCGCGCCAGGAAATCATCCAAGGCCGCAGCGCTTGCGAAGTTGCGCACCGCGACGTGAGGCACCGGCTCGAAGCCCGCCGCGCGCAGCCGCAGCGCGGCGCCGACGGATTCGTCGGCCGGCCGGCCGGGCACCGCGCTGACATAGACCTGCGTGCCGCGCGGCAGGACCGACAGCGCTGCAATGTCGGCATCGCTCGGCCGCGTCGCCTCGACGGAGAAGTCCGCCATGAACGACGCGATCCGAGCTACCCCCGCAGGCAGCGGCGTTTCCGGCATGTTGCCCGGAATGGGCGCGAGCGCGGCCATTTCAGTCGCGCCGGCGCGAGATCACGTAGGACTCGTCGTAGAACCATAACCCGCCGCGCTCCTGCAGCACCGCGCGCGTGGCGTCGATATAGCGGCTGTCGGCGGCGGCTTCGGCGACGCGATGGTCCTCGACCTGCGCCACGTAGATCGCCGCGTTCCACGCCGCGAACAATGTCGAGGTGCCGATCGATTCCGAAATCTCCGACGGCAGCGTATGCATCTCGTAGCGGAACAGCGAGCGGTTATCGGCATAGGCGTTGAAATTCAGATCGCGGCCTTCGGCGCCGAGCTCATGCTTCACCGCCTTCAAGATCTGATGGCGGTCGTGGATGAACGGATTGTCCTCCGGCCACACCTTCTGGATGATCTCCATGCCGGGATCTTGCCCGTGCGAATGGATCGCGATCAGCCGTCCGCCGGGTCCGAGCGCGCGCGCCAAGGGCCCGATCACGCGCTTGGCCTTGAAGTCGAGCGAGGCGCGGGCGCGATAGGGCTGCGAGGCGATGACGAGGTCGTAATCGGCGGACGTGGCGCCGGGCTTGGGAATGATCTGGTCGAGCAGGAAGCGGTGATCCTCGCGATAGACCACGAGCACGACCGGCCGCTCGTAAACCGGATTGCCGGTGCGCGCGGACACACCGGCCTTCCAGTTCTCGGCGAGGAACGGCTCGAGATCCATGATCTGCTCTTCGAAGCGGTGCGCCGAATTGCCGGTCAGCGCCAGTTCCTTCCACACCAGCGAAGAGGCGGCATTGAGCGACTTCACCGCGAGCCACGGCGCATCGGCATAAGCGAGATTGGTGAGGACCAGCACCGAGGCCGGATGCTCGAAGAAGCGGTCCGACATTTTCTGCAACGTCAGCCGCACGTCTTCGAGCGAGATTTCCTTGCCGACGATATAGAACGGCATATTGGCGAAGCGGTCGTGCATCGCGCGCATCACGCGCGTAAGCACGGAACCGTCGCCGACGCCGGCATCGAACACCCGCACCGCGGGGGGTTTGGGATGAATATGCACCAGCTCCTCGGAGACGCGGTGCGCGACTTCCCATTTCTCGCTGCAGGTATTGACGAACAGCAGATACTTTTGCCGGTTGTCGAAGAAGCGGAAATTCTTCTGCGGATCGCCGGGTTTGCCGGGCGCCGCCGGTCCGCCGGTTGCCGGCACCGGTGCGGACACTTGGGCCGCGGCGCCGGGCACCGCCGCATGCAGATAAATGGCGGGCGCTGCCGGCTGCCCCGCGGGCTGCGGCACCGGCATCGTGAGGCGCGGCGAGCGCGCTATGATGGTCGGCCGTTCGCCCTGCGCCGGATGCGCCTGCATGAAGCCCTGGATGCGATCGAGCGTGTCGGTGGTGATGCGGCCGCCATTGCGCAGCCGCGACGCGAGCTTGCCGTCATTCACTGCGCGGCGGCCGAAAGTGGATTCGGCGAGCCCGGTCTGCCGGCAATAATCGGAGATTTCCTGGAGGAGTTGTTGCGCATTCATGGTGTGACGCCGCTGCCTCGGTTGGTTTCCTCAACCGGCGCGCGGGCGACGCTTTTATTGCCTGCGGACGCGTCTGCGCAGCCGATTTAGCCCTTAGCGAACCAAGGGCGAGGGGCAGAATCAACCACAAATTCGCCCACTCTTATAGTGGGCAAGATATTGGGCGAATTCCCACTTTCAAGTGGGCGAAGGGTCACTTTTCCCCGGTTCCGGCTTTAATCCAGCGCCGCGAGCACTGCCTTGGCGACAGCCGCAGTCCCATCCGGACCGCCAAATTCCCGTGGCCGGATACCGGCTTGGAAGGCTTTATCGACGGCGGCCTCGACCTGTTGGGCAGCCGCCCCAGCCGGGGCGTAGTCGTGCTTGTTGGCGAGCCAGTCGAGCATCATCGCCGCCGACAGGATCATCGCCGACGGATTGGCGATGCCCTGGCCCATGATGTCGGGCGCGGTGCCGTGGCAGGGCTGAAACACCGCGTGCGTGTCGCCGATATCGGCCGAGGGCGCCATGCCCATGCCGCCGACAAGGCCGGCGGTGAGATCGGAGAGAATGTCGCCGAACATGTTCTCCATCACCATCACGTCGAAATCCCACGGCCGCCGCACCAGCATGGCTGAGCAGGCATCGACATAGAGCCGTTCAGTCGCCACGTCCGGATGCCGCTTGGCAGCGTCGTCATAGAGGCCGCGGAAGAAGGCAAAGGCCTTGAACACATTGGCCTTGTCGACGCAGGTGAGTTTTCCGGGACGCCCGCGCTTTTTGCGCCGCTCCGCGAGCCGAAACGAGAACTCGAACAGCCGCTCCGACGTCTTGCGCGTGATTACCAGCGTCTCGCGCGCCTCGTCATGCGTGACGACGCCTTTGCCCATGGAGGCGAACAGGCCTTCGGTCGACTCGCGGATCAGCACGAGATCGATGCCGCGGGTGTCGGCGCCGACGATCGGGCTCGGCACGCCGGGCACGAGGCGGGCCGGGCGCACGCCGGCATAAAGATCGAAGATGAAGCGCAGCTCGACCTGCGGCATGATCTCGGTGCCGTCGGGATAACGCACTTCCGGGAGCCCGCAGGCGCCGAGCAGGATCGCGTCGGCATCGCGGCAAAGTTTGACGGTGGTCTCCGGCATCGATTTGCCGGTGTCGCGATAGTGTCCCGCGCCGGCTTCCGCTTCGGTGAACTTGAATTTCAGCCCCGGCGTCGTCGCCTCGACCTTGCGCAGCACTTCCAGCGCCGGCGCCATCACCTCCGGTCCAATGCCGTCGCCGGGAAGGACAGCAATATGAAAAGTGTCGTTGGCGAGCATTTTTCCTTCCCCTTACGCGTGTTTGTCCGCGCAATTACTTGAGCCGTCATGACACGAAGCGACCATTTGTCCAACTGTTGTTTAAAATTCTGCTTTTGAGCCCAAGCGGACATTTGCCTGAATTTGTTTGACTGCCTTCGCCGGCCTGTTTCTTGTCCGAGGTTCTGCCGCAATTGGGTATTACCGGTTGCACACCACGTGTTCCGAGGGCGACGGATATGCGGCGGTTTCCATCTATTTTTTTCTCGGCCGTGCGCCGTGATCGCTGGCTCTTGCAGCGAATCCGCAAGCAACAAATCCGTATAGCAACACGCCCGCAGGCAACACACCCGCGATCGGGCAAAAACCGTCGCGGGTCAGGATCTCCGTTGCCCCGATTGTCCCGACGTGAATCTTGCATGGGAGCCGATCATGCGCGCGAAGCACATATTATGGCGTAGCAGTCTGTTCTTCTTTCTTCTCATCATCCTCGAGGCATTAGCCGGAACGCCGGGTCGGGCGCAGCCGCAGCCCCATAACGTGGCGCCTAATCACGGACCGGTTATCCCCGATATGATTTCGATATTCTTTGGCGGTCCCGGCAGCGGCACAGTGTCGATGCGCGCGAGAAACTTGGTGCAGATCGACTGCACCTCCGACTGCACCAAGACTGTCGGTTCGATCAGCCTGCCGACGGAGGTCACGCTGACGGCGGCGCCGGCATCCGGTTCGTCGTTCTTCGGCTGGGGCGGAGCGTGCAGCGCTAGGACTCCCGCATGTACGCTGACGCTTTCTCGGGCCACCCGCGTGATCGCCTATTTCGGTTCGGCTTTTCGTATGGTCAGCGCCGGCCAGTCTCACACCTGTGCGCTGCGGCCGACCGGCACCGTGACGTGTTGGGGCCGCAATGACGATGGCGAATTGGGGACCGGCAGCACCAACAGCAGTGTCACAATCGGAACAGCCACCGGGATCGCGGGCGCGGTCGCGATCGCCGCTGGCAGCTCTCATACTTGCGCGCTGATCGTCGGCGGCTCGGTCATGTGCTGGGGCGTCAACTCATATGGGCAGGTCGGCACGTGGACTTTCGGCGCCGACGTTGGCAGACCGACGGCCGTGCCTGGCATCACCGATGCCGTGGCGGTGACCGCCGGTGGTTTTCACAGCTGCGTCATTCATGCCGGCGGAACGGCGTCCTGCTGGGGGGCTAATAACCACGGCCAGCTCGGCGACGGCACAACGAGCTATAGTTCTGGACCGGTCGCGGTCAATCTCGCTGTGGCAGGCCCATTGAGCCGGATCGCGGCTGGCGGTTTCCATACCTGCGGGATCATCGCGGCGAATTCCCGCGTGGTGTGCTGGGGCGCGAACAATGTCGGCGAGTTAGGTATCGCGTCGCGCGCCGACACGGCAACGCCGGCTGTGATGGTTGTGACGGGAGGCGATCCTGGTTGCGCTGGAACTATCACTCCAGGCTGCACGCACCCGGCGACGCCGGCGCCGATAATGGCCCTGACGATGGTCAAAGCTATCGCAGCGTCGAACGGCGGCGGCCAGGAATTTCACAGCGTCGCGCTTGACGCTTCCGGCCTGGACTGGGGCTGGGGCAACAACAATGATGGCGAGATCAATCCGACGATCGGCGGCGAGCAGGATGCCGGGCAGCGCGGCATCATTCCGGCGCCGACCAGTACGTTCACAAAAATTGCTGCCGGCGCGGCCCATACCTGCATATTGTCGCCTTCAATCGGCATCTTCTGCCGCGGCGACAATCATTTCGGACAATCGGGTCCCACGCCGAATCTCATCACTCCTGCCGCCGCGGTGCCGCTGACGGCCGGCGCCGTCGAGGTCGCGGCGGGGGCCTTGCACACCTGCGCCGTCACGCCGGCGCCTCCCTTCGGTACGATCATGTGCTGGGGTGACAACGATAACGGCCAGGCCACCAGCATGCCGACGCCGACGACGATCGTGCCCCTGCCGGTCACCGTGCCGCTGCCGTGAGGCGAAGAAGACCTAAAACGCCGACCGCGCAAGCGAAGCCGTAACCCGCCGCAAAGGAGTCTTCAGGCGAGGGATGCGGTCAGTGGTCAGCGCAACGGCAGCGGCGCCGCAGTTGACGGCGCCGGTACATGCTTGTGCGCGACAGGCGCGGCGGCTGGCGGCGGAGGCGCCGTGACCTTTTGCAGGATCGCCTCGTTGGCGGCTTGCATCGTCGCGATGTCACGCGCCATTCGGTCTTGACCGGCGGTGAGATCTTCGACGGTTTGATGGAGCGCCGCGAGATCCGCCGCCATTTGCTGCACCTGCGCGAGAGAAGCGGCGGCAGGCGCTGCCGTGTCCGCCTTCAGTTCCGGCGCGGTCTGTGCAATGGCCGCGGCTTGCGGCGTGGGAGCTTGCCCGGTGTCTGCCGCGATCGACGGCTTGGTCAAGCCAAGCTCTTGCACCCAGCCGGCAATCATCTGCTGCGCCTCGGGCGACCAACCAAGCCGCGGCGCGTTCGCAGCGATCGTCTGCTTGGCCGCTTCGCCATAGGACTGCCACGCCAAAGTGCCGGCGACGCCGATCCCAATCGCGATCAGGTAGCGGAAAAAAGCACGCGATGCCCGCCGCGTACGCGTCGGCTTGTCGACCAGCCGGCCGCCCACGGCAAAGTCGGAATCCTCACGGATCGGTATGGCTGTCATCGGAACGTCCCCCGCTTCATATCGGTCGGTCAAGCGCGCATCACCTCAAGATGCTGCCAGCCGCGCGCGCCATGTGATTGGCGCTCGCCGCCCGCGCGCGCTCCATCTCTCGCGCAAAGCGCTCCTCCTCGACAGTGGCGAGGATGTTGTAATTCTGCGACAGCAAGCGGTAACAATCGGCGAACTTTTCCGATTTTGTCTGGCTGGCGAAAGCTTCGCACCGCTTGGCGCGGTCCCGCATTGCGCCGGCCCGAACAAGATGGTCCACCATGGAACAATAGCCCCGACCTGACGCGGAACTGCTGACGCGCATTGGAACTTAGCGATGCCGCGCAGACTGCCGCCCCGCAGACAAATGCGGATTCCTCGCTTTTGTTCCGGCTGTCGGCAGGAAAATGAACGCGCAGGACGGGTTCCGCTCTTGCGTAACCCATCCCCATTCTCATTCTCAACGGCTCAGCACGGATATAGCCTCGCTTCGCCCATCCTATGGGCGAGGCGGGTTATGGGCGAGGCGGGTCGCGAACGTGCGATATCGGAACGTTCGTCGGATCAAGGCTCGTATTTGAACGAGAGTGCGACGCGCGTTCGAAACGCCAGCACCTTTCCGTTCTCCACCCTCATGTCCATCTTGGTGACTTCGGCCACGCGGAGATCGCGGAGTGAACCGGCGGCCGTTTCCACCGCACGTCGGCCGGCATCTTCCCATGATTGCTCACTGACACCGACGACATCGACAATCCGGTATACGCTATCTGCTTGCTTCGTTGCCATTGGATTGATCCCTTCGCGGCTGGATTGAACGCGCACGATCAAGATCGACGCACGACTTCATCGTGGCTTGTATCAAGATACATCAATCGAGCACGCTTGTCGGCGTCTCGCTCCCATTTTTCTTATCCGCTCAGCTTCTTTAATTCGCCGAACACGCGATCGACCACCGCCGACCAGTCACCGCTTCTCTGTTGTCTGAATAGTGTCGCGGTCGGATACCAAAGCGTGTCGTCGCGGTCGAGCGACCAGCGCCAGTCGGGAATGAAAGGCAGCAGCACCCAGACTTTTCGGCCAAGGGCGCCGGCAAGGTTCGCGACGGCGGTGTCGCTGGTAATGATCAGGTCGAGCGACATCATGATTGCCGCGGTGTCGGCAAAATCGTCGACGTCACGATCCAGCCGGACGATCTGCGGGTTCGCGTCGAGCGTGGCCTCGTCGCCCTCGCGCAAATCTTTCTGCAGGCAGAAATAGCTCACGCCGTCGACGGCCAGAAGCGGGAAAATGTTTTGCAAGAGAACGGATCGCTCGGCATCTTTGATGAAGCGCTGGCTTCCCGCCCAAGCGAGACCGACCTTTATGCGCGTCCCGGCGACCTTGGAGCGCCAGCGTGCGATCATCTCCGCCGCAACCGACAGGTAAGGAACATGATTCGGAATGGTCGCCATCGTCGTCTTGAACGCCAACGGCAGGCTCATCAACGGACAGTGCACGTCGAAGTGCGGAATGGCCTCGCCCTTGGCGATCAGCGTCGAGACGCCCTGAAGACTGCGTAGCAACAACACCAGCGCCGGTTGCACTTCGAGAATAACCCGCGCGCCAAGCGCGGCGACCATCGGGATGTAACGGCAACACATCAGCGTGTCGCCCAACCCTTGCTCGGCGTGAATGAGGATTGTCTTGTTGCCGATGTCGCTGTCGCCGAGCCAGAGCGGCTGGCTGAAATTGCGCCGCGTGTCGCGCTGCTGTCTGACCGACCACCGGTATTCATATTTCTTGAAGCCGATCGTCGTATCGCCCAACAGCAATCTCAGGAGGCCTTCGTTGAAATGCGCTTCGCCCAAGTCGGGTTTCAGGGACGTCGCTTTGCCATAGGCGGCAAAGGCGTCGTCGTAGCGTTTCAGATCCGTGAAGGCGCTGCCGCGGCCGAGCCATGCTTCGGCGGTATCCGGCTTGATCGACAGCGCCTTGTCATAAGCGGCGAGGGCGTCATCGAAGCGCTTGAGATCATTGAAGGCATTGCCGCGGCCGAGCCAGGCTTCCGCGATGTGCGGCTTGATCGACAGCGCCCTGTCATAAGCGGCAAGGGCGTCATCGAAGCGCTTCAGGTCCGTGAAGGCATTGCCGCGGCCGAGCCATGCTTCCGCCAGATCCGGTCCGATCGACAGCGCCTTGTCGAAGGCGGCAAGGGCGTCGCCGTAACGCTTCAGATCGGCGAGGGCATTGCCGCGACCGAGCCATGCTTCGGCCAGATCCGGCCTGATCGACAGCGCCTTGTCGAAGGCGGCAAAGGCTTCGCCGCTGCGCGTCAAATCGAACAGGACGTTGCCGCGGCCGACCCAGGCATTCGCCGCGTCAGGTGCAATCGACAAGGCCTGGTCATAAGCGGCACCGGCTTCGTCGTAACGCTTCAAGCTCCAGAACACATGGCCGCGGCCGATCCAGGCGCCCGCCAAAGCGGGCTCGAGCGCCAGCGCCCTGTCAAAAGCGGCGAGGGCTTCGTCATGACGCCTCAGCTCATAGAGAACGTTACCGCGGCCAAGCCAAGCGCCCGCCAGATCCGGTTTGATTGAGAGCGCTTTGTCGAAAGCGGCCAAGGCGTCGTCGCGGCGTTTCAGGTCATAAAATATGTTGGCGCGACCAAGCCAGGCGTCGGTGGCATCAGACGCGATCGACAGCGCCTGGTCATAGGCGGCAAGCGCATCGTCGTGGCTAGCAAGGTTTCGCAGTGCACTGCCGCGATGCAAGAAGGCGTCGACAAAATCGGGCTGAATGGCCAAAGCGCGGCTGCTGCTTTCAATCGCTTCGGGATGGCGGCCAAGCATATTCAAAAGAAAAGCACGGTTGCTGTGAGCTTCGGCAATGGCTGGATCGAGCGCGATGATCTGGTCGCATGATGCCAGCGCCTCGGCGTATTTGCCTTGCTCCTTTTGGCTGGAGGATAATATCTCGTAAGCGTCGATGTTTTGAGGACTAAGTCCGATCAGCCGTCCCGCTGTCAGGTCGCATTCGGCGAATTTCTTCTGGCTGAATTGCGCAATCGCAAGATTGCTCAGTGCGGAAACGCTCTGCGGCGCATGGCCCACGGCCTCCGTGAAAAGATGTTCCGCGGTTGCGAAATCATTTTTCTCAAGCTGCGCCAGACCGTCGAAAAAAAGCTGCTTTGCGGTTTCGATGTCGTCCATCGTGCTGCGAAAGATTGTGCTGTCTCTAAGTGCCGTCGATCAGACTAATTCATTACTCGCCGCCAAAGGTCCCTGCCAAGGCCCGTTGCGAAGCTTCGTTGTCCCAACCTTTGACGTTGCGGAGACTAGCGCCGTTTTGTACGCAGGACAAAATCCGCGGCGCGTCAAAGGGCTACTCGCTATCGCGGGGCGGTAGAGTGCAATAGGCTCGCCCAAGAAAGCCCAACGAGAGACCGCCTAAGCGAAACCGCCCAAAGGAAACGCCAAGGACACATATGCCCCGCTTTGCCGCCAATCTCGGCCACCTGTTCACCGAACGCCCGCTGATCGAACGCTTCGGCGCCGCCGCTGCCGCCGGCTTTTCTGCGGTCGAATTGCAATTTCCCTATGACATGCCGACCTCGGCCGTGACGGCGGAATTGAAGACGCACAATCTGACGCAATTGGCCGTCAACACGCCGCAAGGACCGGAATTCGGCCTTGCCGCGCTGCCCGGCCGCGAACGCGATTTCGAGGCGGC
>Ga0210396_10000825_pt1 | contig 36118 bp, 28 predicted proteins | sample IncBWH17OmetaG_FD_155466 | JGI IMG/M metagenome (GOLD analysis project Ga0210396, IMG submission 155466) | Forest soil microbial communities from Barre Woods Harvard Forest LTER site, Petersham, Massachusetts, United States - Inc-BW-H-17-O ...
TTAAATTCCGCCAGTGCGACCATCGGCTCCATCGAAGCGTGCGCCAGTAGCGGAACGTAGTAATCCGCTTCGTATACCTTGCCACCTTTGGCGAACGCCGCGTCGGCGTCACCAATATTGCGCACCGCTTTGCAAGGATTGTGGGAAGTCGCTCGCAATTCATTCTTATAGGAATCCGAGTTGTAGCCTTCGTTGGGACCGTTGTCCCAGGAGATGTTCAGCTTCTTGCGGCCTTGAAACGCAGCCCAGGTGTTATCCGCGATCACCGCGATGCCGCCGAGCGGCTGAAACGCTGGCGGAGGCTGGTAAGGATCGATGGGAAGGATCTGACGAACACCAGCAACCCTCAAGGCTTCCTTGTCGTCGTACGATTTCACTTTTCCGCCGAGAACCGGCGGATGCTCGACGGACGCGTACACCATGCCATCGATGCGAGCGTCCATGCCATAAACGGCCTTTCCGGTCACAAGTGCCTCAAGGTCGTAACTCACTTGCCCTTTGCCAACATACCGCCAGGCATTCCTTGGTTTGAGCTTCAGATCCTCTTTTTTGGGGACAAGGAATTTTGCGGCAGCGCTGGCAAGTTCACCGTAACCCAATGTGCGGTTTGTCGAGGGATGAACTACAACGTGCAAATCGCTTTTGCATTCCGTCGCGGGAACACCCCACTGTTGAGCCGCAGCTTGAATAAGCATGAATCGCGCGGTTGCTCCCGCCTGGCGCATGGCGTCGTAGAACGAACGAATCGAGTGTGAGCCGTCGGTATTCTGGTCGCCATATCGCTTGTCGCCAATGGCTTGCTCGATTTTTACTCGTTTCCAATCCGCGTCCAGTTCATCAGCAACAACGAGCGGTAGAGTGGTGCGACTCGTCGTACCCATCTCCGAGCGGCTGGCCACGATCCACACCGTGCCATCCGGGTCGATCCCGAGGTACACGCTGGGATGTAAGGTGGCGTGGTCTGCGTTTGTATCGTGCGGAAGTTTGTCACCCGCCGACCGCTTGGGGTAATAGTGCACACCGAGCACGAGTGCGCTTGCTGCAATGACGCCTCCAGTCAAAAATCTGCGGCGGCTGACATTCTCAATCACGCTCATGCCATTTCCTCCGCTGCAGCTTTAATCGCCACGCGAATACGCTGATACGTTCCGCAACGGCAAATGTTCCCGGCCATGGCCTCATCGATGTCCTGATCCGTCGGTCTCTTTTTGTTATTCAGGAGAGTGACTGCCTGCATAATCTGTCCGACTTGGCAGTACCCACACTGCGGCACGTTAATCTGCATCCAGGCTTTCTGAAGCGGATGCAAACCGTTCTTCTCGAGGCCTTCGATGGTAGTGACTTCCTTCCCGGCTGCAGTCGCCATAGTTGTTACGCAGGATCGCGTTGCTTGTCCATTCAGGTGGACGGTGCAGGCGCCGCAGAGTCCAATGCCGCAACCAAACTTCGATCCGGTGAGTCCCAAAACGTCGCGGAGATACCAGAGCAACGGCATTTCAGGTTCGCCATTGAAAGACTGGTCGGCTCCATTCACCTTTAGCTGAATCATCCCCGCTCCTTTACTCGAATGTAGGTATGCTCCGCTAAGCCGAATTCCCCGTAAGGGCCCCGATGCGAGTCTGCTTTTCGTCCCGCACTTCCAAAAGAGCTTGCTTTTCCATTTGCAGAATCACCGCGGAAAAATCTTGCTCAGCTCCTTCGTCCGATTGCCTGGCGTTGATTTCAAAGGCGGCACCCGCTGCGGGCATGCGTGCGCCAACGGCAGCCGCGAGGTTGAGGATCAGCCCGAAATCTTTGTTCATCAGGCGAATCGGAAATTGCGGGCTGTAGTCACGCTTTAACGCTCTTTGCAGTTTTCCGACGTGTGCGGGAGCGACTACTGCAGTCTGAGACAACACGTCGAGCAAGCGCTTGCGATCAAGACCCGCTTTCTCGCCAAGCGCAACCGCTTCGGCAATCGCCTGCATCCCGATTCCCAGCAAAGTGTTCACCACCAGCTTCATCGTTGCTCCGGAACCGCTCGGTCCAAGGTAGAAATATTTTTGCGCGATCACGCGAAAGATCGGCTCGGCGGCGTCAAAGCATTCCTTATTTCCGCCCCCAAACAGCGTCAGCAATCCTTTTTCGGCGGCGGGAGTGCTCCCTGAAATGGTCACGTCTAGAACTTCAACGCCATGCTTTGCACCTAGTCTCGAAATTTCCTGCGAGGTCTCGGGATATACGGTGCTCAGGTCGATGATCAGCGAGCCGCGATGTGCATTGGCGAACACGCCGTCAGGCGCTTTATAGATGTCCAGGACAGTTCCATCGCTTGGCAGGCAAGACAAGATGACGTTGCAACTGGACGAAAGTTCCGAAACGCTTCGCGCGACCTTGCCGCCATATGCAATTAGGTCCTCGGCCTTAGTGTGGTCCCGATCGTGGGTTGTGAGCTTGAACCCGGATTCAAGCAACCTCCGCGCGATCGGCCGGCCCATATAACCGATTCCGACAAATCCGAGCCTATCGTTTTCCTGCGTGATTGGTTTCATGATGATCGCCCTTGGATTGGACTGCGATTTCGATTCCAAGCTCCAAATCTATCGAAAGCACGTGTTGTACCGTTTCACGATGGGAAGCGAATATTGCTACAAGGTGTGGGCAGCAAGGACGATACGAGTAAGACGGGGAAAGGCGTGGGGCTCATCTCGGAAGCGTTGCCTGTCAACCCCTTAGACGCTGTCAGTCCGTTGGAAATTGGATGGGTCTTCTCCGGAGGGTACGGTTGCTCTTTCGACGTCGTCCAGAGCGCTGACATTGATGTCAGATATGTGGCGTTAAGCGTGAGCCAAAAATGGCCGCGGTTCTTTCTTTCGAGCGCGTTATGAGCATTGCGCGAATTGGCAAAAAAATTGCCACAGCTGCATTCGTGGTCTCTCGCACGCTACGGGAAAGCACGACGACAAGGGAAAAAAGAGGTGCCCATGCGCAAGTTAGAAGAAGACAAGTTCGCCATAGAAGAAGATGGCCGGGAGAGTGAGCGTCCACAGGGTAAATCTGGGACAGTAGGATTTTCGAGACGTGCGTTTTTAGAAGTGGGTTCCGCAGGTCTGGCATCGGCGGCGCTGAGTTCCCTGGCTGTCAATGCTCAGGAGCGGGCAAGCACGCAGAAGGCAGAGCATGACCATTCGTCAAGCGATCCAGGACAGGAGAACCGCGGCCTTCGTGAGATGAATCCAAACTCGAACAACCCTCCGCCTACCGACCACGGTGACCTCGTACCCATCTGGTACTCCTTCGATCTAGTGAAGAAGCGCGTCGAAGAGGGCGGTTGGACACATGAGGTTACGCAACGTGAATTGCCTTCTTCACAAGATATCGCAGGCGTCAACATGCGCCTGACCGCTGGAAGCTACCGTGAGTTGCATTGGCATACCGCAGATGAATGGGCGTATGTTCTCTATGGGAATGCGCGTGTCACGGTAATGAATCCCGATGGCACAATGTTTATGGGGGACGTAAGCGAAGGTGATGTTTGGATCTTTCCTGCCGGTTTCCCGCATTCAATTCAGGGCCTCGAGCCGGATGGCACGGAGTTCCTTCTGGTCTTCAATCAGGGGAATTTCTCGGAAGACGGCACCATGCTTCTCTCGGAGTGGGTCGCGCACACTCCGCCCGAGGTTCTCGCCAAGAACACCGGCCTTGCCGCCGGCGTATTCGACAACACGCCCGGAGCGCCCCTCTATATCTTCCCGGGCACGGTGCCTGGTTCCTTAGCACAGGATAAAGCGGAGATCGGCGGCGCGTCGGTTGCCTCCAAAAATCAGTACACCTTCCATTTAAAGTCGATGACGCCAACTCGGCAGAGCGAAGGCGGCTCGGTGCGGACTGTGGATTCGCGGAACTTCCCGGTTTCGAAGCACGTCGCTGCCGCTCTAGTGACCATCAAGCCCGGGGGCCTGCGTGAACTTCACTGGCATCCCAACGCTTCGGAGTGGCAGTTTTGGATCGCGGGCAAAGGCCGCATGACGGTATTCTTCCCGGTCGACAACGCACGCACCATGGACTTCAACGCCAATGATGTAGGGTTTGTTCCGTCGAACGCGCCACACTACATCGAAAACACGGGAGACACCGATGTGGTGTTCCTGGAAATGTTTGCCTCTGAGGAATTCATGGATGTTTCGTTGAACCAGTGGCTCAGGCGCGTACCAAGCGCCATGCTAAAGGCGCATCTGAACATTGACAAGACCATGGCTATGAAGATCCCGGCGGAAAAGCTCGAAGTCATCTAGAGCCAAATTGCTACCCGGACGGGCGTGGCGCGCACAACCGTGATGGCGCGCTGTTCACGGCGGAACACGACACACGGAGATCATAGAAACAAAATTCCGAAGGGAACTATGAACAGGGTAAGCCGAAGGTCATTTGTGGGCACCGCCGCCACAAGCGCTGCAATGCTGGCGATGGGGACCGTGAACATAGAAAGCCAATTGGTCTACAAACAATCCGAGTGGAGCGTAAGCGAGTTCAATCAGCTGGCGAAGAACCCGGCACGCGTGAAACAGGTGTTCGACGTGACCCGGATTGCTGATGGCGGATTCCTGAACAATATCAAGAACTCACTGAATGGGTTTCACTTCGGTTTTGGCATTCCGGCTGAGCAAATCAAAATTGTCGCCGCGCTGCATGGGCCCGCGAACTTGCTGAACTATGACGACTTCATTTGGAACAAGTACAAAATTGGTGCCTGGCTAAAGGTAAATGATCGCGCTACCAGCCAGCTCGCTCTGAAGAATCCCTATTATCCGAGCAAAGCAGGGCCGGCTCTTCACTACGACAGCGAAAACCCGGACAGCGAAGATTCGATCTACCAGGACACGAGCATTCAGGCGCTGCAGCATCGCGGCCTGAAGCTGCTGAGTTGCCACACAGCATTGGAAGAGCAGGTCCGTGCAATGATTGCGCACGAAAACCTACCGCAGCAACCCGAAGAAATTGTAAAGGAGATGCTAGCGCATACGCTCGACAATGTGCTGGTCGTCGCATCGATGGTTTCAGCGATTGCACTTCTGCAAATAGATGGTCATTACAGCTACATCACAGTATGAGAAGCACCGTCTTTGCTTTGGCTAATGCCTCACGCCGCTTCATTCGGCCGAATGAAGCGCATCGACGACCAGTTGAACCCATCCGTCCTCGCGGAGCCTACCAGCTTGTAGTGACTGCCAAGACATGGTTTTGTGCCGAACCGGTAGTGTAGGCCGTCCAGCATTCTGACAAGGTGTCGAAGCGTGCCGCCTCTTTGCTTTACGCGTTTTGGCTTCTTTCCTCCATCTCACCGCTAACCCCTTTTGATAGAAGCACAACCGCCCGTTCGGTTGGGCGCTGGAGGTTGGAATCATACGTGCCTTAATTACTATGACCGTTCGAGGCGAGGAGTAATGCCATGAAGAGAGAAGATGTTAATTGGTTATTGCAGACGATCAAGGACCCTGATGACGCGGAGCGCTTCCTGTTGGCGCAGTACGAGCACGGGAGAATTTCCCTTCAGGTGATGGCGGATATAGCCCAAGAACAGGGCTGGATCAACCGCACAGTAAATCAATTCTTGACCGTGGCGGCGCAACACTCGATGGCATATGCGACCACGGGATTGAGAGTTGCGACTGCCTGATAACAGCGCCGCTCTCACGTCGGTCGTTACCGCGAACCTTGCGCCGGGTTACAGACTGTTGATCTACGCCAGCCTGCCTAAAGCCTGGGGTACGAATTTCTCCGCTGAAAATTTTCTCCACTGAAAAAAGTCGCGGGTTCCAGTTATCAAAAGAGCGCATTGAATTTGGATGCCAACTTTCGCATTGTTGGATGAAAGTGAATTGCTGCTAAGTTTGCCGGGGAGCCGCAGCCTTTGGCTCCCGCACGCAGTTTGTTCTCATTTAGAACTGCTCACCAGCTTGCCGCAGCATTCGGGGCGCTGAGGTATTTCGGAGGTATTCCAGCCGCCGCCGAGGGCTTGAACGAGGGTTACGGCGTCGATCATGCGTCGGCCGAGAATATTTACGGCGGTGACTTCGTCGGTGAGAGCGGCGCTCTGAGCGGTGGTCACCTCGAGATAGCTGGTTACGCCGCCCTTATAGCGTGTGATCGCAAGTTCCAAATACTTCTGAGCTGCGGCGACGGCTTTGTTTTCAACATCGGCTTCATGTTCAAGAATGCGCAGTGCTGCTACATTGTCTTCGACCTGCTGAAAGCCGGTCAGCACGGTTTGGCGATAGTTGGCCACGTTTTGATCGTAAACAGCGATGGCTTGGTCTTCCGCAGCGCGGCGTCGGCCGAAATCGACGAGGGTCCATGATGCAGTCGGGCCAACCGACCACAAAATGCTGGGGCCGGATATCAACGTCGAGAGGACGCCACTCTCAAAACCACCGATCGCGCCCAGCGTGATACTGGGATAGTAGGCGGCCTTGGCCACGCCGATCTGCGCGTTGGCGGCGGCCATTTGGCGTTCCGCTGCGGCGATGTCTGGTCGACGTTCGAGCAATTGTGATGGCAGCCCCGCTGGAATGGCAGGCGGTGGCATGGCGAGGGGCAGCGGCGGAAGGCTGAATTCTGCGGGAGGCTTCCCGATTAGAACGGCCACGGCGTGCTCGTATTGGGCGCGGGCAACGCCTACGTCGATGGCCTGAGCCGCAGTGCTCTCCAGTTGCGTTCTGGCCTGCTGAACCTCGAGATCGGAAGCGAGCCCTCCCGCATACCTGTTCTCAATCAGGTCCAATGCCTGTTGATACTGAGTAACCGTATCGTTCAAAAGCTTCTCCTCAGCATCAAGCGTGCGGGCTTGGTAGTAGTCCAAAGCCAATTGCGCATGCATCGAGAGGTTGACCGCGGCCAGATCGGCTGCGCTGGCCTGTGCCTGCGCGCGATAAGATTCGATGTTGCGGCGTACGCGCCCCCAGACGTCGACCTGGTAAGTCAATTCGAAAGGAATTTGTAGGTCGGTGAAGCTGACGCCATTGAAATTAGTGCTCTTGGGTTGGCGATTCTGGGAATATTGGTTCCGGGTTGCCGAGGGATTGACGCCAATCGTGGGGAACAGGTCGGCGCGGTAATAGCGGACCAACGCCCGAGCCTGAGTGTATTGGGCTTCAGCCACCTTTAGGTTTTGGTTGGAGACGTTGATTTGTACTTCGAGCGCGTTCAGTTGCGGGTCTTGGAAGATTTCCCACCAGTTGCCGCTGAAATTCTGATCGTTCGGCTGGGCCGGTTTCCAATCGCCGACTTCCTTATACACCGGAGGAACTTCCGCGGTGGGGCGCTTGTAATTCGGCCCAACGGTGCAACCCGCAACCAAGAGCACGCTTAACACACAGATACTGCCCGCGATGCGCTTGTGGATTCGAGCTTCCATTCGTGCGGTGCATATAGGATTCACGGCTTCGCTCCTACAGCTGGTTTCGCACCTGCGGCTGGCGAGGGTGCTGTTGCCTGTGGCGCTGCTATCTGCACTATTTCTCCTGTCACGATGGAATCGGGGGGGCCCATAATGACGGATTCGTTGCCCTGCAGACCCGAAACGATTTCGATCGAATCACCGAAGTCGTGACCTGGCGTTACCGGCACCAGCTTTGCTTTCCCGTTCTCGACAACCGCGACGTTCAGGCCTTCCTTCCGAAAGAGAAGAGTGTCGACCGGCAGAATGTAGGTGGAGACCTGCCCCGGTACTTTGAAATGGACTTCCGCATAGGCGCCCGAAAGCAACTGCCCTGAGGGGTTATTCACGTCCACTTCAACCAACAGCGTGCGCGTCGTGTAGTTAATGGACTCGGCGGTGCGCACCAGTTTCCCCGTGAACTTACGTCCGGGAAACTCCGCTAATGTCAGCTCTGCCGTCAGCCCGGGGGTGGTTTGCTGTGAAAACTCTTCAGGCACGTTGACATAAACGCGTAACATGCCCGGCTGGGCGATGTGGAAGAGATCGGTTTTCACATTGGCATTGCTGCCAGAGTTGATTAGGTCGCCGATATCAGTGTTTCGCGCGGTAATAATGCCGTCAAACGGAGCGTAAACTTTTTCGAAAGACACCAGTGCTGAGTACTGTTGTACGGCCGCTTCATCCGCCTCGACAATGGCCTTATTCGCATTGTAAGTGCCTACGGTATTGTCGACGTCCTGTTGGGATACGGCATTGGTTTTCTTAAGCCCTTCATATCGGGTTTTGGTGATCAGGGCGAGTTCGAGATTGGCTTGGGCGGTTAACAGATTACTCTTCGCTTGTTGCAACTGCTGATCCACTTCAGGAGACGAAATTACCGCCAGAAGCTGGCCCTTTTTTACGTGAGCTCCGATATCGAAATACCAATGTTCCAGATAACCGTTGGTGCGCGCGAAAACCGGGGAGGTGATAAACGGCTGAACGTTGCCCGGCAGTACGACCTCCTGCGAAGGTGCGGCCCGCTTCGGCGCAATTACCGAAACGGTGGGTACCGCCAAGTCCGCGGTTTCCGTGCGGAGATTTGCGTTGGTTTGGATGCGCTCAAGAATCCCGGAAACCAAAAGCCCAACGAACAAGAGGAAAACCACAATTGCGACGATCCAGCCGCGTCGCGACCTCGGTTTGGAGCCGGTGGTGGCCGGCGAGTGCAGTTCTTGCATGGGTACCCGTCCCTGTGTTTCCGATTGCATTGCTATCACCTTTAAATTCTTTCTACATAGGCTCCCTAGGATTTAGAACCAGCCTCAGCGGGGCGATGACGCAAACCGTGGAGAATGCTGAACACCGTTGGAACGAATAACAACGTGGACACCGTGGCGAAGAGCAATCCACCGATTACGGCGCGGCCCAGAGGAGCATTCTGCTCGCCACCGTCTCCAAGCCCGAGCGACATCGGCAGCATGCCGATAATCATGGCCAGCGCCGTCATGATCACGGGGCGGAAGCGAGTGAATCCCGACTGAAGAGCGGCGGCCACCGGGTCCTTGCCCTCGTTCATCTGTTCCCTGGCGAATTGCACCACCAGGATGCTGTTAGAGGTGGCCACACCCATGCACATGATCGTGCCCGTGAGCGCAGGCACGCTCAGCGTCGTGTGGGTGATGAACAGGAACCAGGCTATACCCGCGAGGGCTGCCGGAAGCGCAGTAATAATGATGAAAGGGTCCAGCCAAGACTGAAAGTTCACCACGATGAGGAGGTAGACGAGGACAATCGCGAGGGCCAGCCCCGTTAAAAGACCGACATAGGAGGAGCGCATCGTTTGAACTTGGCCGCGCAGGACGACTCGCGAGCCGCGGGGCAGCTTCGGCCGCATTTGATCGATGATATGTGTAACGTCGCCAGCAATGCCGCCGAGATCTCGGCCTTGCACCGCACCGAAGATGTCGATGACCGGCATGATGTTGTAGTGAGAGACCACCGCGGCGCCGGTTCCGCGCTGGATGGAAGCGAGTGTGGCCAGAAGCGCTGGTTGGACTCCAGGTGTGGGTCCGGTGATGGGCATGTTCGCGAGATCTTGAAGGGTATCGACGCGATACTGCGGGGTCTGAGTGGAGATGTCGTAGCTGTTTCGATTCTTAGGGTCAAGCCAGTAGGTTGGAGCGGTCTGGAAGCTGCCACCTAGCGAGATTAAAACGTTTTGCGCGACAGCTGAGCCATTGTAGCCGATCTCTTGCGCCTTGGTGCGGTCCATCCAAAGGTGGATGTAGGGTTCGTCAAACGGCTGCTGGATGCGCGCGTCGGCTATCCCCGATACGTATTTCACTTGATTGAGCAAGTTATTCGCGAAGGATTGATTCCCCTCTAGATCATTTCCCATGACTTGAATGTCGATAGGAGCCGGCAAGCCAAAATTCAAAATTTGCGTGACCATGTCGGAAGGCAGAAAAGAGAAGGTCACACCCGGAAATTCTTTCGCCAGGCTGATTCGGAGGTCGTGAACGTACTTCGCCGTCTGGTGGTGGTTGACGTTGAAGGTCACCAGAATGTCCGCATCCGAGGTGCCCACAGTTCCGGTATTTTGATAGGACGTGTTGATGCCGCTGTAGGGGAGGCCGATATTGTCGATAATGTTGGAGATCTCGCCCGGCGGAAGCTGTCGCCGGATCGATCGCTCGACGAGATCACAGAGGCGTGCGGTCTCTTCGATCCGTAAACCCGTTGGAGCTCGCATGTGGAGGTTGAAGGAGCCGCTGTCGATGGCGGGAAAGAAGTCTCGCCCCAGCCAGGGAACGATCAAAAGCAAGGAGCCCACGCACGCGGAGAAGGGTGCGATAAGGAAAATGCGGCGATGATGGAGGCAACGTTCGAGCACTCCGTGATAATGCCCGCGGAGACGCTCAAACGCTTCTTCAAAGCGAACCTGCATACGAACGAATGGATTGCGGGATTCCGCGGTGTTCGGGGTGTCATAGCGCAAGAGATACTTGGCCATCATCGGAACAACGGTGCGTGAAAGCAGATAAGAGGCCAGCATGGCAAAGATCACGGCCTCACCCAGCGGAACGAACAGAAATTTCGCGACCCCGGAGAGAAGGAACATCGGAGTAAACACGATGCAGATCGAAATCGTGGCCACAAAGGCGGGCGTAGCGATTTGCGCGGCGCTGTCCAGGACAACTGTATCCATGTCCTTATCTGGTTCGGCCTGACGGTTGCGATTGATGTTTTCGATCTCGACGGTAGCGTCATCCACCAGAATGCCGACGGCCAGGGCAAGTCCGCCCAGCGTCATGATGTTGATGGTTTCGCCGAGCGCGCTGAAGGTGATGACCGATGTCAGAATGGCAAGGGGAATCGAAACGACAATGATGGTCGTGCTCCGCCAACTGCCGAGAAAGACGAGGATCATTAGGCCTGTAAGGCAGGCCGCAATGGACGCTTCGGTGACCACACCCTTAATGGCGCCCTTCACAAAGATCGATTGGTCCGCCAAAGGTTTAATTTGCAGCGACTGCGGCACGAGCGTCTCGATATACGGCAACAGAGACTTGATTCCACCGATGATGCTCAGGGTCGACGTATTGCCATTCTTTTGGACCGTCAAGAGGGAGGAACGTTGGCCGTTCACGCGGACAATGTTTGTCTGCGGCGGAAAGCCGTCGCGCACCCAAGCGACGTCACTAATATAGATAGTCGTGTCGCCGATGGTCTTTACAGGGATGCGGTTGAGTTGAGCGATGGTCTGGGGAGCCGCATTGGAGATGTCGACGTCATATTCCTTCAATCCGATTTTGGATGTTCCGGTTGGGAGAATCAGGTTCTGAGCGGCAATCGCATTCACTACGTCTAATGGGGCAAGGCCTTTGGCCTGCAAGGCTTGGGTATTTAGGTCCACTTGTACCTGGCGCTGCTTACCCCCGTACGGATACGGGACGGCGGCACCCTGCACCGTGACCAGCTGGGGGCGGATGGTCATGAGACCATAATCGTTGAGTGCCTGCTCCGATATGCCCTGGCCGGAGAGGCCGAGTTCGAGAATCGGGACGGTCGAGGCGCTGTAGCTAATGATCAAAGGTGGCGTGGTTCCGGCGGGCAGCTGCCTGAGTTGGGTTTGGGAATTTGCGGTGATCTGAGCGATAGCCTTGTCGATACTCACCGTGGGTTGAAAAAACACTTTCACCACGGCGATTCCGTAAAGCGATTGCGACTCTATGTGCTCGATGTTGTCGACGGTGGTGGTCAGGTTGCGCTCCGTGATGGTGACGATCCTGTCGGCCAGGTCTTGCGGCTCCATACTGTTGTAGTTCCAGATAATGCTGACGACCGGAATGTTGATGTCCGGAAAAATGTCCGTGGGCGTGTGAATGATTGCCAGCGTCCCAAAAAGGAAGATGAGGATAGCCAACACGATAATCGTGTACGGTTCCTTCAGCGCCAGCCTAACAATCCACATCATGATTCACTTCCCCAATTCCGTCCGGCGTGGCCGGACTGCCTTTAATCCAATAGCCCCCTACTGCCTGTGCTTTGGGGTCTTGGCATCCAGGGTAGAGATCCATTGCTCGGCTGCTGGCGGTACCGCGACCCTTCGGGACAAAACAATCTCGCTCGCAGGAATCCTCCTGCCGTACACACGCCGATTGTCGTCATTGTCCGGACGGATCGTGGAACCCTCGAGAGAGACTCCGGCAAACAGGCCACGCGCTCGTGAGTAGCCCAGGATTTCCGCTCGCAAAGTCTCATCCGTTTCGGCTGACCAATCGCGACCGACAGGGCCTGCGGACACGGAAGCATCCGCACCCAACTTGACCTTGCTAGCCAGGATGCCCCTTGCACCGCGTTCATTCATCACGAGCAATACGAAATCCGTGGCCTCTCCGCCAATCTGCAAACCAAAACTTCCACCTTCGAGCGCGATCATGGTGGGAGCACTCCACGAACCACGGAAGTCTTCACCCTGGCGGCACGACATGGCGCCCCGCCCGTAGCTTCCGCCAACGATGAATGCGGCCTTAAGTAATGACGGGAAGACAAGGACGCAATCCGCTTTGTCCAGCAAGTCCTGCGGAATGTTGTCGGGAACGTCGAGAATCTCTTTCACGACCGTGCCGCAACTTCTTAGCCGGTCGTCATCTTTGGTTTGGTCCGCGGCACTTGCTATCTTGGCCGACAACGGTGCAGTCACAATTAGAATGCAGCACAGAAAGGTCAGCGGCTTTCGCATGTAATCTCCGTTGGGTAATTTTTGCCTTCTTGCCTCTGATCGTAGGAGATGCAGCCCGGAGGCCACTGCGAGGAAGGTGCTGGGGTTTCGAGAAGCGGCTGAAACCATGACCTTTAATCAGTTTGGCCGAAAATGAGGCGCAAGCACCGAAGAGCCAACAGTCCAGTGCATTGGATGATTGTCAATACTCCGACAGCTCTGACATTCAGAAAAAGGAGCAACTCAAAGCGCGACGGTTGCGTAATGTTTTACGAATTTACGATCGAGGAGCCGTCGAAATCGCATTTGACGACGAGAATGGTTACATCATCGTTGAGGTTATCGCCGCAAAAATCTGCCGCAGCGTTATAAATGTCGGTCATAAGATCCTCGGCTGACAGCGAAGAGCCGAGGCGCACTATTTCGGAAAGGCGCTCCATCCCGAATTCTTCGCCAAGCCGGTTCTCGGCTTCCGTAACGCCATCCGTATACAAAACCAAGACATCACCGGACGTGAGGTCTTCCTCAGAGGTCAGCTCGCAGATTTCTTCTGTAGATAATCCGATGGGAAGACAGGAAGCATTCAACCGCGTGAGCTCACCCGTCCTTGCTCGAAAGAGAAGAGCGGGATTGTGACCGCAGTTCACGTAGCGGATGACTCTTTCGTGTGTGTCAATTTCGGCAACCAATAATGTCACGTACCGCTCGGGATCGGAGACCGCGGCGATTTCGGTATTCAACCTTGCTACTTGTGCCAACATATCGCGATCATGATTGGCCCCAAGCCGAAGGGCTGCCGCCGTTGCAGACATTAAAAGAGCAGCGGGAACGCCTTTTCCGGATACGTCGGCGATGACGACCTGAGTGGTATGCGAGTCGGTGGGAAAATAATCGTAGTAATCGCCTCCTACTCCCCGCGCGGGGTGCATCATCCCGGCTATTTCCAGCCCGGCGATGGATGGTTTGCCCGAGGGAAGAAACAAACGCTGAACTTCCCCCGCCAGCTCAACATCCTTAAGCAGGTCATCACGTTGATGCTCCACGGTTTTTAGAAGCGATTCCTGTTGCTCGACATAACGCTGGATTACATAAACAACAAAAGTGAAACACACCAGTGCGGAGACATCGTGGAAGATGCGCAGCCCTAAAGGAATCTGTCGCGGCGAGTCAAAATAGTGGAATAAAATACACGCTACGACAAGGCCGTAGTTAATTTCCTTTCGCAAAAAAACCGCGCTTATGGTAAGTGGCAGAATGTAGAGGTAAATCAGCGAGGGCACAACCACGCGATGGTCTGCATAGGCGACCGCGGCAATCGCCAAAAGGACCAACACGAGTGGCAGCCACGTCTGCCGATGGGAAGCCAGATTCTTCCGCAGGAGTGGCCGGAACAGAACGTTTTCGCGAAAATCGCGCAGCTCCGCCCGTTGCGATTCCCGGACGGCAAGATGTAGCAGGTCACTCATTCAAAGAGAATCTTCGCCATCATCCCCTTGTCTTCGTGATTGAGGAGATGGCAGTGAAAGACGGACATACCCCTGATTACGGGGTCGGTGAAATCCATAACGACATCGACGGTGCTGCCGTACGGCACATTGACTGTGTCCAGCCACACTGGATTCGCAATTGGTTTATCGTCTTCAGCGTACGCCAGGAAATGAACTTGATGGATATGCATGGGATGCAATTCCCGGGTAGCATTGACGACCCTCCAATGCTGAAAGGAGCCGACTTTTGTTCGCACCATCGGAGCCGCGTCCGGCTTAAACAATTTTTCGTTGATATAGAAGCCGTTCTTGTCTTCCGTGAATATCACGGTGAAGCGAGGAGGTGCTTTTTCTTCCGCCGCAAGGTCCAGCGTTTTGAATTCAGGTTTGAGCGAACTCTTTGCGGCTTTGGCTGGTGCATTTGCCGTTGACCGCGGCACAATATCCGCCAAGACCATTGCTGGATTCGGATCGCCGTCTTGCCCAGTGTCTACACAACGCGAGACCAGGCGACGAGGCGCACCGCTTGCTGGACCGCTAACAATGGCTTCCATTCTGCCTGCCGGCGGCAACAAAACATGATTCGCGGTTCGCGATCTATGATCAGGGTCGTGCTGCGCGATCGGCATTCCATCCATCGCCACAATTTCAAACGTTTGCCCCTCAAGTTCCAAGTCCAGGTAGCGGTCGGCCGAAGCGTTCACGATACGCCAGAACTGCCGTTCGCCTGGCGCGATTGCAATTTGCGGCCGTACCACGCCGTTCACGGTCATGACCTCTTCTGGCGGTTCGTGCTCGCTGCCACAAACTTTCGAACTGAGGTCCACTCGCTCCTTCAAATCGGCAGATTGTGTGTCGTTCACGATCGAACGGCCACGTACTACCAACACACGCTCCGGCAGCCCGGCGAGCGCAGGAAAATACGATTCTATCCCCTCGATCACAATCGCCCCGGACATACCATCTAACGCTTGCCTGTAGCTCTCGCCGTGCGGATGCGTGTGATACCAATACAAACCAGGGGGATGGTCTTTCGGAATCTGCACCGTATAGTGGAGCGCTTTTCCGGGCATGGCTAGCATGGTCAAGACGTCATCCTGCGGCGCATCGGGAGAGACTGTCAGTCCATGGAAATGTAAGTTCGTCATGTCCATGCAAGGACCAGCCAGGCACTTTTCCGGTGGCTTGGCGGGAAGATCGTTGACATAAGTGATCCTTAGTTGGTCGCCTGGTGATACCCGCAAAGTCGGAGCGTTTGGTCGGCCGTTAAAGTAGAAGGAATTTTTTCCATCACTTGCGATTCCCGCGTGCAGAGTCAGCGAAAGCACATGGTTTTTCGCGTGAAGCTCAGTTGGATTTGAATTCCCACTCGCCGGCATGCTCCCGAACTCGAGGATACAAAAGGCCGCCACTGCTGCAATCGTAGCGGCGAAAGTGGCGAATCGTACAACGCTTGCAATCCGTGGCATGGACAACTCCGAAGTTTGCTCAGTCGGCACGATTCGCGAACTCACTGTCCCCGCAGCACACCCGGCTCGACGTCATCACGGCGGGCCAGATCTTCCAGGTCATCGAGTCTCTCTTGCGCTTCCGAGATACGCTGCCGCAGGATTTCAATGCCGGCGTCGGGAGTAATGGCGAAGTCCTCGCCAACCAGATCTATGCCGCCGGGTGTTTCCCTGAGACTGCGCGCATCGTCAAGTGCCTCCCGATATTCATGAAGCTGAGCCTGCCTGTACTCGAGTTCATCGCGCAAATTTGCCGCCTGCTCGGCGAACCATTCCGTTTTTTGAGTTACGTCATCAGCTTGAGGCGCAGATTCCGAGATCGACTTCTCCTCGTTAGCTTGACCAACAATGGAAATCAGCCCGGCGTGATGAAGTTTTTCGAGGTCGTCGTTAGTCCAAACCTTTGTGGTCTGGCTGTCCGCTCCCGCGTGCGGCCCATTAGCCGCACGCAAGGGAATGGCTGCCATAACCAGCGCCAGACTAATGCAGATGCACAAGTTGCGAATCATGGTCGCTCCGTTACTTCTTCGAAGAGTCTGGAGGGAAGTGCTTGAACATTTTGTCCACGCCCTTATCCAGATTCTTAATGTTTTTGTCAGAGTTGTTGGAGAGTGTGTCGCTCGAGCTGCCTCTCCAGATCAGTTGCTTCGTCTTGGTATCGAAGAGATCGATGACTACCGTGCCTACCTTGTAGGTATCGGTTGTGGTTGTGGCTTCGCCAAAACCGCCACCACCGAAACGTCGCCAACCCCAACCTCCTCCAAATCCATCGTAGAAGGTATTCAAGGTCTGCTGGTTCTGCGTCATCTCCATTGCGACGATCGATACGTCACCGCCGGAATCCACTTGGGTCCAGCCTTTTGTTGCCAAGACAGCATTTACAGCATTCTTGATGCGATCGACATCCAACTGATCTTTGGTCTTTACGTGTTCCCACGAATAGGTCCTGTACTGCGCGAAGTTTGTCCCACGATCGTAGTCGGTCTTCACCTGCTGTGCCGACGCCACCCCCGCGAGCAAAATCATCCCAATCAAAGCATATGCAACTTTTTGAATTTTCATAAATCATCCTTTTCTGAATCTAGACATAAACTGCTTCACTTGACGGAGCGGTCTGCTGGTTGTCAGCGAACTGCTACTCCCGCGAGCCCGCTAGTTACCCTGTTTTGCCCGGCGGTATGCGGGCACGTGTTCCTGAGCTTCCACAGTTTGGTGACTGACGGTCTTTTCGTAACCTGACTCGATCACCTGGCTGCCGCTGGCGCTGCCTTCCTCGAACAACTTGGTAAGGAAGTAGCGGTTCCCGTATTTGTTGAAGACCAATTCGTTCTTGGCAGGTGTGGATTTTGCCTGCGTCTCCTGCACCTGGAAAAGAGCAGAAATGGTCCCGTCCGCACTCGTGATTTCCATGACTGAGAGATCGGAACCGTCCAGCACATGGATAAGGTACTGACCCGCAGGAAGTTTCGTGTTGCCTACATGGAACTGAAATGGGACCTTAACTTCGAAGTCGTTTAGGATCTGCGCCTGCGCCTTGCTCGGAATCATCGTCAAAGCAAATACCAAAGCGCAAAAGAACGACAGCAGGTTTTGCCGGCTGGTCACCTTGCGGCCTGCAAGAGAATTGCCGCTGGTTTCATTGAACATCGTAATTTCTCCTCATTTTCTGTCGCGGACGAAAGAATCCTTGCGTCGTGCGACACAATGAGAATAGGCAACAGGGTTGCCAAACACCTCCGCTTGTAAGTAACGGAAAATAAGGATTCGTCAGAAGATATCGCGCTGCGGGGAATGCCAGTCTGCTAGACGGTATGTCTTTATATCGACAGGTGGAGCGTGGTTACTTGCTGATGGTAGATTTGAACAGCTTGCAATCTGCGTTCGAGTGTCAATTCGAGGTTTCGATCACTGTATGGTTGGAGCTCTGTTACGCGGGAAGAGAATCCCGGTTTGAACGTGAGATCCCAAGTTTTTGCATGCGGAAATAAAGCGTAGATCTCTTGATTCCCAAACGAGCTGCAGCCCCGTTGGGGCCGGAGACAACCCATCGGGTTTGCTCGAGAATCTTGACTATGTGTTCCCTCTCGGCCTCTTCCAGAGTAACCGGTTCCTGTGTCTCCGTGGTGGCGGCGCACTTCAGGGACGACAGAGGAGATTGCAGGATCTTTTCGGAGCTCAGAATTACGCTGCGCTCGATGAAATTCTGCAGCTCTCGAATATTCCCTGGCCAGGTGTAGGACGTGAGTTCAGACATCGTTTCCGCGGAAATCTGATCGATTTGTTTACCCATCCGCCGGGCATACACCTCCACAAAATGTTCCACCAAGGAAGGGATGTCTTCGCGGCGCGCCCGCAACGGCGGCAGCGGGATGGGAAACACATTCAGCCGGTAAAAGAGGTCGCTGCGGAATTCGTTGCGCTTCACCATCTCTGCCAGATTTCGGTTGGTCGCCGCCACCAGGCGAACGTCCACTTGGTGCGTCCGAGTGCCGCCCAGGCGCTCGAACTCCTGCTCCTGCAAGACTCGCAACAGTTTGGGCTGCAGCCCAGGGGGAATATCTCCTATCTCGTCCAGAAAGAGCGTCCCTTTGTCGGCCAGTTCGAAACGGCCGACCTTTTGCGCAATAGCGCCTGTAAACGCCCCCTTCTCATGACCAAAAAGTTCACTCTCCAGAAGATCGAAGGGAATGGCAGCGCAATTCAGTTTTATGAAAGGACGCCCGAAGCGCGAACTCAAGTCGTGGACTGCGCGCGCGATGAGTTCCTTGCCGGTGCCTGTTTCTCCTTCTATCAGAACAGTGGAATCCGTGGGTGCAACCCGTTCGACTTGTTCGAGCACCGCTTCGAGCGCGGGACTTTTGCCGATAATCTGCTCGAATCTGCGCGGGTTACGGTCTTGATCATCCGACCGGAATGGTTGTAATGCTCCCAAAGAGGATCTCCTTGCGGACCACACGCACTTGTGCTTCTCCGATTAATTCTCCAGAGCAGCTCGCACATTATCGAGCAGGACTTCGTTGTCGAATGGTTTGGACAGAAACTCCACTGCGCCTTCTCTCCGCGCCTGTAAGCGCATCTTTTCGTCGCCATGTGCTGTGATGAAAATGATGGGAATCCTGCATCGCTCGGCGTTCAGCTGCGCCTGCAATTCCAGTCCAGACATTCCCGGCATGCGAATATCTGCGATCAGACAAGCAGTACCGTGCTGTTTGCCAGACTTCAGGAATTCCTCCGCGGATGCAAAGCCTTGCGCCGACAATCCCACCGCTTCCAGCAGGTCCTGCACCGCGGCGCGCATCGACTCATCATCATCGACGATTGCTACCAATTTGTCCCTCCCATCAGTGCTCATAGCTAGAATTCTGCGACTGCGACAAAAACGCCGCAATCACACGTTGGTATTATTTCTCGGCGGACGGAACGTCCAATAGCCCCGCCATTTTCACCAGTTCCGCCACAGATCCAGCTTTCATCTTCTTCATCGCGCGGCCGCGCTGGATCTTGACGGTGACTTCGCTGGTACCGAGTTCAGCCGCGATTTGCTTATTAAGCATGCCCGAAACCACCATGCTCATGACTTCGCGCTCGCGTGCGGTCAGCGCTTCGTAGCGTTGTCGCAACTCGGCCCGGTTAGCTTGCTCTTCGCGCGTCGCCCGGTCGCGGTCTAACGCCTGTCGGACGGCATCCAGTAAATCGCGTTCCTGGAAGGGCTTGGTGAGGAACTCTACGGCACCTGATTTCATGGCCTTTACCGTCATCGGAATGTCTCCGTGACCGGTAATGAAGATGATGGGAATTCGAAGTCCTGCATCAACTAACCGGCGCTGAAAGTCCAAACCGTTGACTCCGGGAAGTTTCACATCCAGGACAAGGCAGCTGGGCCCATCAGGCCGCTTGCACCGTAAGAATTCTTCGGCGGTTCCGAAGGACTCGGAACGCAATCCCGTGGCCTCCAGCAGGTCTTGGATGGCCGCCCGCACCGCGGCATCGTCATCGATAATAAACACGATGCGATTGTCGTCGGCCATCATGCAGGTGCCTCGAATTCGCGACGCGCGTCAAATTTGGCGGGCAGGGTGAGGTAAAAGCTTGCGCCTCGGGGAGAGTTTTCGGCAGCCCACAAACGCCCGCCGTGCGACTCAACGATGGAGCGGCAGATTCGCAGTCCCATGCCGGTGCCGTGAGGTTTGGTGGTGAAGAAGGCGTTGAAGATCTGGTCCGCTTGACCCGGGGGCAGCCCCACGCCGGTATCGCTGACTGACACCACAAGATGCTCGTTTTCGGCTCGCTGCGACTTGATGGCGAGCTCTCGCGTCCCGTCTCCACTCTTCATGGCATCGATGCTGTTAATCATCAGGTTCATCACCACTTGCTGCAATTGCACGCGATCCCCCATCACCGGCGGAAGATCTGACGCCAGTTCCGTGTGGACTGAGATCGCGTATCGCGTTGCCTCGCCCCGCAGTAGCGAGATCATCTCTTGAATGACTTCGTTTACATCGACTAATTCCAACTGCAGAGTGCCTTTTTGGAAGAGGAGGCGAATTCCGCTGATGATCGCCGCCGCCCTCGTTCCGTCATTCACGATCCGCGCAGCAGCCGCGCGGGCCTTCTCAAGATTTGGGACGTCGGCGTCCAGCCACCGGATACAGCTATTTGCGCTCGTGACCGCAGCGGCAATCGGTTGATTCACTTCGTGCGCCAGGGAGGCGGTAAGCTCGCCCATGGTGGTCATCCGATTGACGCGTGCCAGATCCGCCTGGGCTTGACGCAATCGTTCGCGCTCTTTCTCAGCCCGCTTGCGTTCGGTCACGTCCATCACGGTACCAACGAATTCAACGAGATCACCGGATGGGCTGACAACGGGATGGCCTATTACGTGGATGTCTCTGAGCTCGCCGCGGGGATGAACCAATCGGTACTCCAACTCGAAATCCGTTTTGTTGCGCTCTGCTGTCTCGACCGCTTCCTTAAATTTGGCTTGATCACTCGGATGGATGCGCTGAAAGAAAGTTTCGTATAGTGGTTGACCGGCGTGCGGATCAAAACCCAGCACTCGATAGCATTCTTCGGACAAGTACCTGATCTCGCCGACAACAGATGCCCAACTGCCCGTGTGACTGAGCCTCTGCGCGTCCGCCAGATAGCCTTCGTTTCGCCGCAAGGATTCTTCCGCAGACTTGCGCTCACGACTCTCTGCCTGGAGCGCCTCATTAGTGCTCTGGAGCTGGTGCAATTTTTCTGCCAGTTCATCGCGCGCGCGCCTGAGCGATTCCATGGCGCTCCTTTCGGCAGCGCTCAGCGAGCCGACGAACACAGCCGACACGACGAAGATGACGAGGCGTGGTATTTCGTCGGTCTTTAGAGTCAACGAATGGGTCGGAGGCAGGAAATAATAAGTGAAGGCGAGAGCAGAGACTGCCGTCGCAAGCAATCCGGGACCGATTCCGCCGAACCAAGCACTTAATAGGACGGCGCAAAGAAAAAGTGAGACGGGAGCATCTTGCAAATGAATCGCAGGCAACCTTGAAACGGTCAGGGCGACAGCGACCGATAGAACAGCAATTCCGTAGCTCCAAATCACGGGCGGTTTGGGCCACAGAAGAGGATTGAGCCTAGACATCCTTCAGCTCCTACCCTGCGGGTGTCGCTGCAACCAATCAAATTTTAACACCACAAGGTGTTGTGCTCCCGCCGCCTCGATTCTCAGGCACGTCTCAACATTTCCCCCGTCCAGTGCGATGGACGGCATGTCAACACCCCGACAGTTTGCGGACCACCTGATGCTGCAAAGTGCTAAGGGGATTGGCACATCCGCCACCCTGCCAAGGACTTCCAATGGTTTTCGTCACGGTCCATGCATGGCAGAACAATTGCTACTTCAAGCTGCTGAAGCACAGCGACCGAAAAAGGCATTGGGGGTAGGAAATCATGGAAACGTTTTGTTCAATGGAGACTCAGCGAGAGTCCGACGGCGCGTTGGTGACTGCCGCAAAGCGCGGCGATGCACGGGCTTTTGAAGACTTGTTTCTTTTTCACGGGCGGCGGGTCTTTTCCGTGGCGCAACGGATTACGAACAATCGAGAGGATGCGGAGGACGTTGTGCAAGAGACGTTTCGCAAGGTCTTCCTGCACATCGCTGAGTTTCAAGAGAAGTCCCAGTTCTCTACCTGGTTGATCCGCATCGCCATGAATGAAGCCTTAATGTTAGTCCGTCGGAGACGCGGAATTGTCGAAGCGTTACCGGAGAATACCGAAGATGGAGTGAAATCCTTCACGGATCCGTTTGTTGACCAGAGTCCCAGCCCCGAAGAGGCTTGCTGGCGGCGCGAACGCAACGAACTCTTGGCCGGAGCGATCAATCGCTTGGGTCCAAGGATTCGAAAGGCCATCATGCTACGCGACATCGAAGAACGATCTACGCACGAAACCGCTGCGCTTCTAGGAAGCTCAATTAGTGCCGTGAAAGCCCGTGTTTTTCAAGGGCGTCGGAAGTTACGTCGAATGGTAAATCGCGTAGTGCTCCTGGAGTCTCCAAGTCGGCTCCAGTGGAACGACACCACCACTGGCATTTGAAGAGCCTTTAGCTAATCTGAAGCGAGCCAAGCCTGTCGAGCCTGCTGAGCCGGCGGACCCAAAATGGTTGTCCTCTACTAGGCTGATGAAAGAGTTCTTTCTAATGGTTAGAATTCCGCCCTGATTGTCGCTGGTTCAATGTTGAAGGTCCCTCCTCACTCAGGAATCGCTAAAGACTAATCAGAGGTCCATCGCCGCCAGCGACTTCGTAGCCGGAGGTCTATCACGCACAACCAATAGTCGCTGTGTTGTTCCCCGTTGAATGTGCCCCGGCAGTATAATTTGGGTTAAATCCTTTGTTTGGCCGGAGTTTGGGGACCTGCTGCCGTATGGGGTGTTTACAACTTTTTACAATCCTTTGCTATGGCTTGACACACTGCTGTGGGGGGCTGCTTATAGTTTTGGCGTAGATGATGAATAGCGAGTTGGTGAGGTTGAGACTCTGATGAAATGGCGATTGACGGACCGGACGCGAACGCTGCTGACGCTGGAATTGGCGATTGTGCTGCCGGCGGCGGCGCTGATGGGCTTCGGCATTTGGAACTTGAAACACATTCAGCGCTCGGAGGCTGTTGAAGCGGCGCTCCAACGCGACTTTGCTCATGTGCTGAAAATCGCAGAGATGAAAACCTGGGACGAGGCCAATGAATTAATATCGCCGGTCCGTAAGTCGTTCCCGAATCCGGATCAAAGCCGTTCGGAAATTCAAGCCGCACTTCGACGTACCCTCTCGGAACATCCCGAGTTTTCCTACGCAATCTTCTACGATAAACAAAACCACCTCTATTTAAGCCAGGAGCAGCCTCGTCTCGAGCACGATGCGGCTTTCTGCGCGCGAGCGCAGGAAGCGATCGGCATGGTGGGGAATTGGCTGCCGATAGATGCGCCCAACATGGTGGAACGTGTTCGCGTGATGGCGGAAAAACACGAAGACCCAGTCGGATTTGAGGGTGGTTGGATGCTCCAGGACAATCAGCATGCGTACTGGAATCTGGCCTACTTCATTCCTCGCGATGTGCCAAAGGACCGCGTCACTCTCGGACTAGTCGCCTTTAACAACGATTATCTCCGCGATACTTTTTTGCCCGCGATGATGAAGGATGTATTGCGCAGCAAAAACGACCTGCTAAGAGCGGATGCCAATCCACCCGTGATGATGGTGCACCCGTCGAAGGATTCCAATCCCTGGGTGAGTTCTGCAAATTGGGATGGCGGCAGGCCGGAAGCGGAGCGCAATTTTTCGTACGTCTTTCCTGACCTCACTCTGGCTATCAAATATCAGGGCACGACTGTAGCGGATCTGGGATCACGATTCCTCCGGTACAACTACACCGTGCTTGCTGCGCTTTCTTTACTGATGGCGGGAGGAATTTGGCTAACCTACCGCAATATTTCACGGGAAATGAAACTTGCGAGGCTGAAGTCTGATTTCGTGGCCAATGTTTCTCACGAACTGCGAACACCTTTGGCTTTGATTCGACTATACGCAGAGACTTTGGAACTCGGGCGGCTTACGGCGAAAGAAAAGTATCAGGAATATTTCCGCATCATTCGCGAGGAGAGCGAACGTTTAACCGCGCTGATCAACAATATTCTGGACTTTTCGCGAATCGAGGCAGGGCGCAAGGAGTACGAATTCAAAGAAACGAATCTTGCGGAGCTTGTGCGTTCGACGCTGGAGTCTTATCGCTTTCAAATCCAGCAACACGGGTTTGCGTTCGAAGAGAATATTTGTGCGGATATTCCGCCGCTCTCGGTCGACCGCGAAGCAATCGCTCGCTCGCTGCTCAATCTGGTCAACAACGCGCTGAAATACTCGAAAGATCAGAAATACATTGGCGTGCGCTTGTATCGTTCGAACGGCAGCGTGAATTTGGAAGTCTGCGACCACGGTATCGGCATTCCAGCCAACGAACACGAGAAAATCTTCGAAAAGTTTTACCGCTGCGGGGATCCCCTGGTTCACAACGTCAAGGGTTCAGGTTTGGGGCTCTCACTGGTCCGGCACATTGCGCGGGCACACGGTGGAGATGTGCTGGTGGAGAGCGCGCCTGAGAAAGGCAGTAAATTTACGATTGCTTTGCCGATGACTCGTGCGGTGCAGGCTGGAGGCGCGGCCGCATGAGTACAAATCGCGCGTGGAGCTATGCCATGTTCCGTAGCAGAACGGAGCTTCAATGGAGACCGTGAAGATTTTGATTGTAGAGGATGAGCCGAACATGGTCGCCGGCCTGCGTGACAATTTCGAGTATGAAGGATTTCAGGTGATGACTGCCCTTGATGGCGTGGAAGGACTGGAAAAAGCGCTGAAGGATTCGCCGGACCTGGTTGTTTTGGATGTGATGATGCCGCGCATGAGCGGCTTGGACGTGTGCAAGCAGCTCAAAGCGAAACGACCATCGATTCCGATCATTATGCTTACGGCCCGCGGCCAGGAAGTAGACAAAGTTGTGGGGCTGGAACTTGGCGCGGATGACTATGTAACCAAGCCATTCTCCATCCGGGAATTGCTTGCTCGGGTGAAGGCTGTTCTTCGTCGCGCTCAAGCGGTGCCGAAAGAGCAAGAACGCTACACCTTTGGCGATGTAGAGGTGAATTTGCGCAGCTATCAGGTGGTGCGCGCGGGCAAACCGGTGGAGTTCTCTAGTAAGGAATTTGAGCTGCTTAAACATTTTCTGTGTCATTCGGGAGAGACGCTGAGCCGTGACCGATTGTTGGACGAGGTGTGGGGCTACGAGAGCTTCCCAACCACGCGGACCGTGGATGCCCACATTGTGCGGATTCGACAGAAACTGGAACCAGTTCCGGAGCAACCGCGATTTTTTCTGACGGTGCATGGAATAGGCTACAGATTCGTGGGATGAGATGAACATGATTACAAGCATTTCAGGAAACCAAAACGCCGCACGGAAGTCGCCTGGGAGCCGCAGGCCACCCGAGTTACAGCGCATGGAGAGAGTGTGGGCTACCGAAGAAGAGTCCGGTCCGTCAGAAAGGGTTATGGAGAATCTTGTATCGCTGAAGAAGGAACTGGATGCATTGCAGGCTGAACATGGCCGGCTGCAGCAAGCGATCTACGAAGCGGCGCAAATTCAACGGAGGTTGTGTGCTCCCCGTGAATTAATTTGGGGAGAGTTCGAGGTCGCGGGCGAGATTTTTCCGGTGCGCCATCTTTCCGGAGATTTTTTCAAGGTGATGGAACTTGGCTCTGTGCTTGGATTGGCGGTTGGCGATATCGCGGGCAAAGGAATGACTGCGGGAATTTGGCAAGCCCATCTGATGCACTTGGTCGAGCGTGCTGCGCGCAACTTCGAGCAGGCGGCCGATGTCGTCGCCGAGGTTAATCGCGAATTGTGCCGGGAACAGAGTGAACCACCTCCGATTACTGCACTGTTTTTCGCGCGGCTCGATCCCGAGCGAAACGAACTGTCGTATTGCAGCGCAGGTTTACCAGACCCGCTTATGGTCAGGCGTGACAAGTCCGTGGAACGGCTGCAAGTGGGCGGCCCGATGCTCGGGGCACTCAAGGACGCGGCTTACAACTCCGGCCATGTGTGCCTCAGTCCGGGCGATATGCTGCTGGCTTACTCAGACGGCCTGACGGAATCGCGGAATTCCCGGGACGAGGAGTTTGAAATGGCACGGCTGTCTAAAGCGGCTAATGCGCTGAATGGCGCAAGTGCAAACCAGGTTCTTTTCTCGACGCTGGGAGCTGTGCTGGACTTTGCCGACGCATGCCCGCCGGCTGATGATTTGACACTGTTGGTGGTGCGTCATCGCGAACATGCGCCTGCGAAACAGACTTCTGCAGGCAACAAAGATTCATCAGCGCCTGTTGATCGACTGCCTTCAACGGGGTGGCCTAGGCGGGGACGGAAACGAAAAGCGGCTGGCTAACTAAGCTGAACAGATGTCAGGACGGGCTCGGTAACTTGTACGTCCGGGCCTCGACGGTATTGGTGTGTCTAAATTTCGGAGGAGAACACCGGTGATGGCAAGCAAAGCGACTTTGTTGATCATGGAAAAGATGCCGATCTACGCAGCCATGGACCAGCCTAGAGTAATCTGCCAAGAATTGTGGGGTGACCTTTACAGGGATCATCATCACTACGTTCTGCAGATCTGCCGCCGATTTTTTCGTAGACCGGAAGACGCCGAGGATGCGGCCGCGGAAGTGTTTTTGAAGCTCTGCAGAGTGATGCATCAAAAAAACGACACGCTGCCTTTCCGGCCGTGGCTTACACAGGTGGCATGGCACCACTGTATTGATAGGCTGCGCCGCCGTAAGAATGAGAAAAATGCCTCGGTGGAAGGAATGGAACTTAGCAACATCGTGGACCGGTCATCACCCTCGCCGCTCTCGCAAATTCTGCACAAAGACCAGCAGCGCCACGTTAGAGAACAGTTGATTCGCCTGCCGGAGAAATACAAAGTTCCGCTGATGCTGCGTTATTACCGGGGAATGAGTTATTCGGAAATCGCGCGCGCGCTGAACACCCGGCTTCCCACTGTGAGGATGATGGTTTTTCGTGCCAAAAATTATTTGCGGCGTAATTTGCGGAGGTCGGAGCCAGCTATTTTCGGGAACTCTCGTAGATGGTCCAGGCCGCTTTCGTAAGCGAAGAATAGTCAATCTGCAAGGGTAGTTGACTGCTGCGAAACAAGAGCCTCTCCAATTTGGTCGCGGTAAGTTTTTCTGACGGTCTTAATTTATAACCACAATCAAAAATCGAAGTTGCTTGTTTTCCTCACAAAGGTATCAGCCCGGCGACAAGCCGGGTATGTCATCGCACTACTCTTTCGAGCGTGGCGCGACGTCACGGCTTCATCCTTCTCCCTTACGGCAAATGTCCCCCCTGCATCACAAAAAAGTGAATGGTTGACTTCGCAATAAAAAGTAAGTAAAAGAAACAAAGCGAAAGAGTTCGAAAGTCGCTCGATTTGGTCCTCGAAATATGTCTTCCGCTCCTCAGGGGGTGTTCCATGTGTTTGGCAGTCGATGAGCTTAAGGCGAAAGTTCTTGTACTCGTGCTAGTCGTTGTTGTTCTGGCGCTGACAGTAACCGCGCCCGCATTCGCGCAGTCTACGTATACTTCGCAGTTGACCGGTGTGGTCTCCGATCCGTCTGGCGCGGTAATTCCTGGCGCGAAGGTTGAGCTTACGGACGAAACCACTGGAGTCGCCTTAAATTTCACTACGGATAGCCGTGGCATCTATGTGTTTACAGGTGTGCGCCCGGCTACGTACTCGATCCGAGTTCAAGCAACTGGTTTGGCTACGCAGGAGCGCAAGGGACTGGTCCTCGCCGTGAATCAGCAGGCCACCCTCGACTTTACGCTGAGTCCGGGCACGGTCTCCGAAAGCATCACCGTGACGGAACAGGCTCCACTGTTGGATACCGGCAACGCTTCGCTTGGCACAGATGTGACCAACGAGTATGTTCGCGACATTCCGCTGCCGGACCGTAGTTTTTTTGGATTAGTGTTCCTTGCGGGCGGCGTGACCGAGGCTGCTGGCTCGGGAATACAGGATTCCTACCCTGCAGGAACAAATTTCGTTTCGAATGGACAACGCAACGCCACTGCGGAAGTACGAATGGATGGCGCATTGACCAGCGCTCCTGAGCAGGGGGAGGGCGGCACCACGAACGTTTACTACCAGCCTTCGGTCGAAATTGTTCAGGAGTTCAAAGTCGAGAACAACAGTTTTTCCGCGGAATACGGAAACAATGGTGGAACCGTAGTGAATCTGGTGCTGAAAGAAGGTGGTAACAGATTTCACGGGAGCGGTTGGTGGTTCGGCCAACGGTCTGCGCTGGATGCCAACGATTTTTTCAACAATTCAGCGGGAGTTCCAAAGCCGGATCACTCTCGTGATCAATACGGATTTTCGTTGGGTGGTCCGATCCGCAAAGACAAAACGTTTTTCTTTGTGGATTTTGAACGAGTGAAGGTAGCAGACGCTGTCAACATTTCTGGTGTGGTTCCGACCGCGGACGAGCGCATCGGGAATTTTTCCAACAGTGGCGTTGCCATTTTCAATCCTTTGGCTTGTACGTCGGTAAACAATGGTCAGTGCGGTAGTCGCGCTCCGCTTGTCGGCGATGCATCCAATGTCGATACCCAAGGGAACTCGTTGGCTGGAGTCGCCAACGTAATTCCGCAAGGTCTGATCGATCCAATCGGGCAAAAGATCATCAATTTGTATCCGATGCCCAACGTTCCCAACGGGAATGGATTTAACTATCGCGCTTCGACCATCGCGGCGAGCGCCGGCTATCAGTATGACGTCAAGATAGACCATCACTTTAAAGAGAACATGCATCTCTCTGGTCGCTACAGCCATCTCTATTCGGACTTCTCAACACCGTTCATCGTCGGCGATGGCACGGATGCGAACGGAAACACTATTAATGACGGGCTCGCCGGAAAAACCGTCGTGAATAACGCCGGTCTGGAATTCAATTGGACATTGACGCCTACGACGCTATGGACCAGCCGTTTTGCGTTGGACCGCGTGAATTCGCCAGGCCAATCGGTGGGTCCCGGGTTTGCGTCTGTCGGTCTGCCGGCAATTCTTGGGCAGGCCAACGGCTTGACGCGAATGCCGACGATTCAGATGGATACAAGCGGAGCTGCAAACCAGTTGTCGTTGTTCAATCAGTGCTGCACGGATACTTCGTTCGCGCACACACTTTTTTCTTATTCTTCCGCGGTCTCGTTTGTGCGCGGACGGCACACTCTGAAAACTGGATTTGAGCAACGGCAATTTTTGAATAATTTTGGGCAACCGAACTACCCGACGGGCTATTTCTATTTTCCGCAGAACATTACCGCGAGTTCGCCGACGGATGGGACCACTGGTGATTCCTTTGCGGCGTTGCTGATGGGGTATGGTGACCCTGGGAGTTACATCAACATCCAGCCAAGCGTGGCGGATAAGTCTTGGGAGACCGCCTTCTACGTACAGGACGATTTTAAGGTCAGCGCGAAGCTCACTTTGAATCTTGGTCTGCGCTACGGTTGGAGCACGCCGTACACGGAGAGATTCAATCACCAGCAATACAGCGATTTTTCCGCCGGTGCGGGCGTGACCGTGCCTTTGCCGGACGCCCTCAATCCCTCGGTGACCACACCAACCGATCTGAAGGGCACAACGGTTTTCGTCGGTCAACAGGGATTCGGACGTCACTTGCCAATTGATTGGCGAAATGTGGCGCCGCGATTCGGATTTGCCTACTCGTTGAATCCCAATACCGTGGTGCGGGGCGGAGCCGGTATCTACTATGGCTTAAATCCGGCCACGAACTTCCAGTACACTGGCACCGCTTTCAGCAGTTCGGGCAACGTCTTCTTCACGACGGATGGATTCCAAACCAGATCGGCAACATTGGAAAATCCATTTCCCAACGGGCTGCCATTACCACAAGGACAGACTCAGGGCGCGAATCCGAATTGGGGATTCTCGAACTCTAACAACCTGGGAACGGAAGAAGCACGCAACGCCAACATTTATCAGTGGAACCTTGGTGTGCAGCACCTGTTTCTCTGGGACGTGACTATTGGAATCGATTACTCCGCCAATCGGAGCAATCACCTGCCTTGGGGCGGCGACAATGTGACCACCACGCGGAATAGAAATTTCTTACCTTCCTCGGTGCGTGCAGAAGTCTCGGCGGCGCAACACGCGTTAGATCCAAACTGTGACGTAGATGGCTGCGTAACATCCTACCTCAATCAGTTGGTGAACAATCCGTTCCAGTCGCTGTTCGTACAGGTGCCTGGGCAACCGGCTCCAATTTACAATGAGCCGTCGTCGCTTTACGTTCAAGCACAAATCCCGCTCGTTGATTTGTTACGGCCATATCCGCAGTTCGCTGGAAGCTTCACGGGGCTGCCAAATCTAGGTGCGAACTCGTTCTATAACTCGATGCAGATTCGCTTTCAGAAGCGCGCCAATCATTACCTGAGCTTCGAAGGGAATTACACATTGTCTAAGGCAACGGACGATTCGTCGGCGGGCTTTAACGCGTTTGTCGGCACTTTGAATGCGGGAAACGTTCAGCAGTTGGACCAATTGAAGTTGGAGCACTCCATCAGTGCGAACGATGCAACGCATCGCCTGGTTTTTGCGGCCATTGCGAACGTTCCCGTGGGCCGCGGCCTATGGATCGGCAAAGATATGAATCGCATCCTTGATGGCTTCGTTGGTGGCTGGAGCATTTCGACTGTGGTGACCTTCCAGAGCGGGCAGCCCTTAGCGTTCAGTACCAACGGCACGTCTGACGGATTATTCCTGGACGGCAATCAGCGGCCGAATCTAACGTGTAGCCAGCTCTCGAGTGGCATCAGTTATCATCAAGCCGCCGCTACTGGTCAGTCTGTGTTCAACGCGAATTGCTTCGCGTTCCCGGGAGATGAAGTTCCCGGCGACGCCCCGAGGTACATCGCCACACTGCGTACCGACGGGATTCACAATTCCGATCTGTCGTTTAGCAAGGAATTCACGATTCGAGAGGGTATGTTGATACAGATACGCGGTGAATTCTTTAACTTCACCAACACACCGCGCTTCGCTGCACCCAACACCACGGTGTCCGACTTGCTCACACCAAACTCCAGTTTCGGCCAGGTGACTTCGACGGCGAATACACCCAGGCACACACAATTCGGGATTCGGTTCCAGTTCTAACCTATGACCACCTTAACAAAAGCGGTTTCAGTGTTGGCAATCCTATGCGCCGCAGCGCTGCTTCATTTCGATGAGGCGGTTGCCCCGGCGCAAAACTGGACACATTTTGTACGCATCGGAGCTTACGGCCTGAAATCCGATAATGCCGAGGACCTTGTTCGCAACGCCACGAAGACCCACGTTTTTGGAATCGAAGTGGACAATGATATTCCGGGGCGCTACGAGAGTTTCCTCGATCCCACTGCTAAACTAAAAGCCATAAAATCCGTAGCCGATGCGGCACACCAGGCTCACAATCGCGCGTTTGTGTATATCGCTGGTACGGAATGCATCACGGCAAATGCGGATAAATCGCCGCACTCCGTTGTGAAGGATCATCCTGATTGGATCCAACGGAAACTTGCCGGCGAGCCTGCGGTGTTCACTTCGGGAGCGGCGTTTTGGATCAGTCCTGGTGACGAAGATGTCTGGGTCAGTCCGTACGCAAAAGCGTGGCGCAAGACGTATATGGAACGCGTCCGGCAAATTGCCGCGACCGGCATTGATGGCATTTACGTGGACATTCCTTACTGGATGACGCATTTCGACGGATGGGAAGATTCTTGGGCAAGTTTTGATGACGCGACCGTGGCTGCATTTCGCGAGAAGACCGGGCTCGATGCGCGCAAAGGTTTGAAGCTGGGCGACTTCCACGACACAAACTTCAGAAAGTGGATCGACTTTCGAATTACCACGCTGACCGACTTTTTGGCGGAGATTCGCGAAAATGCTCGCTCTGTCAATCCACAGATCATGCTGATTCCCGAGATTTATCCTGGCATTGAAGAGGAAGCCACGCGCGTAGGCTCGGATGTCTATGAGATGTATGGCGTCTCCGACGCAATCGCCCACGAATACGAATTTGGCTCCGGCGAGCACTTGGCATCGTCACGAACCCAGCTTGATTGGTTTCTTTATCAAGCTGGAATCTTGAGTTTCCGTGCGTTCGCGCAGGGCAAAGCGACCTGGATTCTGAACTATTCGTGGGACGGCGACAAAAAAGTGGATGCTCGGGAAGCGATGAAAAATCTCGCCATGTCGCAGGTGATCGCCGGTGCGAATTTCTGGGACGCGCCAGGCCATTCGATGGCTGGATCAAATGATGAGTCCACGCGAACCGAGATTTTCCAGTGGATCGAAAAGAATCAGAAGACGCTCTACTCACCGAGAGTGCCGATGCAACCGATCGGCGTTTATTTTTCTCCGAAGAGCCGCGACTACGATGCGCAGAATTTTCTGCCGTCCTATCGCGGACTCCTGGTAATGCTGCTGCAAGCACATCGCGAATTCCAAGTCGTCACGCCAAAAACCCTTGGTGAGTTTCACGGCCACATTCTTATCTTACCCAACGTGAGCATATTATCCGCAACAGAAAAACAGGCTCTGAAGAGCTTCAACAAGCAGAGTGGCCGGCTGGTCATCACTGGACAGGATGCGACCGAACTTGACGATGCTAGGCAGATTGTGCGTATGCCCGATTGCCCTGGGAAGAGCTATCTTGCGGGGTTGCAGCACGATTTCTCGGAAGGATCGCGCGAGGTGCCAGAGGCTTTTGTTCGCACCCTCAAGCCGGAGCAAGACATTTCGATTGATGCACCCTCGACGGTTGCCGCGAATTTTGCCCGGGCGGACGGAATGCCGCACATTTTCCTGGCGAACTTTGCCGGCCTGGTACCTGGGACAAATGCTACTCCGGCTCCTGCTTCCGGAATAAAAATCAGTGCTCCTGCCGCTGATGGAGCCGTTCTGGTGTATCTTCCTTTCCTCGGTGAACGCCAGACCGTGCATGGCACGAAACAGGGGGACAGGATGGAATTCGTTCTGCCGCCTGTTGAACGAGGAGTGGTCGCTTGGATCCCGGGTCAATCGATGAGACCTAGATAATGATGACCTCAACTGTTCCAACCGGAAAAGAAAAGGGATTGCAGCAGCTTGCTGATTCGCGCGGCGTCATTGCGGCGCTGGCGATCGATCAGCGCAGCGCTCTGCGCGCTTTGTTTGCGCGTGCCATGAACGTCGATTCGGGCAAAGTGCCTCAGGACAAGCTTATCCAGTTTAAGGAGGCAGTTAGTTCAGTTCTCACTCCATACGCCAGTTCGATACTTCTCGATCCCGAATATGGGCTACCTGCTGCAAAACGGCGTGCGAAAACCTCTGGACTTTTGCTGGCGTATGAAGAATCCGGATACGACAAAAATGTTTTGGGCAGATTACCGCGCCGGTTGAAAGGCTGGTCCGCGCATCGCCTCGCCGAAGCTGGAGCAAACGGAGTCAAACTGCTGCTCTACTATTCCAATGTCTCGCCCGCCGAGATTAACACCGCGAAATACCAATTCGTGCAAAGTGTTGGAGCGGAGTGCGCTGCTTGCGACATCCCTTTCTTCCTCGAACTGGTCAGTTATCGCGAGGGATTGGACGAAAAAGGTGACGAGTTCGCGCGGGTAAAGCCCGAAGTAGTGTCGGCAGGAATTGTAGAGTTTTCTGAACCTCAGTATCGTGTGGATGTTCTGAAGGTCGGCATGCCAGTAAATCTCAATTTAGTTCAAGGCTCGCCAACGCTTGGTGCAGCAGAATTTCTTCATACACGTGAGGACGCAAAACTTCACTTCTGTCGCGCCGCGGAACTTTCTCGCGTGCCGTTCATTTATCTATCAGAAGGTGTGAGTAACGCGACATTCCAATACGGACTGGAGCTTGCCAGTGAAGCCCGGGTAAAGTTCTCGGGCGTGCTTTGTGGGAGAGCCACGTGGAAAGATGGCGTGCCCGTCTTTGTGGACGGCGGCATTGGCGCATTAGAAGACTGGCTGGCGGAGCGGGGAATTGAAAACATTCAGAACGTACATAAACGCCTTGGCAGCGCCACACCCTGGTTTACGTTTCACGGTCAGTCGACAGGAGCGTGAGAACGAGGCATGTTCCTTTGTGTCAGTCTCAATCCGGCCGTGGATAAACGGATCACGCTTCGCGATCTGCAGTTTGGCCGTGTGAATCGAGCTTTGAACTCGATTGCGGCGCCCGGCGGTAAAGCAGCGCATGTGGCTATGGTTTTGCGCACGCTGGGTGCAGAGCCTATCTGGGTGGGGTTCGCAGGTGGGGCAAGCGGAACGGCCCTGCTAGAAGGCTTATGCGGAATGTCGATTCGCGCTGAAGCGGTTAACATTGGAGGCGACACCAGAACAAATCTGGAACTCGTCGATGATAGAGGTGTGACGGAGATTCTCGAACCGGGGCCTGATGTCACTGTCTCTGAGCTGCAGCGCTTCGAAGACAAGTTGCGTGAACTCTTAACTAAATTAACGGCGTCCACCGTGATCTTCTCGGGAAGTCTGCCACCAGGTATTCCAGTTAATTTTTACTGCCGCCTGGTAACACTGACACACGAATACGGCGGACGTGCATTCGTGGATAGCAGTGGTGACGCGTTCAGGATGGCGTTGCAAGCGCAACCTGAATTCGTTAAGCCCAATCAGGAGGAAGCCGAGTCTTGGAGTGGGAATACCGTTGATGGATCTCGTTCCGCCGCCGTCACGCTGAACGCCATGCTGGATGCGGGCGCCTGCGCGGGCGCACTCAGCCTGGGTGCGGACGGATTGATTTTCCGGCCATCGAAGCAAAAGCGCGACACTTTCTTTGCTAGCGGTACAAAACTATCAGTAAAGTCGTCGGTGGGCTGTGGCGATGCGACTTTGGCGGGCTTCGCCTTTGCAGCCCAACACGGATTACTACCCATGGAAGCGGTGCGTCTTGCGGCAGCGTGCGGCGCGGCCAATTGTCTTGCGGAAGGCCCGGGACTGGCACGAGCTACGGACATAGAGCGATTGAAACATGAGATTCGCGTGGAAGTGTTGAATTAGCTGCGGAGAAAGGGCAGGAGTTTTCGCAAATGTTAAGTGAAGAGCGTCGCCGAGAAATTCTGGAAATGCTGCGGAATGACGGGCGCGTGCTGGTGCGTGAACTCTCCAAGCATTTCCGAACTTCGCAGATCACCATTCGCAAAGATTTGGAGTACCTGCACCGTGATGGGCAGCTCGAGAGAACGCATGGTGGCGCGCTCCAAAAGGAAACAGGCGCGCTCCGTGACAGTCCGCTCGAAGAGAAAGCTCGCCAGCACCGTCAGGAGAAAATGCGAATTGCCGCCGCGGCTGCGCAAAAAATCCGCAAAGGACAGGTGATTATTCTCGATTCAGGAACCACGACAACCGCCATCGCGCGATCCTGCAGAGAAATAAAAAATCTTACGATCATCACGAACGCTACAAATATTGCGGCGGAGTTAGCGGATTCTTCTGTGGAAGTAATTCTCACCGGTGGAGTGCTTCGCCAGAATTCCTATTCGCTGGTCGGGCCGCTTGCCGAGGAATCGCTGCGAAAGCTCAGCGCCGACCTTCTCTTTCTTGGGGTCGACGGCTTTGACGTCCGCTATGGGTTGACTACTCCTAATTTGTTGGAGGCGCGGGTGAACCGGGCGATGGCGGAATCTGCTCGTCGTACTGTAGTAGTTTGTGACTCTAGTAAATTTGGCCGCCGGAGTTTGTCCCTGATCATGCCGGCTTCGTCGGTCCACGAAGCCATTACCGATAAGAATATTTCCAAGCGTGACCTTAAGGCCCTTCGCGACGCAGACATCGAAGTAACTCTCGTTTAAACCATGCAAATCAGCGATCGAAAGAATACTCATGTCAACGAATGAAGTAACCCAGCAGCCGTCGGAAACGTGGAATGAAATTCTGTCGCAAGGCCAGGTTTGGCTCGCGACTCTGCAGGAACTCAAGCAGAGCACGGTGCCGGATAGAATTCTGAAAGCCAGCGGTACATCGCGATCTTGGCTTTTTGTTGGCTGCGGTACCAGCTTTTACCTGGCGGAAGCGGCTGCAATGTCGTGGATGTTGTTGACTGGCGAACCGGCTCGCGCCGTTCCCGCTTCAGAGATACTGCTCTACCCTGCGCTCAGCCATCGGGGTGAGGCCGACGTATACGCTGTGGTGATCTCGCGTTCCGGCCGCACTTCGGAGGCCGTTCGCGCTGCAACCGCCTTGAAAAATGATTTGCAAATATCGACTTTTGGAATCACCTGTGCCCAGGAAAGCCCTCTAGAAGCCGTGTGTGATACGACCATCGTGTTGCGGGCGGCGGATGAAAAAAGCACGGTCATGACGCGCTCGTTCACCAGCATGCTGCTCAGTTTGCAATATCT
>Ga0210396_10000826_pt1 | contig 36033 bp, 25 predicted proteins | sample IncBWH17OmetaG_FD_155466 | JGI IMG/M metagenome (GOLD analysis project Ga0210396, IMG submission 155466) | Forest soil microbial communities from Barre Woods Harvard Forest LTER site, Petersham, Massachusetts, United States - Inc-BW-H-17-O ...
CTTATATTTGCTATAGAGCCTGTATTCGACCTTCTCTCTGTTAAGCACTTGTTAAACTAACGATACCACATGAAACACTTTACAAAACAAGCGGCCCTTCTGGCATTCTTTTTCATACCCTTTTGTATGAATGCCCAGGCCCCCAAATTTGTATTACTGGAAGAGTTTACGGGAATGAATTGCAATCCCTGTGCTTCTGAAAACCCCGGTTTCCTGGCCAATATCCTTACTCCTAATCCGGTGGTGGTGCATCATATTGCTTATCACCCTTCCTGGCCAGGTACCGATATCATGTATACCTATAACAAGCCTCCGGTAGATTCTATGGTGATGCAATATCTGGTAACCGGTATTCCGGATTGTATGATGCTGGGCAATCAGAAACATGCACAGCCTGTATCCTTTACACAAAGCGATATCGATAATGAATTTTCGGCAGGCAGTCCTATTAAGATAACAGTGGCCGATACCATTACTTCGGGTCGTAATCATGTGGCCAAGGTTACGGTTACCACCGTAGGTGTGGTGCCATCGGGCAATTATCACATGCGCACGATTGTTACCGAATACCTTCATTTTGCAAGTCCTCCGGGAGGAAACGGAGAAAAAGATTTTCCAAATGTGTTTCGTAAAATGATGCCCAGCTGGCAAGGTACTACCATTACACTACCTGCTATCGGAAATTCGGCGGTGTATTATTATAACTATGTGGCCGACTCCATCTGGGTTCAGGCCAATGTAAAGCTTACTTCTTACGTACAAAATTTTAATACAGGAGAGGTACTCAACTGCGGATCAACCAACGACCCTTCCATTAATTATACCCTCAGCGCTCCTGCCGTTACAGTGCAGCACGGAGCAAGTGCTACACAAAATACATTTCAATTCAACTCACTTAATACCGGATCTGCTGCAGAACAGTTTTCATATACGCTCACCAGCAATCAGCCTTCCGATTGGGTGGCGGGTTTTATGATCGGATCCACGAGTTATACCGGTACAGCCACGGTTACCACCGCCGCCAGCAGCAGCAATTCGGTTGTGATTAATGTAACACCCGGCACCACTCCTTTTGTGGCTACCTATACCATGACGGTGCAGTCTGTTACCAATCCTTCTTTACCACCCATGAAAAGCAATGTGTATGTGATATCCAACGTAACCGATCTGATTGTAAATAACAGCGGAAATGTGGGCGATGGAGTAACATTAGGAAGCGCTGCCAACTGGGACAGTGTATATACCACCGGGCTGGCCTATGCGGGACGGTTGACAGTAGGGAAGACCAACGAAAAAATAACTTCCATGGCCATAGCACAAGGAGCTTTTACCGGAGTACGGAATATTTATCTGAACATAGGATGGACCTTTCCCTCATTTACCGATGCCGAAGTAGCTCAGTTAACAACATTTCTGAATGCAGGTGGATGTTTGCTTGTATCGGGACAAGATGTGGGCTGGGATACCTGGGGAGCAAGTCCTGCAGCAGGTACTGCCAACACGCGTTCGTTTTATACCAATTATCTGAATGCCGCCTGGGTATGGGATGGCAACAGTACGCATGACACGATACATGTGGTAACAACGGATGCTATTTTTGGAAATATGCCAACGCCCGTATCTGTCAATACATTTTATGGCACCAATTATTTTTATCCGGATGCCATCGCTCCCGTAGGACTTGGCACCACAATTTATAATTACAACGATACCAGCATAGCAGGTGTAAGAGCAACCAACGGTACCTGGAAAACGGTTTATCTGGGAGCCGGTATTGAAATGCTGGGTACTTCATCCGATCGCCGCGCTATTGTAAAGCGGGCTCATGATTGGTTTTATGGGTATTCTTTTACCGGTATCAGCGAGTATGGTTCTATAAACCGTCAGCTGGGGCAGAATTATCCCAATCCGGCTAATTCAACCACCCGTATTCCATTGGAAGGGGTGGATAAGGATATGAACCTACAAATTATTGATCTGGCTGGCAGGGTGCTGAATACGGTTCAGGTTGTCAGGGGTACAGAATTACTTACCCTTAATACGGCTGGTCTTGCCCCCGGTATCTATATGTATCGTTTGCTGGATGGAAACAGGCCACTGGCTTGCAAAACGATGCAGATAACCCGGTAATTTCCGGTTCTCGTCTTCGTATCAGTTAAGATCCCTAAGAAGGGGGCACTCACCTGATTATTCTTCCCTTTTATTGCTATTTTTGCACGCCTATCATGCAAAAATTAAAGGTTTCAGCTGTTTCATACCTCAATACGAGCCCATTTGTGGAGGGGATAAAAAAGAGTGGTTTTATTGACCAAATAGACCTTTCTCTGGATATTCCATCTCTCTGCGCTTCCAAATTGCTTGATGGATCAGTAGATATCGGTCTGGTACCGGTAGCCGTTATCCCCCAGTTAAAAGAATATCATCTCCTCACCAATTATTGTATCGGTGCCGTTGGGCCCGTAAGGTCTGTTCTGCTATATAGCCAGGTGCCGCTGGAAGAAATCAGTACTATTATACTGGATAATCAAAGCCGTACTTCGGTGGCCCTTGTAAAAATACTGGCCGAAAAATTATGGAAAATTGCTCCTTCTTATACCTTAGGTAAGGATGGGTACGAAAAGGAGATAGAAGGAACGATGGCGGGGGTGGTTATTGGGGACCGTACTTTTTTCCTCAAAAACCGGTTTGCTTATACCTACGATCTGGCCGAATGCTGGCAAGCGCTAACCGGCTTACCTTTTGTGTTTGCCTGCTGGGTAAGCAACAAGCCTATTGAGCCGGCTATGGAAGAAGTTTTTAACAAGGCCCTGGCCTTAGGGCTTACGAAAATAGAAGAGATTGCTGAGCATTATAAGAACCGTTTTCCTCAGGATGCTGACCTGGTACACTACCTTAGCAAGAATATCAACTATACATTTGACGAGCCTAAGAAAAAAGGACTGGAGCTTTTTCTGCAGCTGTTATAGGCCCCAAAAGGATAAATATCAGGATGGGGTTATAAGCCCCGTATATTAACCCCTGCCGGATAGAATTTCTTATTATATTTGTTTTTACAGACAAAATCAGAACTGGAAATGAAAAAACTTATTGCCGTACTTGTCTTGGGTATCTCTTTGTTACATCTTGATTCCAATGCTCAGAGTATCCTCTCCAAAGGAGGGGATCAGATTAAGTTTAAAATGGCCCAGCAGGATTTTTACGGAGGCAATTATGTCGCTGCCGTGAATGAGTTTAAAGAAATTCTCGTCAATAAACCCAAAGACGCCAATATCATCTTTCATATAGGAGAATGTTATTATATGATGGAGGATATGCCGTCTGCAAAAGACCAGTTCATCAAAGCCATCCATGCCGATAGCAAAGAAGCCGGAGAAGCGCACCTGTATCTGGGTCGTATGTTGCTTACCGAAGGTAAACTGGATTCAGCCGGTACCGAGCTGGATACATACAAAGGTTTGGCAGGTAGCGATTCCAAAATCAAAGATAGTGATGTAATGCACTATATAAACATGGTAAAAACAGCGAAAGAGCTGATGGCTAAACCAATTGATGTAAAGATTATTCCGCTCGGAGAAAATATTAATTCTGCTTATGATGATAAACGCCCATCTGTTACGGCGGATGGAAAGATGATGATTTTCACCTCCCGTCGTCCGGAAGGAAAAGGAACATCTGATGTGCTGGGTGATAACAAGCCATTCGACCATATCTTCATGTCTACCTGGAACGACTCCAACAAAACATGGAACCCGGCCGAGATCATGCCCGGAGCCATCAATGGTCCTGGACACAGCGCCTGCTCCAGCATTACTGCCGACGGGAAACAAATTTTTATTTACCGCAATAACGATGAGGATGCCAAAGGCGGAGAAATTTTTGTTTCCAAAGTAGGTACTTCCGGTAAATGGGGCAATCCTAAAATTATGGAACGTCCTATCAATACCAGCTATTTTGAAGACGGTGCCGTGCTTACTGCTGATGGTAATACCATCTTCTTTATATCGGAACGTGGACAGGATGTAAAAGCAAAAGGCGGACAACGTGGTTATGGTAACGGTGATATATGGATGGCCAAACGTAAATCAAAAACAGAATGGGATAACCCGGTAAACCTAGGGCCGGATATCAATACACAATATGACGAAGGCGGAATCTGTATCACCCCCGACGGGAAGACTCTTTTCTTCTGCTCCGAAGGACACAACTCCATGGGTGGTTATGATATCTTCAAAACAACATTTGTGAACGGTAAGTGGACAATACCGGTAAACCTCGGATATCCGATCAATAGCGTAAACAATGAAACAAGTATATGTCTTTCTGTGGACGGTAATACTGGATATATCTCCAGCAATCGTCCCGGTGGAATGGGTGAACGTGATATTTACAAAGTGGATCTCAGCAATTACGACTTATTTGCTGGTATGAAGAAAGGGGAGGTGAGTCTTGCCGTTGGGCCCTCTATCGTAAAAGGAACCGTATTTACCGGTGAGTCAGGCAATCCACTCCAGGCTGAACTGGTTATTTACGATGAATCAGGAGCTGAAGCAGGACGTACCACTTCCAGCGAAGACGGAAACTATTTCATCACCCTGGAAGGCGATCATACCTACGAAGTAAAGATTGATGTGAAAGGATGTAAATCCATTGATGAGAAATTCAAACTGGAAAAAGGAAAGAAGGAAACGTTTACACTGGTGAAACACTTTTTGCTTTATAAGAAGTAACACCTCTTTTAATCATTATAAAGCCAGCGTTAATCAACGCTGGCTTTTTTGTTTTAAGATTATTTATTCGTTTAAGAAATGTTGTGCCGTCATACATCGTGAAGTTCTGCTTTAGCTTTGATTCAGGGCTAAAGCCCTTTGTAGATAGGGCTATTCTCCCCGCGCTGAAGCGCGGGGTTAGGGCTGAATGCAGAATATATGCGGGTGAATCCCTCTGGTATCGAAGTAGAATACTGGGTTAGCGTTGTGTATTGGAACTTTCTGAGTAAGTGACCATCATAACCCGGCGCTTAAGCGCAGGGTTTCGTATATCTATTAGCTTGAGTTGTATATGCTTGTTAACCCCTCAGTCCCGACGCTTCGGTCGGGACTGCTCCCCTTATCAGGGGAGCAGCAAGTGGGGCGTTAATTTTAAGCTCCCCTCCTTTTCAAGGAGGGGTGTCCCGACGAACAGTCGGGACGGGGTGGTTATTTTTAAATAATCTTATAATTCCTGTACTCCCCGATCTTCCATCCGAATTGTTTCTGGATAAAATAAAGCAGGCGTGCTTTGAGGGATCCGAATTTTTTACTGGATGGATCAAAACTGAACTCCCAGTTTTTTTGTCGTATACGCTTCTTCATCACATCGGGATGTGTACCGTTGAATTGCTGAAGTGAATCGATCTGAGAATAATCGAAGGCTTCTGTTTTGGGAATATTCTTTTCCATCCAGGAATCGTCATGCCACATTTTATGAAAACTTTCCTGTTTGGCTTGTTGCAGCTGCGGAGGTTTTACCCAGCCATAATGAAAAACAGCGGCGGGAATGGGTTTCACATTCAGCTTGCGTCCCTCTTTTCTAAAGCCTTGTGCGTCTTTGTAAGAGGTTATCCCGATGCGGTTGCGTATGATCCTTATTTCTTTGGAGTACCATCTTCTCGAGTCGCCTATGTAATCATAAGAACCGTAAAAATGCACATAGTTAAACAACAGTCCTTCCACTTCAGGATGATCGTTCCACCTAAACATGGCATCCAATATATCGGCATGATCATTTTCATGAATTACTTCATCGCCCTGAATATAAAAACACCAGTCGCTGTCCGGTGAGCACGCTTCCATGGCTTTGTTGGTTTCATCAGCCAGCACATGTCCCCCTTCTCTCAGAGTGTCGTTCCAAATCGTTTCAATAATTTTTATTTTTTCGGAATCAATGGAACGGATCAGGTTCAGGGTGTCGTCTTCGGATTGGCCCACGGCAACCACAACTTCATCGCATATAGGAAGGATAGAACGGATGGCTTCTACAATAGGATAATCGTATTTAATGGCATTACGTACGATGGTGAAGCCGGAAACTTTCATGTTGACGATTGCTCAGGAAATGCCCGTATAATTTTCCGGACTTATATTCTTCAGTTCTTTCTTGATGCTATCGGATACTGTTAACGTATCAATAAAGCGGTGCAGACTTTCTTTGTTAATCTTTTCGTTGGTTCTAGTCAGCTCTTTCAGCGCTTCATAAGGCTTGGGATAACCTTCTCTTCTCAAAATGGTTTGTATGGCTTCGGCCACTACGGCCCAGTTTTGTTCCAGATCGCGGCTGATGGATTCTTTGTTCAGAAGCAATTTGTCAATGCCTTTGATAAGCGATTTAACGGCAATGAGGGTATGTGCCACCGGAACACCGAGGTTACGAAGCACGGTAGAGTCGGTCAGATCGCGTTGCAGTCTTGAAATAGGCAGCTTGGCCGAGAGGTGTTCAAAAACAGCATTGGCCAGCCCAAGATTTCCTTCCGAATTTTCAAAATCAATGGGATTCACTTTATGCGGCATAGCCGATGATCCTATTTCTCCTTCTTTGATCCGCTGTTTGAAATAATTCATGGAGATATACGTCCAGAAATCCCTGTTCAGATCAATGAGGATAGTATTAATTCGTTTCATCCCATCGCAGAAGGCGGCAAGATTATCGTAATGTTCTATCTGGGTGGTGCGTTGTGAACGATGCAGCCCCAGGGTATTGTTTACGAAGTTGTTTGAAAACTGTACCCAGTCGATAGATGGATAGGCTACATGATGTGCATTCAGATTGCCGGTAGCACCTCCGAATTTCGCAGAAAAAGGAATGCTCAGGAGGAGGTTCAGTTGTTGTTCCAGCCGCTCGGTAAACACCAGAATTTCTTTTCCAAGCCGCGTGGGTGATGCCGGTTGCCCGTGTGTATAAGCCAGCATAGGAATGTCTTTCCATTCGGCGGCAAGGGTATTCAGTCGTTTAAGCAGATCGCGGTAAAGGGGTTCTATCTCATTTTTAAAAGCATCGCGTAAGAGCAGGGGAGTGGCAGTGTTATTGATATCCTGAGAGGTGAGGCCGAAATGCACAAACTCTTTTTTCTCTCCTGTTTTTAATGTGTCAAATTGTTCTTTGATAAAATATTCCACGGCTTTTACATCGTGGTTGGTTACTTTTTCAATGTGTTTAATGGCAGCTGCATCTTCGAGACTGAATTTGCGATAAATATCGCGCATGGGTTCGTACATGCTTTTATCAAGTCCGGATAATTGCGGCAGTGGGAGTTCGCACAAAGCGATAAAATATTCAATTTCGACCAGTGTGCGGTAACGAATCAGGGCTGCTTCTGAAAAATAGTCAGAGAGGTTCTTGGTAAGCCCCCGGTAACGGCCGTCGATAGGTGATATAGCAGTAAGGGAGTTGAATTCCATTGTTCTAATTTAATAAAAAAGCGCATACGTCAATGCTTCCTGCCTCCTGCGCCTGCCTCCTGATTTTGCCTCCTGCACCTGCCTCCTGCCTACTTTTTCTTCTTCCCCTGTTGGTTCTGTATCAGCGCCTGTCTGTCTTTTGCAGCTTTTTCTAAACGCTGCTGCCAGGAAGATGCTTTTTGAGGTTTGAGTTTGTTTTCCTGTATTTTTTTGTGGATGGCATCTTCATCTACAAATTTACGCATGAGCCAGGTCTGACCAAAAGTGATCATGTTAGCCAGGAAATAATAGTAACTAAGTCCGGAAGAGTAATTGTTCATGAATACAAGGAACATAATAGGCATGAGGTACATCATCCATTTCATCCCCGGGAGTTGATCGGTTTGCCCCATCAGCTGACTGTTGGACCAGGTATACAAAATGGTGGAGCCGGTCATGAGCAGGGCAAAAAGACTGATGTGATCACCATAAGCCGGAATACGGAACGGAAGGTGCAGAATAGAATCATAGGTACTTAAATCGCTGGCCCAAAGAAAACCATGCTGGCGTAATTCGATGGCGGCAGGGAAGAAGTTGACCAAGGCGATCAGGATCGGCATCTGAAGCAATACGGGGATACATCCGGCCATGGGATTAATACCTGCTTTTTTGTACAGGGCCATGGTGGCTTGTTGTTTTTTGAGTGGATCGCCATCTTTGAATTTGGCAGTGATTTCATCCACCTCGGGTTTGATAACCCTCATCTTGGCCGATGACATATATGTTTTATAGGCAATCGGGAATATGACAATCTTGATGATGATGGTAAGGATCAGAATGATGATACCATAGCTCATGTTGAAGCCATCCAGAAAGTTAAAGATCGGAATCACCAACCATTTGTTTACATAACGGAACAGGCTCCATCCGAGCGGAATCTGACGTTCCAGATCGAGGTTATAACTGCGCAGTGTTTTGTAATGATTAGGTCCGAAATAAAAACGCATGGCAAACGATTCGGAAGGCTTATGTCCAAAAGGCAGAGACAGACTCGCAGAAAATGTTTTTACATGTTCCGAATCAAGCGGATTGCTATGTACTTCTATACTGGGTTTGGTACGGCCCCAGTTATTGTCGGCAATAAGTACGGAAGTAAAGAAAAGCTGTTTAAAGGCTATCCATTTCAGGTTGCTGCCATCCAGTGTTTTGCTTTCATTTTTTGATTCACTCAGGTAGCTGACATCTTCATCGGGAAACTTATAGTATACCGTTGATTTATTCCGCTGACTGTTGATATCGGTTTCCTGTGAAGGGCTGCGCATGGACCATTTCATATCCAGATCCTGCATGGTAGGAGCAATCACATCCTGCATATTCACCATGTTGATTTTGCAACCCATCATATGATCATTACCCTTGAGGGAATAAACATATTCAATGTATTTACCTTCGCCGGCGCTCAAGCGCATGCTAAGGGAGTTAGACTCTTCTCCTTTTACCTGAAATCCTGCTCCGGAAGGGGCAAAATAAAGGGTATCGGTACTAAAAGCTTTGTTTGTATTGTCAAAAAGCTGGATGCCGAAAGAGGAAGAATCTTCGGTAAACAGATTAACCAATGGGCCATCGGCTTTTTTGGCGTGGTAATCTTTCAGCTCCACAGAAACCGGACGGCCTCCTATCGTGCTGATTTTGACCTTATAAAAGTCATTTTCAAGGATTAAATAAGACTTTTCCTTATGTGCCGAAGCAGCAAAAGGACCATATTGTTTAGTCTGGAGTACTGCCTTGACCGAATCATTGATAACATGGGTCGTATCATGATGGCTGCTATCGGCCAATGCTTTCTTTTTCAGCATGGCATCTCGTGCTTTGGTCTCGGCACGGGCTTCGGCTTGCTGGATTGAGTCGCGGTAACGCTCTTTGGCGGCTATCTCCTGCTTGGAAGGGCCGGTAAAAAACTGAAAACCTATAAATATGAGGCCGATGAGCAGGAGGCCAATGAGTGATTTCTTGTCCATTCAGGATGTTTAATTCGAAAAAGTGTGCAAAGATAACATTTTACTAAATTTGCAGCCCTATTAAATATATGAGCTTTCAAGACGAAATAAAGAAACGCAGGACATTTGCCATCATCTCTCACCCGGATGCCGGTAAAACCACCCTTACCGAGAAATTCCTGCTGTTTGGCGGGGCTATCCAGGTGGCTGGTGCTGTTAAAAGCAATAAAATCCGCAAAACAGCCACTTCCGATTTCATGGAAATCGAGAAACAAAGAGGTATTTCGGTAGCAACCTCCGTAATGGCTTTCGATTATCACGGGATGAAGATCAACCTGCTGGATACTCCCGGTCACAAAGACTTTGCTGAAGATACCTATCGCACACTGACTGCTGTAGACAGTGTAATTCTGGTTGTGGATGCCGTAAAAGGTGTGGAAGAGCAAACGGAAAAGCTGATGAGTGTATGCCGTATGCGCAACACCCCCGTGATTGTATTTGTAAATAAGATGGACCGCGAAGGGGGCAGCCCGTTCGACCTGCTGGATGAGCTGGAAAAGAAACTGAACATACGCGTACGTCCGCTTAGCTGGCCTATCAGCAATGGAGCCCGGTTTAAAGGAGTATACAATATATATGAACAAAATCTGCAGCTCTTCAAAGCCAATAAAACGGAAATTGAAGATGTAAAGGTGGAGATTAGCGACATTAACAGTGAAGTGCTGGATCAACAGATTGGCGATTTTGCACAGCAGCTTCGCGAAGATCTGGAACTTATCAATGGAGTATACGACCCGTTTACCAATGAGAAATATCTGGAAGGATCTGTAGCCCCTGTTTTCTTTGGAAGTGCACTGAATAATTTCGGGGTAAAAGAATTGCTGGATTGTTTTGTGCAGATTTCTCCTTCACCACGCGGAAGAATGAGCGATACCCGCATGGTAGAGCCTACCGAGGAAAAACTAAGTGGATTTGTTTTTAAAATACATGCCAACCTCGATCCCCGCCACCGCGACAGGATTGCGTTCTTTCGTATTGTAAGCGGACGTTTTGAGCGTAATAAATTTTACCATCATGTAAGGCTGGACAAAGATTTTCGTTTTGCCAACCCGGTTAACTTTATGGCTCAGGATAAAAACCTGATTGACGAAGCCTATCCGGGCGATGTGGTAGGATTGTATGATACCGGTAATTTCAAAATCGGCGATACACTTACCGAAGGCGAGACATTTATGTATAAAGGTATTCCGAGCTTCTCTCCGGAAATATTCAAGGAACTGGTTAACACAGATCCTATGAAAACCAAACAGCTGGAAAAAGGAATACAGCAGCTCACCGACGAAGGCGTGGCACAGCTTTTTGTACAGCAGCCCGGAAACAAAAAGATTATTGGTACAGTAGGGGAGCTTCAGTTTGAAGTAATTCAATATCGCTTGCTGCAGGAGTATGGCGCATCCTGTCGTTTTGCTGCCTTGCCGCTTCACAAAGCTTGCTGGATGACATATAGTGATCAGAAAGCATTTGATGATTTCACCCGTTTCCGTTCACAACGGGTGGCTTTTGATAAAGACGAGAATCCTGTTTATCTCAGCGAAACAGCCTGGGCCCTTAACAATGCCATTGAAAATAATCCCGGCATTGAGTTTCACTTTACTTCGGAGTTTAAGTTGAATTAACGAGTTAATCAGAAGATTGCAATTCTGATTTTTCCTCCCCCTAGCCCCCTCCAAAGGGGGAAAGGCATTATTGTACTTTTGGAGGGGGGTAGGGGGAGGACAGAAGCTTTCTTCTCAGCAGAAATAAATTCCCACCTCTTTCCGCTCTGTAACCTTTCCAATTTTGTATGCCGGGCGTTTATGGGTATTCATCAGGACGAGGAAATCATTTTCCATTTTTGGATTTACGGCAATCAATAATCCTCCGCTTGTTTGCGGATCGCAGAGGACCATAAAGTCGTTGCCCTCCATTCCTTTTACAGAAGATGCATAGGTGGAATAATTGCGTGTGGTATTATCCGGATAAATAAATTGATTCGTATATACATCCAATCCTTCAATACGCGGTATGGCAGCCAGGCTTATTTCGGCAGAATGATTTTTACCCGTCATCTCAAGCAGGTGACCTATTAAGGAAAACCCCGTTACATCGGTCATCGCTGTTACAGCTTGCAGCGGCCCCAGCTTTTCACCGATTGAATTGAGGCGACACATCACATCGATGAGTTTTATATAATCATCGGGTGTTAACAGACCTCTTTTCAATGCCGTACTCATGACACCAGTTCCAAGTGGTTTGGTCAGGTAAAGGATATCGCCTGCTGCAGCCGTATCATTCTGTTTTATGTCCTGATGTTTGATGGTGCCGGTTACAGCCAGTCCGAAAATAGGTTCGGCGCTGCTTATACTGTGTCCTCCGGCCAGGGGGATGCCGGCTTTTTTACAAATCTCCCGGGCTCCGTTCAATACTTCGCGTGCTACTTCCGGCGCTATCAACTCAACAGGCCATCCCAGTATGGCCACAGCCATAATAGGTTTGCCACCCATGGCATAAATGTCGCTGACGGCATTGGTGGCGGCTACGCGACCGAAGTCAAAAGCGTCGTCTACAATAGGCATAAAAAAATCAGTGGTGCTTATAATCGCGTTTCCGTCTCCTACATCATATACGGCTGCATCATCACGGGTTCCATATCCCACCAGGAGGTGGGGATCATTCTCTGTTTCCGTATGCTGTAGTATCTGCTCCAAAACAGCCGGAGCAATTTTACAACCGCAGCCTCCGCCTTTTGTAAACTGGGTAAGTCTTATTTTCTGATTCTGTTCCATGTATCAGGATGATGTTTTCATTTGTTCCAATATGAGGGATGCGGCTTCCTGTGGATTATCTTTTTCAAGCACTATGCGTTGACAGGAGCCGGAGTCTTCTTTATGATGGGTATAGGCTTTATCATAATAGGTCAGGGTAATTTCGGCCACCGTTTTCAGATCTCCGATTTTTAATGCATCCTGACATTGACGGGTAGCCAATCCCCCCAATCTTTTCTGAATGCGGAGCACGGATGCTTCCAGATCGGTGATGTTAAAACAACCATATTCCTTCAGCAGCCGTTCTACCCTTGCTTCTTTTGGCAGTGCTATGCGGAACATCATGGCTTGTTTCATCTGTTGCCAGAAATCCGGAGGAATAAATACCCGTCCTATGCTTTTCGATTCATCTTCCACCCAAATTCTCCTGTTGGCATCCAGGCCACGGAGTTCGGTATACAGTAGATTTTCAAATTCCTCTACTCCGGGTTGAGGTTGCTGACCCAATGCTCCGAAGGCCGACCCTTTGTGATGAGCCAGTGCTTCGAGATCGATTACCTGCTCTCCTCTTTCTTTGAGCGAGGCCAGAATTTCTGTCTTTCCGCTTCCTGTTTCACCTCCCAGTACTATTAAGGTATAAGGAGATGCGAAACTCTTGAGCACATGACGGCGATATGCCTTATATCCTTGCTTAAGGGTGATGGCTTCCACACCGGAGGTATTTAAGAGCCAGGCAAAACTGCCGCTGCGCATTCCACCCCTCCAGCAATGAACCAGTACTTTCCCGTTTTTGCTCATCTCTTTCGCTTCCCGGACAAAAGAAGCCATCTTGGGTCCCACAATTTCCAACCCAAGCAGTACGGCTTCCTCTTTTCCAACCTGCTTATATTTTGTTCCTACCAGGGCACGCTCCTCATTATTGAACAAGGGAATATTATGTGCACCGGGAATATGTCCCCGGAGAAATTCACCGGGAGAACGGACATCAATGACAGGAATTTCTGCTGAAGCCTGAAGAAAATCCTGAACGGGGAGGAAAAGAGACATGCACAAATTTACGAATCACGGGGAATAACGATGTGTTCCTTTTCAAAACCGAAAACACACTACCTGCTTTGCTCATAGCGATTTTTGAGGCTCTCATCTCCGCCTTATTAACATTTATCTGTTTGTAATTACAAGATTAACACTATCGAAACATACTCGATTTCAAATAGTTTTGCTTAAACAGTATGTATTTACAGGCATTCCAGGGCATCGCGAGCCTCGTCTCTGTAAACACAACTGAGCCATCAAAGTTTTGCAAATGCAAAAAAAGAACTCCCACTTACTCCTTATAGGCCTATTTATAGGCTTTAGGCTCTTTGCCGGTGGCCCGGACTCTACAAAAACCGCTTCCTCTTCCAAAAAAATCGAACTTCCATCTGTTGGCTTAGGAGCTGGTGTAATGAGTTATTTCGGAAATGTAGGTGCGGCAAAAAGCTCTGGTGTAGGTAGCTTTACAGATATACGACCAGGCTTTAATCTAAATATAGAAGAGCGATTAAACAGAGTATTTGCGCTCGCCATGAATGTCAATATGGGACATTTGTCTGGTAACGATCACAGCCCAACTGATAATCTCAATTTCGAAACAAAGTTATTCCAGGGCGATCTGAACCTGGTTTTCCCTTTTGACAACGGTTTTATCATGCATAAGAATGAAGGTATCGTGCCTTATATCTCCATAGGGATCGGTTATATGACCTTTCAGCCTTTCGGTGATTTAAAAGATGCGCAAGGAAGGACTTATTATTACTGGGCCGATGGAAGTATCCGGAACCTGCCTCAAAGCACTCCCGGTGCAATCCGTATTAACAGGGATTACGTATTCGAAACATCACTGGCAGCTGGACAATCAACATTAACTATTCCACTGGGAATAGGGTTCAAACTTAATTTCAACGATCATTTCAGTGCTCACCTGAATGCCGCTTACGACCTTTGTCTGACTAATAAGATTGACAATGTAAATACAGGAAGCAACGATAAATATCTGTACACAAGCGTTTCCGTGCATTACGCCTTTAAACGCAAGAATGATGAAGGACCCGGTGCTGCCATTTATGAAGGTGGTGAGGTGGTGGATGCAAAAACAGATTCTGACGGGGATGGTGTTCCTGATATCAATGACCAGTGTCCTGGCACTCCTAAAGGTGTGGTGGTAGATAAACACGGTTGTCCTGTTGATACCGATGGTGATGGTGTTCCTGATTATTTAGATAAAGAACCCAATACACCTAAAGGCACACCGGTGGATGAGCATGGTGTATCTATCAATTTCAATGATGTTGCCAAGAAAGCAAAAGCTCAGCACGATGCCGACTCGATTGCAGCATTCCTGGATCATTGGCAGACTACACACCCTGGAGTAGCTATCACTGTGTTGATGGACTCCTTGCAGAAAGCACACGTAAGCCCGGGAAAAGCACCTAAAAACACAATTCCTGCAGATTTTCAATCAGTAGATAAAAACGGGGACGGGGTAATTTCTGTAGCGGAACTGAACCAGGCAATCGATGATTTCTTTAATGGATCATCCGACCTCACCGTAGATAAGATTAATAAACTCATCGACTACTTCTTTGAACAATAGCGTACCTAAAATATAAACGTATGATCAAACAATTCATTCTTCTCCTGAACTTCGCCGGAATATTTCTGGTGCATATGTTCACCGGGAATGTGACCATAAGTGAAAAGGCACCCTCCAGTGCCAATGCCGGAACAGACTTTACGGTAGAGGTCACCATCAACAAAGGAAGCACTTCCGGATTCGCCCGTTTTCAGGATGAACTTCCTGCAGGGTTTACAGCTACTGTAATAGACGCCAAAGGCGGCGATTTCCGGTTTGATGCACAAAAGGTTAAATTTATCTGGACCAGTCTGCCCAGCGGCGATGAAATCAAAATATCATATAAAGTAACGGTCGATAATTCAGTAGCTACCGGTGATTATAATATTGCGAGTAAATTCTCCTTCATTGCAGATAACAACCGTCAGGAAGTTACAGGAAGCAAAAGCATACATATAGATGGATCAGCTACAGGTGTAACAGCTGCAACAGGTTCTACCGGAAATGATGGCGCATCCGGAACAGGTGGTTCTACAGGTACGGCCGGAGCTACAGGCACAGCAGGTTCAACAGGTACAAGCGGCTCATCCAATCCTTCAGGAGTAAGTGTTACCCGTGTTGTTCCAACAGACCCTGTAGAGAATCAGTTTGTAGTAGAAGTACATATCAATAAAGGTTCTACAACAGGTTTTGCCAAACTGGAAGATGAATTACCTGCCGGCTGCACAGCCGAAGCAGTTGCGTCGGCCAATGCAGAATTTAAGTTTCAGAACCAGAAAGCAAAATTCATCTGGGTTTCTTTACCAAGTGGAGACGGAGAAGTAGTTGTTTCTTATAAAGTAACCATGGATCAGACCGTAAAAGATAATATCAAACTTTCCAAAGGTGTATTTGCTTATATAGAAAACGGTGGAGCTACTACCAAGAGTCTGGATGAAAGTACAGTTACTGTAAAAGGCGGCGGTGGCGGTGTTGCAATAGCACCTACCGGTCCAACAGGTACAACCGGACCTGACGGTTCAACAGGATCTGCAGGTAGTACAGGTGATAACGGAGCTGGTTCCACTGGACCTACCGGAATTGCAACAGGACCTACAGGCTCTACCGGAACAAACGGTTCTTCGGGAACATCTTCTACCGGACCTAATACTAACATTCCTACAGCAGAAACAGGAGTTTTGTTTAAAGTTCAGATCATGGCCCTGCACAGAGATATTCCAACCAGCTATTTCACTCAGGCATATGGGATAAATGAAAAGGTTGGTGTTGAGATGAACGAAGGATGGACAAAATACATAGTGGCTACAAATGGTTTTCCTAATTATAAAGATGCACGTGATCACAGAGAATTAATCAAAGGTAAAGGTGTTAAAGATGCATGGGTAACAGCCTACATCCACGGACAACGTAAAACTTGTCAGGAAGCATTGATGGTATCGCATCAGACCTGGGTAAGGTAATTATTGACACACGCATATACTCAAGCTCTAAATGTGAATGTACATTTAGAGCTTGATTTTTAACCGTGATACTGTTGCTTTGACAGGAAATCGTGTTTTGATAAGGAATAGTTATATTTGTGTACGCTATGCCCAAAGGCTCCATAATACGTCTAATTGCCTTTTTTATTCTACTACCGGCATTCATTTTATCTTCCTTTGCCGGGGTTCACACCTCTTTTGTTCCTAAGCCAATAGCCCTCTATCAGATCCGCAAGGATAGCGATACCACCAAAACAGTTCCTCCTCCGCCCTTTGTTGTAAAACCTACGGTTGGTATGGGGGTGGGAATGCTTTCTTTTTTCGGTACTAAAAACGGAGCTCATGTTTCCAATCCTCAATTCGGGCGATTGGGATATGATATGAGCTTGCAACAAAAACTGACTCCTTATTTATCCTTCAATTTGTATGCCCTGTTTGGTAAACTGGCGGCTAATGAACACACCGGTAGCGATTATCTTAATTTCGAATCACAGATAAGGGTAGGCGGTTTCTTCTTTGAATATAATTTCGATAATTTCTTCAAAGTTAAAACGCGAAGGGTGAGTCCTTATATATCCCTTGGTTTTGAATCGATGGAGTTTCTTTCCAAAACAGACCTCTATGATGCGTATGGCAATAAATATTATTTCTGGAACGATGGTACCATCCGTAATTTAGCACAGACAGCGCCTAATGCAGGAAGCGCTACTATTCTTCAACGTGATTATAATTACGAATCGGATATCAGAAACCAGAATGTAAACGGTCAGGGCAAATATGGAGAATATACATTTGTTATTCCCATGGGAGCAGGCGCCCTGTTTCATTTGAGTCCAAGGGTAGATTTTAAAGTAGGTACCACATTTCACTTTACCCTTACCAATGATATTGACGGTGATCCGATTCCTCCTACAGATCACACCAAACATTACGACAAGTTTTTCATGACTTCCTTCCAGATTCGGTATAACCTGACGAATCCTGCGGATACAGCCATCAACCGTCACCAGTATGATGGGGTGGATATGATAACCATTATAGACCAGGCGGATGATGATCATGATGGAGTGCCGGATGTTCGTGATTCATGTCCCGGAACTCCTGAAGGTGTTCCTGTAGATGCCAAAGGTTGCCCATTGGATTCGGATCATGACGGCGTTCCCGATTACCTGGATAAACAACCCGATACTCCGGCCGGTTCTGCTGTGGACATACATGGCGTGGCTCTTAAAGATTCGCTGATAGCCGATAGCTGGGATCGTTTCAACGACTCTACTATGAAATATGCAGAGCATGTAACCCTGCCTATGGGTGGTAATGCCGGCTTCCATCCCAGAGCAAACAAAAAAGAATATACCGTATTGCTGGGTACGTATAAGAAAGGACTGTCCACAGAAAAGATGTCGGCCTTCCTGAGCATTGACGATATACGAAGTACCAATCTGGATGATTCTACCACAGCATATCATGCCGGTAAGTTTGACGATGCCCTCTCGGCCGAGAAAAGAAAAAAAGAATTACAGGCTCAGGGAATGCCCGATGCCAAAGTGGTGTATCTGAAGAATGGAAAATTTGTAGAGCCTGATGTATTTGAAAACGAGCATACCGGTGAACCTAAAAAAGGAGACGGAGGAAAAGATGTTGTCGTAAAAGAGCATGATAAGGGTGATCATTCTACCAAAGATCATGGCACCGGAGATCACAGCACCAAGGATCATGACAAAGGCGATCATACTACCAAAGATCATGGCACAGGAGATCATACCGCCAAGCATGGTGATGGAACCGATAAGGGTGATCATTCTACCGGCAGTATTGCCAGTGCCCCGGGTGTGGTATTCCGCGTTCAGTTAGGTGCTTTCAAACACCGGATCAATACGTCTACCTTCTCCGAAGCCGGCAATGTGCTTGAATTGAAAACAGAAGATGGTCTTTATAAATACACCACCGGATCGTTCCATACATTTGATGAAGCCGCCAAACATAAAATAGAAATGATCTCCAAAGGTTTCCAGGGAGCATTTATTGTAGCCTTTAGAGATGGCAAACGCGTAGCCCTTACCGATGTGGGTGCTATACCGGCCGGTAAGAAGAATCCGAATGATTCTGATAATGTACAAGCCGCCCCGGTAAAGAAAGAACTGGTAAGCTTTAAAGTACAGATAGGGGTGTTTAAAAACGAACCTCCTGCCGATCTGAAAGAAAAATTCAACAGCATCCAGGGTGTACAGCAAGCAGCTACCAGTTCCGGAATGATACGCTATACAGCAGGCAGCTTCCAGACCCTGGAAGAAGCTGAAAAACTAAAAGAGCAACTGAAGAAAAAAGGAATAGACGGAGCCTTTGTGGTAGCCTTCTTCAAGAATGATCTCATCTCGATTCCCGAAGCGCAGGAGCTGCTTAAACAGTAGGCAGAAAAAAGTAGCAGGAGGCAATGTTTAGGATGTAAAAGGCGAAAGCCGGTTTGATTTTCAAACCGGCTTTGCTTTGAGTGACTAATATTCATCCTCCCCCTGCCCCCTCCAGAGGGGACAAGCTTTATTATCCCCCTCTGGAGGGGGCAGGGGGAGGATTTAGGAACAATGTATCCAAATAAAGAAGCCAGAGCAATTTTGCTCTGGCTTCTTTATTTTAATAGTATTCCAATTAAAGCATCATCTCTTTCATAATCATCGTCATCTTCTTTTCTGCCAAAGCAGCTACCTGTTGTACTTCCTCGTGTGTGATACGTACAATTTTTCCGGGAACACCCAGATCGGTAATGATAGAGATGGCGAAACAAGACATGTTCATATGACGTGCTACAATCACTTCCGGTACGGTTGACATACCAACGGTATCAGCACCGATGATACGCATATACTTGTATTCGGCCGGCGTTTCGAACGTTGGTCCAGAAAGACCCAGATACACACCTTCCTGAACGGGTATCTCCAGCTTTTTGGCAATCTTTTTAGCATGACTCACCAGCTCCGGATCATACGCTTCGCTCATATCCGGGAAGCGGGGACCCAGTTCTTTATAATTATGTCCTATCAGCGGATTGGATGGAAACTGGTTGATATGATCAGTAATGATCATCAGATCGCCGATTTCAAAATCAGGATTTACTCCACCGCTTGCATTAGATAAAAAGAGTTGATTTACGCCCAGTAGTTTCATTACGCGTATCGGGAAAGTAACTTCCTGCATGTTGTAGCCTTCATAATAATGAAAGCGGCCCTGCATGGCAATTACATTTTTCTTTCCAAGTCTTCCCAGGATCAGCTTGCCCGAATGACCTTCTACCGTGGATACCGGAAAGTTTGGAATGCTCTCATAGGGCAGGGTATGGGCTATTTCAATTTCATTCACCAGACCTCCAAGGCCGGTACCGAGGACAATGCCTACTTCCGGATTAAAACCGGTCTTCCTGGTTATAAATTCAGCCGCGCTTTTTAGTTTCTCCAACATGTCGTAAGATGAGTTCATCGAATGATCGTTTGTCTTCTTGTCTGATTTCAATAGTGATTGGGACATAATAAATCGGTAAAGGGTTTGTTAATGTTGACAAGGATGGCTGTAGCAAACGAATAGCGTCTTTTTCAGTTGTCGCAATGATATTGCTTTTTTTTGACATGGCATTCAGCAGTCGCGTCATTTTATGAATATCGGCCTCCGAATATGGGTGGTGATCCGGAAATTCCAGTACAGAAAGGGAGTTCGTTTTTGTGCTGAGGTATTTTTGTAAGGGCTTATTATTTGCTATGCCACTGAGCAACAAGATACCCAATTCGTTTTTTGGAAAATCTTCCTCTTTACCCGTGGAAAGCCGCACAGGAGTTAAATAACCGATACTCGAAAAGAAAACGGATTTGCCTGGAACATGACTTTGAAACATAGCCCGTTCGTCTTTGCTAAGCTGCTCCGGGCATTTGGTAACGATCAGCATGTCGCATCGTTTCCATCCCGAACGGGGCTCGCGGAGATTACCGGCAGGCAGTATTAAATCTTTGTAAAACGGCTGAGCATAATCCGTCAGTAGTATCGTCATGCTAGGTTTTACGCGTCGGTGTTGATAGGCGTCATCCAGCACAATCAGATCCAGCCCGGGATGATCTTTGCAAAGCCTTTCTATCCCTGTTCTTCTGTTTTCATCAACTGCCACCACCACACGTTCCCCGAATTTTTTATAGTACTGCAGCGGTTCATCTCCGGAATCAAGTGTGGTAGAATCTTCTGTCAGATAACGGAAGCCTTTGGTGTCCCTCCCATAACCACGGCTCAGCACGGCCATATTATACCCTTCCTGCAGAAGACGTATCAGGTATTCCGTATGCGGAGTCTTTCCCGTTCCTCCCATACTCAGATTTCCTATACAGATAACCGGAAGCGGTGGTGTCCAGGATTCCAGAATGCCCCTGTCGTACATCAGATTCCGGCAACGGAGTATAAATCCATACAGAAGTGAGAAAGGGAATAGGAGCAGGCGGAAATACTTCATTGGCATAAAAATACGAAAGACTCAGGAAATGAGATCATGTACCGATCTATAACGCTGATATTCCCTGAAAATGCCTTCTGTCCGGTTACAGCAGTGAAGAATCCATTTATGTATATTCGCGATGGTATTCAAACCATGACGTATATGAAGATCCACGATCTCCTTTCTCACCTGGAACAATTTGCCCCGCTTGTTTATCAGGAGTCTTATGACAACTCGGGTTTATTATGCGGGGATAAAAATGCGGAGTTAAAAGGCGCCCTCATTTGCCTCGACAGTACAGAAGATGTGCTGGATGAAGCCATCCGCAAAAACTGCAATCTGATTATCGCACATCATCCTATTCTGTTTACGGGCATCAAAAAAATTACCGGAAAAAATTATGTGGAACGTTGTCTGATCAAAGCTATTAAGAACGATATCGCCATTTATGCCATTCATACCAATCTGGATAATGTTGTACATGGAGTAAATGCTAAAATTTGTGAGGTACTTGGACTTACCAAGGGGCGTATTCTGGTGCCGGCACATAAAACCCATCGGAAGCTCGTCACTTTTGTGCCTGTGGCTAATGCAGAGGCTCTTCGGGAGGCTTTGTCCAAGTCTGGAGCAGGAGCGATAGGCGAATATGATTCTTGCAGCTTTTATTCAGAAGGTACCGGAACCTTCAAGGCTTCTGATAAAGCCAACCCCTTTGTTGGTAAAAAGGGGGAGTTGCATAGGGAAAAAGAGCTACGCCTGGAAATGATCTATCCGGCTTATCTGGAGGCTGTTATACTCAAAACATTGAGGAGTGTCCACCCCTATGAAGAACCCGCTTTTGATCTGTATAGTATTGAAAATGAAAGCGCTGAGGTAGGGCCGGGCATGATTGCGGAGTTTGAAAAAGAAATGCCGGAACAGGAGTTTTTAGAACGAGTCAAAACCCGGATGAAAGCAGGGTGTGTTCGTCATACCGCCTTGACTGGCAAAAAGATACGAAAGGTGGCCGTTTGCGGGGGATCGGGCAGCTTTTTACTAAAAGATGCCATTTCCTCCGGAGCCGATGCATTTGTAACCGCCGATTTCAAATATCATCAGTTCTTCGACCCCGATGGAAAGCTCCTTCTGGCCGATATTGGACACTATGAAAGTGAACAGTTTACGAAAGATTTATTATTTGAGGTTATTCGTGAAAAATTTCCTACTTTTGCAGTCCATTTATCGGAAATTTATACCAATCCTGTTAATTACCTCTAACTCGAACCCATGAGCAAGGCCAAAACCGACGACAAATCCGAAATCAGCGTAGAAGAGAAACTGAGAGCCCTCTATGAGCTTCAGCAGATCGACTCTAAAATTGACAAGATCAAGACTGTAAGAGGAGAATTACCTTTGGAAGTACGTGATCTGGAGGATGAAGTGACCGGGCTGGAAACCAGACTGAACAATTTCACCACCGAGATTGAACAGCTCGAAGAGATGATCAATGAGAAAAAGAATGCAATGAAAGATGCTGCTGCTGCCATCAAGAAATATGAAGGTCAGCAAGGCAAAGTGAGAAACAACCGGGAATATGATTCCATCACCAAGGAAATCGAATTCCAGAATCTCGAGATCCAGCTGAGCGAAAAACGTATCAAGGAATTCAAAGCACAGATTGCTGCCAAGAAAGAGATTATTGAAAACTCCCGCGATAATTTTGAAGAACGAAGAAAAGATCTTCAGCACAAAAAAGAAGAGCTGGATGAAATCGTTTCTGAAACACAAAAAGAAGAAGAAGGATTGCTGAAGAAATCCAAAGTTTCTGAAGCAAAAATAGAAGCGCGTTTGCTGAATGCTTACAAAAGAATCCGTTCCAATGCACGTAACGGACTGGCTGTTGTGCCTGTTCAGCGTGATGCCTGCGGAGGTTGCTTTAACAAGATCCCGCCTCAGCGTCAGTTGGATATCCGTATGCACAAAAAAGTAATCGTTTGCGAACATTGCGGACGTATACTGGTGGATGGAGAGATCCTCACCGGTGAAAAAGTTGCTGAAAAAGCCTAAATCAGGGCAGTAGGCAGCTGCAGTAGGCATGCCTTATGATACACAAAGAGAAAGCCGGTTTGATTTTCAAACCGGCTTTCTTATTTTATTCTTTATTACTGCCAATTGCGGCTAGTTGAAAATTGAGCGTTTAAAATTTAATATTTTTAATTCTAAAATTTAAACAATCAACGCTAAACGTTTAATTAACCTACTGCATCCTGCGCCTGCCTCCCGCCTCCTGAACTACCAGGGTCTTGGAGGAGGTACACGTCTTTGTCTGCGCTCTCTTGGTTTGTTATCAAACTTAAGTCCCACAGTAAGCATATAGGTAGAAGTGCTGCTGCTGTTAACTGCCGGTCCTGTAGTGGTCATATAAGAAGCATCATACAAGTAGTAGTTGGATTGACTCATGGTAAGAACATAAGCCAGGTCTACAAATACTCTTTTGTGACGGAATCCGAGACCACCAGTGATGCAATTACGTCCGCCATCATTATTACCAGCGGTGCTGTAAGGGCTGCCGTAGTATGCATATCCGAGACGGATAGACATAGGGCGTAATTTAAGTTCACCACCTACACGGATATTTCCGGTACGGGTAAAATTGGTTTTGATGGCTTTGTTGGCATCGTCAAATGCGCCGGCATCAGCACTGCTCAGGCTGGCCTGGGTATAATCCACATATTCATAATCCACATCAATCATTCCATATTTACCTACAATCAATCCAAGGCTTCCGATGATTCGGCCCGGAGTTGTGAGTGAATAATTATAGGATCCATCAGGAGAATATGCTGTAGAGCTTTTCCATTCGTCTGCACCGCTGAAAGAAGAAGCCATGCTGGCATTCCACGAGTCGGACATACTCATCCAGGTTTTGCTGTGAAAAGCAAGACCTACACGTAAAAACTCCAATGGTTTATAGATAGCACCGATTTTGAAATTAACCCCGGTTCCCGAAGTAGCCAGGCTCTGGTTATATTGCATCGATGAAAAGGTAGAAGCATTACCCGGAACGGCTGTTTCCAGATAACTTGTGTTTTCGTGGTAATTAATGGTAGGTAAGCCGATGGTTCCTCCCAGGAATAATTTATTTTCATAGTTACCTCCAACACTAAATACCCATTCGTCATAACCGCCCGAAGTGGTAATGCTTTTATACTGATTTACCTTGTCACCGGGAGCCAGTGGGTTTTTATACTGGTTTCCTCCCGTGCCAGGAATCGTATCCAGCAAATAGGTGTTGAAGGCCATACCGGTGCTAAACGGATCCAGATCGGTAGGGTAGTAGCCATTTGCCTGATCTCTGTATACATCCAGTTGTGAAGTAGGGCTTACACCGCTGATGGTAGTTTGGGTATTGTAATCGGCCAGACGGTTAAAGCCAACACCGAATTGAAGAAACTTCCATCCGCTTTTGTTGCTTTCTTTATCAATGTTTTTGGCAAATACAATCCCCAGATTGCCCATGTTAAGGTTCATCTGCTGAGCATCACTTGGTGTGCCGGCATAGGTGGATGTAGTACTCTGGTAGTTAGCCAACGGAGTAATACTGAATTCGCTGGTGCGGTACAGTCCAAGTCCTCCGGGGTTCGAGCTCAGACTGCTGAAGTCGGCACCCAGTGCGCCAAAGGCTCCGGCCATGGAGCTGGATCGGGCTGTTCCTCCAAAGCCAAGTTGGCTATAACGGAGTGCATCTGTCTCATTTTGGGCAAGCATCTGGCCTGCAACCATCAAAAGAGCTGATATGGTTGTGATGGAGTTTTTCATTTTCCAATATGTTTTTTAGGGATTATCTATGACCACCGCCTCCGTGTCCGCCGCCACTATGTCCGCCACCGCCACCATGAGAGCCACCGCCTCCTCCGCTTCCGGATGAGCCGCCACCCATGTGGAAGCCTCCTCCATTACTACGGGGTGCAGCCTGCTGTCTTGGAGCGTTGCCGCCATTGCTCGGGCGGCTGTAGTTGCCTCCGTTGCTTGGCCGGCTATAGTTGCTGCCATTATTGCTTGGTCGTGAATAGTTGCTGCCGTTATTACCACGGTTGTTATACGATCCGCTATTGCCGTTCATGTTTCTGGAACCGGAACTACGGCTTATCGGGCTGCTGTTATTACCCGAACGCATATTCTCAGATCCGCTGCGGGTTTTGGAAGTATTTTCAAAAACAGGTTTGGAACTAAATGAAGTGCTTGAAGGTTTGCTGTATACATCCGCATTGGTGCGGTTGTTACCGGTAGCTGTTACATGGCTGCCATTGGTGCCGTTAACGCTGCGGCTACTGGTAGAATTGCCATTGGTAAAGCTGCTGCTGCCACCACGACCGGTGCTGGCCATATTGGTAACAGCATTACGATGTCCGAAAGAGTAATTGGACCCTCCCCCTCTGCCGGTAGAGCTGTTGGAATTACGGGGACCATAATAAACTCCATTGCCATCAAACCGGTTGGCATAGTACCCATTGTAGAAACCGCCTCCATAATAGCCTGGGTATCCAAAACCACCGTACCATGGGTTGTAACCGAATCCGAACCCGAATCCGCCATATCCAAATCCAAGACCAATTCCAAAGCCACCAAATGGGCGCCATGGGTTATAATAGCCGGGATAATATCCCCACATCATAGCCGGGTTGTAGTAATACATGCTGTATGCGGCTCCCCACATTGGGTAACCCATATAGATGCTGGATCCATAAGACCAAGGATCGCCGGAGTAGTAGTAAGAGTTAGTGTATGGGTCATCATAATAACCGAAATCACCGGTAGGCTCATGAAACCTTTTCAGACGGGAAGCATACTCATAGTCGTAATAATCATCGGCATTATAGGTATCGTCATAATTATTGTTAGCTGTAGCCTGGTCGTTGTTCTGACCACCGTTATTATTCTGGCCGTTATCACCGCCAGGATTATTGTTACCCGGGTTGTTACCATTCATATCCACATGTTCTCTGGACATGTTATTGCCTGAGTTGGGGGCTGGTTGTTCCTGGGTATTGTTATGCGCCGGTTCAGCCGGTTTGTCAGATGATGAGTAGTACACATCATCGTTGTAGGACGATGTACTGGCTGTCTTTTGTGTCTGTTTACAAGAGCTGGCCAGAATTACCAACCCTATGAACGAAAAACGGAGCAAAGTTTTCATAACGAACGGGTTTTGCTTGTTAGATATAGAATATGCCATCAGGTTTAATCAGTATCAGACTTTTGTTTGTAATTTCTTGAAACCGGCAACACAATATATTTATTCGTTTATTGTGAAAGAAGCCTGCCTGTTTCTATTTTTGCCTGATATTGGTTTATAAAGTTACAACTATTATACCAATACCCGAAATGGGAAATTAGATAAAGATTAGAATGTTATGAGCAAAGAATTCGCTACCCGTGCAGAGAATTATTCCGAATGGTATAATCATATTGTCACAAAGGCCGATCTGGCAGAGCATGCCGCTGTTAAAGGCTGTATGGTTATCAAACCCTATGGCTATTCCATCTGGGAAAAAATGCAGCAGGCCCTTGATCAGATGTTCAAAGATACCGGACATGAGAATGCCTATTTCCCACTGCTGATCCCAAAATCCTTTTTTTCCAAAGAGGCCAGCCATGTCGAAGGCTTTGCCAAAGAGTGTGCCGTAGTTACTCATTACAGGCTTAAAAACGGCCCCGATGGAACTGTTATTGTAGATGAAGAGGCTAAGCTGGCCGAAGAGCTGATCATCCGCCCTACTTCCGAAACCATTATCTGGAACACCTATAAAGGATGGATCCAAAGCTATCGTGATCTGCCCCTGCTTATTAATCAGTGGGCCAATGTGGTTCGCTGGGAAATGCGTACCCGACTCTTTTTACGTACCGCTGAATTCCTCTGGCAGGAAGGCCATACAGCCCATGCCACCTCCCAGGAAGCCATTGAAGAAACCGAACGTATGCTGAGTGTTTATGCAGATTTTGCAGAAAACTGGATGGCTGTGCCTGTTATTAAAGGCAAAAAATCGGCCAACGAACGCTTTGCAGGGGCCCTCGACACTTATTGCATTGAAGCCATGATGCAGGATGGTAAGGCATTACAAGCCGGCACATCGCATTTTCTGGGTCAGAATTTTGCCAAAGCTTTTGACGTTAAATTTACCAGTAAAGAAGGCAAACAGGATTATGTATGGGCCACCTCCTGGGGGGTATCTACCCGTTTGATGGGTGCTCTTGTAATGGCTCATTCTGATGATCAGGGTCTGGTACTCCCTCCTAAACTGGCCCCTTTTCAAGTGGTTATTGTTCCTATCTATAAGACCGAAGAAGACCTGCTGAAGATCAATGCCAAAGTAGAGGATATACGTAAGGCATTGGTTAGTAAAGGAATAAGGGTTAAATACGACAACCGTGACACCCAGCGTCCAGGATGGAAATTTGCCGAATATGAATTCAAAGGCGTTCCCCTGCGTATTGCCATCGGTCCCAAAGACATGGAAAACGGAACAGTAGAGGTAGCCCGCCGCGATACCCGCGAAAAAGAAGTATTGCAAATGGTTGATCTGGACAATAAAATAGAACACCTGCTAAGTCAGATACAGGACAACCTGTTTCAGAAAGCACTCAGCTTCCGCGATCAGAATATCCGTCGCGTAGATACCTATGACGAGTTCAAAAAAACACTCAACGAAAACCCCGGTTTTATCCTGGCCCATTGGGACGGTACTGCGGAAACAGAACAAAAAATAAAAGAGGAAACGAAAGCCACTATACGCTGTATACCATTGCAGGCCGAGGAGCGCGATCTTAAACCCGGTATTTGTATTTATTCCGGCAAACCATCGGAACGTAGGGTCTTGTTTTCCCTTGCATACTAAAGCGTTATCACATAATGATTGCGTGAATAATTAGTACCTTTATAATGATCCGCTCGTTTAATTAGTACTCTATGGCCAAAGAAACTTCCAAAGAAGCGATCCTGAGATTGTTGAAGACAAAATCTTCGATGAAACAGGATGTATATGAATGCACACTCGAGTCGTTTAAATACTTCAAAGCCATTTGCAAGGAGCTGGCTGCGGAACTGAGCAAGGAAACCGGTAAGAATGATAAGCGGGTTACCGTTATATATACCGATAAAGGGGAGTTTGAAGTGGAGCTGAAAGTAGCCGGCGATATCCTTTTCTTTTATATGCATACCAATGTGTTCGAGTTCGACCGCAGCCATCAAATCCGTAAGTCATCCTACGTAAAAGAGGATGAATATCGTTCCTATTGCGGACAGATTAATATTTACAACTTCCTGTCGGATTCTTTTAAATACAACCGGGTCAATGACGTGGGTTATCTTATCGGACGCATTTTTGTAAACCGTGAAAAGCATTATTTTGTAGAAGGGAAAAAACAACTCGGCTTTCTTTATAACGATTTTTCCAAAGGAATCATAGACAAAGATCAGGTTCGTAAAATAGTAGAAGCATCTATTCAGTATAGCCTTGAATTTGACTTATTCACCCCTCCTTTTGAAGCCGTCAGAGAACTTAAAGTGGCAGAGGTACTGGAAACAAGTCAGAATATGAAGTTTCAAACCGGAAAGAGACTTGGTTTCCGCTTTCAAAGTGATCCCGATTCTGTCAGAGAAGAATAAAAATCCCCGATAGTCCCTTCTTTATTTTGGCTGATTCCAATTCCTCTTTAGGAGATTTTGCCATTCGGGGAATGAGCGCCGTTTATTCCAATATCACTTCCACGATGCTATTCTCGTAGCAGAGATAATAGAGACCTTTGCCATAGGTATTGACTAAGAGCATTTTCTCATGCCCTTTTTTGACGAGCGTTCCGTTGGAATCGTAGAACTCGAAAAATGTTTCCCGATTAAATGTGATGGGATGTGTTTTATAATAAAGCGGGCTTTCAATATGCAACAGTTTAGTTTCCTCCGGTTCATCCTGCGAGGCATTATCGGAATAATAGGCTAATCCATCCTTCACATACCCTTTAATGCGGAACCGGTTATGACCATCATGTATGTAACGGGCGATGGGGTATCGAAACTCGATGGAATCTTTTTTCTTTATGCATGTCAATGTATCCCAGTTTACCCATTTGTTCCATCGAAACTGTTGTACAATACAGGTGGAGGTTAAGCTATCCGTGATTACGCCCCAAACAAGATTCTGTTTGTCGACTATCCGAAGGTCCTTTATCTTGTAAGGAGATTTAGGTGTACAGATGGGTTGTACAATCGATTTAGGTGCCATGCCTACGAGACAGCCCAGCCAAACTCCTGCAAACTTAGCTTGCGTTCTTGGTGTAACAAAATACATGTTCACCGCATTATCGTTTTCAAAAAACAGTTTATTGATAAAAGCCCCGGTAAGCCGGAAATAGTTTTGCCCCTTCTCTTTATTCAGTGTGGAAAGAGTAACACCCTGATTATTTCCAAGTTCCAGTTGTCCGCAATCGTTATGACAGGCATCTGAAAAATACATAACACGTAACTCATCTTTATCATCCAGCTGATTAAGCACATAACCTTTGTCTATCAGAAGTTTTGTTTTGGGGTCATTGACTTTTTTCGGAAAGAGTTGTTTCCCATTCAGGAATAGTTGATAGAAGTCAACGGTGTCGGTACGAACAACGTTTTTATTTCCAGCTTGTACACGGAACATACAGGAAAAGAAGAGGAAAACAAACAGCAGGCAGGGGCGCATGATCAAATATAGTGAAATGCAGCAAAAATTTGATGATGGGCTTCCGGAATAAAAACGCACATGAAGAATAATTTGCAGCTACGAGTCCTCTTAATCTTCTTCCCCCAGATCATTCATCATGGCCTGCATAAACCACACTCCGATGATCCAGTATCCGATAAGCATAGACCAGGTAATGACATTACTCAGGTTATAGGTTGTTTTTTCTTTGTTGTCTTTGCTCTGAAAAGCTAATACATAATTCGCAGCTTTAATCACGGCAATGGCCAGGCAAAGCCACCAGGATATGACCAGGATAGAAATGAAAATCTGATCGTTTTTCACGATACTTCTCATATGGGTATGTCCGCTTACTAACCAGGAAATAATCGGGAGCTGGAGGAGGAGATATACCAGCATAATATATCCGCAGATAATACGGAAGAAAACGGTTTTGCGTTTTACTCCGGTAGCGCAATAAGTACCCATGTGGTAAAGCCACAGACCGTAAACAGGGTGGAAAAAAACAAAAAGCAAAAACAATTGCCAGGATTTCAGACGCAGGGTCCAGGGAAGGGGTTGTTGTTCCATAGGCTGGGGAGAAGACTGTATGTCCGTTTCAAACTTTACCGCTGCATCACCAATCTTCCTGTTCCGATTATGATATGATCTCTGACAATGCGATAGCTGTAGATGCCCTCTGCCAGTTCATTGTGGTGAATAGATGTTATGTTTCCGGTTATAAGTACGGTTTTGATTTGCTGGCCCAGCATATCATACAAATCAAGTTCTGTATGTTGCCCGGTGTTGTTCAGCTCCAATGTCACATCACCCGGTGATGGGTTTGGATATAGTTTTATTGCAGTGGAAGTGGAAAGTCCATTTACATCCGTTATCGTAAAAGAGTAGGGGGTTGATGTACTGGAGCATCCGTATCCGTTTGTTTCTACCACGGTATAGTTTCCGTTTACTTTAGCCGTATCGATTTGAGAAGAAGCTCCGGAAATCGGATTTCCATCCAGATACCACTGGAATAATACGCCTGTTCCGGAAGCCGTGAGCACATTTATGTTTGCCGTGATAACCGGTGTTACAGGATCGGGATTAAGTGCTATGCTGATGGTATTGGATCCGGGGCAACCTGAAATATCACTGCCTGTTACCGTATAGGTGGCATCGGCTGTTACTGTTGCAATTACTTGCGTGCCACTGGTGGTGTTTAAACCGGATGCAGGTGACCAGATATAGGATGTAAGACCGGAAGCTTTTAATGTATCAGCACCACCATTGCAAGCTCCTGTACTGGTAAAAGAAAGCGGGATGGAAACCGGAGGCGGTTGTGTAATAGTAACGGATGTGGTATCCATACAGCCATTGGCATCGGTGATGTTACAGGTATAGCTGCCGCCTGTGAGGCCGTTTACAGAAGTGGTTGTTTCTCCTCCCGGGTTCCAGGAATAAGTAAGCGTTCCGGTTCCTCCGGAAGCGGTGATGGTTGCGGTACCGGTAGAAGCTCCGTTACAAGGAAGATTGGTTTGTGAAACAAGGCTGCTTGTAATAGCTGTTGGCGGCTCGGTAAGTGTGGCTACTAAGGATGCATGGCAACCATGGCTGTCGGTTACCGTACAGGTATAGGTACCTGCAGGTTGACCATAAATTCCTTGTCCGAACAAACCATTGCTCCACGAATACGTGTCGCACGGAGTGCCTCCACTTTCAGTCACTTCGATATAGCCATCAAAACCACCTTTGCAGACGTTGTTTAGCTGATTAAGATTGCTGGCAACGAATGGGACCGCTGGTTGGGTTACTGTTACATTGGTAGTGGTACTGCATCCGTTTGCATCTGAAATTGTACAGGTATAGTCTCCCGAAGTGAGACTATTTATCGAAGCGCTGGTCGCTCCGCCGGGAGACCAGCTATAGGTATAATTGGGTGTGCCACTCGTTACTGCTATTGTAGCACTTCCTGTGCTGCCTCCATAACAATTTACATTGACATGTGTTCCGGTTGCTGCGGGAGCCGGGTTGGTAAGAACCAGGTAGTATGCCTGCTGGCTGCAACCGCTCATATCTATGGTGGTAGCGGTATAGGATGTATTTATAACTGGGCTCATGATAGCCGTATCGGTTGTTGAAGTTCCTGGATTCCAGGAGTAGGTGTTGGCTCCAATTCCGCTTACAGTAAGGATAGTAGGCGACCCCACACAAACAGTCGATATGCCGGTGATGGTAGTTGTCTGAAAATCGTTCACAAAATTGGAGGTAGCGCCAGTGAGGGGGAAATTGTAATAGGTTCCCGCATTGTTGTTTCCGGAAGCATCGGGAAGTACAAGCAGAGTAGTGTTGTCGGCAAAAGGAATTCCGTCATTCATGGTATAATAAGCCAGTAAACCGGCCTGAGTTCCAGCTCCCAGTGTTTGATTCATATTGGCCTGTATATCAGATTGGGCACGGGCATAGTTCCAGATACGAACCTCATCCATATTCCCCTGAAAATAATTACCGCCTGCGAATTGTCCCAGCGTCATATCTTCTGCCACATAAGGAGAGGCTCCGCTCATCGTGCCAACGACTATTCCGTTGACATATAAAGTAAGGTTAGTGCTGGATGCATCGTAGGTGGCGGCAACATGTGTCCAGGTATTCAAAGGAATGGTAGCCGCGTCGGTAACCTGTGTATTGGTTCCGGCAAAACCGTTTGCTACTGCCAGATTGCCTCCGTTAAGCCAGAAAGGAGAATTGTTTGAAGTGATAATGTTTCCCGCAGAATAAGCGGTAGGATAAATCCACGCCTCTTTTGTATAACTTGAATTATTAGGAATAACAGTACCTATATCCACATAGGTACTGTATCCGTCAAAATCAAGCGAAGCCGTGGAGGAATATATATTCACCATGGTGGTAGAAGAAGCCGAACAGCTTCCATTGCTTACAGTGAGGGAATAAGTGCCGGATGTGCTTGCTACTAAAGTAGAAGAGGTAGCTCCTCCCGGCGACCAGGAGTAGGTACCTGTACCTTGGGCAGAAAGGGTGGTTCTGTTTCCGTTACAGATGCTGGAAACACCTGTGATGGTGGAAGAAGGAGTGATGTTTACGGTTATAAGTTGTGGCACTGTACTCGAACATCCGTTGGCTGTTGTAGTGCCCGTTAACAGATAGGTAGTGGATGCAGGAGGAGATACCGTATTAGTAACGGTGTTCACGCTACTGGAGAAGATGTTATAATAAATACCCGTGCTGCTTTCCACCAGCTGCCTGTCGGCATCCGACAAAACGGTATTGAATACAAATGCTTCGGCAAAATCTCCATCCGACCATTCTGAAGTAGTATTGTTATACCCAACAATCGAAAGCCCGTTGGGTCCTGCCAGACCACCAGCATTGGTAGCAATCAATGTACCGTTTCCATACAGATAGGAGTTGGCCACTCCGTCACCTGCACCCGAATAAACATAGGGATTATTATCAGCAAGCGGACTGCCTGAATTGGAAACCCAGCCTTCATAAAAAGCCTGATCTTTGGCTCCGCCCCACCATCCAAGTAACCAGTTGTCATTGACTGCATTCAGCATCCGGCCTCTGATAGGTCCGTTTTGTATGGCTCCGTATACAACAGTATAAGGTGGCTGGAAATTAGTATTGGTAATAAGTGTCTGAGAAGAAGAGGAGGCACAACGAAGGATGGGTTTGCCATTAAGCCCTGTGGCTATAAACAGGGGCTGACGCGTTTGATCGGTTTGAGTCATATCATTCCCCATTCCGCTTTGATCATACAACACGGTACAATATCCCTGGTTGGTACCCAGAAAGGTATTGATGGATGCGAGATCCAGATCAGTGCCTGTAAAACCAAAATCGGCTTCTACATTGTCGGACGATCTGCGTAGCCTTAATGCATTGCCCGAATAAGCGGTACGCAATTTACGAAGCCCTACAGCCAGCTGATAGGTGGCAAGCTTGTCAAGAGGAGCAGAGGGATCCATATTCCAGCTATAGGTGTCGGCTCCGTTACCGGTAAGTGTGGTGTTTGTTCCGGAACAGATGGTGGTGGTACCGGTAATGGAAACAGTAGGGGAGATCTTTACGGTTAGTGTAGCAGCTGTACTTGTTACGGAAGGCCCGCATCCGCTAACGATACATTGATAGGTATTACCATTCAGCGAGGCATCAGGATTGGTAACCGTAAGTGCTGCGCTTGTTGCATTGGAATACACGCTGGTATTGACAACATTGGCATATCCGCTGCCGGTATTCACCTGCCACTGGTACGATAAGCTTGTGCCGCTTGCCGTGACAGAAAAGGAGGTGTTGATCCCCGAACAAATACTCTGATCAACAGGGTTGCTGTTGATAGCCGGATAGCTGAACGGGCCGCAGTTGGTTCCCGTTGCCACCCCCCCTGGAGCAATCCAGTTAGAAGCAGAACCTGTTAAATCAAAATCGCTTAACGTTCCATCATATCCGTTGCCGCTGGCATCGGTTAAGGTGATTACACCGGAGTTGCTGCCGGAAGCGGTACCCTCGTTAAAATGATAGTCGGCCAGCAATCCGTCTGTGCTTACAGGGATTTCGCAGCTCATGCCATTGGTGATATCGTTTGCGCATAAGGGCCGGCTCCAGATACGTAATTCGTCTATGCTGCCGGCGAAAGATTCGCCTGAAGCATCGTTTCCGATAATGATATCATTGGAGGTGGCAAGAAAGTTGGAACCTGTAACACCTGTAGTTGTGGATTGCAATACGCCATTAATATAGATGTATAACTGAGCACCATCCCACACACCGGCAACATGCTGCCAGGTATTGAGCGTGACTGAGGCAGGGGAGGAGCTGACATTTTTAAAGCTGCTGCCGTCATCTACCCAGAAAGTATACGTGTCGGCATCACGACGCAACAGAAATTGCATTTCAGGTGCGGTGGGATTATCATAATTTCCACATATAACTCCAAGCGAGCTTGTACTGGTTGGATAAACCCAGGCTTCTACTGTTATCGTGTTCAACGCGGTTAATACTGTATTGATGGAATTACCCAGATCAACCTGACTGCCTGTTCCGTTAAAACTCAGGGCAGCTCCCGATTGGGAATAAATATGAACAGAAAGTAAAATGAACAGACAGGTAATTAATTTTTTCATGCATTTTTTTTAAGACACGTTTTTGTTGATACGTTATCTAACGGGGTGTATGTTAAAATCGGCATTTTTTTGCAAGAGGTAATTAGTATCAAATGTACTTTATTTATAGCTCTGCTTATATATGCCAGATACTCATCATGGAAAAGGACCATAAAGGCGTGTTTTTATAGATTTTTTATTGCGTAATGATATGCAAACCTATGATTGTTCATAGGGATAAGGAAGTCCTTGATGTTTTGAATTAAAAAAGCCCCGACGATCATCATCAGGGCTTTTTTAGTTATGTATAAAACCGTTTATCGTTGCATCACCAGTCTTCCTGTTCCGATTACTACATTATCTCTGATAATACGGTAACTGTAGATACCCTCTGCCAGTTCATTGTGATGAATCAAGGTGCTGGTTCCGGTAATGGAGATAGCTTTGATTTGCTGACCAAGCATATCATACAGATCAATTTCTGTATGTTGTCCGATGTTGTTCAGTTCAACGGTTACATCACCCAATGACGGGTTTGGATACAGTTTCAGGATATCGGCTGTTGCAGTTCCATTGATGCCGGTAACGGTAAACGAATAGATGGCTGATGTAGCCGAACATCCGAATCCGTTTGTTTCCATGACAGTATAGTTGCCGGTTACTTTGGCTGTATCCGTCATATTGGAAGCAGCTGAAATCGGCGAGCCGTTCAGATACCACTGGTAAAGCACACCTGAGCCGGAAGCTGTAAGTATATTTCCGACAGCGGTAATCACCGGTGTGGTTGGATCAGGGTTGAGGTTAACAGTAATGCTGTTTGATCCTGTACAGCCGGAAATATCAGTACCTGTTACGGTATAAGTTATATCCGATGTAACGGTTGCTACCACCTGTGTGCCGCTGGTGCTGTTCAAACCGGATGCCGGAGTCCAGGTATACGATGTAAGACCAGTAGCACTCAGTGTATCAACTCCTCCGTTACAAGCTCCTGTGCTGGTTAAAGAAAGCAACACGGAAACGGGAGCAGGTTCCGTAATCAATACGCTTGTGCTGGCAGGGCAGCCGTTGGCATCGGTAATGGTACAGGTATATGTTCCGCCGGAAAGATTGCTGGCTGTTGCCGTTGTTCCGCCGGATGGTGTCCAGCTATAGGTGTAATTGGTTGTTCCACCACTTACCGTTACAGTAGCATTTCCGTTTCCGGCACCATTACAGGTAACATTGTTTTGTGTGGTAGTGGCTGCAAGAGCAGCGCCAGGCTGATTAATAGTAGTGCTTGCCGTTCCGATACAACCGTTTCCATCGGTTACCTGACAGGTATAAGTTCCCGCAATAAGACCTGAAGCAGAAGCGGTGCTTCCACCGGAAGGCAACCAGCTATAGGTATAGGTTCCGGTACCTCCGGTTGCATTAACCGAAGCACTGCCGGTATTGTTTCCAAAGCAAAGTA
>Ga0210396_10000827_pt1 | contig 36018 bp, 34 predicted proteins | sample IncBWH17OmetaG_FD_155466 | JGI IMG/M metagenome (GOLD analysis project Ga0210396, IMG submission 155466) | Forest soil microbial communities from Barre Woods Harvard Forest LTER site, Petersham, Massachusetts, United States - Inc-BW-H-17-O ...
ATAGCCAAATGAATTTAATGTAATGGGAGATTTTAAAGACTTCTTAAAAAGCAGAACATTCTTTATAAACCTGGCAATTGCTTTGGTGTTATTTGCGCTGGTATTTGGCGGTGCAGGCAAGTTCCTGTCGTGGTATACCCACCATGGTGAGTTTACTGTATTACCCGACCTGAGCAAAAAACCGTTGAAAGAAGTAGAAAAACTACTCACAGACAAAGGCCTCAACTATAAGATCATCGATTCATCGTATGACGAAAAGCTGCCACCCCAAACTGTAATTAACCAGATACCGTACGTTGGCGCACACGTTAAGAACGGGCGTAATATTTACCTATACATTACATCTACTGTGCCACCATTGGTTGAAATACCACTGAGTGTTGTAGATGCATCGTTCTCGAGCGCTAAGATTGTATTAGAACGCCAGGGCTTTAAAATTGGCAACATTAGCAAGAAGACTGACATTTGCGTGGACTGCGTATTAGAGATACACTTTAAAGGCAAACTAATGGCTCCCGGCGATAAGCTACCTGTTGGTTCAAGGCTCGACCTGGTATTAGGCCGTAGCGTAAATGAGCAGTCGGACGGGAATTAATTAAGTACAAACCGTATAGGTATGTTATAAGAAACTCTTACAGTCAAACCATTTTGAATGCCCGGTGTCCACTTAGGCATTGATGAAATAACCCTTAACGCTTCTTCTTCAAGCCCAGGACCATCCTCGACACCTCTTAATACTTTGGCATTACTTACAGAACCGTCTTTCTCGACAATAAAATTTATATACACAGTACCCATTATTCCCTTCTTTTGTTCTTTTTTAGGGTATTTTATATTTTTACTTAAATACTCATTAATATTTCCCTGAAACACAGGCATCTGCTGCACTATCGTATATATATCGTCCGATGGGCCCTCTACATAATAATCATAATGCTGAACGGCAAGGCCATCTGAATCATAACACTTCCCCTCAACAAATTTTCCATCTTCATATTTATCACGCCTTTTCAATATTTTATTCTCCCAATAAAGTATTACATAACCGTTCAGCTTACCATTAGTATAATCGTAAGTCCCCATAGGCTTACCACTTTCATAGTATAACTTATAGGTACCATCCATTTTACCTTTTGCATGAGGTACTTCTGCCTGTAGCTTTCCATTTTTGTAATAATATTTACTTATTCCTACTAATGTATCATTGGCGTAGGTCGACTCATCATTCAATTCCCCTGTCGGATAATACCCCTTAGATGTTCCTTCTTGTAATCCATTAACATATACCACTTCCGACCTCACTGCCCCGTGTGGATAATACCACTTACCTGTTCCGCTTTTTTTATCATTAACATATGGCGTTTCCGACAGTACAGAGCCATCCTCATAATACCATTTCTCAATCCCTTCTTCCTTGCCATTTACATAAGGTGCCGTAAACCTCAACTTCCCATCTTCATACCAACCAGAATATGATAGTATATTACTACTCTTATCTCTGGTGACTTCGTACTTTCTTTTACCCGATTTATAATACCCACTGGCAAGGCCCGTATATTTAGTATTCTTTTCGTTCGTGGTATCAACATACAGCGCACCATCAACTTTAGCTTCTACTTCTCCGGTAACGTAATAATTTCTTATTGTGTCTAAAGCTTTATTGCTCGCATCAAGCTTCACTATTCTATAATACTCAACCGTATCCGTCGACTTAACAATTTTCCAGTCTTTATTATAATATATTTTCTTCTCAACCTGTGCATTGGCAAACAAGAAGCTTGCAGAAAAAGTTACGATCAAAATTATTTTTGCTTTCATATAAGTGATTATTAATTTATTCTATTGCCCCGACGTTTTGTAATCGCTTATTTCCAAAATCCAACCGGGGCTAAGGTTGCTCCATTGTTCAGGTGTAAGTGCAGGGTTGTTCTTTAATGCCGATTGTACAATGGCACTCCCTACGGCATAGCCTGTCCATGTAGGGTAATTATCAGAACCATACATAATACCTTCGTTCAGATAATATTCCTCGCTGCGCATTTCCATCTTTATACGGCTCCACTGGTAAGCAGTACCTTCAGGAGATAAAGCAGTATCCCAGGGGCATTTAACATCGGGGTAAAGCAAGTGAGCAAATGTGTTTGCTTTCCCTTCCGATATAACTCTATCTAATAAATTCATAGCCAATACACTCGAAAGGTTCATTTTCTCCCAGCAAAATGCATGGTTATATTCATGCGCCAGGTATACTGGCAGCATATCGCCCCAGTGTTTTATCTGTGGGTCAATAACCAGCACAATTTGCTTTTTGCTAACCGTCCAGCTGTTTACTCCACCCATTCTTTTCAATATATCTTTGGTATCGGCAGTTGCAGGGCACACATATATAGTAAGGCTGTCATTCTTTATATACCCCCGGCAATCGAGCAAAGTTGTGGTTATCATCTTTTCTATGGCTACCTTGTGGTCTTCAATGCCTGCAATTATTCCACCAAGTGCGGCAGTATCGCGCAATATAAACGAGGGCCTTTCATTGCTATTGGGCAAATATTGTGTTTTCGAAAAATATTTATCGTGTATGGGCTCCACTATTTTTACCCTAAACAGGCTATCGCGGTTATTCCAACCTGCTTTTATGGTATTAAGGTAAGCAGTATAATAGTCATCGAGGAATATGACCTTATCTCCTGCCGGGCTTATATAAGCAACAGGGCTCGGGGTATTATCGGGAGCATTATTACCGGCATGTTGCTTTACGGGTTGAGCGCAACCAAGTAGTAGAATAATTAAAGAGAATGGTAGAGCTAGTTTCAGTCTATATGATTTAGATAGCTCAAATTTAGTAAATATCTGCAAGCCACTCATTTATCGTTTCAGTACAATAAAAAACAGGTATAAGAATTACCTATACCTGTTTCATTGTATTAAAAATAAATCAGTTCTTCTCCATGCGTTTTGATTCCTTCCATAAATGGTCGCCGGCCCATGCCAGTGCACCCGAATGTTCCATAAGCGAACGTGCTGCATCAGAATAGTTGCGACACCATACCAAAAAATCTTCCATGGCCGGTTTGTGATGTCTTTCTATTTCATCAAGCTCAGGCCAGTCTTTATGCTGACGGTGGAACTTACTCAGGTGTTCGGTTGGATGATCTACAGCCCAGGAAACCAAAGCCTGTGAACGTTCAGGGTTTTGGGCATCCCATTCAAAAATATATTTTGCTGCTTCTTTATGGCTGTGTGCCCATTCACCCAGCGCCTTCGATGCGTCAGGGTTGTTCTTTTCCCACATTTCAAGCGGATCGCCTGGTTTAGCCGATATTGAAAAAAGGCCAAGTAATGCTATTACCAATAATGTTTTCATAACCTTCATAGGGTTGAGATTTAAAATTTGGCCATAAAAATAGGCTTTTTATTGTATTTAAACACTGCTAATCACTCAATTAGAAAATGTTAAAACCATATTAGTACTTGTTAAAATATTACCAAATGGCATAATGGAGGTTTAAGTTTGTATTGAACCTGTAGGCCTTATAACCTCAAAACCATTAACCATGAAAAAATCAAAACTCGTTAACCTGGTACTTATTTCTGCTGCGCTTTCGTCGTGCAATAAGTATGTAGTAAGCTGGCAGGATGGTGTTCCGCCATATGATAATGGCAAAACCGTGGAAAAGCAAGACTCGCTTTGGTGGCTCAGGGAAATGGCCCTTGAACAGAGTTATGGGAATACCCGGGTCGAAAGGTTTGATACCAATCATTATTATGTGAACCATTACAATTTCCATTTTAATGGTATTGTGCATAAACTATGGTGCCGCGCTTTTACAACAAAAGCAAACAGTGCCGAGCCCGGTTTTTATGGCCCCAGAAATATAAACGGCAACCACCCTGTTATAGCGCGGGGCGGCTTTGGGTTAAGTGCACATTCATTTGGCGCACATAGTGCAGCCGCCTGACAAAACCCGATGGAAAGAATACCGGTAAACCCCAGGAACAACTGGCAAAAAGAGGTTGAGAAACTTGGCTTCGGCTTTCATACCGCCGATGTGCCATATTGGGATGAGAGCGCCTTTTACGAGTTCTCAATGGCTGAAATAAATGAAATTGAAAAGGCTACGCAGGAACTGTGGGAGAAATGCCTTGAAGCGGTGCAATATGTTATTGATAGCAAACTCTACTCAAAATTCTTCATTCCTGAATGGGTTGTTCCGCTTATAGAGCGCTCCTGGAACGAGGACCATCCGGCTATTTACGGGCGGTTCGATTTTTCGGTAAAAGATGGCATACCTAAACTGCTTGAATTTAATGCCGACACACCCACATCGCTCTTTGAGGCAGGAATAATACAGTGGTTTTGGTTGCAGGACTTTGACCACACAAAGGATCAGTTCAATTCAATACATGAAAAACTTATTGAATACTGGCAACACCTAAAACCCTATTTACACAAACACCCTCTCCACTGTAGCTGCATTAAAGGATCGCTGGAAGATCTGACCACTACTGAATACCTGCGAGATTGCGCCATACAGGCAGGCCTTGATACTCGCCTGGTATATATGGAAGATATTGGCTGGAATAATAAGAAATCTTGCTTTTGCGATATGGATGACCTGGAAATAAAAAACATTTTCAAACTCTATCCCTGGGAATGGTTGATCAATGAACAATTCGGACAGTATTTAAAAGATAATGGGAACATGTTTTGGATAGAACCACCCTGGAAGATGATATTATCGAACAAAGCCATATTGCCTATACTCTGGCAACTCTTCGCCGATTGCCCTTATTTATTACCAGCCTATTTTGAAAAAGACACTTTAACAGATTACGTAAAAAAGCCCATTTTATCGAGAGAAGGGGCCAATGTAGAACTGATTTCTGAGGGCTCAACCCTTGAAAAAACCAGCGGCGAATATGGCGAAGAAGGATATATATACCAGGCCCTGTGTAAACTACCCGAAACAAACGGAAACTACGCCGTTATTGGCAGCTGGGTTATAGGTGGTCAGGCAGCGGGAATAGGTATAAGAGAATCATTTTCGATGATAACCAACAACACAAGCAGGTTTATACCACACCTTATAAATAGGTTCTAAAAAGAGCTATTCTGTTAAAATATAGGCCGTGCAAAATAACAGGCTATTTTTTCCGTTATCTTCGCAACACACTTACCGAACATGCAGCGTATTTTATACTCAGTTCTACTTTTCCTCTTCCCATTTAGCCTTATGGCGCAAGATCATAGCGACCATATAGTACCACTGCATACCAACCCTATGCTGAAACATGCAGCAGGACAAAAGAATACAAAACGTGCCATGTCGAGCACAATGAACACCCTGCCCTTTTTAGATGACTTTTCGAAACCCGGCCCATACCCCGATAGCAGCAAATGGACCGATAAGAATGTATATGTAAACTACAACCTGCCAGTTTGCCCCCATACCCTTGGTGTTGCCACCTTCGATGGGCTCGATTCTGTGGGTTTGCCATACCATCCGGGTATATCGCCCTATGCATCCGATAGTGCTGATTTTCTTACTTCAAGGCCTTTTCAATGGAACATTCTCGGTAGCACACCACTTGCTAAACTGAACGACTCTATTTACCTCAGCTTTTATTACCAGGCAGGCAGCTATTTTGGAGTTGATGGAAATGGCAGAAGCTCTTTGTTTTATTATCCTAAAACCAACGACACACTGAAATTGCAATTCCGTGCTGCCGACAGCACCAACTGGAACACCGTGTGGTATCATCTGGGCTATACCCCCAAGGCCGATACCGATACCGTATTTCATTTAGTAATGATACCTTTTAATCAACTTACCGATTCGGTTTACCTGAGAGACGGGTTCCAGTTCAGGTTTATGAACTATGCATCATGCGCCGCTGCCGACCACTGGAGCATTGATGAGGTTTACCTGAATGATAACAGGAACTATACCGATACTATGCAGAACGATATCACCTTTGTTTACGATGCCCCATCCATGCTTGCCAATTACCAGGCCGAGCCCTGGGAGCAATACCAGCCAGGCGATCTGCGAAGTACACCCATGTCTATCTTTATCCGAAATAATAATGCCAGCAAAAACATATCAGGCTTGAATATTATTAATGCCACCTATAATTACAATATAAATACAACCCCAACTGTTACCACCTATTCAAGCGGTGCAAATAATATTGACCCTTATGTAGATGCAGGTTATGACCCTGATCCGCTTCAGGCACAACCAGCCTTAACAACATCAAACTTCCCAGCAACACTTGGCAGCGCCACTACATATACTATTACGCATGTATTACAACGTTCATCAGATTTTGACCTGTGGAACGATACCCTGCGCTACAACCAGGTATTTAACAACTACTATGCCTACGATAACGGAGCACCCGATTATGCTTATTACATAAATCCAATTCCGGGAGTACCCTCATTTGTGGCATACCAGTTTAACCTGAATAAACCTGATACCATTTTTGGTATGCAGATGTATTTCGATTATGTATTTATAAATACAAGCAGCTATACTTTTATTTTCACACTTTGGAACGATAACGCAGGCGCGCCCGGCAAAATAATATACGCCGATACGGTACACAGCAATGTATCGAATCCATTTTTCCCTAAGGATGGTAACGATATGTTCAGCACCTATAAATTTCAGAAACCACAAGCAGTTGGTGCAGGTAAAATATATGTAGGCTGGGAACAAACTGGGGGCGATTCAATAAACGTAGGTTTTGAGTTTAACGATAACCACCAAAACCAAATGTTTTATAGTGTAGACTATCAAAAAACATGGAACTACAGCAGTTTTAAAGGTAGTATGCTTGTGCGTCCTTTAGTTGGTTCACCTGCAGGCCCTGCATCGGTTAATACCATTGATAAACCTAAAAATGAACTTACACTTTACCCAAACCCAAGTAGCGGGAAATTCTCAATTGAGTCGTCAGAAGGCAGTGGTCAGTTATCAGTTGAAGTATTTAACCTGGTTGGCGAAAAGATATCTCCAACATTCACTATTAGCCATTCACCATTTACAATTGATCTGGGTAATGTGCCTAACGGTTTTTATTTGGTGCAAATTATCTCCGACAAAGGCGAGACCAGCTTTAAGAAACTACTCATCTCGAGGTAGTATTTCAACATTACTTTTATTATTTGGGCGTTCCCCTGCGGGTCGGGCTATACGCTGCAAGTCCACTCCGCCAGCTGGCGGATGCGGGCTTTTCGCTGCTATCCCTAACGCAAAAACACCTCACGTGCCCTAAATCTTCCTCCCCCTACCCCCTCCAAAGGGGGATAAGTAAAGGCACGTGAGGTGAAAAGAGAATATAAAGATAATGACACATAGATGCAAAGGATTGTGCCCAATCCAAGTAACACTATAATTAAGAATTATACTTCGACAAGCTCAGTATGACAAATTACTGAAGCACAGCCTCCATAGAAATATTAGTGTTCAACACCTTCGATATAGGGCAATTGGCCTTAGCATTATCGGCACAAGCTTTAAAAGCATCAGCAGTAATACCCGGAACAGTAGCTTTAACCACCAGGTGAGAGCTGGTAATAGCGCCATTCTCGAGGTCTACAGTGCAGGTGGTTTCAATAGATGTTGGGGTGAATTTGGCTTCACCCAATACGGCACTCAGTTTCATGGTAAAGCAGCCTGCATGTGCCGCTGCAATAAGTTCTTCGGGGTTGGTTCCCACTCCCGATTCGAAACGGCTGCTGAAAGAATATTGAGTATTATTTAATGTGGTGCTTTGTGTGGTGAGGCTTCCTTTACCTTCTTTAACCGAGCCTGACCATTTTGCTGTTGCGTTACGTTTCATAGGGGTTTTATTTAGGGTTAATATTATTTAGCCAAATGTAAAAAAAGTATATTTACCCTACATTAATTTTTTGCTTCCTCAGCATGAAGAGAATTGTACTATCCTTATTTATTGTGCTTTCTGCGTTCGGTGTATTTGCACAGGACAAGGAAGGAAGCAACAATCAGCACATGGCTTTTTATGGGGTAGATTATGATACCCTTCACCACAAACGCGATACAATATCGCATGTCGATTCGGCACATTTTGCAATAACAGCATCGGCTGCTGCTGCTTTTAACAAAAACATGCAAGGGTTAATTATTTTAGAGAATAAACAAAGTAGTCTGAACAATTCGGGTTTGGCTGGCCTTATGGTGCAATACAGTGGCATGAAGTGTACCACAGGCTCTGCCTTTAGCTTTGGGTTCGATTATGTTTCAAAAGAATATGGCAACCATTGGTTCTTTTCGGCAGGTGTTGAGGCTATAAAATTCAATTGTTCGGGTAGCGTTTACCAAACCAACCGGTACTCTCCATTAATAACCGATACACTATATTATACTATTGCAGTACTATCGCTCGATCTGCCCTTAAAGATCTATTACCGCTTTGTAAAAACACCTAAGTTCAGGTTCAGTGCCGGGGCAGGCGTTTCAATAGGTACTTTTATAGGTCAACTAAGTAACAGTACTTACGTTGGCCAGTTTAACCTCAACAGCTTTACCAACCTTGCTTATGCCGGCCTGCGGTTCGATTTTGCAATGGGCCGCCACACCTGGTTAGCTCTCGAGCCTTTTTACAACATACAAATGATTGACGCTATTACCCATATTGAATTGGCTGGGGTGAAATTGGAATTGCTTTAATTTTGCACCATTCATATTAATCATCACCACTATATAAAATGAAAGTATTACGATATCTTGTTATAGTAATGAGCTTAGCCGGTTGTGTAACAACCCATTATTATTCGTATGATATAAACGGCAATGCTATAAAGAGGTATAACCGGAAAGATACTATTCTGAAATATGTAAAGAATATTACAAATACCCCGGCAGGCCGTAGCCGGCACGAAGACAGGTATTACGAGCTATTGCAAGAACTGAAATACCCTGATGATACCTTATTATTTATTCAGCTGGTAAAAAACATAGTAGCCAAAGACTCTTCAGGTACATGGCCCTTAAAAATTGTAAAGCGATATACTAATTTTAATGGCGACATGTCGGGAGTAGTTACTTATGCCAAAGGATATTGGTTTGTTGAGTTTACTGCAGCAATAGGTACTAAAAGGCCCGATAGTTACAGAGCATTTTTTTATCCTGAATTATGCAAAAAGGTTATACTAATAACCAGGCAAAAGTTTTACACCCGCGATTAGGGACTTTAAAAGCCTTAAAACAGGCTTTTCGGTATTTTGCTATCTTTGTCAGCGTTAAAAAAAACTGTGCTCAAAAGTCTCCATAAAAAACTGACCTTCTTAGCAGTAGCTTTACTTAGCTGCGGCGTTATTCATGCTCAAAAAGACAGCGCAAGCCTGCAATTGGGACAGCCCTGGCCACTCGATTATTGCATCAGCTATGCATGGCAACATAACCTTACCGTAAAGCAAGCTATACTAAACCGCGATATTGCCCAGAACAATGTTACCGGCGCCAAGGCCAACATATTGCCAACTATAAACGGGCTTGCATCTAACACTTATAACTACGGCCGCACAATCGATCCCTTCACCAATACATTTGCTACTACCGAAGTACTATCGCAAGATTTTTATGTGAGCAGTTCATTCACCATTTTTGGCGGCGAACAAAGCGTTAACCAGGTAAAGCAGAACCAGGCCAGCTACGAAGCGAGCAAATATGATGTTGAAGTAAACAAGAACAATATTGCATTGAATATAGCATCGGGATACTTGCAGGTATTGCTCGACCAGGAACTTTTGGCAGAAGCCAAGAACCAGCACGAAGTAACCCTGCAACAGGTGCAACGCACACAACAACTGGTTACGGCCGGAAGCTTATCGCGCAGTAACCTGCTTGATGTGCAGGCACAGGAAGCTAACGATGATGTTAACCAGGTGAACGCACAAACCCAGTTAGACCTGGCTATGCTTGGCCTTGCTCAATTATTAGATATTGATTCGGTACAGCTCTTTAAAATTGCCATACCCCAAATAACTATACCCGAAAACCCTGCACTCGATGGCCCTGAACAGGTTTATGCAAAAGCATTAATAAGTATGCCCGATATACACAGCGCCGAAATGAAGTGGAAGAGTGCCGAAGATGCCAAACAGGCAGCAGCAGGTGCATTGTATCCTAAGCTTACTTTTAATGCAAGCGTTGGTACAGGTTACTCAGGATCTGATAAGGCCACATCTGTTATCTACAATAGCGATACACTTGGTTTTGTAGGCACATCGCCCATAGTAGCCAAGGTGCCAACTACACAAGAAGGCGGCGTGGTGCCATGGGGCCAGCAGTTGAATCAAAACTTCAATAAATCGCTTGGCTTCAGGTTAACTATACCTATACTGAATGGCTTACAAAGCAATATGGCCTACCGCAATGCCAAGCTCAATTCGCTAAATACATATTACAATTACGAAGGCAGCCAGATAACACTCCGCAAAAATATTCAGCAGGCTTATGCCGATGCACTGGGTGCTTTACGGAAGTATCATGCAACACAAAACTCCGTAGCATCGTTAACCGAGGCTTACAACTACACCAAAACAAAATTTGATGTGGGCATGGCCACAGCACTCGATTATAATACAGCACAAACAAACCTGAATAAGGCAAACTCTGACCTGTTACAGGCAAAGTACAACTATATATTTAAAGTTAAAGTCCTTGATTATTACGAAGGCAAACCATTGAAACTATAACATGAAAAAAATATTTATTTACATAGTTACCGGTTGCGCTGCATTAGCCATTGTGCTTATGCTTAAATCATGCTCAGGTGGTGCTGCTATTAAAGTAACTACTGAAAAAGCTGCGTATGGCAATATTATTGAATCAGTTTCGTCTGACGGAAACATACAGCCTACTACTATTGTAAAGATAAGCCCCGACGTATCGGGTGAAATAGTTGACCTGCCCGTGCATGAAGGCCAGCGTGTGAAGAAAGGCGATGTACTTGCAAAAATATTCCCTGATGTGTACCAGTCAGCTTTCGACCAGGCCGAAGCAGCATATAACAGCAGCAAGGCTGCCATTACTAATGCACAGGCCCAATTAGCAAGTTCACAGGCACAGTACGATAACCAAAATACTATTTATGAACGCAATAAAAAACTATTTGCACAGGGTGCCATTGCACAGAGCGATCTGGATGCATCGAAAGCAGCGTTCGGAACTGCGGATGCCAATTTAAAAGCTGCACAGGATAATATTGATGCAGCACAATATAATGCCAAGAGCGCAGAAGCAAATATGAAAGAAGCACAGGACAACCTGGTAAAAACAACTATCCTCTCCCCTATTGATGGTGTGGTGGTTGGCTTAACGGTAAAACTTGGCGAACGCGTGGTAGGTACCGCTACAATGGCAGGTACTGTTATGATGAGCGTTGCCGACCTTTCGAATATGGAAGCTGATGTAAACGTGAACGAGAATGATATTGTGAACGTAAAAATTGGCGATACTGCATATATATCGGTTGATGCATTCCTGAACCGTAAGTTTAAAAGTGTGGTAAGTGAAGTATCTAACTCTGCTAACGTATCGGCTAACGGAACCTCTACCGTTGACCAGGTTACCAACTTCTTAGTTAAGATACATATACTGGCTTCTTCCTATACCGACCTTATGCCTGCCGGCACCAACGATTCTCCTTTTAAACCAGGTATGTCGGCAACAGCAGATATACAGGTAAAGTTTGCAACCCACGTGCTTTCGGTACCTATTGAAGCAGTTACAACACGTAACCCTAAAGACACGATGAAGCTTGCAGCAATGAACAAGAAGGATGACAAGAAAGACGATAAAAAAGACAATAAGAAAACCGATAACAGCGACAAGAAAGATACAGTTATAGAATGCGTATTTGTTTACAACAGTGGAAAAGTAAAGCAGGTAACTGTTACTACCGGAATACAGGATGCCAACAACATTGAAGTAAAGAGCGGACTGAAAGAAGGTGAAGAAGTGGTTAACGCTCCATACTCTGCAGTATCAAGCGCACTGAAGGATGGCATGATGGTTCAGAAGACGGACAAGCTTGATGTTTTCACTACGCCTGATAGCAAATAACAGTTATAAGTTATGAATTATGAGTTATGAGTCAAAAGGCACGTACTTATAAATCATTTCAGCAAACTCATAACTTATAACTCATAATTCATAACTAAAGAAGATGGCAACTATCCTCAATATTGAAACAGCTACATCAGCCTGTTCGGTTGCTCTTGCAAAAGACGGTGTAGTTATTGCATCGGAAGAGAACAACGATGGCATGGTGCATGCCGAAAAGATAACCCTGTTTATAAAGAATTTAATGGAGAAGGCTTCCTTCTCTTTACATAACATTGATGCAGTTGCTATTGGCACAGGTCCCGGTTCATATACAGGCCTGCGCATTGGTACAGCAACAGCTAAAGGGCTTTGCTATGCACTTGACAAACCACTTATAGCAGTGCCAACTTTAAAAGCCATGGCATATGGTGCAGCACAAAAGCTTAAGCGCGAAGATGTGCTTTACTGCCCCATGATAGATGCCCGCAGACTTGAAGTATATACTGCCTTGTTTGACTACAGCGGAAAGGAAATATTACCTGTTCAGGCTAAAATATTAGACAATACTTCATTCTCAGAATATAAAACCATTGCGTTCTTCGGTGATGGAATGCCTAAGATGAAAGAGTTATTTGCTTCAGATAACAGTAAAATTTGGCTTGACGATATTTATGCATCGGCACTGAATATGTGTCCTATGGCACAAGAAATGTTTACAAGTAAAACCTTCAGCGATGTGGCCTACTACGAACCTTTCTACCTGAAAGATTTTGTAGCGGGTAAAAAATAACCAGCTAATATCCTTTATACTATAAAAGCAGAATTAGGCAGGTCTTTTTTATATGCCCTGCTCAATGTTACATGCTTTACATTAAAATGAATATAGGCCTTCTTCAGGCTGATAGTATCGTGATCGATCTTATGTATCAACTCCAACGATATCACTTCAGATTTATTTACCTGCAACAAATGCGGAGAGGACTCAAGTATCCGGCTGAACGTACAGTTCATCAACGTGTATTTATCTCCCGATTTTAAAGTTATCTCCTTATTCCTCCTGTCCTTTTTAGCTGCTTTCACATATATAATGTCGGTCATCTTCACCTTTAGCTTACCATTCGACTCGGCTATATTAAATAACTCAAAATCTTTTTTAAGCTTGTTATGTGAAATATAGAGCAAAGCTTTCTCTAACGCCTTGTCCAGTCTTTCTTTACGCACCGGTTTAGGCAGCACATCAATGGGGCCTATCATATCAAGTGCCGGCTTTAAATTATCGAAAAAGCCCGACACAAATATTACAAGTTTATGTTTTAACTTCCCTGCAACATCAAACCCGTTCAGCTCGGGCATATTAATATCGAGCAGGCACACATCGTATGCTAAAGTATGTTCTTCCAAAAGGAATTTTTTAGGAGAATAAAATGCACGTATATGCTCCACATAAATTGAATCGTGGCATTGGTCCTTGAGTATCTCTGCCGATAATGTATCATCATCAACAATTACACATCTTAGTTTTTTTAATGATAGGGTAGTATTCAAATCAAAAACTGATTATGAGGTTAAATGGAGGTATTCAAATATAAAATAACTCTGTTACGCACACATTACGAAACATGAAATATGCATCTTAGTACATGTTTTATGCATCTTAGTACACGAAATGTGCATCTTAGTACATACTCGAAAAATATACCACTTCTCCTTACTATACTTGTCCCCGTCAAATTTATCGGAAACCAAAATAATATTCGTAGGTATTTATACCTAGCACCGGTTAATATTTTGAATCCGTTCAGTTGGCTGGCAATAAATAACACACTAAAAAAAACATCCATGTTCGATTCACCTGTATTAAATGTAGTTATAGGGTTAATATTTGTATACCTGCTCTACAGCCTTTTTGCAACCATTGTACAAGAAATGATCGCTTCATTCTTCAGCCTCCGGGCTAAAACGCTCAGCAATGCTATTGAACGAATGCTTGAAGATGGTGGCTCAAACACAACTATTTGGACCGACATATTGAATTGGGCGAAAAGTGTTGCGCAATCTTTCTGGCACAGGCTTGCACCTGTAAAAGAAACCCCTCCTGAAACATTAGCAGATCTATTCTTTAGTAATCCCGGTATCAAGTACCTTGCTGATGGCAAAAAAAACAGCAAGCCATCTTACCTGGAACCAACCGTGTTTTCAAAAGCGCTAATTGATGTGTTGAAGGGAGATACAAACCCAACAGGTAATACTGTTGCGCAAATAAAAAATAATTTAAGCACAGATAAGTTTACTGCAAAAGTAAAAGGAGTAGATACAGTAATTACAATTCAGCCTGATACGAAGACTTACCTTCTTTCACTTATAAACGACTCGAATAACGATATAGATAAATTTAAAGCATCACTTGAGCAATGGTTCAACAATATGATGGACAGGGCATCGGGCTGGTATAAAAGACAAGGGCAGCGAATATTATTGGTTATAGGGCTCTGTATTGCCGTATCTTTTAATGTTGATACAATTGGCATTGCAGGTTCACTATCAGATGACCCCAAAGCAGCCGACAGAATGGCAACCATGGCTGCAGCATTTGTTAAAGACCCGGAATCCGCCAAACTTGTTAATGCGGTTGGCAATAAACAAGATACTAATAGTCCCGCTTATAAAGAACTTCAGGAATTTTATAAAACCAACCAGGCCGATATTGCTAAGGCCAACCAGGTACTCGGGCTCGGGTGGAATTTAGTAAAACAGCATAAGAAGGTTAATTTAAAGATTGACGCAGAGTGCCCCAAGAAATATGATAAGATATTATTTGCGTATAGAATTTACGTACAAGATTCCGGCAAATTATCTGACTCACTTGATCAAAAAAAAGATACAATAGTTTGGAAGAAAAAGAACAGGACAAAAAGTGATAGTATTAGAATAGTGAATGAAATCCGCGCAAATGCAAACGATCTGAGGCAATCAGTGAGTGGCATTACGCGTCTTTCCTTTATAAGTATTACTATTGATACAGTTGGAAAACATAATGGACCTATATATATAGCAGGCAATCGTCATTATACTACCTGCGAAAAATTATGCTTTATATCGGGCAATATCTGGCATAACCCCAAAAGCATACTGGGCTTTTTAATTACCGCAATAGCCATATCATTAGGTGCACCTTTTTGGTTCGACCTGTTGAGTAAGGTAGTTAACCTGCGTAATGCAGGCGCAAAACCCGATGATAGTCCTACCCCAACAAGCGGAGCCGGAAGTAACAATACCCCTGCAGTGAGCCCTACGGACCGCGTTGCATAAACCTGAGCCATGAAAGTTACAGTAACAAAAAACTTAAATATTCGGTCGGGGAGCCCAACTATAACTGATACGAATAACCCCGGCTACTATACACCCGGAACTGTTATTGATACCGATGGTGTAGTTACAGGCCAGAATATTGAAGGGACCGGCGCATGGTACAAAATAAAGGATTCAAACAATTATGTATGGAGCGGAGGGACAAATAATGTGCTGAAAACATATCAGGATAAAAAAAATGAATTCCTAAGCGACCCCTTTAACGCGCCTTATTTCAATGCCTCTGACCCAACAAATGAAAACTTATGGAAAGTAAGTTGGGGGCACGTCGACCTTGAAATATGGAAAATATGGAAAAACTGCACTTTCGGGGAGGGAATTAAAGTAGCTGTTATAGATACCGGTGCTATCTATAATACAAATGATCTAAGAGGAAGTATTGACGTAAATTCCTCATATAATTTTACTTCTGAAATACCAAATGATATAACTGATACGGATGTGAGCACCCATGGAACATTATCATGCGGAGTTATAGGAGCGAATGGAAATAACACTGATACAGTATTTGGTGTCGCACCCAAATCGGAAATTATAGTCTATAGGCTTTTCTCTAATTCAGGGCTAACAGACTATAACGACAGGAATTTTTGCAATTTATTAAGAGCGGCCCAACTTTCTGGGGCTAATATTATCTCAATCAGCTTTACACTTCCAGCTATTCCTCAGAATGTTCAGGATGAAATCCAAAATTGCATAAACAAGAATATTTTAGTTATTGCTGCTGTTGGCGATAGGGCTCAAACACCATTAACCCCTCAAAACACTATAAATCTATACCCTGCCTCATGCCCTAATTGCATTTCTGTTGGAGCATATAAACTAACAAATAATCTAAGAGCAGTTTATTCTGGGTTTTCGGCGCAAAGTGATCACCTAAAATGTCTTGCGCCCGGAGACCATATATTATCTACCGGCGCGACAGCGAGTCCTGCTTACCATGACTATACAAGCGCTGCAGCCCCTTTTGTTGCCGGTATATTTGCCTTGGTTCTATCTAATATGAAAAGAAAAAACATTAACATATCAGTCTTGGATTTGATCAATAAGATACAATCTCAAAATGGATGTAATAGAATTAATCCCGGCACCTGGGACATTTTTGAAGGCTACGGTGCAATTAATCCAATAAATTTCTTTAACCAATAGTAAATTACTCACCATGAAAAAAATTTTACTTGGCCTTTCTTTATCACTTGTGTTTTCGGCACAAGCTCAAATAGCATATTATGATGCATTAAAGTTGAGATCAACAATAAGATGGACATACACATGGTCGCCTGTAAATGGTGGAACTCAAGTCTCAATTACCCGCCCTTTCATTCATCCTTTTGCGCAAGGCAAACATGATACAGTATTTAATTCCATACAATATACACTAGATCCGGCGACAACCTCACAACCTAATCCAAAAATATCATTTACAGTTGTTGGTACCGATAAAGCATTACAAACAATACTTAAACAATATTACAAGGGGCCTAACGATACAAACTTCACAACTGTCTGCAACAGCTATTCAGCAAATCCTTATATTCAACCATATCTTGATTGTGATAAAATTGCAGCTGGTGGGATAAATTCACTTTCCCAATCTATTACTGGTGCTGCTTCATCCATTGGAGGTCTCGACGTTACAAATATAGCAACCGGCATTGCCGACTTTTTAGTAGAACGGGGAAAAGAAGAACTGGAGGTAGATTTTTTTGACAAACTAAAAAAAGGAATCAATACCGAGGCACCAGAAATAAATACATTATTCCCCAATACTGTAGTACTACTTAATAATTTTGATTCCTGGGAGTATTCTAATATTCTAAATAACCTAAGGGAGTCATTTAATAAAGACTTGCATTCTTTATTAGGCAATATAATAAATCTAGACACAATGGATACTAGTTCAAATTATTCAGCCGAGGCAAATACAAGGATAAAAGCCTTGAAAAAATTTCTGCAAAAACCTGAAGGCAAAATATTTTTATCGGCTTTAGAAATAGGGAATGGTGTTGTCACAGGAGCAAAAATACCAACCATAATAGACAGCCTTGCAACCAAGAACTTCTTAGGGGGCTATACAGGAAGCGTCAATGATATTGTCCCTAATGCAATAAACTTTATTGATATTATCAGTAATAGCATAAGAAGTACCAACATAAATGAAAATTATGTAGCTCCTGATACACTTATTGCAGCCATGAAGGATCCAATTATTCGTAATTTATTTATGGGCTTATTGTATCAACAATTAGAGAATAAAAAAGTGGTATTTGGCAAAACAAAAATTGATAGCTTATTAGTTACATCGATCAACTATACCACCAATACAATTACTTATATTCAGAATTTACTTATCAATGGTAAGGATGTTAGCGCAGCAATGAATAATTTGATTGCCGGGAAAAAGAAAGGGGATAAAGACCTTTCTTCGTACTGGTCGGCTATATTTCAATCATTCAATCAATTTTTGAAAGCCCTTGATAACACAGAAGTAATAGATCCAAAACTTACATTCCCCCCAGAAATGCAGAACATACTTAACTATAGTACCCAGACCCTTACCATATCGCAAGATATTGCAAGCCAAAACTATAATGGGGCTCTAGTTGGGGTGCTAAAAGTATATACAGACATAAGTACCCAAATAAGTGCCCAAAACAGTAAGAATATTTCGACAAGGTTAGCTGGGAAGAATAAGGTGCTCGCTAAAAACATAAAAGATACAGCAAGGCTCAATAAAAATAAAGGCTTAAATCAAGACTCTATTAGAGCTCTAACAGCAAACATTACAGATCTCCGGGTAAAAATCAAAGACCTTAAAGATAGTGCTACAGATTTAGTAAATGACCAAAGGGATATGAATAATTCTGCATTAATAAAAAACTTTATGAAATACGCTTCATTTGCATCTAATGTAGTAGCTGCAAAATCTGCTAAAGATGTTGATGCGGCAATAGAATCTGTTGCCCTACCATCAGGTAGTTATACAATTAAGCAAAACTCATCATGCAATATCTCCTTAAATGGATACATCGGAGCTTGTTTCGATTACAATATCTTTGTTCCACACCCTCCCCAATCACACACACAAGGCTATGGGGCTTATGCGCCAGTTGGCTTTTCATTCAGTACATCGTGTTCTGCCGGGGCTTTTTCAGCTTTTATAGGATTAATTGATGTAGGTAATTTAGTTTCATATCGTATCATGAATGGAGCTGATACTATGAAACAAGAATTTACTTTATCAAGCATCATTTCTCCTTCTGCCCAATTTATTTATGAAGTTCCAACAACACCCTTATCAATCTGTTTAGGCTGGAGATCTACTCCGAACCTCATTTTTGATGGGAAAACGACTTTTCATAATATAAATGCTGAAAGTGTTCTTAATGTTTCCATTTTGTTGGACATACCAATTTTCACATTACATAACGAACCGCGAAAAAAAACACAGTAAAAAAAAAGGCAATAGTGTTATTTCCCATCCACCTCTAAGTTCCTTAGCTTTTTGGCTTTAATGGCAGTAAAGGCCACTACTATAAGTGTCATGGTGCCGCCAAAGATGACAGAAGGTACCAGGCGCATGAATCGCGCTGCTAAGCCCGATTCAAACTCCCCTATTTCGTTTGATGAGCCTATGAAGATGTTATTAACTGCTGATACACGTCCGCGCATTTCATCGGGGGTCATAAGTTGAAGGATGGTACCGCGTACAACCACACTTACGCTGTCGAACCCGCCACTGAGTAACAACAAGGTAAATGCAAGCCAGAAGTTTACATAGCATGCCAATGGGAACAGTATCATACATAAGCCAAAGCCTCCCACTGCAATAAGCAGGTTACGCCCTGCCTTATTCAGCAATGGTCGCCATATCATTATTAGCAACATTAGTACCGCACCCACCGATGGTGCCGCGCGCAATATACTTAAGCCTTCCACGCCCACATTCATAATATCGGCGAACATAGGTAATACCGATACTGCTCCGCCAAAGAACACCGCAAACAGATCAAGCGAAAGTGCACCCAGTATAATTTCATTACGGAAAACAAAAAATACTCCCTTCGACAAGCTCTCAAACAAGGACTCCTTCTCAACCTTGGGAGGTAATGGCCTGCCCGGTATTAATAGTATAGCTACAAGTGCAATCAGAATCAGAACTGCATCTATAGCATAAGTCATAGTAATGCCGAGTGGTTTATAAATAATTGCAATAAGCAGCGGGCCGCCAATAGCACCCGCCTGCCATGCCGAGCTGTTCCAGGTAGAGGCATTCGGGTAAATATCGCGGGGTATTATTTGCGAAACAAAGGCGAAGTTAGCCGGGCCGATAAAAGCTCTTAATACACCACCTACAAACACAACGGCATATACAGGCCAAATACCAACTGCACGGATAATATAACTATCACGTAAAGTAAACACGCATAAGGTGGCAGCACACATAACAAGTAATGTACCGGTTATCATTATTATTTTTTTACGGGGAATAATATCGGCCACATGGCCGCCGATAAGTGCAATGCCGATTGCTGGTATTGCCTCAGTCAGCCCTATCATACCCAGCCAAAATGGATTTTTGGTGAATTGGTATATCTGCCAGCCGACTATAACGCTCTGCATTTGCAGGCCAAGTGTCATAAACAAACGCGCAGTTATAAAGAACCTGAAATCAGGTAAACGTAAAGCAGCTAAGGGGTCTCTCTTCACAGAATAATTTTACAGAGTAAAATTACCTGAATTAGGAATTAAGAATCTGTAACCGGGAATTATTTTTGAACTTACTTCTCAACTACCAGTTTACCACTTGCAATTGCGGCACCATCTTTATCTATAAGTCTATACAGGTAGATGCCTTCAGGTTGATCGCTTAAATCGATTGCAAAGTCGCCCTGAGCCTGTCGAAGGGTTTGTAAATACATCTTCTCCCCTAGTATGTTATAAATCTCTAATTGACTATTAGCCATTAACTGATAACCGGAGGCTATCTTAAAGAAAAATTTACTGTTTGAAGGATTGGGATATACCACAACTGAATTGGTTAAAAAGAGTTCATTGATTGAATTCGGCAGCTGATAACTGGCAATATTATTACAAGTTATATTTCCTGCATTTGAAAATGCTCCGGCAGCATATAATGAAGACATGAAGGGTATTAATGTTAAAACGTAGCCATTAAAAATGCCATTACCAAGTGCATTCCAGCTATTACCATCCCAGTATGCAATATCATTCGCTTGCAGGCCACTAATAGTATCGAATAATCCACCTGCATAAACGATTGAATCATATACTGTCAAAGCAAATATTTTACCATAATTTGTTAGCCCTGTACCTAATGCAGTCCATTTAGTACCATCCCAGCTATCAATTATTCCTATTGATTTTGAATATGGGCCTAAAAAACCGCCAACTATAAGCTGGTTATTAAAAACCGTAAGTGCTCCAATTGTCGAATCTTTTAAACCGGAACCAACTGCCGACCACACTGAGCCATTCCACATAGCAAGATTATTTGCCTCTATAGTTCCCGCACTATCAAATTTACCGCCTACGTATAAATTACCATTATAAACTGTCATTCTATATTTTATGTATACCTGCACCCTTATTAAACACTCCGTTCCCTACCAGCGACCAAGATGAACCATTCCACATTGCAATATTACTTGCATACAAGGAACCCGTTTGAGTAAATGTACCACCAACATATAAATTACCATTATAAACAGCCATTGCATCAACCCACCCTCCGCTAATTCCCTGTCCCAATTTTGACCATGTTGTACCATTCCATTCTGCAATATCAGCAACCGATATGCCACCAACGCTATCTATAGAACCACCAATAACCAAATTTCCATTATAATTTGCAAATGCAAATACTACCTCTCCCTTTTCAGTAATATTAAGTTTACTGAAAACGTTCCAATTGACTCCATCCCATTGCGCCAGACCACTTGCCGGCATATGATCAACTGTATCAAACATTCCTCCCACATATAAATCTCCGTTATAAATAATCTCAGCAGCTACTCCATAATACGAAGTACTATTTGTGCGCACACCTCCTTTTACTGAATCCCATTGGGCGAAAGAGGCTGAGAAAATAAGAGAAAATAAAAAAATCAGTATTCTTTTTATCATAAAGTGATTTATCTTTCTAAAATATGAATTAAAATTACAACGCCATCAAAGCTAGCAACTCTGCCTTCTTTTGCCTTGACACTTCAATGGTAGCACCGTCTGTCATAACCACAAAGCCGCCATCGCCTTTAATGTACTTGGTTATCTCAGTCAGGTTTATGCAATGTGTTTTGTGCACCCTAAAGAATGGCTGCCCCACCAGCATCATCTCATATTCTTTCAAGGTCTTCGATGAAGTTATCTTCTTTCCGACCTTTAAATATATCATAGTATAGTTCGAATCAGCTTCGAAACGCACAATGTTATTTATATCTACATACAATATCTCTTCGAGGGTTGGCACGGGTAGTTTTTGCAATTTCTGTGCTTGTGCTAATGATGAAAGTAAATTCTCTACTTTAATATAATCTACCTGTCCGCTTGCTTTTTTCTCTTCGCACTTTTTCACGGCAACGATTAGTTCATCTTTATCTATTGGCTTTAAAAGATAGTCGATGGCATTATGCTTAATAGCTCTAATAGCGTACTCATTATAAGCGGTGGTAAATATCACGTCGAAGTTTATCTTCTTAAACCTGGCCAGCAACTGGAAGCCATCGGCATGGGGCATCTCCACATCTAAAAACACAAGGTTAGGCGAAAGCGTGTTTATCATCTTCTCGGCCTGGTCGGCGGAGTTGGCAATACCCAACACTTTTACCGAAGGGCAATACTTATTCAGCAATATGTTCAGCGCACCTGCGCCTGAAGCTTCATCGTCTACAATAATGGCATTCATAGAGTTATGAATTATGAGTTATAAGTTATGAGTTTTCTTGGTGGTGATAATAATGCTCCTGATAATCTTTAATAACTCCGTTGCATCTTTATTCATACTGGTAAACTCTTTTCCATTTATACAGTTTGTTTCTTTCAATAATGCTAACCAATACATCGTTTCGTCGCACTCTTTTTGAGCTATTGATAGTTTATGAATAAAATCAGCGCTACTTTGGCCATTTACTGCTTCACGAACATTTGCACCTATAGAAGTACCCGAACGCAATAGCTGTTTACTGATTACAAACTCTTTTCTTTCGCTAGTTACCAATTTGTAAAGATTTACAACTCTCACTGCAAATACAAAACTTTTATCCTTTATAATGCTTTTACTCATAACTTATAACTCATAATTCATAACTAAAGATACTGCGACTTATTGACCATAACGGGCATAAGTAATTCCACCGTTGTCCCTGCGGGTGTGCCATCTGTATTTTCTTTATCAATAAAATTCACGCTCATATCTCCGGCATGCATTCGCTCTTGTGTTATTGATATACCCATAGAACGGTGCATTTTGGCATTTCGTATTTCCATGGCGCGTTTGCGGCCGATGCCATTATCATCAATAGTACATTTCAGGTTATCACCTTGCTTTTGCAGAGTAATGGTAAGCTTACCTACCCTATCTTCGAGATGCATGAGTCCGTGCCAGATGGCATTTTCTACAAATGGCTGAATGATGAGTGGCGCTATCAATACCCTTTCCGCATCAATGGCCTTATCCACATTAATTTCAAAACTGAATTTAGATGAGAACCGCAATTGTTCCAATTCTATATAAAGTCCGAGCATCTGTAATTCTTCCGACAGGCGAATGCTTTCATATTTCGAATTCTCTAATACCCCGCGTATAAGCTTCGAGAACTTTGAGAGATATTTTTGTGCATCCTCTGTATTGTTCTGCAATGTAAAGTGCTGTATGGAGCTTATGGCATTAAATATAAAGTGGGGATTCATCTGCGCCCTTAGGGCTCTGAGTTCCATTAACGATTTTTGCTGCTCAGCCAGTTGCTTCTCTTTCTGCACATTTTTAAGCGAGCGGAAGAACATAACAGCTATTAACGCTAAAATGACAGCCACAGCAGATACCAGCAACATCATTACTCTCTGCTTTGTACTGTGCTCTTCTGCAACAGCATCATCTTTTGCTTTCTCAGCTTTTTGAAGCGCCAGTTCTTTATCATACCCAGCCTTGGCTTCCAAACGGCCTATCTCCTGGCTCTTATCCTGGCTGAACATGCTATCTTTTATGGCATTGTATTTTGCCGATGCCTCATACGCCTTTTGCCATTTACCTGTTTCGGCATACAGCTTGCTCAAATCCTGGTAATCTTCTTCTGAACAAGGCAGGTAGTTAAGGCTATCGGCCAGTTTCACCGATGCCAGGAAATACTTTTCGGCATCAGCATAATTCGTCTGATCTAAATAAAGGCCACCCAGGTTATCTTCGGTAGCTGCAATGCCCTGCTTATTACCAAGTTCGGCATAAGCACTCATGGCCTTGACCAAATAAGTCCTTGCCTTATCATAATCCTTACGGTCGGCATACATATTGCCAATATTGCCTGTATTAATGGCTACACCTTCCTTATTACCCAGTTCCTCATCCAGGTTGAGGGCCTTCAGTGCATAATCGAGGGCCTTATCCTGTTCACCCAGTATGCCATATATATTACCTATGTTACCAATATTAACTGCAATGCTGTTTTTGTTGTTCATTTCAGAATCTACCTTCAGCGCTTTGAAGTAATACTCCAGCGCCGATTTGTAGTTCTTCTCATCAACATAAATATTGCCTATGTTACCATTCACTATCGAAATACTTCGCTTGTCACCATTATCTTCATCCATTTGCAAAGCCTTGAAATTATACTCCAACGCTTTGGTATAATTCCCTTGTAACTCGTAGGCATTGCCAATATCTCCGGTAACCAGTGCAATGGCTGTTTTATCGCCAAGCTCTTCTACTACCTTCAAATCCATTAAATAGTATTCGAGCGCTTTTGCAAAATCACCTTTATCTGAATATCCTGTCCCAATTTTACCATTGTACTTAGCCATATGCGCCTTATCACCTATTCTTTCAGCCAGTTTTTCGGCATTAGTATAGCTTTCTATGGCTTTATCAAAATTGCTCACCAGCTGATAAGCGTAGCCCATAATATTGTAGGCAGCCATCTCGCCCGAATTAAAATGAAGCTGCTGGGCAAGCACTTGTGCCTGCATAGCAAGTTTTATAACAGTATCGGTCTTATTATTATCGGCATAACAAACAGCCAATGCTACCCAATCGTTTACCCGGTTGGTATCTAGCTTATCGGTTGCAAGGCGGGATAAAAGAGAGTCAGTCTTTTTGCTTTGGCAAAAAGCAGTTAAAAGTGAAAAGTTAAAAGTGATTAATGAAAGATATAAAACAAGTTTCTTCATAAAGACTGGCCTGATGGCCTGATGTAAATATACAATTAAGGTGCTATTTCTGAATCATTAATTTTCCTGTTGCTATCTGGCTTCCTTGTTTATCAGTTATCCTGTAAAAATAAACACCAGGGGGATTGCCGACTAAATCAATTGACAATGGATAATTGACAGTGGACAATTGCGAAAGGACTTTTTCACCAAGCACATTATACACCTCTACTGACAACTGACTACTGGTCTCTGACAACTGTACGTTGAATTTTCCGTTTGAAGGATTAGGATAAACTGAAATACTCTTATTTGTAACTAGTTCATTTATACCTGTAAGAGAATCCTGAAAACTAAAGACAACACCACCTTGCGTTACCGGGGCCATTGATGATGCCATGCCATACAACTTACCACCTGAAATAGTTGACGAGCCATATGGATAATTACCATTTGCAGAATTAGTAAAATCATATAGTTTTTTGAACCCTGTTCCATCTGTATCAATCAAGAAAATAACTCCAGCATTATTTACACCTCCTTGAAATGTCATACCATATAATTTATTTCCTGAAAGTGTCAATGAGGCAGTAGGTATTCCGCCATTCAAGTTATTAAAATCGTACAACTTTTTATACCCAGTACCATCTGTTTTGATAGAAAACACACAGCCACTATCTGAAATTCCTCCTCTACTCGTCATGCCGTAAAGTATATTACCTGAAAGAGTCATTGAGCCTTGAGGGTTAGCGCCATCTATACCATTAAAATCATATAAGTTTACATACGCACTACCATTGGTCTCAATTTGAAAGATTGAACCGTTATGCGATGAACCACCACGGAAAGTCATCCCATAAAGAACATTTCCGGACATAATTAACGAGCCATATGGTTCGGCACCATTTGTACCGTTGAAGTCTAGCAGGTCCTTATAATTATTACCACTGGTATCTATTTCAAAAATACAACCACTATCTTTTGCACCTCCACTGCTAGTCATCCCATATAATACCGAACCAGAAAGAGTTAAATCATTATAAGGCTGCGCACCATTTATATTCCAGAAATCAAGAATATCTTTATAACTGCTTCCATCCGTATCTATAGAAAACACACAGCCATTATCATTTGCTCCACCTAAAAATGTTGTTCCAAATAATTTTTCACCTGAATAAATTAATGCCCCGAAAGGGTTAGCTCCGGTAACAACACTAAAATCATGCAAATCTTTATACCCACTGCCATCCATTTTCATAGAGAAAACACACCCATTATTATACTTTCCTCCATTAGTAGTCATTCCAAATAATTTATTATCGTATACTATTAAACTCCCATAAGGTGTATTACCTGTTGTATCATTAAATTGATGCAAAACTGTATACTGCGCGTTCACCATTTGTATACCTGTACAAAACAGTACAAAAAAGAACCAATAATGCTTTCGGACAATCTTTATGTTTCTCATATAACAGCTTCCTTATTCCCCTACAAATAGAGCCATTATATACCATATATAAGGGTACCATTTAGCCAATAGCTGAAACGGGTTAGTGAACTGTGGGAATTTGCCCGCAAATTCCAATTAAAAATTAGTAATTAATAATTAAAAATGGGCGAATCGGGGTGAAATTGGCTACCTGCTTATTACAAGCTTGCCGCTGGCTATTGGCGCACCATCTTTATTGGTTACGCGGTATAAGTAAATACCTGTTGGTTGGCTGCTTAAATCAATTGACAATGGATAATTGACAGTGGACAATTGCGAAAGGACTTTTTCGCCAAGCACATTATACACCTCTACTGACAACTGACTACTGGTCTCTGACAACTGTACGTTGAATTTTCCGTTTGAAGGATTAGGATAAACTACTGCTGAAACCATGTTGGGTTTTACTTCATTTACTGCAAGCAGCCCGGTATCACAACCATACGATTGGGAATTATAAAAATTCTTTACATCAGTAACGTAACCATTTAGCAGGGTAACACTTTGCAGATTAGCAGTTGGGCCCGGGTGCATATTTTGTGCAAATACAAGCGCTACATCAACCGATTTGCAAGTGCCGGGAGTCAATGTAAATGGCCCAACACTACTTATTCCGCGTCTGTCTCCGTAAGGATCCTTAACACTAACTTCTGACCAGCCCTGACCGGTTGCAGGATTACCCGAGAACATATAATTAGTAGGTGTACCGGTTGAATCATATCCATTCCCGCCATAGGTCATAGGGAAGTTATTTTGCCAATGGCCTTTCAAATAGTCATAATAGGCAGAAGACTTAGTTGGATTTCCCTGAACCGTAAAATCATTGTTGTAATACATAAAGTACTTCATCGTATCACACAAATAGACTACTGCCTGGGCCGGTGGTATAGATAGATAGCCAATTTCCCCGGCAAACTGCCCGGATCCACCGGGGTCTACCGCCTCTCCATTATAACAATACCAATAATTGTTTGACGAATCGCATCCTATGTAATCATCTCCACCATTGCCTATATCCATATCAACCCAGTTACCGGCATACACACTGTCATATATGGTTTGAGAGCGGTTGTAAATATCATAATGCAAAAAGGTGGCTTCATTAATAGCAGTATCGACATTTTTAAATTGGTAAGCCATTAAATGCACTTCAATACCAAATTTCATCCCACCCGTTTCGGTATGCTTTGCGCCTCTTGCATCGTTATAGATCATATACGCAGCTTCATCACCACGTATTAAAGGATAATCGCCCTTACCCGGGTTGTAATAACCACTTTTAGAAATATCTGCATAAGGGGCAAGATGCTGCATTTCGCCTAAAGATACATCTCCATCACCGGGCCAGTCTAATATCGATCGGGGTATGTTTTTCCCAAACAAGCCGCTTTTAAAACTATCTACAGTAGATTTATACATGGTATATATCTTATCCCAAATTGTATCCTGGTGAGTAGAATAGTTTGAGCTATCCATTATTGGGCCGGGCCAAAAATCAGTTCCATTTTGGTAGTATGTTTCGGCAGCAGTGTGTAATTGCTTACCGGCATCAATGCCGCCAATCCATAGCGAACCACAAAATATAGAACATGCGGAGCCTGTTTTAGGTACTCTGTATGCGGGAAACCCCGGAGGCTTAAAATTGAGAGTGCCATCGGATGTAAAAAGAGCGCTCACATTATTTTCACTCAATGTATCGTAATACAATTTCATTGTATATGCCGGTTGTGCATTAACCGAGGCAGCAATGCCCATAGCTACAATGAGCCATTGCAGCAGTGTAATTTGCTTTTTCATAGTGGTTTGGTTTTATGGGTTCTCATTTGCCTTATTTCCACGCAAATAGAGCCATTATATACCATATATAAGGGTACCATTTAGCCAATAGCTGAAACGGGTTAGTGAACTGTGGGAATTTGCCCGCAAATTCCAATTAAAAATTAGTAATTAATAATTAAAAATTGGCTGAATCGGGGTGAAATAGGCTACCTGCTTATTACAAGTTTACCGCTTGCTATGGGGTAATGTAACTCTCTCAACAAATTTATCTCAAAAACAATAAATCAAATAGCAGCTCGTTAATTAGCTAATACAACTGAGCAATTGACTTATACAATCGGTCATGTTCAGATAAACTTAACCAATATTAATCAAAAACCGCCATGAAAAAGTCATTTGTTTTATTTGTGTCCGCAATTATGCTTATTTGTTTTAATAGTTGCGAAAAAAACAATTCAACCCCACCAACCAATATTACCAATACTGTATACATGGAGCCAACCCTGAGTGCCACAGTTAACGGTGTGCCAATTGTATACGTTGGAACACTTAATCCCTCTCAAGGTACATGGCTTCAAATTCTAGGTTCATCTCAATATTCCGGATTAGCCATAAATCTGCCTTCGCCAACTGACACGATAACATATGTATTAGGAGCGGGGGGCTATGTACCCGGGGTAAGCTTCGATAGTGGCAAAATACAAAACTATACACCGATAGGCACATCAGTTATTAAAATAACTTCATATAATAAAGCCACTGCCCTTTTTAGTGGTACATTCAATGTTACACTACAAGACTCGGCAAATGGTAAAAAGACAGTCATTACCAACGGTGTGTTTTCTAATTTCTAGAATTAAACAGAGATTCCATCAAGTATTGTTAAACAAATGAAAAGGCCCAATTTTTGGGTCTTTTCATTTGTTTAAGCGATTGTGGATAACCCAATCTAATTCGTCCGAATGCATCCCTATGGGATAATTTTAATTAAGTATTTTTGCCCCGTTTATGTACGCGCTCCTAAAAAAAGAAATATCGGTTTTCCTCAGCTCGCTGATAGGATACATAGTTATATGTGTGTTCCTTATTAGCATAGGGCTTATAATGTGGGTGCTGCCCATGGATTTTATGGATTCGAACGTATTGGAGAGCGGCTATGCAGGCATCGATCCTTTGTTTGTATTGGCACCATGGTTGTTCCTATTCTTGATACCGGCAGTAACTATGCGCTCGTTTGCTGAAGAAAAGCGTTCAGGCACTATGGAACTACTCCTCACCCGCCCCATCAGCGATATGCAGATAGTATTGGCCAAGTTCTTTGCCTGTGTATTATTAGTGCTGTTATCGTTACTACCTACATTGGTTTATTACTATTCGGTATACAAATTGGGTTATCCTCCCGGTAATATTGATTCTGGCCGCACATGGGGTTCATACCTTGGCTTATTGTTTTTAGCAGGTGGTTTTGTATCTATAGGTGTATTTGCATCTGCCATAACGGGCAACCAGGTAGTATCGTTCATTGTAGCGGTTATACTTTGTTTCTTCTGCTATACAGGTTTTGGTTACCTCGGTTCATCCTTATCATCGGGCGTATTGGGCAATTTTATAGCACAACTGGGTATAAGTGCGCACTATTCATCAATGAGCCGCGGTGTGATAGATACCCGCGACGTATTATATTTTGTAAGTATCTCAACCGTGTTCCTGCTTATGAGCAGGGTATCAATTGAAAGCAGAAAATGGTAGAGAAAGCAACATATAACCGTAAGAACAAGCAGCGCGACCTTACCCGCCTGGTAATGGGTATTTTAATCATTGTGCTTTGCAACTATATCGGCTCGTTTGTGTTCAAGCGCTTCGACCTTACATCGGAAAAACGCTATACCCTCTCGCCCGAATCGAAAGAGATAGCAAAGAACATTAAATCACTTGCATTCTTTAAAGTATATCTGAGTGGCAAACTACCTGCCGGTTTTGTGCGCCTGCGCGATGAGCTGAAAGAGATGCTTGATGAGTTCAATGCTTATTCGGGTGGTAAGGTGCAGTATGAATTTATTGACCCAAGCACTTTGGGTGATAAGAATTCTGTGTTTCATCAATTATACGAGAACGGATTGGTGCCATTTAACCTGCAGGTAAAAGATAATTCGGGTGGTAACAGCGAACAGATAATATGGCCAAGCGCCATGCTTACCTATGCGGGGCGCGATATGCCTATTAATGTATTGCAAACCCAAATGGATGCTGACCCTGAAACGCAGCTGAACAATTCTATAGAGGCACTGGAATATAATATTGACAATGCCTTCCATAAAATTGATCTGAAAATACGCCCTATTGTTGCCTTTTTACAGGGCCAGGGCGAACCCGATTCATTGCATTTGGCAGGTGCCATTAATGCCCTGTCGGAATATTATGATGTGCGCTTACTGCCCATCAATCACCAGTTAAATGGCCTGCAATTATGCAAAGCGCTCATTATAGCAAAGCCGCTTACCCCCATCGATAATAAAGATGCCTATATAATTGACCAGTTTATTATGCGCGGCGGAAAAGTGCTTTGGTTGATAGACCCTATGTATGCACCTATGGACAGCCTTTCGCGCAATGGCATGACCATATCGTTCAAGAACGACCTGAACATTGATGATCCATTGTTCCGCTATGGCGTAAGGCTCAATAGCAATTTAGTGCTCGATATGCAATCATCGGCCATTCCGCTCAACAGTGCTTTCCCGGGCGAATCACCACGCATACAACTTTACCCTTGGCCTTACGAACCATTGGTATCGCCTACCAGCAACCACCCTATTGTGCGCAACCTTAACCTGGTTGAATTCCGCTATGCAAGCACTATTGATACTATTGAACAGCCCGGTATTAAGAAAACCATTTTGCTAACCACATCAAAACTTACCCGCTTACTCAACGCACCTGCCCGCATCAGTTTCGATATTGTACGCATGAAGCCCGACCCTAAACAATACGACCAGGGCTTTCAGCCATTGGCAGTGTTACTGGAAGGTAAATTTACATCGGCATTTAAGGACCGCATTAATATGAGCCCCGATACATTAAAGATACTGGGATATAAAGATCAGAGCGTTAATACATCAATGATTGTGGTATCGGATGGCGATGTGGTGATAAATGAAGTGGAACGCGGCAAGAACCAGGCCTACCCGCTCGGTTACGATGGTTACACCTACAAGGTTACCAACCAAATGTATGGCAACAAGGATTTTATAGTAAACTGCATGAACTACCTCTGTGGCGATAGCGCATTGTTATCTGTCCGCACTAAACAACTTAAGCTGCGCCTACTCGACCGTGAGAAGGCTCACAAATACAAGACCCAATGGGAGGTAATTAATATGGCTATACCTGTCGGCATTATAGTGCTGCTGGGTATTGTGCTGGCTTATGTGCGTAAACGCAAGTACGCAAGGTAACCGTTAGCAAATGAAATGGCTCAATTTCACCTAATGTATTGGTTTTGGAAACAATACCGGAGGGTTGGCTGGGGTTATACCTGAAACCGCACCATGATCAGATATTTTTGGATCTGCAATTTTATAAATATTTTCTGCATACCCCTTCTTATCATTCTTTCCAGGAACGCCTACTTGTCCGACTCCACCAACAAAACCACTCGAATTGGTTCCAATATAAATATATCTGGCACATACCCATCCGACAGGAATATCTCCGTCTATTTTATTATCTCCTTTTTTGATATCGTTATTCTTAGAATTGAATCCTATAAAATAAAGTCCGCTATCTTTAACTTCGCAATAATACTCAATAAGCTTTGTTGAGTTTTGCTGAATATCAATTGCGGATATACTTTTGTTATCAACGGCTACTAAATTATCTTTATCTATATACCTTTCTCCTAAAACCGACCACGCCTTTGGATAAAAACTCTTCAAAGAAAACACCTCAGTATTATCATAACAACTCACCTTTGCAATCTCCAGTGCATCGTCTGCATCTAAGTGAAGGTATCTGCTTCCCGAATTTTGTATGGTCAACCTGATTACCAAACCAATTTTATTTACGGTATCAACCGGCGGTACAATATGATAATCCAAAGTACACGATAACGATGGTTTGCCGATCAACTCTAGCTTACTTTTATAAAAAGTATCAAGAGCCGTAAAATTAAAAAGTGTCCATACGGCTCCCACTATAATTGCAATAGCTGTAAAAGCATTCTTTATATTCTCAAAAAAGGTTTTATTCTCCTCACTTTTCAGGAAAGTGAACCAATCTGTCTTCGCCATTGATTTTATTGTTTAGGGTTACCTACCACATTGCCATTAGTTTGGCCTTTGTCGTGAATTACAGGTTTTTCAACTGTACCGTCACCGCAATTGGCAGGGGGTTTAGGTTTAGGGTTGTCATTTGTAGCACTCACTTTTTTAGCACTATCAGAATGCCGCCTTCCATCACTCTGTGCGTGGGTATTAAAAGAAAAGAATACCAAGAACACACTACAAAAGGTTGTTTTCATTATTGCTTTCATATAATTTAAGTTATTAGTGCCTACTGAACTCCACCTTCTTCTACTTTTCCATTTACAGTGCCTTGATTATTAATTCTCGGCCTAGAGCTTGTACCATCTCCACTAACCTGGGCTGGGCTTGAAGGATGTGATTTATCATTATCAGATTTAGTACCTTTTTTTAAGCTCACACTTTTTGAGTCCGCTTTCTTTGAATTTTTTTTCTCACTTTTCGCCTGGGCCATCACATTTAAAGAAAACACCACTAAAAAAACTACAGAATTGATTAATTTGATAATTGTTTTCATATTTTTAGTTTATGTATTATTTCTGAGACAAATTCAATCTTCTTAATATATAAAGGATTTTACCTCAAAAAGACAAACCATGTACTAACATGCATATTTCATGTACTAAGATGCAAATACAGAAAAAAATACAGCCTCTTTCGCCTTTCATTTTTCTCTGTTCACAGTCCAATTACCCTGTTTCACCGAAAACGCCTTGTTATATGGACTGATATTCGCCAACTTAGGCATCAGCGAAATTGAATAAGCTCAATCTTTAAGCACTTATTTATAATGTTTCCGAAGCAACCTATAAAACCCATTAATATTTTGCTGGTTGAAGATAGCCTGGCCGATATAAGGCTTACACGAGAAGCGCTTGAAGATGGGAAAATAAACAATATTCTTAATGTGGTAATGGATGGCGAAGAAGCCATGTTATACTTAAAAAAATTGGGAAAATACCCTGATTTCCCCACCCCTGACCTTATACTATTAGACCTTAACCTGCCAAAAATGGATGGAAAAGATGTACTTGCACAAATAAAGGCCGACAGCAAGCTAAGTTCTATACCTGTCATAATACTTACCACATCTTCATCTGAACATGATATTTTAGATACCTATACCAACCATGCCAATTCATACCTCATAAAGCCTGTTGACTTCGACCAGCTTGTTAACCTGGTAAAATCAATTGAAGATTTTTGGTTTACCATTGTTAAGCTACCTAATTCAGAAAAATAGTGTCCTATTGGGCATCTACCTCTTAAAGAACAATTCTGCAATAAACAGCAGGCATAAAATACCAATAGCAATCATCCAATACAGAAAAAGGTAATTACCTACGGTATGATTTTCACGTTTATAGAACTGGTATAATTCATGCTCTAATTGATGGAGCAGACTTGGTTTATGTTCATGATGTGTATCCATAGTGTATGCTTTAGGGCATTACTAAGTTATATCGGGGTACAATGGATTTAAGGTCATTTTCGGCAAAAACTGATTTTTATTATGCAAATAAGCGAACGGGCTATCTAAAATAATGCGCACCTGGTTATTATCAGGTTTCGTTCTTGGGCAAAGCAAATTTCATATCATAAACCATACCCGGGTTATTCTTAAAAAAATACCTGGCATTTAACTGCTGGTTAAGCAATTCAATAAGCGTCATACCTAGTGAATTTTTTGCTCTTGCTATATCCTCAAAAAAACCCGGACCGTTATCGGCATAAGTAAGATGTATATTGTTCCCGTCCTTTTTCATTGCAATGGTTATAACTAAGTCTCTTCCCTTTACCCTTGCATGCTTCAGCGAATTAGTAATAAGTTCGTTAATTATAAATCCGCAGGGTATGGCTGTATCAATATGCAGGTGGCAATCAACCGCATCAACTGATAGTTTCACATCGCCGTTGGTTGCCGTATAAACACTTACAAGTTCCTCGGCAAGTTCAGTAATGTACGCCCTGAAATCAATATTCTTGATGGGCCTGTTCCCGTATATGTTTTTATGGATCAGTGCCATAGAGTATATCCTGTTCTTACTATCTTCAAGCACTTCTTTAGCTTCATCCGAAGTGCATGTCTCCTTTTTCAGATTCAGCAGGCTTGTAACAATAGCCATATTGTTCTTAACACGGTGATGTACCTCAGCAAGCAGTATTTCCTTCTCTTTCAGAAGGCCGAGAAGCTCATTCTCCTGTATCGAGTTTTGTCTTGAAAGTGCAAGAGCAAATAATAACGTAATGAACGAGCTTAGAAATATATTCACCAGGCGAACTGTATCAAGCTCTTCTGTATTTAAAACATTGTGAAACCAGCCGAGCCTTATGTTTACTACATTAAAAAATATAAGCACCATTATTACACTGCCCAGTATTCTTATATGCTTATTCATTTCGGGCTTGTTAAGTAACGTGATCAGGCTTATGGTAAGCGGAAAAAAGAAAAGATATATCATGCTGTTCTCGCCCATTTCATACGACAAAACAAAAACAACACCAGATGCTGTAAGGTAAAACAGGTATAAGGCATATACATAGTTTACCTGCGCATTAAATAACATACCCATGGGGAAGACAAAAGCCGCAATTACAAGTATGGGCATAAAATGATAATTACCTATAGCCAGGTACATTACAATAGCTAATAAAACTGTTGCAATGCTAATTAATGAATAGTAATTCAGTTTACGGGTAAGATATTTTTCCCAAGTAACATAACCGGGCTTTATACCCAGTTCACCCAGTTTATTTAATCGCTCAGTAAATAACATTGATTTCTAATCAGTTATGCAAATTAAGCTTTTTAATGTTTGTAAACTGTGAGAATTTACTCCTTAAGCCTTGAGGCAAAGAAATGCAGTTAAAATTTCGCCCGAACTTTTGAATACAGTAATTCATTACAAGGTTTTAGCAGTTCATTACAATTCATACTAATACTGATTACACACCCAAAATCTAAAGCGCGTGGCAGGTATAGTTTTGCTTCTGTAAACTAATAATAACATCAAAAACCCAATACGATGAAAACTCTGATCAACACCCTAATCGCAGTCGGATTAAGCACCGGCACTCTGTTTGCTGCCAGCCACAGCAGTAATAACCGCAAGCACGATACAGCAAGTGATGAAACAATCGACCTTAAATTCCTTTTATCGTCACCTAATTTGTTTTATGCAGCACAGCTTGGCGAAGCTCCTGTAAAAGATAAAGTTGATTCAATGATCAATACCATAACCTTTGACACCACAAAGAATGTTCACCTTGTTCTAGTATCGGCAGCAGATCTTGGTTTGAAAAACCTTGCCGATATAGAGTGGGAAGAAGTATTAGATAGTGCCCTCGCACATGGTTACCAATGGTGCCCGGCTCAAACCGGCCCTGAACTGCTTTTATGGGCGCAATATACCTCAACTACCCAGGGACTGTCAAAACTACACCCTAATGTACCGGTATTTATTGGCATGCCCGAAATGTGTAATACCAAAACACGAAAGATCCGTGGCAAAGACCATAAATATTGGGATGGTTTTGTGTTCTGCCTTAAATCAGACAACAAGCATAAGGGCTACAAACTTGGTTATACAAGCACCGGCCTTGATGCTAAACCGGTATA
>Ga0210396_10000828_pt1 | contig 36004 bp, 33 predicted proteins | sample IncBWH17OmetaG_FD_155466 | JGI IMG/M metagenome (GOLD analysis project Ga0210396, IMG submission 155466) | Forest soil microbial communities from Barre Woods Harvard Forest LTER site, Petersham, Massachusetts, United States - Inc-BW-H-17-O ...
AGAACGACATCATAAAAGAGAGCGAGGTCCTCGACTCCAAGACCCTGCTGAAAGTCCAGATGCCGAATCGTTTCGGATTCTTTCCTCCCAAACCGGAAGCAACCGCCAAGAACGGCAACTGGAAACACAATTGGAATCAGGCCAAGCCCTCGTCGCGTTGACGACGCACTTTTTTTGAGAATTTCGAAGGATCGACTTTTTGGTTTGCTCCTGGGCCCATGCCCGGGACCAGCCGTCCCGTGCGTTTCGCTTTTCACGCGCAGATCCCGGCTGAAGTCTTCCGAAGCATGCGGGCCGGAGAGCGGACCCGGTATGGGACGCAACAGAAGGAGGAACAGCGATGCGTAAAGGAAACGGTAGCCTGCGTTTGACGGCGACGATCTACGGCGCTGTCGGCATCGGCCTGGTGTCCAGCCTGCTGATCGCACTGGCCATCGGCGCGGCCGGGCCCGCGGATCGCGTCAATGCCGCGTACGCGGCCATGGGCGGCGACAAATTGAAGGTGATCAGTCTGAGAGCCAGCCTGGAGCAATTCGATCCGGGAGAATCCTACTCCCTCTCCGATCCTGCCAAGCCGGATACCGGCGTGTCGGACCTGGCGCAGAGCAGGGACCTCGTGCACGGATTGACGCGCAACGAATGGGTTCGCCCGCTGCCGGACGGCGTCACCAAGCGGATCTATACGGAAATCATCACGCCGGTTGCCGGCTACGTGGTCGGCAGCGACGCGGCAGCCGGACGCCTGCCGAAACGGACGAATAAAGCCACCCCGCCCGAGCACACCATGTCGGGGCGCCGCCTGACCGCGACATTGCGGGAACTGGAGCGGCCGATGGTGGTGATCGAGATGAAACAGCATCCCGACCGTGTGTCAGCCATGGCCGATCAGACGGTGGCGGGCAAGACGTATCCTGCTCTTCAGTATCGCGACGATTACGGTAACTTCATCGTTATGTTCGATTCCGCAACGAATCTTCCGGCGCGGGTGCGCACGCTCGATTGGGACGGGATCGAGGGCGACTCTGTCTACGACGCGGAGTATTCGGATTGGCGTGACGTTTACGGCGCGAAGGTCGCGTACCATGCCCTTTACACGCTCAACGGGATGAAGATCGCAGAACTGAAACTTTCCAGCGCGATGATCAACCCGGCGCCGGACCCCGCGAGTTTCAATATTCCCGAAACCATGCTGGCCAGCGCGGCCAGGCCTGCGCCCGCCAACGTGACGCCGTTTCAATGGATCATCCGGCGGCAGTTTTTGGGTTTTTATTACGATTCCGACGCGATGTACACGGATGATACCGACACGCTGAGGCTTGAGGACATCGGCCCGAATATCAGCCAGACCCAGGGCGGCACGCACAACACGCTCTTCATCGCGACGAACAGCTATCTGATCGCGGTGGAAGCGCCCAACGACGACGGCCAGGCGATTCAATCCATCGAAATGGCCAAGAAGAAATATCCGGGGAAACCGATCCGCTACCTGATTCTCACTCATCACCATGTCGATCACGTAAGCGGCATGCGCACGTACGCCGCCGAGGGCGCCACGATCGTGGTGAGCAAAGGCGATGGCGATTATTTCCGCAAAGTGCTGGCGCGGCCGGAAACGCAGAACCGCTTTGCGCCCAAGACGGCCTTCACCGCAAAAGTAATCGAAGTTGACGGCAAGTGGAGTGTGAACGACGGCGGCCGTGAAGTGGACGCGTATGCCATCGAAAATCCGCACGCGACGGGCTACGACATGGTGTACGTCCCCGATGCCAGCCTCGGAATTATCAGCGACCTGTACGTTCCGGGCGCGCCCGTGCCCTCCAATGCCATGGTAGCGGCGCTGGTGAAAGGTGTCGACAAATGGGGCATCAAACCGGAGCGCTTCGCCGGCGGTCACGGCTCGACGGGCCCTTATGCCGATGTGGTTCAAGCGGCGCAGAAGTTTCAGGGCGGAGCGCACTGAGGGCGAATCCTCGCACGCAATAAAATAGTCTGGGCGTTCCACGCATTTCATGTCCGGCCATTTCACTTGAACGGTGGTGTGCGGGAAGCGCAAGACCGTGCGGCAATCTCCTGACCGTATTTCTTTCAGACCCCGGAATCCCGGCATATGGTAATCTCTCGCTAGTTACGCGAACCGCTCAAGCAGGAATCTCAGGGGTCAGCAATGAAAACATTGTTCAGGGCATTCGCTCTCGCCATCCTGTTTGCGTCCATTACGCATGCCGCTCCCGGCGGAGTGATTTCCGGGACGGTCAAGGGACCGGACGGATCAGCCTACAAAGGCGCATTTGTGCGCGCGCAGAGCGTGAAAACTAAAATTACCGTGAATGTCCTGTCGGATCGGAACGGGGGCTACCGGATTCAAAACCTCGAACCCGGCGAGTATCAAGTAACGGCGGCCGCAGTGGGCTACAAGAGCGATCCTCGCAGCGGGGTGAAAATCGACGCGGAGCAATCGGTATCTTTGGATTTCTCCCTGCAAAAGGGAACTGTACGCTGGGCCGACCTTTCGATTCACGAAGGCCAGGTTCTCCTGCCTGAAGGCTCCGGCAAACAGTTGCTGTTTTTCCGATGCATGAGTTGCCATGGACTTCAGACCAAGATTGCAGCGGTTCGCCGCGATGAAGAAGGCTGGCAAAATTGCGTGGCCATGATGCGCGACCGCGCGAGCGGTGTGGGCGATCTGCGGATTACGGAGGAGGACGGCGCTGCCGTTGCGTCCTATCTGGGCAGAACGTTTGCTCCTGATTCGGAGCTTGCGCGTTCCCCGGCCGATCTCCCTGAATATCCGAAAGCGAAACACGCGGAATTCAGCGATGAAGCGATGAAAATTGTTTACGTCCTGTACGATTTGCCGAAAGCGGGGCGCATTCCCTGGGTCGCCTATCCGCAAAAAGATGGCAGCGTGTGGATGCCGCATTCCTGGACGGCCGACCAAATCGCAAAACTCGATCAGCGCACCGGCGAAGTGCAGGAGTTCGATGCACCCCAGGGCACGAGAAAAGCGTTGCATCTTCATTCCGTGACCGAAGCCCCCGATGGCATGGTTTGGTTTTCCGAGGATGCGGCCTGCAAGCTCGGGAAATTCGATCCCGAGACGCGGAAGTTCACCGAGTATCAGCCCAATTTCTGCAAACCGAAAGATGATGATGCTAAGACCGGGCGCGGGATGAACTCGATCGGCCTCGGCAGCATGAACTCGATTCGTCTCGATCGTTTTGGAAACATCTGGGCGGGCGGATCCATGCTGTTGCGCTTTGATCCTAAGAAAGAAGAATTTATGGAGTTCCCCGAAGCGCGCACACCATACGGCATTGAGCTCGATCAACAGGGCAACATCTGGTTCGCGGAATTTCCCAGGGAAGGCATGATCGGGAAAATGGATACCAGGACGCTGAAGATCACCAAGTGGACGCCGCCCACCACGGAAAAGCTCGCGGCGCTCAACAAGAATCAGCCCGATGAAAATTACGGGAATAGCAGCACTCATCCTAAAACGTCCGGTCCGCGGCGAATCACGGTCGACTCGCAGGGAATCGTCTGGTTTGGCGAATGGTGGGGCAATCAGATTGGCCGCTTTGATCCCAAGACAGAAACGTTTAAAGAATTCGCGTTGCCCGATCCCGATCCCACGCCCTATGCGATCGCCGTCGATCGCAATGATTTTGTGTGGTACAGCTCCTACGACGACGACATCCTCGGCCGCCTGGACCCGAAGACGGGTGCGGTCGTCGAGTTTCCCATGCCTTTTTCAGGCAATGGTATGCGCGAACTGATGCCGGATGCGCAAGGGCGGATTTGGTTTGGCACTCCCTTCAACAACAAAGTCGGCTACTTCATTCCCCCCGAGCAGCCGAAAACGGCGCAGCGATAACTGAGGTTTGGAAGCGCGCGAATCATGGCGGGACTGAAGAGCATCAACCCAAGAGGGTAACTCAGGCAACAGTCAAGAAACTAAGAACGCTGGAACCTCGAATTGCCGGAGGGAATTACCAGGGGAATCACCAGGCGACGCGCCGCAGCCCCGGGATCACGTCGAAATGCTGGTCGCGGCTTAACAGCGGCAGGGAATGCTGGCGGCAGAGCGCGGCGATCCACAGATCGTTTGCGGGGATGGGCTTGCCTTTCTTCCTCAGTTCCAGGCCGATAGCGCTGTAGGAATGAGTCGTTTCCTCGTCAATGTTCAACACAATCACCGCGGCGATCCATTGCTGGAGCCAACTTTCGTAGCTCGCCCGATGGCGGGATTGAGCGATTCCGAACCGGTACGCGCCCAGGACGACCACTGGAACTGCGACGCGTTCGGCCTTGCCGATCTGCTCGACGGCTGAAGGTTCGCCGTCGCCAACGGCGGACAATGCATTGGTGTCCAAAATCAACGCCACATCTCCGGATCGATTTTCTCGGTTTCCTCTTCAATCAGGCGGTTGATGCGAAGCGTTTCCTTATGCAAATACTTCAGCTTGCCCACTAGTTTCAGCCAGGGTTTCTCGCTGGCGCGGGCCTCGTTTGCCAGCTTGTCCTTCACCGCTTCAGTCACAAATTCTCGGAAGGGAATTCCTCGCGCCGCGGCGACCGACTTGGCGCGCCGAAAGACGGGATCGGGGATTTCCAGGGTGGTTTTCATGAGACTAATGGTCCCATATTTATGGGAATTGCTCAATCACCCGATGTGGAGCCGGAGACTGCGGCTATGAAGTTTCGATTCTCTTGCGGCACCAGCGGGCGTTTCACTTTTTCTCCTCATTTTTGGCAGCTCGGCATAGTCAACACGGATAAGGGAGGCTAGTATTGTTGGCGCAACGAAGTGGAGAAAGGAAGGGAATGGCAAACGTCACGAAAAAGAAAAGATCCGGACCGCTCGAAGGTCTGAAAGTGATCGACCTTTCGCATATCATGGCCGGGCCGGCGTGCTCGATGCTCCTGGCCGACATGGGAGCGGACGTGATCAAGGTGGAAAAAATGCCGGGAGGCGACGACGCGCGCCGCATGGTGCCGCCGACTGTGGGCGATGAATCCGCGGCGTTTCTGATCATGAACCGCAACAAGCGGGGCATCGCGTTGGATTTGAAGACGGAAGCGGGGCGCGGCGTACTATCTCGCTTGCTGCGGGACGCTGACGTATTGATCGAGAATTACCGGCGCGGCACGATGGAAAAAATGGGCTTCGGCTACGATACACTGCACACTTTGAATCCGAAATTGATTTACTGCTCGATCTCCGGCTTCGGACGGACGGGGCCCTACGCTGATCGCGGCGGATTCGACCTGGTGGCCCAGGGCATGACCGGATTGATGAGCATTACCGGCGAACGCAAGGGCGCGCCGCCCATGAAGGCGGGTGCGCCCTTGACCGACATCACCGCGGGGATCCTGGCTTGCGTGGGCGTGCTTGCGGCTTTACATGCGCGCGAATCCACAGGGCAAGGGCAGATGGTGGACACCTCGCTTTTTGAAGCAGGGATCACTCACACGTATTGGCATTCGGCGATAGGTTTCGCGACCGGGCAAGCGCCCGGCCCGATGGGCACGGCGCATCCCTTGAATGCGCCCTATCAAGCGTTTCCCGCATCGGACGGGTGGATCACCGTCGGGGCAGCGAATCAGGAAAATTGGCTGCGGCTGCTTGATGCGCTCGAAGCTCCCGAGTTGCGCGATGATCCGCGCTTTGTGAACAACGCGGGGCGCATGCGCAATCTTTCCGCTTTGACCGATGCGTTGACTCCGCTGTTCCAGCGCCGCAGCGTGGCCGAATGGCTGCGCCGCCTGGAGAAATCCGGCGTTCCTGCCGGGCCTGTGCTGGACATTACGCAGATGCACGCAGATCCGCAGGCGCTGTCGCGGGAAATGATCGTAGAGACAAAGCATCCAACGGCTGGAACAACGAAGGCGATCGGGCTGCCCATTAAATTTTCGGATACACCGGGCAGCGTTCGCCGTGCGGCGCCATTATTCGGCCAACACACGCAGGAAGTGCTGCGCGAACACGGCTTCTCCGATGCCGAGATTGACCGAATGGCGGAGCAAGGCGCGATCCAATGGCCGGCCTCAACGAAGAAAGGCGCAACACGATGAGCCAGGAAATCCTCTACGAAATCAATGACGGCGTGGGCCGCATCACGTTCAATCGCCCGGAGGCCCGAAACGCGTTTACATTCCCGATGTATGAACGGCTGGCGAAAATTTGTGTGGAAGCGTCGGCGGATTCCTCCGTCAAGGCGCTGGTGCTGACCGGCGCGAATGAAAATGCATTCGCTGCGGGAACGGATATTTCCGAGTTCAGAAAATTTTCCAGCGCCAAGGACACTCTCGATTACGAGGTGCGAATCAACAACTTGCTGGACGGTTTAGAGCGAGTCCCGAAACCTACCATCGCCGCCATCGCCGGCGTGTGCACGGGCGGCGGCGCCACGATCGCGGCGTGCTGCGACATTCGCATCGGGGCGGCCAATACCCGCTTCGGCGTTCCGATCTCCCGCACGCTCGGCAATTGCCTGTCCATGGCGAATTACGTCAGGCTGGTGGCGCTGCTGGGTCAGGCGCGCGTGAAGGAAATCATCTTTACCGGCCGCCTAATGGAGGCCGGCGAGGCGCGCGCGATCGGACTCTTGAGCGAAGTGCTGCCCGATTACGCGGCCCTGCAAACCCGCGCGGACGAACTGGCGCGAACGGTGGCTTCTCGTGCGCCGCTCACGCTGCGCATGACCAAGGAAGCCTTGCGCCGCATCAAGGAAAAAATGACCCCCGACGAAGATGAGGAAATGATTGTGGCCTGCTACATGAGCCGCGATTTTCAAGAGGGCATGGATGCATTTCTGAACAAGCGCCCGCCCAAATGGACGGGAACGTAGAGGGCCAGGGCGGTGCTGCGGAGCGCGTTGACCGGCGCGTCCGACTGCACTAGTATCCCGGGTCAGCGAGGTGATCCAAAATGGAAACCGCCGATCGATCGTACGCCTGGGTGATCCTGGGAATTTTTCTGTCCATACTTATCGCTGGCCCGCGCGCCGGCGCTCAATCCAACACGCGACAGATCGTGCTGAAAGGCGCGCGCTTGATTGATGGAACGGGCCGGCCGGCAATCGAAAACTCCGTGCTGATCATCGAAGGCGATCATATTGTCGCCGCGGGAAAATCGGGGACGGTCTCCATTCCTAAAGACGCCGACGTGCAGGACGTGAGCGGAAAAACGGTAATGCCTGCGCTCATCAACTTGCATGGCCACCTCGGTTTGTCGACGAACGGCGCCGATTCCGTGGCCGGACACTACACGCAGGAAAACGTTGTCAGGCAGCTCAACAAATATCTTTCTTACGGAGTGGGGACCGTTGCTTCCTTCGGACAGGATGAAGATGAGATTTTCAAAATACGGGACGCTCAGCACGCCGGAAGCGTGGGTGGCGCGCGTTTCTTTACCGCGGGGCGCGGATTTCTGGAATATACCGGGAAAGCGAACCCCACGGATCACCGCTACCGCCCGCAAACTCCCGATGAGGCCCGCGCCGATGTCCGCGAGCTTGCAGCGCATCATCCCGACTACGTGAAAATGTGGGTGGACGACGGGCTGGGCCACGGCGTGAAAATAAAGCCGGAGATCTATCAAGCCATCATCGACGAAGCGCACAAGCAACACATCCGCGTATTTGCCCACGAATTTTACCTCGGCGACGCCAAGGCGTTGCTGGCGGCAGGCATTGACGGCTTCGCTCACAGCATTCGCGATCAGCCCGTGGACAACGAGTTGATGCAAACCATGAAAGCGCGCGGCGTTTTCCTGATCCCCACGCTGGTGCGCGACGAAGTCCTGTTCGCCTACGCCGACAATTTGAAATGGCTGGACGATCCGTTTTTCGTAGCCGGGTACGAGCCGGCGGCATTGGCCCTGGTCCGCAGTCCGGAAAACGTGGAAAAAGGCCGCAAGGATCCGGATATCGCCAAGTACCGTGCGGGACTCGAAATGGGCAAGAAAAATTTGAAAACGCTCTCCGATGCCGGCGTGAAGATCGCGTTTGGCACGGATTCGGGAATCCCCACTCGTTTCCCCGGCTACTTGGAGCATCGGGAATTGCAATTGATGGTCGAGGCGGGTCTCACGCCGATGAAAGCCATCGTCGCCGCGACGGGAACGAACGCGGAAATTCTGGGAGGGGCAAAACAGTTCGGAACATTGCAACCCGGCAGGCGCGCCGATTTTTTGGTGCTGGATGCAAACCCGCTGGACGATATTCATAACACCGAGCGACTGTCTGCCGTCTGGCAGTCCGGCAAGAAGGTGCCTTCCATTTCCGCGAAAACAATGTCCGGAAACTAAGATGAAACGGACGAACTGGGAAGTCGGCGGCCCAGTGGCGCAGACTTCAGACTGTGGAATTTGAGTTGGCGCGACCTAAAACCCACAGACTGAAGTCTGTGCCACCGCAAAATCAGTCGAAGTACCGCCGGGGGAAGTCTACTTCATGGAAAAGGGCACGCAGCGTGGTTTCCGGAACATTGGAACTACTCCCGCAATGGTCATGGAGGTTTTTGTAAAGGAAGGTGCGGCGACGACCAAGCAAGACCCCGGCCTGGGCAGATTCAGGCGATCGCGCAGAAATGACCGCTATTGACGCATTTTCTGAGCAAATCGGAAGCTCAAAATTGTGCTGATCGCAATGGCACCCGCAAGAAACAGTGCGAGTGTTAAATAATTGTCGTGTGAAACTAGGCCGACCCTGTACAACAAGCAACCGACCAAAAGATTTACATAGGCCCACGCTACATTCACGGTGGGAGAGGATAATCCTTTTCCAGGAGGATGAGCAAACGGCGTTGGAAAGCGATCGCCGGAAATTCCGTGCACGAAATGAGGCACAAAATTGGCCAGGAATGCGCCGGCGAAGAAACTCGCGACGTAGTTGTACCAACTCATGCCGTCAATCCTCCCGCAGAAGAAAATAATTCGTCTGGAATTCCTGAGATGGGCCGATAGCGCGTGTATCGTAGGTTTGTTTTCCTCACGAGTCAACGAATTAGCGCTGATGGCCGACGGTTCCTGCTGCGCGCCGAAGCCGGCGACGCCGAAGCCATAGTGAATGTGGTCACCAATTGGGAGAAGTCTGCGCTCGGGAGCAAGTGAGGCCGCTGTGGATACCTGTGTTGCGGGCGCAACTTAAAATTGAGCCGCACTTCTCATCGGGCCAGCAACACCGAGTTATAGATCCCGCCGGAAATTTTGGCCGAGAAATTCAGTGTCTGTGGCAGCCACCACGTCTTGCGCAAAAGCGGGTGGCTGGAGCGCTTCATGCGATCCCCGAGGAAGGCCATGAGCCACACTTCGCCCGCCGATTCCGCGGCCAGCGTGCCAGAATTGTGCACGAAGGGGCGCATCAGGGGATTTTTCTCGTAGCCCCATCCTCGATCACCTTTCGCGAAGCAATGTCGTCCATGACGGCTGCCCCGGCATTAATCTCGGCAAGGAACCGCACCTTTTTGTCATAGAAGGGGCGGGTGAAGAAATTGCCCCGCGGGGCGGGCTTGTCCGGGAGTGCTTTGCTGCCTGGCAATATGTTTTCAGGGGGTATATTGCTGTTCGGGGATGCGTTATCAATTGGCGCATCGCTGCTCGCGAGCACGGTCTTGGGAGGCGTGTTTTGGGTAGAAATCTCCTGAGCTGCCGCCGGGACAGACAACAGCAGTAACGCTAAGGCTATAAGGGCTGGAGAGGCCATATCCACACCTGCATTCGTCAAAAATTTACAAACCCAACTCTATCATGGACTTCGGCTATAAATTCGCAGTTGATTAGTGGTTGGTATGAGCGGGCGGGAGAGCTTCCAAACCCTGTGGACATCGGTTGGACACTTCCAGATCTGCAATTCTGCCCACCGCGTCCGATCCGCAGGTGCTACACCGACCGTGAGAGTCCAGCGCAATTTGATCGAGACAACTCGCACACCACCATTGCTTCCTTATTGGTTCCCCCGACTGCCGGCGGGAGTTGAAGAATCGCAACATGTTTTCGGAAGAGTGCAATGGCTGGGCCAAGAGCGCGATCGCAGCCGCTTTTCCAGAGGACTTGTGCTCTGTTCGTCACAGGCAGACTTGTCGAAAATGCTGGACTTAATCTCGGACTCGATTTTGAATCGAGGAGACAGGGTTCATGACACGCCATCGCTGAACAGGGAATTGTAAATAGTTCCTTATCATAGCCGTTTCTTACATTCTTCTTACTTTTATCCCACGCTGCTTCCCGCGACTTCCTTAATCCAGCGTCCCCAGAAGCTACTCTAAGATTGGCTAAATCACCCTTCGATCACGGGATTACGACAAAATTATTGAATCCGCGGTTGGCGTCCTGCAGCGACTCCAGGCCTTCGTTCACATTTTTCAAGGGGATGCGGCGGTGCTCCAGCACCGATAGGTCCAGGGTTCCCACTCGGGCCATCTCCGCCAATTCTTGTCCCTCGCCTGTCGTAAACCAGCAGGAGCCAATGAGTTGGATATTCATGCCCATGATTCGATGGACGTTCAACGGAAGGGGTTCGCCGACGCCGCCGATATTGACGCCGCGGCCGCCGCGCCGTAAGGCATTCAAGGCGTCCTGCATGGCGCCGGAGGGAGCGCCCGGCGGCAACGTGTCGATCACTGCATCCACGCCCTCTTGTTCGGTTAATTCGATAGCCCACTCGTGAACGGGGCGCTGGCCAACGGCCAGCACCTCTATCCTCGATGGCGCCAGAGCCTTTACCCTGTCCAGCAGGGCCTGATTGCGGCCCGTGCCGAGGATCGCCGTCACCCCCGTCGCCAGGCCTACAAGAGCGGCGCACAGCCCCAGCGTGCCGCCGATCCCGTTGACGAGCAAAGAGCGGCCGGGACCGGCGCCCGCTTTGCGGATTGCCGAATAGGCTGTGCCAAGGTATCCGAAACGAGCGGCCTGCTCGAAGCTGACATTTTTAGGCAACTTGACCAAGGCGCTCTGCGGCGCGGTGATGTATTCCGACATGCCGCCATAGGGATAGGCGTCAAAAATAGCTTGCGACAAAGGCCCACGACCAAAATAGCCCTGAAACGTAAAGCCGCGGCAGTTCACGATCTCGCCACTGCGGCATGCGCGGCACGATCCGCAACCACGCGCCGGGTTGACGTAGACACGGTCTCCCGCACAGATGGAATGGACCTGGCTGCCTACCTGCGACACGACGCCCGCTACGTCCAGTCCAAAAATGGCGGGGAGTTTCGGCAGCGGCAGGTAGGGAAACCACTCCGGCCATTTTGTAAGCACGTTCTTCAAATTTGGCACCACGCCGCAGGCCTTTACGGCCACCAGCACATCCGTCGGGCGGGGTTCCGGTATGGGGATCTGCTCCAGCAACAGAGGCCCGCCGATTTCGTGCAAGCGTGCTGCGAGCATGGTCTTCATCCACGACCCCCTTGAATTTGCATACCCTAGATGCGCGGGTTGAAGCGGGCGATTTCCGAGCCAGCCTATCACAACCCGGCGCCGGGCAGAGAGCCAGGCCTCTGACCGCTACCTGTAGAAATCACCGTGAAATTTGAATCGCGGAGAGATGGCTGAGGCGCAAAGCGCCCTTAAGGTGTCTGAAATGAGGTTGGAAGCCCGGCGAGCACGCGGCCAAACTGATTTTCTACTCGACCCCGGGCAGGGCGCAAGCGGACAAATGGCAGGCAAACACAACTCAACATGTAGCGCGACCTCGCCAAGCTGTCACGCTAGTTGGATTTCCAGGCGACCGACGGCTTAATATGCCGCTGTGCTGACAGAAATCTCTTCGTTTTCCTTGGTTGCTTGCACCGACGATTGACCGCGCTCGATCTCGATGTGTCCCTTGAAATAAGCGCCGTCCTCGATGCTGATTCGCGTCGTGGTGATGTCGCCAATCACCTGGCCATCCTTTTTGATCTCGACGCGGTCGCGCGCGCGGAGATTGCCGGAGGCATTGCCGTAGACGACCACTTCGCGCGCGTTGATTTCAGAATTCAACTGCGCCGTGCGGCCCACGGTCAGCCGGTGGCCGCGAAGCGAAATGTTACCTTCGACCTTGCCGTCAATCTGCAGGTCCTCGTCGCTGGTGATTTCGCCCTTGACCACAATGGTCGATCCCAGGCACGCCAGTGTGCGTGCGGAAGGAGCGTTGGGGCGATTGCCGGCCGGTACATTCATCGGCGTGCCGGGAATTTTCGATTCCTTCGACTGGGATGTGCCGGGTATTTCGGATTGCGTTTCCTTAGTCCACATGGTTCCTCCAACTTTCGACTCACTATTCGATTCAGTCCCAAAGGACCTCTAAGGAATACTGTAAGTGGATGGGCCAAGCGAGGCTACCGCAAAATGGCAGAACGATGCCTACATCGAAACCTGCCCGCCGGGACAGGTTGATTGCACGGGATTTAGTGGATACGAATCAAGCAGAGGCAGCCTGGGCACCCACCGAAATTTTCTTGCCTAACCCCACTTTCAACAGGTTGATTTCGAGAAGGCCATCGCCTACGGTTGCGTTGACCTGCCTCGGGTCAATTTCCGACGGCAATTCAACGGCACGAAAGATTTGCCTGGAGCTCCGTTCAACATTCACGGTCTCTTCGTTGTTTTGTTCCAATGTCTCTTCGCGCTTGCCGGTGATGCACACCGAGCGGGGCGCGACTCGCACTTCAATTTCCTTTTCGCTGAATCCCGGAACATCGGCGCGGATCGTGAATCCGGTCGGCGTCTCGGTGATTTCCACCGGGACATCCCGGGATATTTCCGATAAAGCCTGGAGCCAATCCTCACGATCGTGGCCATGCACAGATCCGCGAAGCTCGAACAACTCGTAGGCGCGGCGCGCGATCAAATCGTTGAACTCTTGCGAGAGTTCAAAGAATGCATCGCCCGTATTGAGCGTGCGTGTTTCCGGCGCGAGAAAACGTTTCGATTCCGTTCCGACTTTCATGCCTGTTTTCTCCTTCTTGAGAAGTTCTCTCCTTGAGTGAATTCGACTTGAAGAGGGAGCGCATCTAGCCTGGACTACGTTACCTCTGCCGGGAACGCTAGCGCAGTTCAGCGGTGAATATCAAGTAACGAAAGAAGTAAGTATGAGATGAATAGTATCGCCGGCCCGTGGGAAAACTTTTTCCGCGGGTATAAATGCTTCGGCCTTACTTCGCGCGGGCGCCCAACGCATCTGCAAACGGCGCTTACTCGTAATACGCAGGCGCGTGTTTCAATTTGTCGCTTTGCGTTTTCTCGTGATTGATCCACAACTGCGCGTGATAGAAGGAAATCAGATCGGCCATGCGCTGCATGGACAACTGCGTCTGAAGTTTCTGCTCGGCGGGCATGGTGCTGAAATACGGAATGCGGCGGTTGTCCCAATTCTCCTGCAAGTGCACGGCGTCGCCGCTCAATAAAATCCAGCCGGTCTTGGCCAGATGGACGAGGCAGGACTGGTGCCCGGGCGTGTGGCCCGGAGTGTAGACGATCAGGACCGAACCGTCGCCGAATACATCCAGATCTTCCTGCACCAGATTCACGGGGTGTTCCCTCTGGAACGTGGGCCGGGTGTCCGAGGGAGGTTTGGCAATCCCTGTTTTTCCCGGAGCGAAGTAATAATCGTACTCGGCTTTCTGAATGAGGAAGGGCACGGCCGGAAAAAGTTCGGCGTTGCCGATGTGGTCGGGATGCGTGTGGGAAATGCCCACGAACTTTATGTCCGACGGCTTTACGCCGATTCCCGCAAGTTGCGACTCGAGCGACTTCGCGCGTGACCAATGAATGTCCGTCGCCGGATTGTTCGCCGGATACCAGCCGTCGGGCATGGAAGCAACCGCGTCGGAGATGCCAGTGTCCCAGAGAAAATAGGCGTCCGCGTGATGGACAAGATAGCAGCTGACCGAGATGTCGATCGGCTTTCCGACATTCACGCCAACCGTCCACCGGGATTCGTCCGGGGCGTGTCCCTGGCCGCAATCGAGTACGTAGAGACGGTCAACGCCTTTCCCGCCCGATTGCGCCCAGCAGGCACTCGACAAAAAGATTCCGGCGACGGCCAGGACAATTAAATTGGTTCGGTTCATTGGAGGACCTCTGCCTAGCTTTCAGGAATTTTGGCGATGTGCCCGGGCAACTTATTTATCCGGTCCTCCGGGACATCCCGAATTGGCGCCGCCGCAATCGCCGCCGACATGTTCCGGCAAACCTTTCCCGGCGACCTCGGTCCTCATCCCGGCGGGATCCTGAATGGACCAGCCGTATTTACTATCGGCCTGCGGTTTGTAGCCGCGTCGCTCCAGTTCGGTTTTGACCACGGCCTGATTAAAATTCTCGACCGCCATGGCAAAATGCGCGACGTACGGTTTATTTTCGGGATGCTGGCTCTTGCGAAGATAGAAAGTGTTCTCGCCGAATTTCAAAAAGCAAATGGGACCTCCCGACGCGTCCACGCCGAACACATCGCCCGGCTTGTAATAAATGACTTTCATCCCCAGCAGGTCGGTATAGAAATCGCGGCTTTTGTCCACATCGGCAACATTCAAAACCAGGTGGCTGACGGCGTACGCTTTGAATCCCTTGCCGTCGGGGCCGGGGATCGAGCTTAGATTTTTTGTTCCGTCCGACTCTTTCGCGGTCGGCGCCGCCGCTCCGGGATACACGCCGTGCGTCGCGCAGATTTGCAGCGTGACGCCGCTCGGATCCTTGATCGTCCAGGCATATTCGCCATCCGGCTTGGGATCGAGGCCGCGGCGCGCCAGTTCCGCTCTCACCGGTTCCAGTTGAAAATTTTCGATGGAAAATGCGAAATGGTCGACGTTGCCATTGCCCATCTGCGCTGACCAGTTGCCGGCCGGGCGGTCGAGCGGCCTGGTGAGTGGCCGGATATAGATGGCGTTCGGCGGATCGCCGCATTCGACGGAACATTGTTTTCCGTCGTCATAAACCACCTTCATTCCATACAAATTCACGTAAAAGTCGCGGACCTTCGCATAATCGGTCACCTGATAGTTGATGTGATTGTAGGCCACCGCTTTGAGAGCCATGCCGACAGGCATGGCTGCCTGTGCGCCGCCACCGGCAAATGCCGTAACTTCAGGCGACACGCTCGCAGCGAATGCCGCAGTCGCAGTCAGACCCAGCGCCTGCATGAGCTGGCGTCGATCGATCCTTCCGCTCTCGAACGCCTTGCGGAGTTTTGCAATATTCTGCTGCATGGCTTTCCCTCCTGAAAATATCCGCGCGATCTCGACAGCCGCAGTGACGGGATTGTATGCCCGTTCCGATTTGCATGGCATATGTTTTTAGTGGCGCGGGCTTCAGCCTGCGGGTTTTGGTACTTGCAAGGCCTAAACCCCACAAGCTGAAGCTTGCGCCACTAAAACTTACTTCAACCCGGGAATATTTTTTGCCGACGGGGGATGCGGGCGCGACTGCAGGAATGCGTAGATATCTGCCAGTTCCTGGTCCGACACGACTTTGGCGGTGTACGGCGGCATCTCCCCCGTGGGCTTGCGGATGTAGCCAGTGAGCACATCGAACGGGACCGGGTCCGGCGCGATCCGCGGACCAGTCATGGTCGAACCTTGTCCTTCGCGGCCGTGGCACTGGTAGCAGCCAATTTTGTTGAAGATTCGCTTCCCGTTCTCCGCATTCCCGGCCGGTGCCTCGGAAGGCTTGGAATTTTGGGCCGCACTCGTGACCCACACGCGCGCCGCGCAAAAACTTAGAACCATCGCAAGCGCCGCAACTGGCGCGGTGCTGAATCCACGAAAGCTTTTCATCCTTGCTCCTTAACACGCACTTACGAGCCGGGGCGCAGCCTAGCGAGGCTGAGTGACCACATCGAGCAGCGCCGGCTCGCCGCGCTTGACCACGGCGATGGCCCGACGAAGCGCCGGCGCCAGTTCGTTGGGATCCGTGATGGGGCCCTCGGCGTACACACCCATGCTTTGCGCCAGCTTGGCGAAATCCATGTTGGGATCCTCGAACGTGGTGCCGATATGCGCGCGGTCCACGCCGCGGTTGTGGCGGTCAGCCATGCGCTGCACGTGCATGAGCTCTTCATGGTAGGCGCGATTGTTATGCATGACGCTCAAGAGCGGAATTCGATGATGCGCTGCCGTCCACAGAACCAGCGGGGCAAACATCAAATCACCATCATCCTGAATGCTGACCGAGAAGCGGCCGTGCTTCTTGTTCGCAAGGGCAGCGCCCACCGAGGCGGGAGCGTTGTAACCGATTCCCCCTCCGCCCTGCGTGCCGATGTATTGGTACTGTTTGTCGAAAGGCCACAGCCGCAGCGGCCACCAGCTGAAGTGCCGGAGAATCGAAACGAGCGACCAATCTTCGTCCTTGATCTGGGCCCACAGCTCGGTGCATAACCGGCCGGTGCTGATGGGGCTGGCGTCCCACGCATAAGTCGCGTCGGTTCGCGCCTGCTCCAGCGCATGATCGTGGGCCGCTGCCAGCTTGGCCCCGCGATCCTGCAGGGCTCGCTTGCGATCTGCCGTAATCAGGCGCTTGGTTTCCTCAAGCAGCGACGGCAGGGTGGCCTCGGCATCCGCCGCCATGGCCAGATCAACGCCCGTGTAGCGGTAGAAATCCTGATAGTTGGCTTTCGTGTAGAGGTCGCCGGTGGTGATGCTGATCAATTTCGCGTCGGCCTTCATGATGGGACGAGAGGTGCGGCGTACCTGGTCGTGCATGGTGTTCAGCGCATTCCAGAAGTCCGTCGCTTCCAGACCCATGATGACGTCGGCACTCGAAACCACCGCGCTGCGTCGTGAGGATTGGTTGAGTGGATGCCGCGTGGGAAAATTCATTCGCCCGGCCTGATCGATCACCGGTGCCTGCAGAGTTTCGGCCAGTTCCACGAGCAGGTCGATGCCTTTCTGCGTTCGCGCGTAACGGTCCACCACGATCAACGGATTCTGGGCCTGCACCAGCAGCCGGGCCGCCTCGGCGACGGAGCCGGAATCGCCTTGCGGTGGCGCCGCCAGCGTCAGCTTCGGAATGTGCAAGGCAGCGTTCGGGGAAATCGGATTTTCCTGGAGCTCGCTATCGGCCACGAGCAGGACCGGCGCCATGGGCGGCGTCATGGCGATCTTGTACGCGCGCACCGCGGACTCCGCGAAATGTTGCAGCGAGATGGGTACATCGTCCCACTTCACATAGTCGCGCACCATGGCCGCGGCGTCCTGGACGCTATGAGGCCATTCCCCATAGGCCGAGTCGCGCATGGTGGCGTCCAGATTGTTGCCAATCACGATATAAACCGGCACGCGATCGCAGTAGGCGTTATAAATCGCCATGGATGCGTGCTGCAATCCGACGGTGCCGTGCGCCATGATCATCATGGGCTTGCCTTCGATCTTGGCGTAACCGTGGGCCATGGCGACGGAAGCCTCTTCGTGAAGGCAGGTCAAAAGCTCCGGATTGCGGTTTCCTCCGTAGTTAATGACAGATTCATGTAATGCGCGGAAGCTGGAACCGGCAACGGAGCAGACGTATTCAATGCCCAGCGACTTCAGGACGTCCACCATGAAGTCGGACCCGGAGCGGTCCAGGTTCAGCACTTCCACGTCCGCTGGGGGATCCGATTCCACTACCGGCGGCAGCAATGGGATGGCGCGCGACGCCCGCTCTTCGAGCGGCTGTGCAGGCAGAGACTCCGCCGGCGCAGCAGCCAGCGAGGCCGCTCCGGCCACTACGCTCTTCAAAAAGTCTCGACGGCCGGCGGGTTGTTTCCTGGATTTTGCCATGGGTTATTGTCTCCGCTTGCTGCACTAGGTGTAGATTTCGCATTTTGTGGCGCATGCTTCAGCTTGCGGGTTTTGGTCTTTTCCATGACTAAACCCCGCAAGCTGAAGCATGCGCCACTGAACCCTCGAAATTATCCGTTGTCTCACCGGCAACATACGACTTACCGCTTCTGAATGCAATCCTTGCTCGCGGTTACCGAGGCTGAGGTTTCCTGGCGACAAGGACGCAAATCAAGGCGACCACAGCCAGCGCCGCGGCCGTATAGAAAGCCGCTCCGTAGTTTCTGTACCGGTCGAACAGCACTCCGCCGATCGTCGGCCCGAGAATCCCCGAAAATCCCCAGGCCGTAAATAGCGCGCCGTAGTTCGTTCCGGCATGCCGCGTGCCCCAAAAATCGGCCACCGTCGAGGGAATCACGGACGCTTGCGCTCCGTAGCAGAAATAGACCACAAAAATCAGCACGTACAGCGCGGCCAGATGAGCGCCAACCCAATACAACGAGGGCATGGCCACACTGGACACCGCCAGCACAACCCGCAGCGCGTTGAGCCTGCCCATGGTGTCCGAAAGCCAGCCCGACAGGACGCGGCCAGATACATTGCCGAAAGCCCCGACCACCAGCCCCAAAGTTGCCAGTTCGGCGCTGGCAATCCCCTGGCTTTGCGCAAAGGGAATCAGTTGGCTGATGACCATCAGTCCGGCGGTGGATCCCAGGCCAAAGCCGAACCACAACAGGTAAAAGGCCCGCGTGCGCAGCAGCTCACCTGTAGTGAAATGGTGGCGCGTGGATTCCGAATTGAAAACGGGGGATTGATCCGTTTTCTGCGGGTGGACTGCCGGATTCCTCAGCAGAAAGGTCGCGGTCATCGTCATCGCAAAAAAAATTCCGCCGAGGATCATGCAGGAAGTGCGCCATCCAAACCGGGGAAACAACACCAGATTTGCGAACGATCCAAAAACCGCCGATCCGCCGCCGAATCCCGCGAGCGCCAGACCGATCGCCAAACCGGTCCTGTCCGGGAACCACTTGGCTACGACCGGAACCACCGTCCCGAAACCGAATCCAAGTCCAGTGCCGCCGAGCACTCCGTAGAAAAAATAGAGCGAGTAAAGGCTGGAGGTGTAGGCAAAAAGCAGGAAACTCAAACTCACCAGAATACTTCCTGTCAGGGAGATCCAAAAAGGCCCGAACCTGTCTTGAAGCTTTCCGGCAAGCAGGAGCGAGGCGGCGAACATGATGACTGCTAAAGTAAAAACGGAAGATGTCTGCGCCCGCTTCCACCCGAATTCATTTTCGAGCGGCGTGACGAATACACTCCAGGCATAGAGAGTGCCGAGGGCCAGGGTCATCAGCAGCCCGCCCAGCATTCGCCACCAGCGGCTGATGGAAACCTGTTCTTCGCTCATGCCCACGGAGAGTGGAATGGGCCGCGCGGTAATGCCGCCGGGCGTGGGAGTCGCTGTCATCAACTGTCTTCCGATCATGCTTTCTTCGGTTCGATTTTCAGACCCTTAACTGTTTCGGGAACTTGACCTCTTTTATAGATCATGATGGTGCGTTTGAATTCGATCACCACGGTGCCGTCTTGCGTAAAGCCAGTGGTCTTGAAGCGCACGATGCCCACGTTGGGCCGGGATTTCGATTCTCGTTTCTCCAGGACTTCACTCTGCGAATAAATCGTGTCGCCCTCGAAGACCGGATTGGGAAGGCGCACTTCATCCCAACCCAGATTGGCCATGGCATTTTGAGAAATGTCGGCGACCGACTGGCCCGTGACCAGCGCGAGCGTGAACGTGGAATCAACCAGGGGCTTGCCGAATTCCGTTTTCGCCGCATAGGCGCGATCGAAGTGGATGGGATTGGTATTCTGGGTAAGCAAAGTAAACCAGACATTGTCGGTGGCCAGGACGGTGCGGCCCAGAGGATGCCGATAAATATCTCCGACCTCGAAGTCTTCATAAACTCGTCCGGTCCAACCTTCTTTGATGGGCATCAACGTTGTCCTTATAACCCGGGAACGCCAATCTCCCGATTGGCGAGGCACTTAAAAAACGCCAATCGGGAGATCGGCGTTCCCGGGGGATCAAATCATTTTTTCGCGCCGCCAGCCTGCAATAGTTTCGGCGTCAAAACCAAATTCAGCCAAAAGGGAATCCGTATGCTGCCCCAACGCCGGAACTTCTTTCATGACGGGCTGGACATTTTCCATGGTGACAGGCGGAAGCAGCGCCGGCAGCGGGCCCGCCGGCGAATCCACCGTGCCCCAGCGTCCTCGGGCTTTCAATTGCGGATGCTCGACAAACTCCTGCACGGTGTTCATCCTGGCATTGGCAATCTGCGCGGCTTCCAGGCGCGCGATAATTTCCGCGGCGGTCAGCTTGCGAAAAACATTTTGCATCACTTGATCGAGCTGCGGCCGATTCTGGACTCGCCTGGCGTTGCTGTCAAAACGGGGATCCGCGCAGAGCTGGGGATTCTGCAAAACCACTTCGCAGAACTTTTTCCATTCGCGTTCATTCTGCAGGCCGAGGTAAACCACTTTATGGTCCCCGCTCAGGACCGGTTCGTAAGGCGCAATCGTGGCGTGGTGCGCGCCGGAGCGCGGCGGCGCCGAACCTCCCATCGCGTAATAAGTAGCGTAGCTCATCCATTCCCCGAGAGAATCAAGAAGGGAAGTTTCCAGTGCTACGCCCTGGCCCGTTTGCGCCCTCACCAGCAACGCAGTCAATATGCCGGTATAGGCATACATGCCACAGGCGATATCGGCGGCGGAAATGCCGACTTTGCACGGCGTTTCCTCCGTTCCAGTGATGGAGATCAAGCCGGTCTCGGCCTGGATCAGCATGTCGTAAGCCTTCTTGTCCCGGTACGGCCCTGAAGATCCGTAGCCGGAAAGATTGCAGAGAATCAGACGCGGATATTTTTTGCGCAGTTCCTGAGTGGCCAGGCCCAGCCGCTCGGCGGCTCCCGGCGCCAGATTCTGCACAAAAACATCCGCCTTCTCCAGCAAGCGATGCAGAACGACGCTGGCAGCCGCGTGCTTCAAATCCAGCGTCAAAGATTCCTTGGAGCGATTGAGCCACACGAAGTGACTGGACAATCCGCGCACGGTCGCGTCGTAGCTGCGGGCGAAGTCTCCCACTTCAGGGCGTTCGATTTTAATTACCCGCGCGCCCAAATCCGCCAGCTGCCGCGTGGCGAACGGCGCAGCGACGGCCTGCTCCAGCGATACAACCGTGATTCCCGCGAGCGGCAGCATCAATAGGACCTGGGCAGGCCCAGAACGTGTTCGGCCAGATAGCTCAAAATCAGATTTGTGGAAATGGGCGCCACTTGATACAGGCGGGTTTCGCGGAACTTGCGCTCGATGTCGTACTCCTCGGCAAAGCCGAAACCGCCGTACGTTTGCACCGCGACGTTGGCCAGTTCCCAGGAAACGTCGGCCGCCAGCAGCTTGGCCATATTCGCTTCGGGGCCGCACGCCTGCCCGCCATCGAACAGTCTGGCCGCGCGCGCGACCATCAGCCGCGCCGCTTCCAAATTGGCGTATCCGCGGGCAATCGGAAATTGAATGCCCTGATTTTTTCCGATGGGTCTGGCGAAAACGACGCGCTCGTTGGCATAGCGGCAAGTGCGTTCCAGGAACCAGCGCGCGTCGCCGATGCATTCCGAGGCGATCAGGATTCGCTCCGCGTTCAAACTGTCCAGCAGGTAGCGGAATCCCTGGCCTTCCTCGCCCACCAGATTTTCCACGGGAACTTCCAGATTATCGAAAAACAATTCCGTCGTGGCATGGTTCATCATGGTGCGAATGGGGCGAATCCTCAGGCCGTGCCCAACGGCCTTTCGAAGATCGACTAAAATAGTGGAGAGGCCTTCCGTGCGTTTCTTCACCTGGTCCACAGGTGTCGTGCGCGCCAGCAGCAACATCAGGTCGGAATGTTCGGCGCGCGAAATCCAAATCTTCTGCCCGTTGACCACATAGTGGCCGCCGTTTTTAACCGCCATCGTTTTGAGCTGCGTGGTATCGGTGCCCGTGTTCGGTTCGCTCACTCCAAAGGCTTGCAGCCGAAGGGAGCCATCGGCGATTTTCGGCAAATACTGCCGCTTGTGCGCTTCCGATCCATGCCGCAAAAGCGTGCCCATGATGTACATCTGCGCGTGGCAGGCCGCCGCGTTTCCGCCCGAGCGGTGGATTTCTTCCAGGATGACGGAAGCCTCCGTAACGCCCAGCCCCGCGCCGCCGTACTCTTCCGGGATCAGCGTAGCCATATACCCGGCATGCGTCAGCGCCTGCACGAAAGCCTCGGGGTAAGCGCGCTTTTCGTCGAGTTCCCGCCAGTATTTGTCGGGATACTCGCGGCACAATTCCCGCACCGCGGATTTCAATTCACCGTGCGATTCCTCAGCGAAGCTGCTCGATTTATTCAACGGAAGACCTCGCCCTATGGCGACGGCTAGCGTAAACTCTGTCCCAAAGGATACGCAATCGCATAAATTCACAATCGGCAAGAGGGCAGGATAGCAGAAATACATTTGTAGGGTATCTTATCCATCGCCGGGAAGATGCGGGACGGAGAAATCATGGATCCCATAACTCGGACTCTGGTGTTTTTTTCTCATGCGCTCAATTCCAACGATCTGAGCGATGAAGTCGTCGACCGCACCCGGTATCTGCTCCTCGACTATCTCGGCGTGGCCATCGCCGGCTCGCTCACGGACTCCTCGCAGCCGGTTTACCGGATGCTGGCTCGCTCGGCGTCCTCAGGCCCGTGTACCGTAATTGGTACAGCATCGCGAACAACTCCTGAATATGCGGCGCTGGCGAACGGCGCGGCCGCTCACAGCCTGGAGCTGGACGACACCCATCAAGGCGGTTCCATCCATCCGGGCGTGGTGATGTTTTCGACGGCCATCGCGCTGAGCGAAATTTATCCGGAAATGGACAACGGGCAATTTGTCTCCGCCGTGGTCGCGGGATATGAAGTCGCCGCGCGTCTCTCCATTTCGCTGCAGCCCAAATCTCAATACGAATTGGGTTTTCATCCGACCGCGACCTGCGGCGTCTTTGGAGCTACCGTAACCGCGGCGAAACTTCTGGGCCTGAACGAAGAGCAAATGCTTTCAGCCGTGGGCATCGCCGGCAGCATGTCCGCTGGTTCACTGGAGTTCCTGGCGGAGGGCACATGGACCAAGCGGCTGCACCCGGGACTCGCGGCGCAAAACGGAATCCTGGCTGCCAAGCTCGCCGCGGAAGGTTTTCGCGGGCCCACCACGATTCTCGAAGGCCGCGACGGCTTTCTTTGGGCATACTCGCGAAAGGCCAAGCCCAATCTCATCACGCAAGACTTGGGGCAGGATTTTGAGATCATGCGCACCAGCATCAAGCCCCACGCCTGTTGCCGCTACATGCAGGCTTCCATCGACGCGCTGATCGGGCTCGCCAACGAGCACGACATTTATCCGGAGCAAGTGGAGCGCATCGAAGTCGCTGTTCTGGAAGCTGGATGGTCGCTCGTTTGCGAGCCTCGCGCGCGAAAGTACTCCCCCGAAAATAGCGTGGACGCCCAATTCTCCATGCCCTATGGGGCCGCGGTGGCTCTCACCGACCGGGCGGCCAGCCTCGATCAATTCAGCGGCGAAAGTTTCCACTCACCGCTGATCAAAAAGTTGATGGGAAAAGTGGTCCTGCAAAAAGATATGCGTATCGAAAAAAATTTTCCTGTGGAGTGGCCGGCCCTGGTCTCCGTTTTTATGACCAACGGCAAGCGCTTTGAAAAGTTTGTCCGCTTTCCGAAAGGCGATCCCGAAAACCCGCTGACCTGGCAGGAATTGTCAGCCAAGTTCCACTCGCTCGGGGAGCGTGTTCTTCCCACGACCCGCTGCGAACAAATCGTCGATGCGGTAAAAAACATGAATTCGTCCACTAACCTTCGAGACATCTGGAACTTGACGGCTCGCCCGGCTTCGCTTTCTCTGCCGGCAAGTTGATTCGTGTGAATTTGCGCTAAAGAAGACCTCTGCTGCTTGCGGCGGATTGAAAATTGGGTTGCTAATCTGTGTAGCGCCCGCCTTCAGGCGGGCATCTGCTCGGCCCAATGTTTGCCAACCGGAAGGTTGGCGCCACACCGCCCCGGCGAAATGGAATTTCGACTACGCTGCCCATGGGAAGGAGACATACGCATGCCAGGCCGGCTGCAAAATAAAGTGGCCCTGATTACCGGCGGCAACAGCGGAATCGGAGAAGCCACCGCTCGCCGCTTTGCGCAGGAAGGAGCGAAGGTATCTATTCTGGCCCGGCGCGAAACAGAAGGCCGCGCGGTCCAGGAGGCGATCCGCGCGGAGGGCGGCGAGGCCACTTTTCTCCCCTGCGATGTCACCGACCGGTCGGCCGTGGAAGCGGCTGTCGCCCAAACCGTGCGCATCTACGGCGGCTTGCACGTGCTCATCAACAATGCCGGAGGCGGCGCGCGCGAAATGTTTCCCGCGGAATCCGACGAAACCTGGGATCGCATCCTGCGAGTGAATCTGACTGCCTGCTTTCTCACCTGCAGGGCGGCATGGCCGCACCTCATAAACGCCGGGGGCGGCGCAATTGTGAACGTGTCATCCTTGTCGGCCGTATCCGGCGTAAGCGACGCCGTTTTAGAACGCTATCCCTCACTTCCTTCGGCATCGTACATTGCCGCAAAAGCCGGCCTCGAAGGTTTCACTCGCTACATCGCGAGCCTCGGTGGACGCCACAACATCCGCGCCAATTGCATCCGCCCCGGCCAAATTCTGACCAAGCGTCTCACCACCGCCGCGGGCGAGCACGTGTTCGCGCGCCACTTCGAGATGTGGCAACTGCTCAAAGGCCCGGGATATGCGGAAGACGTGGCCAACGCCATGTTGTTTCTCGCTTCCGACGATTCGCGTTTTATTACCGCCGAGATCATCAATATTGACGGCGGCGCGGCGGCGAAGTTGTAGGTCCGCGGCAACGCCAATTCTTGTGCGCCGCATTTCGCGCAATGCTACGCGCGACTAGTGTTGACCCGATTTGTAGGGCACGGGTTTAGGGGTAGCAGAAAAAGCCCCTCCAGAATTTTGTCATTCTGAGCGAAGCGAAAAATCTCTCTTCGATTTGGCCCCATGAAAAGAAAGAGAGATTCTTCGCTTCGCTCAGAATGACAAAATGAACTACTTTTTCCGCAGCCTTCTTAGCCGCAGGCGTGCGGAGTTGAGTGGCCCTGCCACGCGCAAAAAGTATTGATGGGGGCCGGATTTAAGGAGGTAGAATATCCCCGAATCTGCGCGGCCCAAACGAAAGTCCCAGTTTATGGAGAGCAAAATGAAAAATGTTCGGATCGGAGCGCTGGCCTTATTGGCAATTTTGATTGTGCTTCCAAGTTCAACGCGTGCGCAATCGGCGCAGGCCCTGCCCATTCCCAGCGTCGATTCGGCCATCGATTTTCCCGACGCGCACGAGATGCCCGATCCAAGTCTGATGTACAAAATCGTTTTCGATATCGGCAAAGCCTCGCCGAAAGTTGATGAAGTGAATCCCGGCCTCACCTTCATCTCGCGATTTTTTAACACGCTGGCCAAGGGCGGCGTCCCGGCCGATCATAGAAAATTCGTCGTGGTTTTTCATCAGGAGGGAACCGAACTGGCCCTGAACAACGCGGCATTCAAAGCCCTCAAAGACGGCCATGACAATCCCAATATCGCCATGATCCACAGCATGAAACAGGCGGGCGTCGACTTCCGCGTCTGCGGCCAAGGCGTGCTGGGAAGAAAAATCGACATGGCCACTATCAATCCCGACATCCAGATCGATCAGTGGGCCATGACCACGATTATGAATCTGTCTCTTCGCGGCTACGTTCACGTGCCAGGGAATTAGCCCGCATGACAGAATGAGGATGCTGTTGTGGCGCCGGCGTCCCGCCGGCGTTTTCCCCCGTTTTCCACACCCTGCAAAACTGCCGGCCTTTGTTGCATCAGGACAAGCGAGACGCCGGCACTGCAAAAACCCAAATAAAATTGCAGACCTAACCAGGCGAGGCGCCCCCGGCGGCGCGCAGGTGTGCGAGAAAGGCTTGGTGAACGCGCGTGAGCGAGCGTCCGCGGAGGACCACAACGCCGATTGTGCGCGCAGCTTCTTCGTCGGCGACGCGGACATAGCGGCAGTGAGCGTGTTTTTCGATGGCCATTTCCGGAACGATGGAGACGCCCATGCCAGCGCCGACCATGCTGAGAATGCTGCTGAATTGCCCGCTCTCGAAAATAACCTGCGGATTGACACGGGCGCGGTCGCAGGCGGCAATGGCGGTGTCACGGAAACAGTGGCCGTCGCGAAGAAGCAGGAATGGTTCCTTGCGCAGATCCTTCAGGGAAACAGAGCGCCGTTTGGCGAGCCGGTGTTTGTGCGGAAGCGCGGCGAAAAGACGTTCGGTGAGGAGCGGAAAGGCTTCGAATTCATGCCCGCGAATGGGCAGGGCCAGAAGGGCCACGTCGACTCTGCTGGCGCGCAGGCGCTCGAGGAGCACGGGAGTGATTTCCTCCACGACAGTGACCTGAGCTTCAGGAAACTGGCGCGTGAAAAAAGTGAGATGCGGCGGAAGGAAATAGGGCGCCACAGTGGGAATTACGCCCACAGAGAGCGGACCGCTGATGGAAACCTTGCGCTCGCTGACGTCGCCCTTGGCGGCCTCCAGTTCGCGGAGAACGGCGCGGGCGCGGGGTAGAAAGGTCGCGCCGAGATCGGTGAGGCGCACGGTGCGGCCGAGGCGGTCGAACAGGCGGGCGCCCAATTCGTCTTCGAGTTTGAGGATCTGTTGGGAAAGCGAAGGCTGGGCGACGTGGGATTGCTCGGCCGCGCGGCTGAACGAGCCGGTCTCGGCGACGGCGCAGAAATATCGGAGTTGGTGCAGTTCCATAATGTAGGCCTTCCCCCTTCAGCTTTTTGGTATTCCCAAGATTTTGTAGCGCCCGCCTTCAGGCGGGCACTTTGAGTCCAATCCTGCTGCACGCTCCCGTCCCCCGCAGCGGAAGCGCGCCACAGGGCATGGACATGGGTCGCCACACGATCTCTTAAGCCATAGGCACAGCCTATCCATCATAGGCGAAGTATATATTGGAAGTATAGCGGCTGCGCGTTTACGCTTCCGTGAGCCTCGCAGCCCGGCGAGCCGAAGATCGGCGCCGCACGGGCTGCGAGTGCACTGAGGAGGAAGATATGGCGGAAGAAAAGAAAATTATGACGACGGACGCGGGCCGGCCCGTGGGCGACAACCAGAATTCGCTCACAGTGGGGCCGCGCGGCCCCGTGGTGTTTGAAGATTATTTGCTGTTTGAAAAGATGGCCCATTTTAATCGCGAGCGCATTCCCGAGCGCGTGGTCCACGCCAAAGGATCGGGCGCGCACGGGCATTTTGTGTGCACGAGCAAGGAGATCACCAAGTACACCACGGCGAAACTGTTCAACGCGGTAGGGAAAAAGACGCCGACGTTCATCCGCTTCTCAACGGTCGGAGGGGAGAAAGGCTCGGCGGACACGGAGCGCGACCCGCGCGGCTTCGCGCTGAAATTTTACACGGAAGAAGGGAACTGGGATATGACCGGCAACAACACGCCGGTATTTTTCATCCGCGACCCCTTGAAATTCGGAGATTTCATTCACACCCAGAAGCGCGATCCCGAAACGAATCTTAAGTCGCCTACCATGATGTGGGACTTCTGGTCGCTCTCGCCGGAGTCGTTGCACCAGGTGACGATCCTTTTTTCCGACCGCGGCACGCCGGACGGCTACCGCCATATGGACGGCTTCAGCAGCCACACCTTCAGCCTGATCAACGAAAAGAACGAACTCTTCTATGTGAAATGGCATTTCAAGACCAAGCAGGGAATCAAGAATTTCCATGCCGAGTCCGCCAACGAGATGCGCGGGGTCGACCCGGACTACGCGCAGCGTGATTTATTCCACGCCATCAAAGGAGGAAACTATCCGAAGTGGCGCGTGTCAGTACAAATCATGCCGGAGAAAGAAGCCGAGACCTATCGCCTCAATCCGTTTGATTTGACCAAGGTTTGGCCGCACAAGGACTATCCGCTGCACGAAGTCGGCGAATTGGAACTCAACCGCAATCCGGAAAACTATTTCGCGGAGGTTGAGCAGGCCGCCTTCGAGCCGCGCAACATCGTCCCCGGCATGGGATTCTCGCCCGACAAAATGCTGCAAGCGCGCTTGATTTCCTATCCGGACGCGCACCGCTACCGGCTGGGCGTGAACTACGACTCCCTGCCCGTGAACAAGCCGCAGTGCCCCTACCACACTTACAACAAAGACGGCGCCATGCGTTTCGATGGAAACGACGGCCCGGCCGTGAACTACGAACCAAACAGCTTCGGCGGCCCGACCCAGGATCTCCGGTACGTCGAACGTCCGAAAATGGTCAGCGGCACAGTGGCGCGCCACGATCACCGCAGCGACGGCGACTATTATTCGCAGCCCGGAAATCTGTTCCGGCTGATGCCGGCCGACGCCCAGCAGCGATTGATCGGCAATATCGCCGGCAGCCTCGGCCAAACTCCGAAGCGCATCCAGGAATTGCAATGCAAACATTTCTACAAAGCTGATCCGGCGTACGGCGGGGGCGTATCGAAAGCCCTTGGCCTGGACATCAAGGCGATCATCGCCTCCGAGGGAAAATCCGTAGCGGCGGACTGAAAGACCGATACGTAATCGGCAAGGGCGGGATTCGCAGTACGCCATTGCTTTAAAGCATGGCCTCTCCGTCCCGAAGACCGCGGGACGGAGAGGCCTCTACAAAAACTGACCGCATGGACGCCTTTGTTTTTGTAGAGCCCGCCCGTTTTTCGGGTGGGCAGGTTTTTTTGTCCTATAAACAATTTCAACGAATGCAATGCCGATTGGCGTTCCCTGGGCAATCCAATCCTAAGTCCATATTATTTATATCGTTGACACAGGCTCGCCTTCGGGAGTAGGAGTATAGGAACGAAAATCCTTTTTCGAGGGAGTTCCGATGGCAGACCATGAACTGACGGACCCCGGCTGTTCCCATTCCAACAATTCAAACTTGATTTCGAGGCGGGACGTCATCAAAAGCGTAATTGCGACGGGCGTCGTGTCCTCGACCAGCTACTTGTTTCGCGTCTCCAAGGTGTGGGCGCAGGCTTCGGCGCCGGGCGCGGTGGACCGCCTGATCACTTTGAATGTCAACGGGCAGCAGCGGCGCGTGGACGTGATGAAGCAAGAAACGCTGGTGATGACGCTGCGCTATAAGCTCGGCCTCACCGGCACGAAAATCGGCTGTGACCAGGCCGAATGCGGCGCTTGCACCGTGTTGATTGACGACGTGCCCTACTACTCGTGCTCGGTGTTCACGCATACCGTGCGGGACAGAAAAATCCAGACGATTGAAGGGCTGGCCAAACCCGATGGCACGCTGCACCCCGTGCAGCAGGGCGTCATCGACGAGCAGGGCTTCCAGTGCGCGTTCTGCATGTCCGGTTTCCTGATGGCGACGGTTGGATTCCTGAAGATCAATCCCAACCCGACGCGCGCGGAACTCGCGAAAGGTATTTCCGGCAATCTGTGCCGGTGCCAGGACTACGACAAGATTCTCACCGCCATGATGCGCGGGGCAGAGAATCTGAGGAAGGCGTAAACATGCCAAACGTAACGCCCCCAAGCAGCAAGTACAAACTGATCGGCAAGAACTACACGACCGGCGACCTCTACGCCAAAGTCACAGGCAAAGCCAAATACGCCGAGGATTATCGCGCCGACGGCATGCTCTTCTGCAAGCTGGCGCTGAGCCCCATGCCGCATGCGCGAGTCCGCGGCATTGACGCGCGCGCGGCGCTGGCCATGCCTGGCGTGAAAGCCATTCTCACTGCGGACGAATTGCCCGCTCCGGCCAACAGCATCAACGACAACGGCACCGTGATCCTCGCAAATCCCAGAGGATATCAGGCGCTGACCAATGAGCCGCTGTTCCAAGGCCAGCCGATTCTGGCCGTGGCCGCGATCGACGAGCTCACTGCCGCCGAAGCCATTGAAAAGATCAAAATTGATCTTGAGCCCTTGCCGTTCGTCGTCGATCCGCTGGCAACGTTGCGGCCCGGCGGCCCCAACGCCAGAACGGACGGAAATGCCTGGGTGCGTCTGCCACCCCCTCCCCCGAAGCCCGGGGAAAGGCCCGCTTTGACGCCGCCCGAACTCCAGACCGTGAAGTGGACCAGTCAAGATTTCGAGGAGGCCAAGCAAGGCCGCCTTCCGACGGGCAAGCCGACCGAAGAGTGGCATGTCGGCGATGTCGATGCGGGTTTGAAAAACGCGGCCCTTGTGCTGGACGAAACCTTCGTTACGCCCAACACCAGCCACCAGTGCCTGGAGACTCGCTCCACGATGGCCTATTGGCAAAACGGCAAGGTCTATGTGCACACCGGCACGCAGAGCACGGCGCAGACCGTCCCGGCGATCGCGCGCTGGCTGGGGGTCGACGTCAGCAATGTTGTATTTATCAGTGAGTATACAGGCGGAGGATTTGGCAGTAAGATAACGGGCGATATCACGCTGGTGATTCCCGCGCTGCTGGCGAAAAAAACGGGCGCGCCGGTCATGATGCGCATCACCCGCGAGGAAGAGAACTTCATCGGCCGCGGCCGTCCCAGCCTGCACGGGCGGATGAAGGTCGGATTTTCCAAGGAAGGCCGGATCACGGCCCTCGATATGTACGTCATTTGCGACAACGGCCCGTACGATATGGTGGGCGACGCGTTTTCATCGGGGCGTATCGTCTCGGTTCTTTACCAGCCGCAAGCCATGCGCTGGCGTTCGGTGACGGTTCTGACCAATACGCCTCCTCGCAGCGCGCAAAGTTCGCCCGGCGGCATGCAGGGAATCGCGATCATGGAACCGGTGCTTGCGAAAGCCGCGCGAAAACTTGGCGTGGATCAGGTAGCCATCCGGCGCATCAACGCCCCCGAAGGGAAAGCTCCGTTTGGACCGCTTACAGCGGGGAAGCAACAATATGCCACCAGCGCGTTCATCAAGGAAGCGCTGGACCGCGGCGCCGAGCAATTCAAGTGGAACGAGCGGAAGGTGAATACCGGCAAGCGGAACGGTTCAAAGGTGCGTGGTGTGGGTGTTTCCATGAGCACCTATTCCGGCGGCACTACGGGCTTTGACGGCCTGTTCATCATCAAGCCCGATGGCAAAGTCTATATCCAGTCCGGCGTCGGCAATCTGGGGACAGAGTCCTGGACCGACGTGCATCGCGTGGTGGCCGAACTTCTCGGCGTGCCCTGGGAGAAGTGCGAACTGACCTGGGGCAACACGTCCAAGAATCTCCCCTGGACATGCCCCTCTGGCGGCAGCCAGACGACCCATGCCATGACGCGCGCGGCGCACGCCGTGGCGTCAGATGGCATCCTGAAGCTGCAGCAGATTGCCGCCAAGGACCTCGGCGGCAAGCCCGAGGATTACGTGGTCGCCAACGAACGCGTCTCGCGGAAAGGCGGCGGCGCCGGCATGTCGCTGGCCCAGGCTGCACAGCGCGCGATCAAGTTGGGCGGAGTCTACGATGGCCACGAACTGCCAAAGGACATAAACAATTTCACGGTGGTGTCCGCCACGGCGCTGTCGGGTCAGGGCCTGATGGCCGTTGCCAAGGACAAGTATCCGCACGACGGCAATACGTTTTCCTTCGTTGCCACGTTTGCCGAGATTGAAGCCGACGTCGAAACCGGCCAGTATCATATTCTGGATTTTCTGGCCTATGCGGACGTGGGCACGGTCCTTCATCCGCGGGCGCTCGGCGGCCAGATTCTCGGCCGTTCGATCCTCGGCATCGGCCACACTCTCGGCCAGAAATGGGTCTACGACCAGCAGTATGGCCTGCCGGTGTCAAAGCGTTTCCATCACACCAAGCCACCGACGATTCTGGATATTCCGGACAAGATGGCATGGGCTGCCGTTGAGATTCCAGACCCGGAAACGCCCATAGGTTCGCGCGGAATCGGCGAGCCGCCGGTCGGCGGCGGGTGCGCTGCAATTTTGAACGCACTCTCGGACGCTTTGGGCGACGAAGTCTTCCGGCGAGCCCCGGTAACTTCCGACGTCATCCTGGCTTCCCTGGAAGCGGGCAGGCCGGCTCAGGATCCCCTGAGATCCAACATCTAGGCTCCCGTGTCACGGAAATGATCGGTAGGCCATGACCGGAAAGGCTTGACTGCAAGCAATGAGGAGAACGGAAAATGGCTGTCATTCATGACGTAATACCAGCGTTCGAACTCTTTCAGCCCACGTCCGTCGATGACGCTCTCGCTCTGCAGGCTCGGCACGGAGCGAAGGCCTGGGTGCTGGCCGGCGGCCTCGACAGCTTTGACTGGTTCAAGGACCGGATCAAGCGGCCCGAGGTGGTCATCGATCTGAGCCAGGTAAAAGAGCTGCGCGGCGTGCGTCAAGCGGGCGACGGGCTGGAGATTGGCGCCATGACCACGCTCACCGAAGTGGTGCGCCACCCTATGATCCGGGAGAAGTACGGCATCCTGCCGAACGCAGCCGAGGCGGCTGCCTCCCCGCAGATCCGCAATCAGGGGACAATCGGCGGCAACGTGTCCCAGGATGCCCGTTGCTGGTATTACAGAGGCGGCTGGCCGTGTTATCGCGCCGGGGGCAACATTTGCTACGCGGATACGCCTGCGGGCCTGAATCGCGAGCACGCCATCCTCGACGCTAACCGCTGCGTGGCTGTCAATCCGTCGGACACGGCTCCTGCGCTGATCGCTCTCGATGCGAAGTTTGTCGTTCGAACGCCGAAAGGCGAGCGCGTCGTCGACGCTGAAAATTATTTCATCGGTCCCGGAACCGACATCACCAGGATGACGATCCTTCAGCCCGGGGATTTGCTTACCTCCATTCGAATCCCGTCCACCTGGGCCGGCGCGCAATTCTTTTTCGAAAAAGTTCGTGACCGCGCGGTGTGGGATTTTGCTCTGGTCAACGTGGCCGCGGCGATGGTGATGTCAGGCGGCACGATCCAGCGCATCCGGCTGGCGGCGAACGGAGTGGCCGCTCATCCTGTCCGCTTGACCGCCGTCGAAGCCGCGGTGGTTGGGAAACAGTGCAACGAGGAAACGGCGGAGATGGCCGGGAAGCTTGCAATTCAGGGAGCTCAACCGCTGCAATATAACGGCTACAAGGTGCCGCTGCTCAGAAACCTGGTAAAACGCGCTATTCGTGGCGAGGCCGCGTAGGAGGGAATTTGAACCTCATTCAGTGGGCGCAAAGTCCGTGGGGACAGCAAGTCCCCATCCACATTTCCTGGACCCTCTTGTGGGTTTCCGCAATCGGGGGGTTGCTGTTTCTGATCGTCCACGCGCTCTACGTGAGCATTTGGGCGAAGCCGGCGCATTCGGCGGGCTCCTCTGGCGTTTCCGGCGCGGCCGCGGCGCGAATTCCCGAGCGCGTTCCCCGGCACAATCTCAGCGCGCGGCTGTTTCACGCGATCATGGCGCTGGCCATGCTTGCCTTGCTGTTCACTGCGTTTCTGCCCAAAGTGGGCGTCCAGTTTCCGTGGGTTACGTACCACTGGATCGCGGGGATCGTTCTTTCGATTTCCGTCCTCTATCACATCTTTGATGCTTTCCTGGGTCAGGACTTCTGGTCCATCTGGCCCGACAGGGAAGACATTGAGGACGCGGGACGGAGAATGAAGCGCGCTCTGGGTCAAGCCGCTCCGGAACCGCGGAAGTTCGCCAAGTATCCGCTGGAGAATAAGCTGTATCACCTGGTGGTGATGCTGGCCGGGCTTTCCGTGATCTTGACAGGCCTGTTTATGATGAAGCGCGTGCGTACGCCCATCTTCTCGCGCAATCCGTATCTTTTCAGCGATATGACCTGGGGCTGGATGTACGTGCTGCACGGGCTTGCGGGCATCGGATTTGTCGCGCTGGTGACGGTGCACATCTACTTTGCCATCCGCCCGGAAAAATTCTTCCTTACCAAGTCCATGATGTTCGGCTGGATGAGCCGCGAACAGTACCTCGAACACCACGACCCTCAACGCTGGCCCGTTGGCGAAGAAATTCCACCCACCGCGCGGCCGGAATCAAAGAAGGCTCCCGCATAAATGGAGCGAGACGACGTAAGTTCCCGGTGCAATGCCATCGAAGAGTGTTACGAATTCCTGCTGGCTTATGCCGGGCAGGGACTTTCCGGCAAGGAAAATAGCCAATCCAGTTCGCAAGCGCGCGACTTCCTGAATCGCGCGGTTGAGGCGCTAACCGGTTTGGGCGAGGCCTACACGAAAACAGTAAGAAGCGAAAATCTTCAGCCGGCGGAACGCTACCTCGCATTTCTGGCTGTGCTGGAAAAGGACGCTCTCGATTCGCTGGCCACGATTCAACTGGTGCTCGCTCAAGCCACCATCAGTTCTCAGCTGATCGATAATTTGAACGCTTCCATCCATTTGCGCGCGCTGCTTACGGATCTTTTTCTTATCGACGAAATCCTGAAGCCGCAACCGCTCGCGGCCAAACCCGTGATCACCAGTTAGTAGCATTTGCTTTTAGTGGCACAGGCTTTACAGGCTGCGGAAAAAACTCCCCCAGAAAATTGTCATTCCGAGCGAAGCGAGGAATCTCTCTTTTTTTTCATGGGGGGAAAATCGAAGAGAGATTCCTCGCTTCGCTCGGAATGACAGAATAAACTACTTTTTCCGCGGCCTGTTTAGCCTGCGGGGTTTTGTCCTTGCAGGGACCAACACCCACAGGCTGAAGACTGCTCTACTGTGCTGCAGCTGAATTCCCCGGGAATATTTGCGGATGGTGACGCGCGCTAGCTTTGCTTGTCGCGCGCCGGCGGGGTTCCCTTAATGGTGGTCTCCTGTCTGTGGAACAGTTGCCAGCGGCCGTCCCGATTCACCCACACGCGAATGACATGATAGGGCGGCTCGCCGGCCGGCTGGTGATCGGCAATGAGGATGGCTGCGTCGCCGAAGACGAATGACTCGCCCCACAGCATCTTGGGCAAGACCACGCGATTGGTGACGATCCCGATTTGTCCCACGCGTCCCGCTTTGGTGTCGGGCGTACCGGCATATTGCCGGCCAATTCCGACGAATTCGTCAGCCACGTGGTAGGCCCAGGTTTTGGCATCGTGAGAGGTGACCGCCGTCTCCACGTCCTGGTAGGCCTTGACGACTTCTTTTTGAGCTGCGGTTTTCGGCATGTAAGGAAGCGTGCGGCATGGATTTTCGCAGTCCACGGCAGCCGATGCGCCTTTTCCGGCGGCGGGCGCCGGCGGGCTCGAAGGGAGCTTCGCAAGGATGACGGTGTCCTGATGAGTGAGGAGCAGCCAACCGGCCGGGCGCTTCACCCAGATGCGCGCGAAAAAAGTGCCAGGCTGTCCCGTTCGTTTGCCGATGCCCGTGACGACGGCGAGCTGCCCGTAATCGCGGCCCTTCACATCGGTGTACTCAGTGTCGCCCACGGCCGTGCCCGCCGCAGCTTCTTTCAGAAATTGCGCGCTCATCAGGGTCTGACCGGCCCCGTTGGTCCAGGTGAACTGCTGGTCCAGAAGCGGGCCCACCGCTTTGGCGTCTTTCTTTTTGAGGGCCAGTTGCAACGCCGTGTCGGCCTGCAGAGCTGCGGCGCTGGCATCGTCAGCCGCGAAAGTGATTGCTTTGCTTGCGGTCCAGGCGGCGGAAAAAACTGTCCCGACGACTAAAAAGCATGCGACGAGTCGTTTCATGTTCACCTCTCCGTTGGGCACACTTATACACTCAACCTTATTTCAATTGAACTGAATAATTCTTCCTGGGTTGATCTCTGAAAGGTTTTGCCGCCCGAAATTCCGGAGCGCCTCAGTTTTTTGCAGGACAGGCACTCTTGGCTGTCCGGCTCAGCCTGGGAGGAGCGAAAGCGGACAGCCAAGAGTGGCTGTCCTACTAAAATCACAAACTAGCCCGCCACCTGAATCTCATACCGATTGACATGAGTGAGGTGCCGCCATAGCATTCAGCGTACAACTTATCTGCTATACCTGCTGCGATTCAGCTGAAGGAGAACAAATTATGGGGCCACGCTTGATGCACGTTAGATGGACAATTTTTCTTTTCTTTGCACTGGGACTTCTGGGAGTGGCGGGCGCCGCGATTGCGAATGAACCGCAGGAGACGGCGCCGATGGGGCACAATCAAGCGCAACCTCCGCCGCTCCTTCAGGAAAATAAGACCATCAAAGTGTCCGAGCATGTC
>Ga0210396_10000829_pt1 | contig 35997 bp, 27 predicted proteins | sample IncBWH17OmetaG_FD_155466 | JGI IMG/M metagenome (GOLD analysis project Ga0210396, IMG submission 155466) | Forest soil microbial communities from Barre Woods Harvard Forest LTER site, Petersham, Massachusetts, United States - Inc-BW-H-17-O ...
TTTGAAGTGTAGTGGGCGTTCGATGGCCCGATAGGTGGGATAGATGATACTCGTTATCATGGTTCCCGGATTTAAAGGCCAAAAAAACTACGGATAACCGTGGCGACCAGCACGAGGAAGATGCAGCTCCCGAACCAGGCCGCCGCGGCCTTGTAGGCCAGACCATGTCCTTCATCAGCGTTCCAGACGCGATAGACGCGGATAGCTCCGATCAGCGCGATCACCGCACTGATGGAGTACATAAGTGTAGTTCCCGTCTGAAAATATTGGCGCATCATTCCATCCGCCGCGGTGATAGCGGCATTACCGTCCTGCGCCCTTGCCAATGCAGCACTCATTGCCAGCAAGGCTGTCAGACCTAACCGTCTTCGTATCCAGGAATAAAACGGCTTCCGGTACCAGAGCAAAATAATCGTGGAATAATAGAGTGTCGTAGTCACGGCCAGAATGATGAGGAATTTCTCCCAAGAAATAAATTGTAACATTTGGATGCTGTTAATTTTAAAAAAAATATTGACACAGCAAATGTCACGGGAGTCGAAACAAAACAAGGTCAAGTTAACCTCACTTAACCTCTCCTTTTTCTAGTTTTTTGATTCTCACTAAGTTCGTTTTTACGTTTATTACTTTTTTCTGCCAATCCTTCCAAGAAACCGGGTTCGTCGTGTAGGCGATTTCGGCGCTTGTGGTCAAGTACCGCACTATTGGAAAGATCCACGTGGAAAAGGTTGCTAAACGCCTGAATGATCTCCCTCTGCGTGGCTAATTTATTCCCTTTGTTGATGTAACCCTCTAACGAGATAGCCAGTTCAACCAGATCCGATTGCTTTCCTGTCCAATAGAGAACTGGGTCGATAGACAGTTCCGTCTGTTCTTTTTGCACCGGGGTTCTCAAGTAGGAACTATACTCCTTAAAGGCCTGAATGTAGGCTACCAGCAAGCAACCCTTATTCACCGTAGGCGAAATACCGACGACCAGTTCATCCAGGTAGATTGGGATATGGATAAAATTTTGAAAGAAGAGCGCATCGTGGCCCGTTGCTCCGCTTAGATAGTACCGGCGAAATTCCGAATGCTGCTGAAAAAAACGCTTGATTCCGGTCAACTCATGTTTGTAAAGTTCTTCGTATTCTTCGGAATCTGTATTCGCCTTTAGACATTCGAATGCCCAGACCTTCGAGAAAAAAACAAATTTGGCATAAAAAGGAGGGGCAAGGTTACGGTTAAAATTGATCAAACCGTCAGGATCATCATTAAATTCATTCCGCATGATAAAGAAGCCCTCCATCTTTTCGATGGCTTCTCTTGCCTTACCTCTAGCCGACGCCAATCGTTTGAGCATATTTTCTTCCTGATCAAGCGCGGCTAGCCCAGACTCCAATTCTTTCCGTATTTCGTCAATCTCTTTCATAACCCAAAAATTTTATTAAAAGGTCATCGCCAAGCCACTCTCACCCCCTTAACTTTAGCGTTACTAGGAATGAACGATGACCTATTAATAAAATTAATACAAGGGCTATAAATAGGCAATTGATAGATGTCAATTAATTGATTTTCCCCCGAATTCGGCTAAGCGTCTCAGGTGTCATACTCAGGTACGTCGCCAGATCGCCGAGAGGGACCCGTTGCAGTACCTCCGGCTGATGCTCCAATATCAATTTATACCGTTCAACCGCAGGCTGCATTCGGATAGTTTCTACCAGCCCGTCCCAGATCAGAAAATACTTAATGGTAAGCACACGACCGACAAAATTAAATTCCAGAAAATGCTGGTAAACATATTCCAGGTCAGCATGCGAAATGAAATATAGTTCACAGTCTTCTAGCGCCTGGATATATTGTTTCCCAGGCGTTTGGGTATACCAGCTACGGATACTCACTACCGTATCACCCTCCCAGAAGAACCAGGCTGTCGCCTCTACTTCTCCGAGCAGGTAATAGCACCGCAATAATCCTTTCTTGATAAAATAAAGACGCTGAGAGATTTCGCCAGGCCGCAATAGAACTGCCCCCTTTTTAACGTCCTCCTTTTCAACGACGCGAAGAAGGTGTTTCTGGCATTTTTCGGAGAGCGGATAAATGGAACACAGGAATTTCAATATTTCTTCCATAGTAACAGAATAAGGTAGTTAACAATAAGGTTAATGATTCATGCACAATTTATCGATCCGGCCAGACTTTTAAAAAAGCGCATATACCTCTTAGCAATCAATTAAAACATGTCTTGTATTTCAAAATAAACACAAACACTTATCTTCAGCGCAGCTCCTCTCGCGCATGTCCAACCGCCAATTGCCCACTGCATTTTTACTTCCTTTTTTGTTAAATTGATTTTTATCATTTTCCGATCTCTCAGGTTGTCGGATTGTATCTATTTACCTTCTTTTATATTAAATTTAAATAACGGTTCGCCACCGTTTCATTAAACCTTAGCATATGACAATCAAATTATCACCACGCGCCATTGGCCTGGCCCTGATCTTCCTTGGATGTACCAAGAGCCAATCCAAAGATGGATCGACTTCCGGACTCGTTTCTCAAGTCCACGCCTTTTTTGACAAAACAATTGCCGGATCTGGAAAGGTTATGAACGCAACCAACTACCGAGCGAATCAGCCAAAATCCTTATTGTGGGATCGGGCCACGTTAGTTCACCTTTCCGAAGGTGATGCCGTCTCCGTTCCTATCGCGTACCGTAACAATCTTTTCGTTTCATTCAAGGCAACTCCTAATCAGCTATACCGGCTAAATGATATAGCCTCTCTGGTCATCACACGCGATAGTAATAACCTTTTTCATGCGGCCGTCGTCACATTTATTCCTGATTCATCCAGCAGGCTAAACACGCCTAGCGGTCTCTACTTCGTCGAGGACTGGGATGGCAATACACTTTACAGTCCAATCCACATCGGACCACAGAGCAACTATTCCAGTACCAACACTCACATGGTCTTCAATACCAAAGAAGCAGATTATGTTCAAAGCATCCAAGTCTGCAACGAAATAGATGGATATAACTATTCGCCGGATGATCCCAGCAACGGCATAGCATGGTCTGAGACTTCTTGCACTACCTATGGTTTTCCCGCACAGGACCCAGCAGCGGGGATTCCGGTTTCTCGCCTTACGTCGTTACCTGTAAGCCGCTACCTCCCCCCGCTTGAAGTGATCGTCTCTCCCCCCTCAAGCCCCATCAACAGTATTGCAGATTACTATAAATGCTTTACCCAAATCGATGACGCCTACCACCAATATTCAGTGACCCTTGCCGTTGAACAGCCTGTGACAGGTAGCCGGCAGCCCTGGAGTTGGACGGAGGCTGGGCTGGGAGCCAGCAGTTCAGGTGGCAACCCGTTCTTTGTGGGGCATACCTACCTAATTTTCTCGGAAAATAGCGGGGGTCTGATAACCGCCCGCAACGTCGGGTTTTACCCGTCCGGCTTCGTAGCGCCTGGCCTGCCGACCGCGCAAGGCGCGTTGGGCGATGACGAAAATACGGGATATGATGTCAGCCTGACCGTTTCAGTGACCAGTCAACAGTTCTTCCAGATGCTGAACTACACCATGCAGGGAAACAATGTCGGATATGACTATAACCTGAATTCGAACAATTGCACGACATTTGCCCTGGATGCCCTGGATGCCGGTGGCGTTGCTATCCCCGCGACGGTCGGCACCTGGCCTGGAGGGGGACAGGGGCTTGATCCGGGGGATCTGGGCGAGGATATTCGGGGAATGCATCTCTCCGGAAATATGACTCGCTCCACGGTCGACAATAGCCATCCCAACGCGGGCAATTGTAATCCTTGAACAAAATAAGAAAGTTGTTATGAAATTCATTGTATTGATTTCAGCTATGCTTTGTACCTGTGTCGCTGGATTTTCGCAGTTTCCGGACTGGCGGCGCGCGTCCGGGTGGGTGATGTACGATACCATTGCCCGTGGCAGGATCTTCCAATGGGATTCCTTGGCCTTTTACCGGTCCACTCACATGAACGACGATACCATGAAATACTACATGTCCGATGTTTTGCAGATCCCGACAGAAAGCACCAAGGGAGCTGTTTGGATGGGATACTACCGCGCGTCGTGCCAGTTGCGTGACACCACCAGGCGGTTGCTGATCAGCCGGTATGGAGGTTTTTTTGAGGACCTGGCAACGAACACGTACTATGAAATCCCGATACCTGACCGTGCCTCCTGGCTGGAGTATTTTAGCCAGAAATTCGGCTCGATAAGCCGAGTCGGCAAATCCGATTAACTAATGGCATAAAACTTCGACGATGGCTTACAAATTAAAGGACTTGTTGTGGTCGGTGATGATTTTCGCAGGCCTGGTCCTAATAGGTTATATCCTGGGTCTCCGCCAGCGGGAGGGGATCATTTCCGTGGTGTGGATATTATATATGCTGGAGTGGTGGCTTTTCGGCGGACTAGGGTTAGTACTGTTTATCCTGCGAAAACTTCGGTTTGTAACAAAGCCGCCTGGCCTATTCTACATACTTTGTGGAGTGGCCTCTTTTTGCAATGCAGCTATTGGCGCCTATTTTCTATGGACGGGTGCACCAAACTACCCTTCGACGACCTTGTGGCTGGAATTGGGGGCTACTGCCTGCCTGGCCTTCCTGATCTTTACGGACGTCTTTCTTTGAAGTTTGTTCCGTTTATAACGAGGTCCTGGCCCACCTGTCGACGACTTGAATCGGTTTGCCGTTTGCAAGTGGGATGACGAGAATATCTCAAATTCCTTCCACGTCCACAATCAATATAAATAAACAGAAACAAATAATAACTTCCGCGGACTGCGGATGGTCTGGCCTGGCCAGCCGGCGCAGTTCAATCCAGGAACTGGCTCACGATAAAAATAGGCCGATTTTGCGTCTCCTTGTAGATCCGGTGGACATATTCACCGAGGATGCCGATGAAAAGCAGCTGCACAGACCCCATGAAATAGACGCTGAGGATAATCGAAGACCAGCCAAGGGGCGCCAGCCCCGCGATCTTGCTGACAATGGTGTAGAGGATGGCAAAGATGATCAGGACCAGGCCCATCAGACCCGAATAGAGACAAACCTTCACCGGGGCGTTGGAAAAAGAAAAAATGGCATCTAAAGCCAGCAGGAGTAGCTTGCCGAAATTCATCTTGGCTTCGCCTTGGGCGCGGTCCGGCCTGGTATATTCTACATACCCCTGTTTGAAGCCGATAAACGATCGCAGCCCGGGTAAGTATCTGTTCTTTTCCTTGAGCCGAAGGAAGGCCTCGAGCGCATTGCGGCTGAGGATGGAAAAATTACCGACCTGCTTGACGTCCTTCAGGTGGGAAAGGATGCGAAAAATAGAATGGAACCAGCCGATAAAAACCCGTTTGAGGAACTTTTCCTTTCGTTGGGTCCTTTTGCCGTAAACGATATCGATGGGTTCGCTCACCAGTTTTCGGTACATGTCGGGGAGCAGTTCGGGTGGATCCTGCAAGTCGCCGTCCATCATGGCGATATAGGCCCCCTTTGCATAATTCAACCCGGCCGTATAAGCCGCCTGGTGACCGAAATTCCTGGATAGCGCCAGCACCTTGAAGCGTTTGTCCTTTTCATGACAAGATCTCAGTTTTTCAAGGGTCGTATCGGTGCTGCCATCGTCCACCAGGATCACTTCGAAATCTTCCCCGAGAGAAAGCATCACCTGCCGGGTTCTAAAAAAGACCTCTTCTATCAGGACCTCTTCGTTATACATCGGTATGACCAAACTCATAACAACCTGTTTAGGTGGAACTCTTTTCAACGTTTTCGGTTCCTCCTGATTAGGCCTAATAAATTGAATATCGTACGCTACCGTAGCCATAAAATAAGGTTTAAAATATCGCTTGTCTAAAATAAGTATAGCGATATTCTGAAAAGGGAGAAAAGTGCACTAAAAACAAAATGCCAAATCACCTCGCCGCAGTCGATTAACTTTTAAATAATTTTCGCAGACGTATTGATCCTCACCTGCTTTCACACTTCATTCTCGTCTTTTGGTAAACTGTTTATCGCTTTTAGTAGCCTAGGTTTATTTGGCGCCGGTTACTCTGACATCGTATATTCGTTATCCGAGTTAATCTTATTCAAGGATCAAAATCCTTGTTGGTAACGTAACAGATTTACTTATATAAACCTTATCGTCTATGCCGCGCAAAAAAATCGTCGAGGGCTACGCGCATCCTATTGAGCGTACCAAACTCTATGACATCCCCGCTCTGGAATTAGCAAAGTCCATCATCGAAAAGGATCCTGTTTCCCACATTCACATTCCCATGCTGGCCGACAAAGCCGGTATCAACGAATTCAAATTAAAGGTCGGTTTCCGCGAGCTTTTCCGAACAAGCCCGTATCAATACCGCCTGCATCTTTGCCTCGAAAAGGCCAAGATGCTCCTGGAAGAGACTGATGATACTATCGATCAGATTGCCGGTAAAGTAGGTTTTGATTCTTACAATGGGTTTAGTACAGCCTTTAAAAAAACGTATAACGTTGCGCCCACGGAATATCGAAACAAATTATCCGCCTAGGTCGCTTCGTCAAGACCCCATCTTTTTAAAGATTTCCTTTCTTCAATTCCTCCACGGCATGATTCACAGCTCGTGCGGTAAAGGCCATATAGGTAAGTGAGGGATTTGCCGTTCCCGTAGAGACCATAAAAGAGCCGTCTGTCACAAGGACGTTGGGACAGGCATGCATTTGATTCCAGCCATTCAGGAGGGAAGTCTTGGGATCCTTGCCCATGCGGACACCGCCCATCTCATGGATATCATAACCAGGTGTAATATGTGAATCATAAACGCCTACGTTTTTCACGCCGGCTGCCTCGAGCATTTCAGTCACCTGTTGATGGCAATCAAGTACCATGCGGTCCTCATTGTCGCCGTAATCGACGGAAGTTACAAGTTGGGGAATACCCCAGGGGTCCTTCAATTCGGGATGGAAGTACACATAATTGTCTTCCCTGGGAATCGTTTCGCCCTGCATGCTCATGGTCACGTGCCAGCCACCTGCTTCGCTGAGCGCCTTTTTGTATTTGGCGCCAATGGCCTCCTCGCTGTGGACGCCTCGACTGCGGTCGGTAAAGATGCGGACCATGTACCCACGCTGAAAATCCGTTTCCTGTTTGTATAGATTGCGGAAATTGGGCATCATTATCCAGGTAGGGCGACGGCCGTAATAGTAGCTGTCTTCGAAGCCTTCGAAGCTGCCGGACGCACCGCCACGATAATTGTGGAAAGCCACGTATTTCCCTAGCAACCCGTTGTCATTACCGAATCCGTTGGGGAAACGGGGAGAGGTCGAATTCAGTAGGATGAGGATGGTATTTAAAGTAGACGCGTTGACGAAGATCAGACGGGCGTAATATTCCGTGGTCTTATGAGTATGGGCGTCGATGACCCGTACGCCGGTAGCCCTGCCTTCTTCCCCATCGTAGATCAAAGAGTGTACAACACTGTCGGGTTGAAGGGTGAGATTTCCCGTCTGCTGTGCCCAGGGGATGGTAGCGCTATTGGAGCTGAAATAGCCGCCGAAGGGACAGCCGCGGCCGCAAAGGTTGCGGGCCTGGCACCTGCCACGACCCTGTTGGAGGTGAACAGGCTGCGGCTCGGTAAGGTGAGCGCAGCGACCCATTATCACGGGACGGTCGGGATAGCGGATAAGAAGCCGGTTGCGGACTTCTTTTTCCACGCAGTTCATCTCCCACGGTGGCAGAAACTCGCCGTCGGGCATCTGGAGTAGGCCATCCCTGTTGCCGCTGATGCCGACAAACCGCTCTACGTGAGAATACCAGGGAGCGATGTCGGCGTAGCGAACGGGCCAGTCCACCGCGAAGCCATCACGGGCTGGACCGGTAAAGTCGAAGTCGCTCCAGCGCTGGGTCTGGCGGTTCCAGATAAGCGATCTGCCACCAACCTGGTAACCCCGGATCCAGCCGAAGGGTTTTTCCTGAAAATAGGGGTGTTCAGCGTCTTTCACAAAGAAATGTCGAGTTGCTTCCGTGTTGTAGGCACAGCTACTGGCAATGGGACTATTTTTTTGCACTTCCAACGTATTGGTGCCGCGGTGCGGAAAATCCCAGGGGTTTAGGAGGGCGGTGGGATAGTCTTTAAGATGGACGACATTGCGTCCGCGTTCCAACACAAGCGTCTTGAGCCCTGCCTCGCAGAGTTCCTTCGCAGCCCATCCGCCGCTGATACCAGATCCGATTACAATAGCGTCGTATGTCATATGCCTAAGATAGATGCTGCCGCCGCAGCAAAGCTTCAGGCTCAATATCAAACTAAAAATCCAGCTGCGCCGTATCCATTTCCAATATACTTTAATCCCATTTAAAAATAGCGTTCAGGCTAATTTGAGTTTAATTAAACCTTTATTATTGTATGAGTGTCTTTGCCCTAAAAAGTTGGAATGTCGTAAATCCCACCCTTAGCTCGGTTTTTGAGGGCAAATCATTTACGCGACAGCAAACCAGTTTTCTGTCTGCTTTTTTAGCACTTCAATTCGCCTGTTTCAAGATATTCTATCCCTTCCCGGACTTCTTTGGGGACAGCTACAACTATATTTATGCCGCGTCACACAACCTGGATGTAAATATCTGGCCTATCGGCTATAGCAAATTTTTGCGAGGTTTCCATTGGTTTACACATTCAGACTTTCTATTGATACTATTCCAATATTTCTCCCTCGAAGCAGCTTATTTTTACCTATATCAGACCATCGTGCGCTGCTGCCCCGCAAGCAGACGTACACGTATAATTATCCTGCTCTTCTTCTTTTTTAATCCACTCAATCTTTATGTGTCAAATTATGTCTCAAGTGAACCTCTTTTCCTGGCTTTAAGCCTGGTTTGGTTAACCGAACTCCTATGGACCATTTACAAGCCAAGCTGGTATCACCTAGTTATTTTGTCCATTGCATTTTTTATTGCTTTCACCTTTCGATATAATGCGATGTACTATCCCCTGATCGCAACAATAGGATTTCTCATCTCAAAACAGCATATCTTCCAAAAGATCACAGGAATTTTCCTGGGACCGCTGCTGACCATCCCATTCATCATCTTTTCCTCCACCGCCGCAAAACAGCTCAGCGGCGCCCCGCAATTCCCCCCGATTTATGGCGGATGGCAATGGGCAAATAATGCCTTATATTTTCGCGAATACATCCAGGAAGACAGTAACGCCTTTCCGACACCCCAAATCGCCGAGCTCGATCAGATGGCCAGGAATTATTTCCGAAAAGAACCTCCGATGTATCGAGACCTTGCTCCCTATGTAGGTAATTTTTTTATCCGGGAGCGACGTGGGCCGCTGAGACAATACATAGGTAAATACTTTAAATCAACAGAGTCAATAGAAGCCTGGGCAAAAGCAGCACCCATTTTTAAAGAGTACGGCATCTGGCTGATCGAGCACCACCCAATTGCCTTTGCCCGCTATTATCTATTGCTGAATACGAAAAACTACTTTTTCCCGCCCCTAGAGAAACTAACCCTTTACAATTTAGGTGAGCCGGGGGTAGACCTGCCCGTCGCAATTTGGTTTGGTTTCAATAGCCTTAAGATCACCAGCATTTTCCCCAGAACTTTTCAAGGCACGCTCCTGATCTTCTACCCTTTTCTTTTTCTCTTCCTGAACTTCTTTTTCTGCAGGTCCCTTTACTTTTTCATCAAACAAAAAAACTTCCGCAGATCCTACCGTCCCTTCGCCCATATCGTCGCTATAATATCACTATTATTATTAGTTAACTTCGGTTTCAGCATCTTTGCCAATGTCATTGCTTTCCGTTACCAGCTCTTTCCGATGATCGTCCTCCTCGCTTTCGCCCCGATCCTAGGCGACTATAAACAGGAATTCTCTTATAAGGAAAAAGCAATATAAAAATCTCCGGACGGCGCATCCAATTTCCCACCGCCGCAGGCAATGACAAGGTATTCATTGCCGTTCACTTCGTATATGGAAGGAATAGCGAATCCGGGCAAGGGGAGTTGACATTCCTACAATAGCCGTTCAGTCCTTTTACCAAATGCGCGAAATTTACCGTCTTTTGTTGCTGCAATGAACAAAAGGCAACCTACGGGCCTCCCACTCAGCGCCACCATCCATTTCAGGAAAAAGTACGGTTCCCTTTTTTGATAATGGCGTCTACATATTGCCAAATTCAAAGCGTAGCAGGATGCCTTTGAACATCTTATATGCAGAATCTGGTAATAAGGCGTCGATGTCATTTAAGCTAAATCCCGTCGTAAATAACAAATTCTCTGAAATTCAATTACATGGAAACCGGCATCCGTTTCTGATATATTTAAATCCCATTTCAAAATAGAGACCCGGGTAAATTGAGGTTAATTAAACCTTGATATGATATGTCTGTCCTTACCTTAAAAAGTTGGCATACTTTGTCGCTGACCTTTAGTACAATTTTTGAGGGTGAACCATTCGCCCGCCGGCAAACGATTTTGCTCTCCATTTTTTTAGCCATTCAGTTCGTTTGCTTCAAGTTCTTCTATCCCTTCCCGGACTTCTTTGGCGACAGCTATAACTATATCGATGCAGCCGTCAATAACCTGGATGTGAATATCTGGCCGATTGGCTATAGCAAATTTTTGCAACTTTTTCATTGGACTAGCAATTCAGCCACCGCATTAACACTTGTTCAGTATTTCCTTCTCGAAGCAGCTTATTTTTACCTGTATCAGACCATCGTACGGTGTTTCCCCACGAGCAGACGCACTAGGATAATCATTCTGATCTTCTTCTTTTTGAATCCGATCAATCTTTATGTATCCAATTATGTGTCAAGTGATGTCCTTTTTTTGACCTTAAGTCTGGTTTGGTTAACCGAACTTCTATGGATCATTTATAAGTCAAGCTGGTATCACATCGTTGTTTTATCCGTTGTATTTTCCATTGCCTTCACCTTTCGGTACAATGCCATGTATTATCCCCTGATCGCTACTATAGGGTTTCTGATCTCCAAACAACCTATCCTTCAAAAAGTGATGGGAATATTCCTGGGACCTTTGCTGATCATCCCTTTCATCATCTTTACGTCCAACGCTGCAAAAAAGCTCAGCGGAGTCCCGCAATTTCCCCCGATATATGGGGGTTGGCAATGGGCAAATAATGCCTTGTATTTTCGCGAATCTATTCAGGAAGACAGTACTGCCTTTCCAACACCGCAAACAACCGATCTCGACCAGATTGCGAGAAATTATTTCAGAACAGTACCTCCGGAATACCGGGACCTTTTTCCATATGTAGGCAACTTTTTTATCCAGCAGCGGCAAGCGCCGCTCAGACAATACATAGTTAAAACTTTTAAATCGTCAGAGTCCATAGAAGCCTGGGCAAAAGCGGCTCCCATCTTTAAAGAATACGGTATCTGGCTGATCAAGCGCCACCCGATGGCCTTTGTCCGTCATTACCTGTTGCTAAATACTAAAAACTATTTTATCCCGCCTCTGGAGAAACTGGAGGTCTACAATTTGAACTCGCCAAAGATAGATCCGTTGGCTGAAATTTGGTTTGGTCTCTTTAGCAATAAGGTCACCTACATATTCCCAAGAACTTTCCAAGGTGGCTTCCTATTCTTCTACCCTTATTTTTTTCTCTTTCTGAATTTGTATTTTGGCTGGTCCCTCTATTTCTTTATCAAACAAAAAGGCTTCCGCCAATCCCTCCGGCCCTTCGCCATAACCGTCCTTTTGATAACCCTGTTATTGTTAACCAACTTCGGCTTTAGCGTCTTCGCCAATATTATCGCCTTTCGTTACCAGCTCTTCCCCTTGGCCGTCCTCCTCATCTTCGCCTTGCTCTTGGATAACTGTACAAAGCTGCATCTAGGAAAGAAGCCTCCAACTCCCAACTCGACTGCCGTCTAAGCCGCCATTTGTCCATAGGTCATTTCTGCCTGAAGTTCCAGCAGCGCCTTTATTTCTTGTTGAACTTTTTATCAAAATGATATATCGCGGATACCATCCAAAAACGACCCAGGATATTTGTCGAAGTCTGGGTATTGATATTGCCCAGGTTAGTGCGACTGATCCCCGCATTCTGGTTCAGCATGTTATTAAGTTGAATCTTAATCCCCACTTTGTTATGGACAAAATTTCTGCTCAAATAACTATTCCATAGCAACACCGAAGTATTGCTTGAAAACACACTCGTCTTCTCCTGCCAGGCATAGGTAGCACTAGTGTTGATCTCGAAATTTCTGATAATATAGAGTGTCACAGCGCCCGAATGACTTTCTGTCCAGTAGTGCACAGGGGTGGAGGCGTTAATGCTGCTCACCTGGTCGAAATAAGTAAAATTTGTATTAATCCGAAGGTTAAACTTGTCTGCCACATATTTATTCAGGCTTAGCCCACCTCCACCTATATAAACATCGTTTCGACTAAGGTCCACATTTACAAAGTTAACGGTACGGGAATAGTTTCCATTGGTATTTAAACTTACATCGATGCCCAGCAACTTTCTACCCAAGTAAAAGTTAATGCCGGAACTACGCCCCCCATCCACATTCACCGGCCGGCTGATCTGCCGGCCCAGGCTATCCGTGATGGTCTTTGTACTGATGCTATTGCTCATGAGAGCCATACTCAGCCCCAAATTGATGTTCCAGACCTTAAATCGGTGGAAATTCAGCTTAAACGCCTGGTTAAAGCCGGGTTTCAAGTCTGGGTTGCCTAGGCTGATATGAAGTGGATCGTTGTTATTGAGAATGGGCGCCAACTGCGCAATAGTAGGTTCTTGAGTGCTGGCGTTATAATTGAAACTGAAACTAGTTGCCTGGTTAGGCGTATAGTTCAAAACCACCCGGGGTGCCCAATTCGTATAGTGTAGATGCAGTGTGGAATCAGCGACAAGGTTTTGCTGCTGATAACTATACCCCAACCAGTCATTCCCAATCGTATAGCTCAGATGACCTGTCTTACCTTGCAGGTTGACCGTTACATGCTGGTTGATCTCCTTCGTTTTCAGAAAACTGCTAAGGGTATCTACCATTTGATCGTATTTCCCATCTCCACGGTTAAAGGTGCCCTGTAAAGGCTGATCACTTGTCAAAGCAAATCCATAGCTTAATGCCAAAATCCCCCCCTTCCACAAAGGCTCAGTAATGTTCAGGCTACCGCCAAGATTCAGCAAATGACTGGCGATTTGTTTTCGCTGGTCGATTGTATCTATGCTTTGGATAGTGCCATTGGGCCGATAAAATTGATTGAGAGAATAAATATAGCCATTCGTTGTCGCATCGATATTCGTAAGGCCGCCAATGATAGAAAAAACCCGGTCGGTTCGCTTACCGATCTGGGTTTTCCAGTCCAGCCCCGCCCCTGAGTTCTGACGGCTCATTTTGTCCTGGATGGTCCGCATAGTGCCATTCACTAGCGTATTGTTAAAAGTGCTGTTACCATCAGCGGTATATTGATTCTGTTCCTGCGTATTATTTTCACGTATAGCGAATCTGAATGCTGAAAGGGCATTGGGTGCCCAATCATTCGTTATATACAGCCAATGTTGGTCATACTGATTAATGGAGCGGCTTTGTTGAAGTTGGCCATAAATACTATCAGGTTGCGTTTGAAAACTTTGAGTAGTGGTGAAGGGCTCAGTATAATAATGGCTATATTGATAATTCCCGACTAAGTGGTCACCGGAGCCATTCCAACTATTCCCATAATGCAGTGCCACTGCATTAAACCGAGGGACACCCGTTCCTGCGGATGCGCCAAGCGGGTCAGTGATTCCATATAAGAAACTCACTCCGGCTCCTGCATTGTTATAACTTAATACCCCCAAATTGGTAGAAAGGCCGATAGCCGTAAATTGCTCTTTATCCCGGAACGCTGCCGCGGCCCCATTGGCATTATAATAACCATCGGGGTTGCCCCCCGCCTCCACCTTCCCGAAATAGCCGTCTTTCGCACTTTCCCTAAGCACCAGGTTCAAGGTCTTGGTTCGGGTCCCATCGTCGATTCCTGTAAATAGCGTTTGTTCGCTCTTCCGATCCAGAATTTGTATCCGCGCAATCTTGGTGGCATCAAAATTCCGGGTCACCATGGTCGGATCCGAGCCGAATATGTCCTCCCCATCTACCAGCAGATGCTCTATCTTCTCGCCGTTATAAGTGATATTCCCATTGGCATCGATTTGCAGCCCGGGGAGCCGTCTGAGAAGTTCTTCCACTACCGAATTCGGCCGCATCAAAATATTCTCCGTGTTATATTCGACGGTATCCCCTTTCATTCGCGGCCGCATAATAGCAGTAACGACCGCCGCCTTTAGTGAATCTATCTTCATGGGAAGAGTGTCTTTCGAATGCTGGGGCACAATGTTGGCCTGTCCATGGACAAAATTTAGAACATGGCAAAACGCCAAAATAAGGATAATAGGTTTAATGGTATGCACTAACAAAAAAGAATAAGGGAAAGGAAATTATTCACTTTCCCTGCGAAATCATCGCATATTCTCCTTATTCCTTCGAGAATCCCATTTCGTTACTATTCTATCCTTTTTTAGGTGTCGCTGAAAGAAAACCAAATCATTGGAATACCCACTATTCTGTGCTCCAAGTAGGAAGCCCACTTTTCATTTTGCTAAAATTCTCTTGAATATCGCTATTATGGGGATCCAGATTCGCGGATTTAGCCTCCAAAAAAAGCGCCTCTCTTCCCCTCCCCATCTTATATAGGATATTCGCTTTTGTATCTATAGCCTCAGGATAAGGTTTTTCATCCATTTTAATGGCTTTGTTCACCCAAGAAAGTGCTTTATTCAATTCTCTCTTGCTGTTACTATACTTAAAGACCTCAAATGCCGTGTTATTTAGTAAAATGGCGTTCCTCCTTCCAAAGGATACATTTGATATCCCGGCATTCTCACTCCGAATAACAAAAAATCTTGCATATTTATGCCATTTTTTTGCCTTTCCATAAAATTCGACCCGCGCATCCAAAATGTCGTTTTTTACGTATTCCCGGGTATATTTTTTTTCTATTGCCCTTTCCATGCTTTTCCATTTCGGCTCTGTATGGCTTTTTAAGGCTAAACTAATCCTGGGTTTAATCTCCTCTTCATAGATAACATAGTTTATCAACCTGTTGGAATAGCCAGTAAGATCCATGACAGAGTCGATCTTCTTTCTATCCCGCAAGTACACCTGGAATATCCCATCTTCGTAATGTATAGCTTTCGAATGCGACCGGAGGAAACCTATATTTTCCTTTGTCCACAGTTCTTCCAGCGATAACCCCGTCAAATAATGCGATATATAATCCCGGGCGATTTGCATGGCCATACTATCCAGGCCCATCCTTTTCGAATCATCAGCCAGATCTCGCATATCTGAACATATTAAACTTCCCTCGTTATATTTTTTAAGTTTCAAAGAATAATTTCCCTGATTCAAACTCATCCCGGTTTTTGCCACTTCCAGAAATTTCTCCTTACTTTTTGCACCTGCGCTCTTATAAGCAATAAATCCGTCTGGTGAAAAAAACAAGAAACTCGGATACGCATGAACAGAGTATTGCTTCCCAATATCATAAGCGGTTTTGTACCAGTTTTGAACCTTTTTTGAATCAGTTTGGGTTGTATCCATCTGAACTTTGACGCAAATAAAATTATCGTTCATGAACTTGCCAACTGTATCATTCATATAAACTTCCCGATCCATGGTTTTGCAGGGAGCGAACCAGGAAGCATAACAATCGACGAAAACATACTTATCTTCTGCCTTTGCTTTTCCCAGGATCTGCTGCCATGTCCCATCCTGCTCAAAATAAATCCCTCTCTCTTGAGCAGTCGAGAATAGCGGCGCAAACAATGTCGCCCAAATCAAATACTTATTCATTAATAACTAATTCTTTCTCTTACAACGCATGAAAGTCCGTTTTAACTATCAAAGCGCGGACAAATAACAAGATCAAATTACACATAGCTTTTACTCATAGGTGCGATAATTTTCCGATAAGTCTTGTAATTCATTGATCCTTCACTGTATTCAAGCTTCATTCTCGTCTCTTTGTAAACCTATTCCTGCTTTTAGTAGCCTAGGTTAATTTGTTACTAGCAATTTTGGCATCGTATATTCGTCGTTCAAGTTTGATTGTAGTCCCAGTTATTAGCGAAACTAAAGATTTACACATAAAACCTTATCGTATATGCCGCGCACAAAAGTCACAGGAAATTATGAGCGTCCTGTTGAAAGTACCAAACTCTATGAGGTCCGCGCCATTGAGCGGGCTAAGCAAATCATCGAACGTGACTCCGTCTCTCACATTCACATTCCTATGCTAGCTGACAAATCCGACATCAATGAATTCAAATTAAAGATTGGCTTTCGTGAACTGTTTCAGATCAGCCCTTATCAATATCGCTTGCAGCTATGACTCGAAAAGGCCAGGATTCTTTTGAAAGAAACGGACGATACCATCGATCAGATAGCATCAAAAGTCGGCTTCGATACCTGTAATGATTTCAGTACAGCATTCAAAACATCCTACAGCATAGCGCCGACTGAATATCGTAACAAACAATCTGTTTAGCTTCCTTAAATCCAAATTACATGGCTATGCCACAATTGATAAACGCAGTTTCCCTTACACAAGAGCAAGAGGAAAGCATAAACAAATGGCTTTTCGAAAAAATTCGCTCTCGCATAAAAGGAACGGTGCTGGAGATAGGCAGTGGGTCGGGTGCCTTCTCTTCTCTATTTGTTGAACAAGGGATACCAATAATAATGACAGACCCGATCAAACTCAATCGTGACAAGCTTAGAGAAACATTTAGAGAAATGGCTGCCGTTAGATATATCGACAACATCGACTTTGATCACCCCAACTTTCAGCAATTGTATTCAGAAATGTTCCGCACAATCGATACAGTGGTAGCATTGAATGTGGTTGAAAAGGGGTTCTATACTGCCCAAGCGTTGAACAACGCAAAACAATTAGTTAGGGCCAGAGGGCGTTTGATCGTGATCACTCCATGTCAGACAATATTATTTCCAGGCTTTGAAGATAACTTAAAAGACCTGAAAGAATATATCCATAAACAGCTAAAGGAACTCTTAGGCGAAACTGAGCTCCGAAAAGCGACTTACTTCTCTTTGAGGCAACATGGTATTTTCCCTTCATCCGTTTCAGGCCCGGTATTTCTCCTTGTGCTCCAAAAAAAATAACTCGTTATCACGGCTTAGCCCCACTCGTATCCAGTTCTAAGCCGGTATCAAGCCTCCTCAGTGCAGCAGGCACTCCCCTCGTCATCCATTTCGGAGGTGACTCTCCTTTGAGATAATAATTAAAGAACTGAAACATTCGTGTGGTCAGATCTTGGGATGCTTCGCCAAACACGTGATGCCCTTGCCCATCATATTGTAGCATCCAAGCCTTCTTTCCCAATCTCCTCAAAGCTGTAAAAAATTCTATCCCCTGCTGTACTGGTACGTCATCGTCATTTTTGTTCGCCATCATCAAAAGCGGTGTAGTCACTCGGTCTGCTCTTAATACTGGCGAATTCTCTATGTAAAGGTCTGATCTCTGCCAAAGTGTGGCCCCAATCCTGTCGCGGGATAGCTCATATTGCCTTTGCCGGCTCATTCCACCGCCGACTATACTTCCATATGCGCTAATAAAATCCGTCATTCCTGATGACGACATTGCCGCAGCAAATAAATTTGTGTGCGTTATAATATAGTTGGTCTCAAAGCCACCAAAACTTATACCTTGCAACCCGATTCTCCTCCTATCCACATAACTCCTTTTTGCAAGATACGAAGCCCCGGAAACAATATCGTTGTATGCGCTCTTGCCAGGCCACCCAATCTTATAATGAATATCCGGCGTAAAAACAAGATATCCATGGCTTACAAAAAATGGAATATTCAATTCCCCACCGCTTGGGCGTGGTGATAGAAATTCATGAAACCTATCGGATAATCGTTCATAATAATATATAAGTAACGGATACTTTTTCGCTGGATCAAAATTTTCTGGCTTATAAAGGATACCCTGATCAACACTTCCGTTTAAAGCTTTCCAATTAATTAGTTCTGCAGTCATCCAATTGTAAGCTTTTTCCGGGTGTACATCCGTAATTTTCCTGTAATTTTTAAAATCTGCAGTACAATAAAGATTAGGCGATTGCTCGGCAGTCATGCTGCTAACAATATAAAAATCGGCATCTCTTGCTTTGACGGGCGCAGTCCAACACATCCGCAACGGCTCCAGATGACAACAAAACGCATTTCTAACCGAATCGATTGATGTTACCAGCACTCCCTCTTGTTTTGTAATTTCATTACTCACACTAAATGGGACCTTCTCGTTGGCTGAAATCACATGAGTTTGATAATTGGGGGCCAGTCGAATTTTCAGATCTCTTAAGGCTTCGCGGTTCTTTGTTAAGTTGACGGCATGTATCTTGTCAATTGGGTCAAGCTCGTAAATACCGTGCTGATCATATACCATTATGGCATCAGAGTTCTTAATTACTCCTGCTATTTGATAAGAAAACAATAAAGGGTAGGGCTGATCTGACAATTCAGCAATATTCCATTTGCACTTGACGCCGATAGTCATATTAATACGTTTTCCATCGGCGATTCGATACGCCCAATAATTACCAGGAGATGGCTCATAGTAATAAACATAGTTTTCGTTATAAGATAAGGTATATTTATCTCCAAGTAAAGGGGGCATACCGCTATCTATAACTTTTTTGGTTCCATCATTCAAAGAAACCAGCAAGACCGCTACTTTACTTTCTTTATTCCAATTCCACTCATTGGAAATATCACCCCCTCCCTGACTCTCCAACAGCATAAAACTCATTTTTTTATCTGTATAAAAGCTGGACATAACTTTCTCATTTTCGGATTCTAGTCGATATATCTTGCGTTTCTTAATATTTAAAACGGCTTTGTAGTTTATAAATTTTCGTCCTGACGCCAATTCGAATAGTTGCTCGGACTGCAGTTTTGCATCCTTATAACTCCAAATATCAACCACTGACTGCCCATTTTCGCTGGGACTCTTCTTGAATTCCCTCAAATTGAACAAAAGGCGCTCATCCATGCAGTTAAAGGAGATAATATCGCCAATAGATAACCCATCCCCTATCCCTTCGAAATGATTATCAATGATCTTTTCAGCGATTTTATTACCCTGACGGTAAATCCAAATGCCCGTATTGCTACTGTCGCCCTTTTCCGCTGCAGTGAAAACAAATTCAGACCCTTCGTTTCCAGTCAATAAACTCATAATTTTCCTTCCCTCCCAAATTTTCTCGGACTTTCCGTTTGAAACATCATATGTATCCAATTCAGAAATGTTACTCGAATGAACGGTCTCTATAAGAAATACATTACCCCCTTGAATCGTCCAATATCTCGTAACTTCTGGGTAACTCATTTCGCGTCCACTCTCCATATCTTTTATAAAGAGGGTATCGGAATGCAGTTTTAATTTATAGGCCAATAGATCATTATAAAAACCATATTTAATAAGACTATATTCGCTAACACCCCTTATATACTCAATGTTGGAATCTCTCCCTAATTTCATTACACCAATACTATCGCTGCATTTGAACAATGCTCTTTGGCTATTTTGTGTAATACTACAATATTCGGCATCGGGAATGACAACTTTCCAAACTGACCTTGTGGACTGCAGAATTATTCTACTACCAGGATCATTAAATATTTTATAACTAATATAATTCCCATCGTTCGAAACCTCAATGAAAAGAACTTTTGCCCAATTCTTTTCCTCCCCTATCCCAACTAATCGTTTTTGTGCATTTAAAGTCAAATTGCAGACCACTCCAAAACAAAATATGATAAAGCTTCTTTTAAGCATGAATAGCCTTTTTCAAATTATAAAATCAAACTAACAAATAACCTTCTTTCACGAAGGTTCTACTATTCTAACCATCCTAAATATCATAAAATAAAAACAAACTCGGCAGATTAATCCAATTTAATGACAATTTCATCCGATTACGATATATACCAAATTGTACCTTCGACAAGAAGGAAACATTTCATTATATATGCAAGTTCTAACTCAAAATCACTCTCCCGAAGAAGTATGCAAATCTATCGCCAATGTCCTCCCAAAGTCGCTAACCAATTATGCAGAGATCCTCGATTGCTACGGATTAAAATATAGTTCCTCGGAATACTACTGGCTTGTAGGAGAAATAGTCGATTTTCAAGGCTGGGTACTGCACCTTTCGGTGGTACGATTCCGGATACTGGACTTGCTCCATACAATATTACCTACATTAATTGCTCAAGGTATCCCATTCAAAATTGTTCAGGATGTTCGTCTGGCTGGATGGATATTGGATGGCCAATTGAGTTCCGAATATTTGGGAAAAATTATAGTTCTCTACCCAGCAGATACTGAACAAGCCCGTAAATTAGCAAAAGAGCTTATTGCCTTGACAAGTTCTTTCAACGGCCCTAAGATACTAACCGATCGGTGGTTAGGTGGAATTGTTTACACCTGTTTTGAATCCACTTCATCAGTGCGGAAAGTTGGGCCTGACTCTTCACAGACAGATCTAGGTTATCCCTTTACGGAACTATCAGCCGAAATTGCCAACAAGCGCCCTAAATTATTGAACCACACGTATTATCCGATTGCACAAATCAAAAAGGATGCTAAAGGTGATGTAATAAAAGCGCTCTATTTCAAAAAGCTTTGGAAAATCAATTTATGCATAATAAAACAAGGCCGTCAACATATGTTTTCTGACAGCGTTGGTCGTGACATAAGGGATCGTCTTCGCTGGCAACATGAACTTTATGGTCAACTATCCGAATTCGTACCAATGCCCAGGATTTTGGATTACTTTGAAGATAATGACGATGGCTTTTTAGTCATGGAATATATCCATGGAATTTCATTCACAAATCTTTTCGCCCAGGCTTACAAAGACATGGTTTGGTTCGACCTTAGCCTGTCAATCCAAATAAAACTATTAGGATATTTAATACAAGTTATAAACATCATTGATCGGTTACATCAAAAAGGGTTTATTCATCGGGATATTACGCCGGAAAATTTTTTAATTGATAAAGCCGAGCATGTCTGGTTAATAGACCTTGAATTAATGTGGGCCCTCCAGATTCAAAAACCAAGTCCCCCCTTTACATTAGGTACAGGAGGATTTATGTCCCCCGAACAACATAGAATTGAAACTCCGGCTATTGAACAAGATTACTACGCTTTGGGAGCCTTTATGTTAAATCTGTTTACCAACTTTCAACCTTTGAAACTTGATGCATCGGCTAAATATGCATCCAAAAATCACTTATCTTTCTTTATTCAAAATGAAGAAATTGTCACCCTTATAAGCAGTTGCCTCCAAACTAATCCCTTCGCACGCCCATCTCTAAAATGCATTCAACAAACGATAGCATCATACAAAGAGCAATTGTCTAGAAGGTCACATCACTCTTCCCCGAATGGCCACTTGAATTACGATATAGATGAAGAAACAATTAGAAAGACGATCCAGTCCGCATTGTTTGGTTTGGGCAATCCTGAAATTCTAAGCCCCGATCTTCACTGGGTATCAACACCACCGCCAAAAGAAGACAAATTTGGGAATGAAAGTCTTGTCACAATTGTTCACAAAGGTTGGTATAGAGGGCTTTCAGGGCCATTGTGGCAAATTGCCATCGCGAAAGGAGTAGGATTCGATATACAAAACTGCATGCCTCCTTTTGAACAAAGTTGGAAGTTTCTCTATAAAAACTATTTCGAAGGTTCGAAATCCAAATTTTCACTTTACACTGGAGGTGCCGGTATCGCGCTAGCCCTCTCGGCAGGCTTAGATACGAATTTATTGCCCCTAGGTGTTCGTTCATTGCTCGAAAAATGTTTTTCCAAAGATGCTACTAACATAACATTTTCAGAAGGAATTGCGGGTCAGGGGTTAGCCCTACTCAAGGTACGCGCCTGGGTGGATCCACTTTATTTAAAAGATCATTTGAATTTCTATATCGATGCTCTGCTACAAACTCAGCTAAAAGATGGTAGTTGGCATTTGCAAACCTCTGCTGACAAAAATAACCATGCCGATCTCACATTCGCCAATGGTACACCAGGCGCTATTTGGTTTTTGTTAAACTATTTGCATTTCTATCCAAACAATGAGGTCAAAATAGCCGTCACCAGGTCTCTAAATTGGTTGACAAAAAAAAGCAAGCATAGCAAAAGGCCGCTTAACATTTGGCCCATCATTAATGGCAATACAACATTAAGCCGCTGGAGTTCTGCGGAAGGCTTTCCGGGTATCATATTAGTGCTGATAAAAGCTTATGAAGTTTTGGGTGACGACATCTGGCGTCAAATTGCGGAAGCATATCTTGAGACCCTGCCCGAAAGACCCGTCATCATGAACTTTACTTTAGCAAATGGATTGGCCGGTATGGGAGAAATGTTCCTTGACGCAGCAAAGGCATTTAAAAATACCAAATGGCAGGAAAGGGCTAATTGGGTAATGCAGCTCTTTATCCACACCTTTCAACTCGGGTCCAAACAATATGGATATTGGATTCCTGATACCGGTACTATCCATACCGCCGATCTTTTTACAGGATGTTCAGGTATCATCCATTTCCTGCTCCGTAACTTATTACCAAATAAATTCGATCACCCATTAAGTGCTTTATAATAATAATTAAATAAAATGCGCCAGACTTTACCAAATACATCTCTTATATAAAGACATTCTTTTACAAAGGAGTCCACAAACTAGTATGTTCAAGAAAAATTTGTCATGACAATCACACTCAATAGAGAGGTTATGCCTGCTTACTCTCTGTCGAGTCAGACATAAGTAGGCTATTTTTTTAATCATCAATTTACTTGTTATGAAACGTTCAAAGATTTATCTGGGAATCACCACATGCCTTTTGGCTATTGCTGGAATCGCCGCTGCAAAAGCTCATAGAAGTGCAAGTGCAGGAAGTGGGTTTTATACCCACAATAATGTATGCACTGCGTCCGCTAGTGGTTCATTTTATACAGTTGGCGACGAAACACGGACAGGTAGTAACGCTGACAAAGCAAAGAGTACCACAGGCAGCACCTTACACTCTACAAATGCCTCTACTGGCGGCGTTTGCACTAGCAGACCGCTTTATACGCGGGCCCTTGACTAATCTCAATTAAAAACAAAGCCCACTAGGAGGTGTAACATAAGACATTGCTACACCTCCTAATTTTCTATCCACAGTGCATTGGCAAAAAAAGAAATTGTACTCATTTGGTCCACATTGTATTTCTCCCAACTCCCGCATAGGAGGAACCAACACCCCAAAAGTAACAGTTAGTAACCAAATTTTATACTCTAGCACTAGTACATTCGATCAACACTGTAGTTCGAATCAATAATCTACAGCAGCTAATTAAATAAAATGGGGAAAGTCACACGTCGTATCTACCCTACTTCATCTATTATTAAAAATCAAATTTATGTTTTGAAACAGTCAAAAATTTATCTCGGTATCACTACTTGTCTCTTGGCCGTTGCTGCTGTTTACGCGACAAGAGCCCATAGAAGCGCAACTAGGGCAACCTGCTATTATCTTAACCCCCTGTTCTGTCTATGTACGGTCACTCTTCAAGGAAGTTTCTTTACTCTTGGCAACCGGACACCGGGAAATGGTTTCACCAAAAAAGCCACGAATGGCTTAAGCGCCACTTGTTACTCTGCTAATAATACAGCTCGTTGTAAATGTACTGCTCGTCCGCTTTACACGGCGGCATTTGACTAAACTAAATTAAAAACAAAGCCCACCGGAAAGGTAATTTGATACATTGTTACACCTCCTCATTTCCCATCCGCAATAATATCTCAACAAAACATAAATTATTATGCCTGTTCTTAATTCTCCACAAGTAGGCTATTTTCAAATCTCTAAATTTTCAGGTCATGAAACGCTCAAACATCTATCTAGGTCTCACTACCTGCGTCTTGGCTATTGTTGCCGGAATCGCCACTGCAAAAGCTCATAGAAGTGAAAGTAAATCGGCCGGGTATTATACCAATTTTAGCCATAGTGCATGCACTTTGCTAGGTGGTGGTTATTTTTTTACAGTTGGCGACGACACACGGGGAAGTGGTTTCACCCATAAAGCAACAAATGGCTTAGGCAACACTTTACACTCTACAAATATCTTTGTTGGCGGCTTTTGCGCCGGCCGACCACTTTATACGAGGTTCTTTGACTAAGCAAAATTGAAAAGCCATTAATTACTCAAAAATAAAAAGGCATAAATATAATAAAATACTTATGCCTCCCCATTTGACGTACAATATAATCCCTCACTCCACGAGGAACAAAGGTCAACTATTTGTTCTAGACTCGTTAGTAAGTAAAGCCCGACATCTCAGCCCGAGATTCTGTTAAATCGTACTTAAAACCCATCCGCCAATTCCATCTTCGATCTCAGCAAATACTGTTTCATGTCTTGCTCAAAAGCGCCTTCAGTTTCTCAAAGTTGTACCGGTCGATCCATTCCTGACAGTCCGCATCGACATTGATCTTGTTCAGATAATAATCGAATACGTCATATACCTGTTCGAAAGTCAAATGCCTTCTCGTATACAAAACCCCGATGAATTCAAAAAAGTTCAGAAAATCCGTAAACTTCTCCTCGTTCACCTGCCGCACCGTGGCGTCGCTCACCGTGAGCTGCTCGTGTAGCGTACCATAATCTAGCCAAATTCTAACCTCCTTATGCGTCGAATTCTCAAAAAACTTCTCATAAAGCGATTTCAGCCAATCAGCCTGTTTCAGCTTCGTCTGCGCCCGGTAGTTGATGACGGCTACCACCACAGCAACCAGCGCACCGGCCCAAGCGGCGAGTTTTCCAAACCATGCAATGTAGAAAAGAAGCTCCATATGACACAATCAAAGAACTAATTTGACACCAATGTCCCTTCTGGACACTCAGTAACCTGGATTTTGTTGCAGATTAGCATCATTAACGATCTCGCTTTGAGGGATGGGATAAAGCTGCCAATCGGAGTTCCATGTACCGCCCTTTGCTTGACATACATTGCCAGGCGAACCCATTACAGTATTAACCGCCCCTGTTCGGATAAGATCAAACCACCGATGTCCCCATTCTGTAAATAACTCTACTTGACGTTCATGCAAAATGGCAGCTAATAATGAGGCCAGGTCGGTTGCCCCAGAATATGCTTGGAGACCGGCCCTCAGTCGGATCACATTCAAATCTGCAACAGCCCCATTGGTATTACCCTGCTGTGCTTCAGCTTCGGCGCGGATTAAATATTGCTCAGCCAAACGAAGCACCATAGTGTACTCAGTAACCTTACTCGTATTGTAGGACTTATATTTATAGGGAAAATAATAATTAGCAGCGGGATTGGTTCCGGTATACACCCCGATCCAATTCGTCTTCCGGTGATCGCCCGGCTCAAAAGCATTTAATAATTGGGTACTGATAATGCAGGAATTCCCTGTTCCCGTGCCTGGTGCAGCAGTCAAAATAAAATAATTGGCGTCTGGCGTATTGGAAGAGACCGGGGGAGGGTTAGGGACGCCTAATTGCCAAATAGCCTCAGTGCTATTCATCAGGAACACGCTATTGCTTCCGCTTAAATTGGCACAAAGACTGTATAACATCGTATTATTTATTACCGAAGTTGCCTGTGCCTGAGCTGAATCATATTGGCCCGTAAACAAATACACTCTTGCAAGTAAGGCCGATGCTACACTTTTATTAGGTCTTATCCTATCCGTTGTTTGAGCCGTATCACTCGCATCCACATAGTTAGCATTTAGCAAAACCTGCGCATTCTGGAGATCCTTGATGATTTGATTATATACTTGGGCCCTAGCCGTACGCGCCATCAATTCATTGACCGTATAAGCAGTGGTCGTAACCAATGGGACATCTCCGTATATATTCGCCAAATAAAAATGCCAGAAAGCGCGGATGAATTTAGCTTCCCCTGTTAATTGCTGAGCGATGGCCGGGTTGATATACGCATTATTTTGTAAACCTTCAATAATCGCATTAGCTTGGTAGATATAATTATACGCCAAGTTCCAAGGTCCATTATTGCTAGCCGCTGCCATTGAATTCGTATAAAACTGTATCATAGCCGAGCTAGTTGAAAAAGTAGTAAGTTCATCGGCCAACAGCCCCTGATCTTGGGAGATAGCCCATGATTGATTATTAGAAACCATTTTCGTATAGATGGACAGTAGACTGGCTGTAACTGCGCTGGTATTATTAAATACACTGGCAGTTACTATTTGCGTATCGGGAGGGCTGATCTCCACAAATTTTTTACAGCTAAAATTCAGAACAACCAAACAGCTTGCAACTATAAGCATTTTACTTCTATATTGACGTTTCAGTCTCATTTTAATTAATTTATAATGATTATGTAATCACCCGGTCAAGACAGGTACCAAGCCAATGCTTAGCCGGTTTTATTATTTAGTACACATGTTGCACTCTCAATACTTTTCATGGGGCTCGCCACAATTGTCCTGCCGTTGTTCGGTCTTTCCTGATAGGCTTAATCCAACTGTGTTTCATGTTGTCTATTTAATGATAAGTAAACCTTATTTTCAGATGCAGACCAACAACAGAGCCCCATAATTACATAGGTTATGATCTGACTAAGTATAACGTTGCAGCCTAAATTTTCTACCTTTTTTCCTATTATAACCAGTCTTTCACGATCTTAGCAATCACTCTACTGCTCGCCTTCATTAAAATGCCAGGTATAAAGTTCCTCTTCAGCGTCCATTATGTAGATAATTGCCATCTTTTCTAAATCCCCTTTCTTACAACACGTATAATCATAATAGCTGAGCGCTATACATCCGAGCAACAATATTCCCATAAGAAGTAACCTTTTTTTTCTAGGTGTCAGATAGCTTAGTTTCATGATTTGAAGTTTATTGCTATTTGACGCCCTTTCTATTCCTCCACTTGCGCGACAAAAACGATTTTTTTCGCAAAAAAAAGCAATATCCTGGCTCAAACGAAACAGTCGCTTAAAAGAACCTAAAACGAGGATAAGATTGGTTCACGGTCCTGATCAGATTCACGGCTCTGCCTTTCAAGCATCCTCAAACTGGCTCACCAGCAAATTACACAAGAGCGATTTTACTCCGAAATTTTCACCTAACATAATGTAAATTATTCCTCACATCTCATCTTATAAGCTCACTTGTACGCCAGCGGTAACCATCCGCAAAGGTGGCAGGTTCAATCCCCCTGTCTCCGGATCTAACCCAAGATAGTGGGTTACGGTTATAAGATTCTGACATTGTACATATAACCTCGCGCTTTGCAAATGAAGTCTACCTTTCCAATTAGCAGGTAGTTGATAGGACAAAGCCATGTTTTTTAATCGTAAAAAGGAGGCATCGGTGATGATGCCATCACTTTGCTGCAAAAGATTAAGACTATTCCTTACCGTTGAAGTAGAACCAAAACGTTGAGTGCTGGTAAGATTTCCAATTGCTTGCCATCTGTTCAAAACAGCTGTAGGCTCATTCCCGTTAATGAGCCCCGGACTGGCAAAATAATTTTTATAATTAAATCCAAGCTGGTTTACATATTGGAAAAAGATATCTAGTTGAAAGCTTTTATAGTTGAAAGTGTTTCCAATACTACCGTAATACTTTTGTGTTACGGGCTTGGTTGCCACCAAGTCCTGAGGAGAAGACGGAGCCCCGTTGGCGTTTTTAGTGGCAAAGCTATAAAGACCTGTCTGCGGATTAACACCAGTAGAATGATATAGTTCCCATATAAACAAGGATTTTCCTACTACATATGTGTTGGCATATACAGAATTTTTAATATTTGGAAACGCCACAAGCTTATTATTTGGCACCGTTAGGTTAGCGGTAGTCGTCCAGGTAAAATCTTTCCCCTTAATATTTATTATATTCAAACCCAGTTCTACGCCCGTATTTTGTACAACGGCCGGTAGGTTATATTGTACCGTAGTGAAGCCGGTCAAGGCTGGTAAAGGAGCCCCCACCAACTGATTTCCTGTTCGGTCACGAAAATAGCTTGCTGAAAGGAGAATGCGATCCCGGACAAAGCCAAGTTCAATTCCTCCTTCCAGCTTTTTTACAACTTCCCATGCAAAATAAGGATTGCTCAAACGGCTAGGAGTAAGCCCGGTAAGCCCTTGATAAGAGGTAGATGTCGCAGAATACGAACTCAAATACCGATAATCTGTGATTTGGTCATTGCCGGTAGCACCATAACTTACTCTTAACTTTCCAAAGGAAAGAAGCGTAAGGTTACGCCGAACAAAACCTTCCCTCGAAAAAACCCAGCCCAACCCAGCCGCACCAAAATTTCCAAATTGTTTGCCTGGACCAAATCGGCTGCTACCATCTCTACGGGCAGTAACGTTGACAAGGTATTTATCGTTCCAGTTGTAGCTAAGTCGTCCATAGATAGCTTCATACCGGTACAAAGTATAATTACTTCCGAGAAGTTGTTGGTATGTTGCAGCCTGGGGATTCGTGATCAGGTAATCACTGGAGAACCCATATGCATATTGGGTTAGAGATGTTTGCGTTCTTTGTTGAAATGTACCTCCTACCAATGCCTCTATACGCCCCTGACCAACCTTAGTCTGATAATCCAATTGTGGTTCAATAATCCATGTTGTAAAATTGCTAGTAGCATAGGTATAACTCCTCGAGGTTGATTGAGTATTATATGGTGGTGCTTGAGTAGTCGCAGGCCCAATCTGATCCTCATTCATCTCATCCTTATTGTATCCAAAATTGCTTTTGATTTGTAACCCTGGCAATAATCGGTAGCTTAGGTTCAGATTACTGATTAAATTGGTCGTAGTGGATTTGCACTGAGCGTACGTAGGGGCAATCGGATTGCTCCAAGTAGCTGTTCCATTTACTATCTGCCAATTTAAATTACCATTCTTATACACCGCTGGAGCATCTGGTGCGAGAATAATAGATCTGGTAAAATCAAAGACGGGAAGATTGCTGTTATCATACCCGTAATTAGCCCCAATTAGCAGATGAAAACGCTGGTCGGTGCTGGAATGTGTCAGGTTTAGGTGCCCAGTGGCTTTTTGATCAGAATAATCACCCACGAAGGCTGTTCCTTGATTACTGTAGCCACCGCCTACTACAAACTGTGTATTGGCGTCCCCACCCGATACATTGGCTTGTGCATTCGTAAAGTTAGCTGTATTCCCGATCAACAGCTTCTGCCAATTGGTGTAACGTGTTGTATCCCATACTCCATTGAGGTCGTAGGCGTTGGATGGTATTGTAGTAATTCCATCATTGGCATAAGCCTCGTGCCGCATGGTTAGATATTGTTGGGTATTCAACAAATGCATCATCCGCGTCACTTCTCCACCCCCGGTATAAACATTTAGATCGAAGCGGGTATTCCCTGCCTTGCCCCGTTTTGTCGTGATCAAGATCACGCCATTTGCACCGCGGGAACCATAAATGGCTGTTGCGTCGGCGTCCTTAAGTACAGTGATGCTTTCAATGTCCGCCGGATTTAAGCTATTAAAAGGGCTCATCCCTCCACCAGCCGCATTGGAGATATTAGAACTATATCCTAAAGGACCTGCACTTACACTAGGACTGCTAAGCGAAACAGAACTAAATGGAACACCATCTACTATATACAAAGGGTCATTCCCATTTGCAATACTGTTCTGTCCACGTATTTGAATTGTAGCATAAGAGCCCGGCGCCCCGGAAGTTTGTTGAATATACAATCCCGGCACACGACCCTCCAAAGCCTGGATCGGATCACTAACCGGCTGTTTCTGGATATCCTCCGCCTTGACCGTAGTTACATCCCCCGTGTTCAATCGATCCGTAGTATTATAATACCCCTTTACTACCGTCTCGTCCAATTTGCTCGTTGATTGTTTCAAATCTGCAGTCAACCTGGCCTCATGATTCACTACAGCGATCTTTGTTTTGTAACTTTCGTATCCAATAAAAGAAATCTCCACCTCGTATACCCCATCGGGCAAATTCTTCAGAATGAATTCCCCGTCTTTGTTAGTGACGAGTGTTTTATTCAGTTTCGCAATAAATACAGTAGCGCCCATGAGAGGTGCTCCGCCTTCTGCACGAACAACTCCACTAAAAGTTGATGGCTCGGGGCTTCCGAGCCCAGGTACCGGCTCGACCGCCGCCCGGCGCGCCTCCTTCTTCACAAAAATGGTTTTATCCTGGACCAGGAACTCCAGCGGTAGCCCCTTCAAACACTGATGCATCACATCTTCTATGGTCGCATCTTTCATTTCGAGACTGACCAGAGAAGATCCGGCCGCCTTGAGCACTTCCGTATTATAGAACACGGTGTAGCCAGACCTCTTTTCGATTTCGGAGAAAACTTTCTCCAGCGTCGCGCCGCGTAGGTTAATACTAATCCGCGTCTGCGCCGTCGTCCGCGCGCTTACCTGCAGCAGGCCTACCAGCATGATGATCACAGTTAGTTTCACAGCACGTACCAGGGTTTTACAAGTGGATGAATGAACAATGGTCTTGGGTTTAGGTGCAGCGGCCTCCTTCGAAAGGGCAAAAAAAAGGCTTATCCCGTTCGCGGGCATGCGGGTAAAATTATACATCTTTGTATAGGTTACAAGGTGAAGAATCGATTTTCGATCGGCGGGGACGATTAATTAATGAAAGTGATCCCCCCTTTATTTTGAGATTTCCGCCACGGGGGAGGGGTGTGATAAGCCACAGGCCAAAAACGACCAGGGATAGCGCAGGTGAATCGGAGCATAACCAGTTAATTTACAGTTTAACAAATACCTAACCATTAGCCCATATAAGGGGCTTTATAAAAAGAGAAAATAGGAACTAAGTAGTTTAATGACAATGGCTTAAAGGATACCGGCAGGAGTTTACGTCAAGCATGGCAAGTGAAATCGTGGGGGTGCTTCTCGGAATAGGTTATAACTAACCTACATCCTAATCCACGGCCAACACTTTTCTTTAACCCCTCGTTAACGCGACTTTTTAAGGCCACTATGCTTTGAATTAACATTCAGGTCATATTGAAAAAACATTATTGATAAACACCAAAGCCTACCTCCTTCATTTTCAGCATGCTTTGTTTTAATTGGATATATAACAATTCATTTAAATATCCCAATATCCAGCTCAAAAAACATTTTCTTGTGGATTATTTGCTAAAATTTTTGCATAATATTTTTACTTTGTATGTAGTTAAAACTTCAATATTTGAGTAGCTAACTGACGAAACCTCCTCCCGACACTTGTCCTTTTTTCTTACAAACTTTGGCTTTCATCATACTATAAGGACGCTGCCGTTCCAAAAATCCTCCATTCCACCCATAAACTGCCCTCTTGGCGTTCAACGTATGCCTCCATGCTAAACCTTCCTCCGAGTGTTATCTGCGCTCGGGGTTATTATTCTTATTATGGAATTGACTTATCTTTGCTGCCGTGTAATTGCACTTCAGCTTTGTTTGTAACTAATGACAGTCTTGCTGATAGTACCGTCCGATTTTATCACTTCCTTGGAATAATAAAATGAGGCTTTGGGGCGGATTACTGTACTAAGGCCGCCGAAGACCCCTCTAACAATTGAGTACCAAATACTTGGTCCGGGGGAAGATTTAGGTTCATCGACTCGATTTTTTTCAACCGATATAACATTTTTGTTCATTTTTCTAGTTTTTGAAAATGAATAATTACCGGGGCTAGGAGGTACCACTCTTAGCCCCAATTTTATACTCTTTCCTATAATGATATGCAGGGTCTCCCACCTCGAAAAAGTACGAGAAACAAAATACATATCATTGCACAGGTTACAAGTTTGAAAACATCATCCAGATTTGAAGGATCTCAAAGAAAATCCTTTAAGGTGGCGCGAAAGAGCCGGCAGTCGGCACTAGCGCTTATATCGGACATGATTGTAAGATTTCAGGTTAAAAAAATCGCCGTTGAGCCTTTGCACCCAAAGCATTATGTCTTTAGACAAATAACTCAATTAATAGGAAAATAGGCTTAATCATCATTATAACAGGTTTTGTCAATTGAATTTTGGATTTTATCCTCAATTAACCACGACCGTCAAAACAATTTAACCACTGATACTTTAAACTTCCTGGATAACCATCGTTAGTCAAAATTTCTTTTTCAGGGTTTCACGTATCGTGGCATGACTAATAGAGTGGGAAGGTAGCCATTAGTTGGCTACCCGTCCCCTCACACCACCATACGTACGGGTCCGTATACGGCGGTTTGTTAGAATAATGTCTTTTGATGCTTTGTTTTCCAGTGGTAACGGTCGGAGAATCCAACATATCCCAATTTTCGAAGGTGGCTATTGGTGATGGTCGATAATAAGGCCCGGCTGTGTGCCATCCTACAGTAGCCCCAGCTGCTGTTGCCCCAACTGTAGGCGTCTACCGGTCTCGCTCCCAGCTTTCTCAGGTTCCTGATTCGGGTCCTGGGTAACTTCCACTGCTTCCATAAGCCGATCCTAATCCGGGTTCGGGTCCATTCGTCCAATTTTTGCAACACCTTTGTGGCCCGGGCTATCCGAAAGTACTCAACCCATCCCGCTATTAGCGCTTCCAGTTTCTTGATCTTCTCCGCGGTATCCGATGGATCGTTGCGTTTCGTCTTTGCCCTTATTTTCTCTTTTATTCGTTTTAAGGATTTGGGGGCTATCTTGGCCTCCCATCCCGCTTTACTCCGGTAAAAGGAAAATCCCAGCAGATTGCTTTGCTGCCCCAGGCTTACCTTCGTCTTCTCCCGGTTCACTCGCAGTTTCAGCTCCTTTTCCAGGTATTCCGTCGTGCTCTCCTTTACTCGCTGGGCCGCTCTTTCGCTCTTCACGTAGATGCTTATATCATCCGCATATCGAACAAACTTATGCCCCCTGGCCTCCAGTTCCTTATCCAGCTCATCCAATACGATATTGGAAAGCACTGGGCTGAGTGGACTTCCCTGCGGAGTCCCCTCCTGTCGGACACTTACCAGCCCCCCTTCCATGATGCCACTGTTCAGGTAGCTTCGGATCAGCTTCAGCGTTCGCTTGTCGCTTATCCTTTTGGCCAGCTTGCCCAGCAGTTTATCATGGTTCACCCGGTCAAAGAACTGATCCAGATCGATCTCTACTACCCACTCGGTTCCCTCGTCCAGATAGCGCTTCGCCTGCTCCACTGCCTGATGCGCGTTCCTCCCTTCCCTGAACCCATAGCTTTGTTCCGAGAACCCTCTTTCATACTGGCCACTTAACCATTGCCCTATCGCCTGGCTCAATAGCCGGTCGATCACCGTTGGGATGCCCAGCGTTCGCTTCCCTCCCTGTGGTTTGGGTATCTCTACCTTCCGCACCGGTTGGGGGCGATACTTCCCCTCCAGGATGTCTGCCTTCCAGTTTTGCCAGTTGGTTTCCATCCATTCCCTCAGTTCTCCGGTCTGCATGCCGTCTACGCCGCCGGCTCCCTTATTGGAGGTCACCTGCTCCAAGGCTTTGGTAATGTTTCGGTAATCCAGGATCTCTTCTAGCATACTAAAAAAAAATTACATCGGCATTGTCCTTATCGGTCGCGTAGCTCCGCTCAACTCCTCCCGCATGGTTTCTGGCTTCCGGCCTCCACTCGATCCGGGAGTTCTCTAACGTGGTTCGGTTGTTTACGCCTTGCTACAGACTTCCTAATTCCTTTGCCATTCTAACATTCGGCCCTTCAGTTGCTTGTGAGACCTCCATCCTTTCCGATGGCTCGTAGCCACAACCTAATACGGCTTCGGCTGACTTCTGCTCCTTGGCGATGACTCGCCGGCAGACCTCCCAGGGTAAGTCCATTCGCTTTCCTCCCATGTACCCTCTGCCTTTACCCTTATCGCCTCCGGGTAGTTTAAGGCTTCTGCCTCTTATGCGGCATCGCCTGGCGATATTCGGCCTCATAGACAGTTTCTGTTCGTAGAGTCAGGAGTTTGCCGCCGGCTTCCTTTAGATTCCACCTCGCAGTGGACACCCTTGCCTTTGGCTAACGATTCGTACTACCTCGCTCGTTCGGGACTCGCACCCTAGAGCGAATGAACATGCCTGGCACACATAAAAAAGCCGGCAAGTTGAATTGCCGGCTAGATCCTAATAGGTGTGGCCTAACGGTCCATGGTTGATTCTAGACGTTTATTCACCCGGTTTCAGGGGTGCTACGAATATCGTGTCTTCTCTCAACTCTATCTTGACATGGGTTCCTTCTACTAATTTCAATTCGTCGAGTAGCCTGGCCAGTGACATACTCCGGGAAAACTGCCCCGTAATTCCGACACCGGACAAGTGCTGCGGATTCACGACTTCCACCCGGTACCAGACCGCGATCTCTGGTAACATCCGCAATAGATCGGCATTGGTAAAATCGAAATACGTATGTTGAACAGCCGGCCGGACCCAGGCCAATACTGTATTGCTGTCGATCCCGACCGTCTTTATCCCTTGAGCATCGGTCACTGCCTGGTATCCCGGACGCAAAAGCACGCTGTCCACCCCCTTGACCACTCGGACACTCCCGGAGAAAAGCGCGACCTTGTTGAGGGAGTCCCCGACGGCACTCCGGACATCAAAACTCGTTCCCAATACCCGCACTAAGGCTCCGCCGGATAGCGCGACGACCACCGGCCTTCCGGGATCATGCACAATCCTAAACCAAGCCTCACCGGCCAGCTTCACATCCGCCCTCCGGAGATCGATTGCATAATCCAGGCTGGTGCCATCCTTCAGCCAGGCATGACTACCATCCGGCCACTGGATGCGGAAGACCCCTCCTCCCGGGGCGATGGTCAATCGATGCCGGATGGCCTCGTCCGGCAACACACTGGCCGTATAGATATAACTATTACTGTCTGCCTTCCGGATGCGTATCGGGCCTTCGGCGATGATCGCACCTTTCTTCAATGTATCCAGCACAATCATCGTACCATCATCCAGGGTCAAAAGCGCCTTATATCCTGCTGGAACGACTACGGCGCTGATCTTCTCGTCTTTTGGACGCCCGCTAAACAAACGCATCCCACCCCAGATCATCCCCGCCAGCAGGATCACCGCCACGGGATACCAGGCCAGGCCGATACGCCGCTTCGTCGGCAGCACCATCACCGGCGCGGGCACCCCATCCTCGTCGATATACTGCCGAATCTCTTCCCACATGGCCTCCGTGGGCGGGGCGCGCATCTGCCGACGCTGTTCTTCCAGCCAGCGCAGATCTCGGAACTGATCCGGTAAATCGGCATGCTCTGGCGACCGCGACCGCCATTCCTGTAATAGCCGCTCCTCGTCCTCGCTCAAAGGCTCGTGCAAAGCATATTTTACCAAAATGGCTATGATATCGTGTTGATCATCGATCATATGTAGGCTGTTTCCTAAGGTCCAAATTTTTATTTATTGCTCTTCAAAATAACGCAATAAAATGCTCAGACTCAGGGGCATCACCAGGTCCCGGTCATATAACTTTTCCCGCAGGAACGCGGTAGCTTGCGCCTTATGGTTCCGTATCGTCTGCGGCGAGAGATTCAGCTGTTGAGCAATGGCATTGATATCCAATTCTTTGATATAAAGCAATCGTAACACCAGCCTACGCTTGGCGGATAACCGCTGCATCGCGGCCTTCATTTCCATCAACACCCGGTGACAGACGATCTCCAGCTCCCTGTTCATATTCGCTTCCACACTTGCCGCATAGGCCAGATCCCTGGAGGCATTGGACCGGGTCTTTAGTTTGCGCAGATGCTCCAGGAATAAATGCCTGGCCATCACATAGATATAGGCCGCCAGGTGTTGGGCGCTGTAGATATTCGTCCGGAGATCCCAAAGTCGTTTAAACACGTCCTGGCTCAGGTCCCTGGCCGTTTCGGCATCGGCCGCCATATTCCGGATATAGTGATAAATGCC
>Ga0210396_10000830_pt1 | contig 35972 bp, 24 predicted proteins | sample IncBWH17OmetaG_FD_155466 | JGI IMG/M metagenome (GOLD analysis project Ga0210396, IMG submission 155466) | Forest soil microbial communities from Barre Woods Harvard Forest LTER site, Petersham, Massachusetts, United States - Inc-BW-H-17-O ...
AAAATATTTTGAAAATGAGCTAAATGCATGAAACCCTTAACAGACAGGCAAAAGATGCCATTTTGTCTTAAGTTTTTTGAGTAATGAAACACGATATAATGATAAATTAATGCAACTAAAGTGGTAAAATATCGTATAATTTAGTAAATTGGGCACGGAATTTGGTAAGTAAATAGAAAGATGAGGTGAAACCTATAAAATTTTACCCAACCTTTTTAATGTTTTGATACTCTTATATATAAACGTTTAGATACAATTAACCTGGCAATTAGCAATAGAATGAAGAAAACCTACCCTTTGCATTTTCTTTCACTCAGGAAATGTTTTAACCGCATAGCGGTTCTTTCCGTTTTGGTTTTTGTTTGCACTGCATTAAGCGTTAATGCACAGAGTGTTCCTGCTAAACCTGCTGTGGTGTTCCCTCACCAGCAGGTTGCCGGTAACGCCGGTAATGTTCAAAAGGGTACGCAACCTGCAGAAGCTAAAGGAGTAATTAAAAATTCTTCTGGTAATGAAGGTGAAGGGAGAGGAAAGCCACAATTAAAAAGTAAATGGATAGCACATCCTTTCGATCATAAAGTATTTGTAGAAAATAAAGGACAATTTAATGCCGATGTAGATAATAGCCAAAAGGTTTTGTTCCAGGCTTCTTTAGGCGGCACTATGAAGGCCTACTTTTTGCCTAATGGTGTGTTTTTTAAAGAAACCAAGTTTGTAAGAGATTCTACAGCCGATGAAAGTGATGACGATAAAATTGGAGAGAAAGATGATTTAGATAGTAAGCATATTGGTATTGTTCACACCGTTTCATCGATATGGGAAGGAGCAAATACTAATGTTGCCATTGTTGCAGGTGAAGAACAATCATACCCGGAGACTTTCAGTATCAGGGAAGGTGGCAGATTGAGAAGTATATCTACAAATCTTTTCAAAACAATTACTTATAAAAATATTTACCCTGGAATTGATATTGAATATATGTTCCCCGATGGTGATAAAACCGGTTTAAAGTATACCGTAATTGTGCACCCGGGCGCTGATCTGTCGCAGGTGAAATTAAATTATACAGGCCCATCGAGTTTACATATTGAGCAAACCGGGGATGTTACCGTAAAGAATGAAATTTGGGATTTTACTGACCATGCTCCCGTAAGTTCTTACCAGGAAGGTGGAACAACTAATGTTGTTTACAAAATAAATGGCAGCACAGAAACCTTTGAAGTAAAGGGAGAATATGACAAAACCAAAACACTTGTTATTGACCCCTGGACATATACAGGAACATTTGGTTTTACCAATTATGGTAGCATTTACGATTTGGATTATGATGACTATGGTAATGTATATGCTGCCGGAGATTTTTACCCATACCAGGTGGTTAAATTTAATTCGGGCGGTGGTATAGTTTGGTTGCATGCTGCATTTACTTACGATAATACCAATAGTGGATATGACCAGACAATTTATGGTGGTTTTGCTGTAGATAAGCATTCATCAGTAGCTTATATATGCCAGGGATATAATACAGCCGGCTCGGATGGTGAAAAACTTGATCCTGCAAATGGTTCAGTATTAGCCTATTTAACAGGTACTTCAGATTTTCAGGAAATATGGAGAATGGAATTTAATGCATGTACCGGGCAGATTGCTTTAGGTGGTGGTGGAACAAACTCACCCAGTGCGCAGGTTGCAGTATTAGATACCACTATGGCAACTGTAAATCCTCAAAACCCATTAGGTACACCCAGTGCAGGACACGATGTGGCAGCAATGGCTCTGGACCCTGTAGGAAGTACTTGTTACATGCAATTTGTAAGTTCCACCTTTGATGGTAGTTACAATAATTCATTAATGTCGGTGCCTATGCCGAGTCTTAACCCTGCAAATTATATAACAGGTGGCGATGGATTTGGTTTTGTAGAATGTAGCTCAGTCAGGTATGTTGGCCCCGGAAATGATTGTTGCGGTTTTGGTGGTAAAACCACTAACGCCATGAATGGTATGGCAGCTAGCCCGGGATGGTTGTACATATACGATGGCAGAACATTAGCGCAATATGTTAAGGGATCAGGAGCATATAATAATAGTATAAATACCGGTGGTAGCCAGTACAGAACTGCAGGGCTTGCTGCCGATGGTTGCGATAATATTTATGTTGGTGTGGGTACTAATATTGGTATATATAATTCTGCTTTAAGCAATATTACAACTACAGGTGTTTCCGGTACTGTGTATTCATTAAGATTAGGTTTAAATGATGCCAGTTTATTTGTTGGTGGTGCGGGATTTGTGCAAGAATTTAGCAACCCCTTTGCTTCGGTTGTGGCTACTGCAACTTTAGGCTCTAACACAACATGCGGCTTAAATAATGGTTCTGCTACTGCAGGTTTAAGCTTATGCAGTGGCCCTGCTTCAGGCGTTACTTATAAATGGATGCCTGGCGGACAAACCGGCCAAACTGCTACAAACCTTGGCCCTGGTACTTATACCGTGACTATGAGCGTAGGTTGTGGTGATAAATATACCGCAACCGTTACTATTGGTGGTTCTACAGCTCCTTCACTTACAATTAGTGCAAGTCCATCTTCTACTATATGTTCCGGTACATCAACTACATTAAATGCAGGCGGTGGTGGTTCAAACTATACATGGAGCACAGGTGCTAATACTACCAGTATTACCGTTAGCCCTACTGTAAATACTACTTACACATTAACCGATGCCGATTGCCCTACGTATACTACTTCTATTACAGTAGATGTTAATACAACCCCGGCAGTAAGTGCAATTGGCAGCAACAGCCCTATATGCGCGGGCCAAACTCTTAACCTTACTTCAACGGGTACAGCAGGTTCTACTTATACCTGGACAGGCCCTAATGGATTTACATCAAGTTCACAAAACCCAAGTATTGCGGGTGCAACAACGTTGGCCAGCGGTACATATTCGCTTACAGTTTCAAAATCGGGTTGTACAAGTGCGGTATCAACGGTTGTGGTAACTGTAAATGCATTGCCTGCAACACCGGTATTAAGCAGCAACAGCCCTATATGCGCGGGTTCAACACTTACCCTGGGTACAACCAGCGGTGGCCCAACCTATACCTGGACAGGCCCTAACAGCTTTACTTCGGGTGTTCAAAACCCTACTATAGCGGGTGCTACAACAGCAGCATCGGGTACATATTCGCTTGTTGTAACATCAGGCGCAGGTTGCGGAAGTGCATTGGCAACCATAGCTGTTACAGTAAACCCATTACCTGCAGCTACAGTGGCAAGCAGCAATAGCCCTATATGTGCAGGACAGACATTGAATCTTAACTCTACAGCCACAACAGGTACAAGTTTCCACTGGACGGGACCTAATTCATTTACATCGGGTGTTCAAAACCCAAGTATAGCCGGTGCTACTACCGCTGCATCGGGTACCTATACGGTAACAACAACTTCAGCAGCAGGTTGTACCAGCCCCAATGCGACGGTAACAGTGGTGGTGAACCCATTACCTGTTACACCGGTGCTGAGTACCAATAGCCCTATATGCGCGGGTTCAACACTTACCCTGGGTACAACCAGTGGTGGCCCAACTTATACCTGGACAGGCCCTAACGGATTTACATCGGGTGTGCAAAACCCAAGTATAGCAGGCGCTTCCACTTTGGCATCAGGTACATATTCATTAACAGTAACATCGGGTGCAGGTTGCGCAAGTGCCGTGGCAACTATAGCTGTAACTGTAAATGCTTTACCAACGGCTCCAACCTTAGGCAGCAACAGCCCTGTATGTTCGGGCGGAGCAATTAACCTTACTACTACAAGTGGTGGCCCAACCTATACCTGGACAGGCCCTAATAGTTTTACTTCAGGTGTTCAAAACCCTACTATAGCAGGTGCAACTGTGGCCGCATCGGGCACATATTCACTTACTGTAACCGCAGGCGGAGGTTGTACAAGCCCAATGTCTACCATTTCGGTTGTTGTAAACCAAACACCTGCTGCAACAGTAGCAGGCAGCAACAGCCCTATATGCGCAGGCGCTACATTAAATCTTACTTCTACAGCCACAACAGGCACAACCTATAACTGGACAGGCCCTAACGGCTTTACCTCAACTTCACAAAACCCTAGTATTGCAGGCGCTACAACGGCCGCATCGGGTACATATACAGTAACTACTACTTCGGCAGCAGGCTGTAAGAGTGCCAATGCAACCGTAACGGTAGTGGTTAACCCAATACCTGTTGCACCTACACTGGGTAGCAATAGCCCAATATGTGCGGGTTCAAATCTTAATCTTACTGCATCTGCAGCAGGTGCAACCAGCTATAGCTGGACCGGCCCGAACAGCTTTACATCAGGCGTACAAAACCCTACTATAACTGCAGCTACCGTAGCAGCTACAGGTACATATACTGTTACCGCATCGGCAGCAGGTTGTACCAGCCCTACAGCAACCATTGTTGTGAAAATTAATCCTACACCAACTATAAGTGTTGCACCATTGTCGCCTACTATTTGCCCGGGTGGTAATGTTACCCTTACCGGAACTGTGTTAGGTACTGGCCCCGCAACTTATTTATGGACACCAAGCGGTGCAACCACATCAACCCTTAATGTCAGCCCTGCTTCTACAACAACCTATACATTAACAGGTACCAGTGCCGGATGCCCGGGCCCGCCGGCTACTGTGGTGGTAACTGTAGCCAACTCATTAAATATAACTGTTACTGCTACTCCAACCGCAATATGTACAGGCACAAGTTCAGTACTTAATGCCACAGGTGCGGCTACCTTTACCTGGAGACCGGCTACAGGATTGACCTGTACTGCTTGTCCTAACCCTACGGCTAATCCGGGTAGCACAACAACCTATACCATTGTTGGTAAGAGCGGTGCTTGCAGTGACTCAACCAACTTTGTACTTACTGTAAATCCTACACCTACACTTAGTATAGGTATCAGCGGTATTGCTGCGGCTATATGCCCCGGCGATAGTATGCAATTGACGGGAGGCGGCCTTGGCGCAGGTGGTTCTTATGTATGGACCCCCGGTACCGGAGTAGATTGCAGTACATGTTCAGTTACTTATGTAAAACCCGGAAGTACAACTACATATACTCTAACCGGAACACAAGCTACCGGATGTACCTCAACCGCTACCCAGGTAATAACGGTTTATCCTCAGCCTGTCATAACTATTTCGGCATCGAGCAGTACTTTATGTTCTGGCGATACAGCAACTTTAACGGCCAGTGGTGTAACTACCTACAACTGGCTACCTAATGACTCACTTAGCTCTACAACAGGATCTGTAGTAATGGTTTGGCCTACAACGAGCACTACCTATACCGTTAGCGGAAAAGGAACGGGTGGATGTAAAACAAAGGACAGTATAGCTATTACAATTAATCCTACGCCAACAGTTACCGTAACACCTCCAAACCCGGCAGTGTGCCCGGGTGGCAGCATACCAATGACTGCCAGCGGAGCATCAACATATGCATGGTTACCGGGTACAGGGCTTAATGTAACCACAGGTGCCTCGGTTACCGGTACTCCCGGAACTACAACTACTTATTCGGTTGTTGGTACAAGTACACTGGGATGCCGTGATACCGCTACTGTAGTATTAACCATTAACCCGAGAGCAACTATAACGGTAACACCTCCAACACCTGCTGTTTGTTCGGGCGATTCGGTGAACTTAATTTCGGGTGGAGCAGGAGTGGGCGGAACCTATACCTGGTCTCCGGCTACCAGCTTAAATAATACAAATACCGATTCTGTATGGGCAAAACCGGCAGGAACAATTACATATACAGTTACGGGTATTTCTGCACTGGGTTGCACGGGTGATACTACTGTAACCATTGCTGTGGGAACACTTACAGTTACTGCAAATGCTGTCAAATCAACCATATGCTCGGGTACATCAACCAAGCTTACAGGTGGCGGCGCATCTAACTTTACATGGAAACCTTCTACAGGTTTAAATGCAACTACAGGCTCTGTAGTTACAGCTACGCCAACAGTAACCACTACCTATACGGTAGTTGGTACATCGGGCGGAGCCGGTAATTGTTCTGACAGTGCACAGGTGGTTGTAACAGTTAATACAACTCCAACAGTTTCTGTTACAGCTGCCTCTCCGTTCTTATGCTTTGGCGGAAAGGGTGATACTATTAAGGTAACGGGCGGTGATACGTATACATGGAAACCTGCAACCGGCATAGTTAATGTTTCAGGCGATTCAGTGGTAGTAGCCAAGGGTACAGTTTCACAAACATATACCGTAACAGGTACTTCTGCTTTAGGTTGCCCTGCAACAGCTACCGTTAATATAGCGGTAGATAAAGTGGTGGTTATTGCTTCGGCATCATCATCATCTATATGCTTTGGTACATCTACCAATATAGCGGCCAATGGCGCTGCTAATTATGTATGGAGCCCTTCAGTTGGCTTGAACGTTACTACAGGTACACCTGTAACTGCAACACCTGATTCATCGCTTACCTATAAAGTGGTAGGTACCGATGCCAAAGGTTGTGCCGATTCGGCTAACGTACCTATTACCGTAAATCCTACTCCTACTATAACAGTTAATGCAGTTAACACCAATTTATGTATTGGCAACTCAACAGTAATAACCGCAGGCGGTGCAAGTACATATGCATGGACACCATCTATCGGGCTTGTTCCTACAGTAGGTTCATCGGTAACAGCAACGCCACCGGGCACCGAGACATATACCGTAACCGGTAAGAGTGCCTCAGGTTGTATTGGTACGGGTACCATTACTGTAAATGTAAACCCAACGCCTACTGTAAGTATCGGGCTTTCGAACGGAAATACAGTCTGCCCTGGCCAGCCGTTTACAATGACGGGCAGCGGAGCTACCAACTACACGTGGAGCCCTGCAACAGGCCTGAACCCTAGCACCGGATCGGTAGTTACTGCCACACTTACAACGGGTACTATTACCTATAAAGTTGTGGGCGTAAACGGAACCTGTTCTGACAGTGCTACTGCAAATATAAATGTATATCCTCCTTTAGTGGTTACTTCTTCTTCGAACATTACCTGTGCCGGTAAACAAAGCACAATAAGCGTATCGGCTTCGGGTGGTGATCCTGGATATACCTATAGCTGGAGCAATGGCGTAACAGGTACAGGCCCCGGCCCGTATGGTGTAAATCCTGCAAGTACTACAACTTATTCATGCCAGGTAACTGATGCTTGCGGAAGCACGGCTACTGGTGCCGATACCGTATTTGTATTGCCTACACCTATCGGTTCAAAGATATGGGCAACACCTGATACTATAATGGGCGGGCAGTTTGTAGCGTTTGTTGATACAAGTTCTAATGTAACATCGTGGTACTGGACCTTTGGTGATGGCGGTACTTCTGTTGATTCGTTCCCTTATTACCAATATGTAGTACAAGGTGTGTACCCTGTAACCCTGGTAATATCTAACCCTTCAGGTTGCGCCGATACATTATACGATACGGTATATGTTAAGGAAGGTATATATGTGCCAAACGTATTTACTCCTAATAATGACGGTGTGAATGATGTGTTCCACGTTACCGCAGGTAGTTTAAAGACATACAGCATAGAGATATTCAACCGTTGGGGTGAGAAATTATTCACAGCCAATTCGCCTAACGACGATTGGGATGGAAGAAGTATGAGCGGTGTGGAAGAAGCAGATGGAGCTTATTTCTGGATAATTAAAGCCACCGATTATGCAGGCCAAACATACAATCTGAAAGGATACCTGCAATTGATACGAAATTAAAAGATAGCGATATGAGGATGAAAAAAAATCCCGGTGGAAACATCGGGATTTTTTTTGTTTGATAAGTTAGTTTGTTTAGCGCGTCTGCGGCTTAATCTCCTCGGCTGCATTAGCCTTGCTAAGGGTTGCCTTTAAGGTTTCTATCCTTATTTTATCTTCAGGGCTTATGTTTCCTTCCCATTCAATGAGTTGTATACCTCTTTCTAAAAATATCCTGTTCTTGGGTTGATCAAGTGAAACACTTGATAGCTTGTCGAGAAATTCCTGTGTTTTCATAGTACAACGTAATATTAGATTATATCGCCTATCCTATATCTTACACTAAGATGCGAAAAATGATTTGCCTGAATATTAACCAAATGTTAAATAACCCCAAATGCCTTAAAAGTGCTTTGAAAACCAGCATTTTATAGAGAAGTCTCCCGGTTCTTTTTTACTTTATAACCTGCACAAAACCGTGGTGGTTAAAGTCTGTATCGCCACATTTCGATTTAATGATGTAGTAATAAACCCCATCCGATACCATTTGTCCGTTTTCATCTTTACCGGTCCATGGTGAATTAGGATCTGTTGACTTATATACTAAAATGCCCCAGCGGTTATATATCTCAATATTATAGCTCGATTCATAGAAAGCTTTTATCAGGAATGTATCATTCTGCCCGTCATTGTTCGGGGTAAACACGTTTGGTACGGTAAAGTCGTTGCACTCAATAGTTATAATAACAGTATTGTTGCTTGTGCAGCCGTTTGCATCAGTTCCGGTAACGGTATAGGTAGTGGTAGTACCGGGTGTTACAGTTGTTGCGGCACAGCTGTTACAGTTTACGGTATTTTCAGGGCTCCATGCATAGCTCGATGCACCCGAGGCAACAACAAGGGCTGTTCCGCCAACCTGTATGGTTGTATCACAGCAAACATGCACCTGGGTGGCGCTATCTACAAGAACAGTATGGAAGGCCGTATCAGAGCAACCATTGGTAACTATTACGAAATAACTACTGCTTGGAGGGGTAGGGTTAACCGTTATTGATTGGGTGGTTTCGCTATTGCTCCAGGTATATGGCCCTGGCCCAACTGCAGTTAGTATAACGCTATTGCCCTTGCAGGTAACGCTGTCGCCTGTAATTTTAATAGGTGGTTTAATGCGTACATTTACGGTAAAGGTTGCAGTACCCGGACACTTGCCATTGCTGGTGACGGTATATACGGTTGTCTTGTTAACAACGGCTTGTACCACAGCTCCGGTAGTAGTATTTAAACCCGTTGCAGGCGACCATGTGTAACTAGTTCCGCCGGTAACTTTTATTACATCGTTATCTCCCGGGCATATGCTGTCATTTCCGGTAGTAAAAAGAACCGGAGGGACTGCGACATATACTGTAACACCAATACTATCGCGGGTGCATTTGTTGCTGGCAATTACATAGTAATACGTATTTGAAGCAGGGCTTACGGTAATGATAGAGGTTGTGGCATTATTGCTCCATAAATAACTCAGGCCTGTTCCGTTTACTGTTAAGGTGGCACTGTTGCCGGCACATATGGTATCGGTTACAGGAGTTATTACAGCCGCAGTTGAATTAATTACAGTAATTGAAGTTGTAGCAGAATCAGAGCAACCTAAAGATGTTCCCACAACCTGGTATATGGTGGTAACTGTCGGGTTAGCGGTTGTAGTGGCACAGGTAGTGCAGGTTAATCCGCTTATTGGCGACCACGTGTAAGATGTTCCGCCGTTAGCAGTAAGTGAAACGTTACCGCCATTACAAATGCTGTCGGTGGCCGGGCTAACGGTTATGGTTGGAGTAGGGTTAACTGTTATTACAGAATTTTGAGATGAACTGCCACTGCAGCCGGCTGATATTCCGGTAACAGTGTAGGTAGTAGTGCTTCCGGGGCTTGCATTTACGCTGGCACCTGTTGATGCATTAAGGCCTGTTGACGGCGACCAGGTATATGATGTGGCTCCGCTTGCTGTTAATGTGGTAGAACCACCCGGGCATATGGTGGCTGAAGTTGGAGTTGCCATTATGGTTGGAGTTTGGTTAACAGTAACAACAATTTGTGTTGTATCGTTACAACCGGCAGTAATATTGCCTACTACGGTATAGGTTGTAGTTACACTGGGTGTAGCAATTACGCTGCCGCCGGTTGTTACATTTAAACTTGCAGCAGGTGCCCATGAATAAGCACTGGCTCCCGAAGCAGTTAATGTGGTGTTACTCCCCAAGCATATTGTTGAAGAAGTTGGAGAGACCGTCATTGCTCCTGAACCGGGTTTAAAACTACCGCCTTTTAAAAATACGCCGGAATCGAATTTACCATTAGCAATATCGGCAATACCAATTTTTATATGATACTTTTTACCGCATTGAACGGAAGCTTTTGCCGTTAGCACCGTGGTAAAGCCATTATAACCAACAGTGGTGGTATTGATATTGGCAGGGCAGGAAGAGCAACCTTTAGAGTTTGGCCAGTTACAAACATAGTAGGCCGAATTGATGGTGCAGCTTATAGAGTCTATATACACAGGAGTAGTGGTTCCGGGAACAACAGCAAGGTTAATAGCACTATGTGAAAATGGGCCGGCAATACCCGGGCCGCTTAAAAATAAACCAAAATCGTCGAGGTATTTATTGCCCACATAATAGGGCTCTTCATTGGAGCCAAATACATATTGAAACGAAACAGAGTCAGATGTTGCAATGAAATCAAACTGCAATACTGCGCATGAATAGGTGTTTTTGTAAGTGGTGTTAATTAATTTGGCAAGGTCCGAATCGTTATAGGTATTGCTATTCGGCCATCCATCATTGGGGTAGCCATAGCTGGTAAATTTACCATCACTCTGATCGCCGTATGTTTTTTGATTTGGCCCATCGGCAAGGGTAATGGTTCCGTTTGTAATTATAAGGCCACTGTCCATGCCAATATTTGAGCTTTTACCAAGAAAAAATCCAAAAGAAGTATCAATTCCCTGGTAGGTAATGTTGGTGGCTGTAACGCCATTGCCCAATAGCACGTTATTTACCAGGTAGTTTATTGAAGCGTAACTACCTGCCCGGGTAGTAGTTAACTGGGCATTGGCCTGGTTGCTAAATACAAATTGAAATACGGCAATAAAAAAAGCCGTTTTAAAAAAGATCAGTTGTAGTTTTTTCATAAATATCTCTCAGGGTAAGATACATTAACGCGAGCCTGGGGTATGCTCTTCAAATTTTTTAGCACGCGAATATGAAAAAAACAAACTGCCTGAATATTAATTGAATATTAAATGAAATGTATTCACTTTAACTAGTTTGACAACCAGTGTCTTATGGGTTGTAGTTTGAATAAAAAAAATATCCCTGTGCTTTGTTGAAAGTACAGGGATAAAATGTCTTAAAATAAAGATCCTACTTCTCTAATATCAGTTTTCCGCTGCCAATTAAGGAGCCTTCGGTATTAAGCACTCTGTAAAAATACAACCCCGTAGGCTGGCCTGTTAAATTTATTTCGTTCTTGTTTCCTATAAGTTCTTTGGTCATCACCTGTTCGCCAAGCATGTTGTAAATTGAAACGATTGAACTCTGCTCGCTAACTACTGACAATTGTATAGTAAATACACCCTTGTTTGGATTAGGGTAGACTGTTATGTTATTTTCAGCTGCATTAACCTGGGCGATACCCTGTGGCACACAAGGCAGGTTAAGTGAATATGTGCTTGAGGCAATACCATTTGCAATAACCTGTACCTGGTAAGTTCCTGAAGCCATGCCCGAAGGTATGGTGAAATAAGCAGTGTCTTCAAGCGTGCCGGTCATTACTGCTCCAATTCTGTTCCAGTTGGTTGTGCGGGCATACCATACATTGGTGCCGCTTGTAAGGCGTACAATTGGGTAATTGGTTTCCATCTGCCAGTCGTCGCCATAGCATGCACCTTCTGAAATACCGTTGAACAGCTTACCTGTAATTTTAAAGTTAGGGCAAAGGTCAATTATGTTGTCAATAGTTGGTTTACCTGCCGCAAGTGGCGAACCCGAAGGTGTATACTGGTAATAGTTCTGGTCGCCCTGGTCAGCAAATAAAACAGTTCCGTCAGGCAGATCTAACATGGTGCATGAATAAGCAGGAACGCCAGCAAGTGTGTCACCTACAGCACCACCTGGTGCAGTAACTTGTGTAAATGCATTGGTCAGGTAATTGTATTCATAAAAATAGGTAGGGCTATTATATGTCCCTGCCGGTGAAAAAGAACATAATATGTTGCCATTGGGCATCATAGCTGCAGGAGCATCGGGGCAACCAAGTCTTACACCTAAAGGAGAAGGTAATGCTGCTCCCGTTATCCAGCTACCATTAGCAGTGCCGCCCGATGGGGTATAAATGGCAGTGAAATTTGAGTCGCCCAGGAAAAGTACTTTGCCATTGGGGAGCATAAAAGCAGGCCCCGATTCATACAGGCCCAAATCGTAAAGCATTACAGGCACATTTGCATCTGCCTGCCACATTTTCTGTTGCGGTATATATCTTTCTAAATTCTCGCTTCCAATATCTACATTCATTATACTGCTATCCTTTAATTTTACCCATGCAGCTTCATCATGGCTTCCCAGGCACGATGCCCCGACTGTAAAGGCATTGGTGCTTTCAGTATAAATTAAGTTATCTGAGCTTTGAAAGCTGCTTCCCTGCTGAACACCTTCTATAACTGTTCCGTCGTAAAGTATCTCTGAGTTTCCGTCCGACATTTGCCAGCCATTTACTGTGCCGGTCATATAGGTCCATGTTTTAGCAGTAGTGTTATACAATTCTCCGCTATTTCCTCCACTTCCATATTCGCCGCCTGCAACATACACATTACCACTGGCCAATACCTGTGTGGCGCAATATAAACGGGTATCGTTCATAGTGGGCAGGGTGGTCCATGTACCATTAAGGTAACTGCCTTTGCTATCGGGTGTGAGCAGGTCCCAGGTATTGCCATAACCTCCCGAGCCGGTTCCGGTAAGTACCATTACAGTACCGTCGGTAAGCAATATCATTACACCACCATTAGGGTCTGGTGCCGCATTGGTTAATGTTTTCCAGGTGCCCTGGGCAATTACATTGCTTTGTATTAATAATACCGTAGCAAGCAGAATGAGTAGTGTGGATAGGTTTTTTTTCATGGAGATGAAAATGAGTTTTGAAAATTAATGCGGCCGGGTAATGAGGTGAAAGTGCTTTAGAGCACTGTCCTCCTGTAACAAAAATATATTTTATTTTTTTCAAAAGCAAATGAAATGTTTGATATTCAAATCAAAACGATCTTACTTTAAATCAATAAAAAAACACCTGCATCGCAAGCGACACAGGTGTTTCAAATACCAGAACAAGAAATATTACTTAACTACAACTTTAGCAGTGCCTGAAGAAGTGCCATTAAACACCTTTGCAATGTAAATGCCTGCAGCAAGGTTTAATCCGCTGAGTGTAATATTGCTGCCACCAGGAGTTAATTCTACTTGCTTGTTAGTTACTTCACGGCCGGTAATATCAAAAAGACTTACAGTATAGCTGCCTGTGTTTGCAACGTTATAACCTAATACAATGCTGTTTGATGTAGCAATACCAATTGCCTTAAGCCCAATTTCTTCAGGAGAAGAAATGGTTGGAACTGCATTGACATTAACATACTGCATTGCGAAATCAGCAATTGCTGAGGTAGGGCGGTTACCACTGCCTGTACCAGCCGATAATGCACTTATACGTATCCAAACCGGTACGCTTTGGTTATTTACAGCAGCAGGAAGTAAAACGGCAACTGTATCGTTGCTGAATACATGGCCTCCGGTTACAAGAGGTGCTCCTTTAACAGGTGTTACCGGAGTAAATGTAGTTGGGTTGGCACCAATACCATAGTCTATGGTCCAGGTAACAGTTCTGCCACTGGTAATATCCAAGCTTTGCAATTCGAATGCAAAGGCAATGTTAGATATGTTAGTGGTATTAGCTAATTCAAGTTGGAAAGAAGCTCCCGGATCGCCAAATTTGCTCGACTGGCGCACGCCCAATGCCCTGAGAACAGCACTTGTTTGTTCTGCACAAGTAGAGGTATCTATTCCTTTAATATCGCCTGAAGCACAGTTTTTAAACGCTCCGCCTACAACATCACTGCCACAACCACAGTAGTAGCAACCGGTTGCAAATGAAGTATCGTAAAAAGCAGCGCCGTTGGTCAGGTACGATTTTCCGGTACCGCCCAGGTGTGTTGCGGTTGCATTGGTGTCAATAGCCCATCCTGTTGGTAAACCGCTTGCCAGGGTTGAGAAGTTTTGTGTGTAAGATGTACCTGTTAAGGTAAGTTGTGCATTACTTGCTAAAGCAAATGTTGCGAATGATAAGAGTAAGTAAATTTTTTTCATGAGCTTATTTTTAGTTTGCTGCAAATATCGCGCCCACGACAGGAAGAAGAGGAACCCCTATGTTAAGGTTATGTTAAATGAACCTGAACGCCAATCTATTTCTGTATCACCAGCTTTCCACTGGCAACAAACTCACCTTTTTCTGTATGTATTTTGTAAAAATAAATACCATTCGCTTCCCCACCTAAATCAATGGTGCTCAAAGCCCCTTTAGGGGTTTGGGGCAAAGACGCTAAATATATTCTCTCACCTAGTATATTATATAATTCAATAGTGTGATTAATTCCTAATTCTTCATTCTTAATTATTAATTCAATGGCAAATTTGCCATTGCTTGGATTGGGGTATACTTTTACTTCATTAGCCCCCGCTTGCAAACTTTCAATAGCCATTGGGCTTTGGTTCTTGTAAATATCATTGTTGTTGTCAACAAAATAGACCACTTTACCAAAAGTGTATAACGATGTTACATTATACGAAGTATTGGCTAATGACATTGTCCAGCTTGTGCCTCCGTTAGTGGTATAGTACAGCAAGCCAACATTACAACCAATATAGCCTGTATCGTTACTAAAGCTTATGCAGTTAATAACATTGCCACTGGTAGGGCTGCTTAATTTATTCCAGGTAATACCACCATCGGTTGTTTTGTAAATATTCCCATTGTTTTCGGTAATATACCCGGTGCTTGCGGTAGGGAACGAGCAAGCGGTAATTACATGAGTAGAATCTAAAAAACAATCATTCCAGGTTTTACCTGAGTCTTTTGTAATGGCAAGTACACTTTTGGCAGAGTCGTTTTTATAAGTGCATAACAAATAACCTACACTATCGCTTGTGAACCATAAACTACGTGGACTCTTGTATCTTACAATGTTAAATTCAGTGTCTATCGCTGATTTCATATTAACCCTGAAAACCTTAATGGTATCTGGCGAATGTAGTGGGTCGACGCAAGTAGCATAAATATAATTTGTTGAAAAACATGCACTGGCTGTAACACCAGGGAAATCGGATAGATTTAGGTTTAAAGATTGACCTGATGAAAAGTTATTGGACGTGTAATAAATCGTTGGGTTAGTACTATAACTGCAACTAATAAGGCAGTAAGTTGAATCATTTCTGGCAATAAAGGACTCTATTAGATATGTATACCCCGGAGAGTAAATGTTATTGCAGGAATTAAGATCGTTTTTAGATTCTGCCATTTCCATGTCTTGGAAATTCCCAATATATCCTGTCGCCATGTAAGATATTACTCCATTTGAAGCAACTATTGGAAGTATTGGATAAACAGAAGAACCTGGTGAGATATTAGTATTTCCCGCAAATGGATCTTTATATGCCTGTAACTTATACCACTGCTGCGCATTACTCACAAATGATAAAGAAACCAGTAATAATATACTCAGGGCTATTTTCTTCATAGTGGTACTGTTAATCTCAAACAAATGTAATAAGATTTTAGCTCAAAAGCAATGATGTTTATCAGGTGGATGGTAAGGTGCTGAAAGCCAGGGAAATGCCTATAGACTTGCTATCTCCAGCTTCTTTTTGCAGCGCTCAATAGATTCCTTTGCGGTATCTAATTGCTTGTTGACAAAGGTGGTTTGGGCATATTTTTTATAGGCTTCAATAGCTTCCTGAAACTTGCCCTGTGTTTCGTACATTATACCAAACTCGTTATGCAGCGTGCCACGGTTTACACCGGGTACTGTAAGGCCTTTGTTTAAAAGGGCTGCGAGGTCATCCCAGCGTTGTAAAATCGATAAAACCACTGCATAATTGTAATAGGTGGCATGGTATTCGGGCATAAACTCTAAGGCCTTTTTATAGTTCAGTTCAGCGTTAGCGTAGTCTTTGTATTGGGTTTCATATATCCAGCCCATATGGTTATAGGCCTTGCCAAAATCAGGCGCTTCCTGCAATATTGCTTTTAACATATTCATTCCTTCGCCAATGGCCTTTTCATTCAGCAGGCGGTCGGCTTCCTGGAACATGCTCTCTATGCGTATACGTGTTGCTTCGTCCATCATAACGGGTGAATTTTATTGTGCCAAAATAGTAAAAATAGTACAAAGTATTAAGTAGTGAGTATTAAGACAAAAACGGTTTGTGTTATTGCCCCAAACCCTTAAAGGGGCTTTAGAACCAAGTGCAGTTAAATTCATTTTTTAGCGCAGAGGGCACAGAGAAACAGCCCGCAGAGTTTCACAGAGCCTTAATCCTTAATTCAAAGCCCTTTAGGGGTTTGGGGTTTCTGTAAATGGTTGGGTCTAAGTAATAATAAATATCTCAATACTCAATACCTGATACTATGTACTATTTCTTACATTTGTCTCTATTATTTTTTTGAGGAGGAATATTAATAATAGAAACCCTTACGCTTGAAACCAACAGACATTAAAAATCCGGAATACTTCCACAAAGTGGTCGATTGCCAGTACGCTTGTCCTGCGCATACTCCGGTACCCGAATACATAAGGCTTATAGCCGAACAGAAATACGACGAAGCCTATATGATAAACTGGGATTCGAATGTGTTTCCGGGCGTATTGGGCCGTACCTGCGACAGGCCCTGTGAGCCTGCATGCCGCCGTGGCCGTGTAGAAAAAGAGCCTGTAGCTATTTGCAGGTTAAAGCGTGTAGCAGCTGATAATAAAGGCGATGTAACTAAGTTTATGCCTAAAGGCCCGTTTAAAGCAAACGGTAAAAAAATTGCATTGATAGGCGCAGGCCCTGCTGCTTTAACGGTTGCCCGTGACCTTGCCCCATTGGGTTACGAAATACATTTATACGACGAACAAAAACTGGGTGGCGGCTTTATGCGCAGCCAGATACCTTCTTTCCGCTTACCGGAAACTGTGTTGAATGAAGAAGTAGATTATATCCTCGACCTTGGCATACATCAGCACTTTAATACTTACGTTAAGAGTTTAAAAGAAGTGTTGGCGCAAGATTACGATGCAGTATTTGTAGGCACAGGCGCACCACGTGGCCGCGACCTGCCTGATCTGAAAGGCCGTAAAGAGGGCGCTGCTAATATTCATATTGGTATCGACTGGTTGGCCAGCGTAGCATTTGAACACATTAATAAAATTGGTAAAAAAGTAATAGTGCTTGGCGGTGGTAACACTGCAATGGACTGCTGCCGTACATCGCGCCGTTTGGGTGGTGAACAGGTAAAGGTGGTTGTCCGCAGCCCTTTTGCCGAAATGAAAGCATCACCTTGGGAGAAAGAGGATGCACAGCATGAAGATATTCCTATTATTGATAACCATGTGCCTACATCATTTGTGGTAGAAAATGGTAAGCTCACCGGCATGACCTTCCAGAAGGTGAAAGCAGTGAAAGATGAGAACGGCAAACGCACATTGGTACCTACCGGCGAAGCGGATGTGTTTATTGAAGCGGACGATGTATTGATAGCAGTGGGGCAGGAGAACAGTTTTCCATGGATAGAGCGCGAATTATTAGAGTTCGACAAGTGGAACATGCCTGTAGTAAATGACAGAACTTTTGCATCGAGCAACAAAAAAGTATTCTTTGGCGGCGATGCTGCCTTTGGCCCTAAGAACGTAATTACAGCCGTGGCACATGGCCACCAGGCCGCTATATCCATGCATCTTGCCTGCCTGGGTAAAGATATGATGAACGACCGCCCTGACCCGATGGTGAACCTGCACAGTATGAAAATGGGTATTCACGAATGGGGTTACGATAGCGCAGTGGTAGATGACTTGCGCTATGTTGTTCCGCATGCCGATAAGAAACTGACACTGGTAAACAGGAAGAAGGAAGTAGAACTTGGTTTTGATGTGGCCACCGGCTTTAAAGAAGCTGAGCGCTGCCTCAACTGCGATATTCAAACCGTTTTCTCAGAAAGCAAATGTATTGAGTGCGATGCCTGCATGGACGTCTGTCCTACATCATGCATCAGCTTCACCACCAATGGTGACGAAGCCGACCTGCGTACACGCCTGAAGGCTCCCGCAACTAACAAAACACAAGATCTGTATATATCAGACATATTGCCTACCGGCCGCATTATGGCCAAGGATGAAGATGTGTGCCTGCACTGCGGCCTATGCGCAGAGCGCTGCCCTACATCGGCATGGGATATGCAACAATTTTTCTATAACGTAACAAAAGCCGGAAAGGTATGGCAGGAAGAACTGGTAATAGTAAAGTAAACGACTTTGTAGTACGTTTTGCAAACGTAAACGGCACCGGCTCAGCCAGTGCAAATTTTTTATTCACTAAGTCTATTTTCAGAATGGGGATACCTGTTACCCCCAAGAATATATTCCCTTCGAACATACAGGGCTTGCCCACATGGTACGAAGTGCGTGTAAGTGAAAAAGGATATCTTGGCCGCCGTGAAGGTATTGACCTGGTGGTGGCAGTGAACCCGCAAAGCATGAAAGGCGATGTGGCCAGCGTTATGCCGGGTGGTTACTTTTTATACGACAGCACTAAAATGCTGCATGCAGAATATATCCGCAACGATATTAACTACCTCGGCATTCCGTTAATGGAAATGTGTAACAAGGAATTTTCTGATCCGCGCCAGCGCCAGCTTTTTAAAAATATTGTGTATGTGGGTGCGCTTGCAGCCTTATTAGATATCGAACTTGAAGTATTCGAGCAGCTTTTTAAAGAGCAGTTTGCCGGAAAGGAAAAGCTGATCGCACCTAATATGAAAGCCCTGAAAATGGGTGTTGATTATGTAATTGAGAACTTTAAATACCCGCTCGATATTCGCTTGGAACGCCGCGACCTGCTGAAGGATGCCATTTTAGTAGATGGTAATTCTGCCTGCGGATTAGGTGCTGTATATGGCGGTGCAACCGTGGTGGCATGGTATCCTATCACGCCTTCTACTTCGGTGGCCGAGGCATTTGATAACTACGCATCAGAATACCGCATGGATAAAATAACAGGTAAAAAGAACTATGCCATTGTACAGGCCGAAGATGAGCTTGCTGCAATGGGTATGGTTATTGGCGCAGGCTGGAATGGAGCACGGTCGTTTACTGCTACCAGTGGCCCGGGTGTTTCGTTAATGAATGAATTTTTAGGCCTTGCTTATTTTGCTGAGATACCTGCTGTATTAGTGGATGTACAACGTACAGGCCCATCTACAGGTATGCCGACACGTACACAACAATCTGATGTTATGGAGGCTGCTTATGCTTCGCATGGCGATACCAAGCATGTATTGCTTTTCCCTGCAACGCCTAAGGAATGTTTTGAAATGACTGCCGACGCATTAGACCTGGCAGAAGAGTTACAAACACCTATCATGCTCATGACCGACTTAGACCTGGGTATGAACGATCACGTTTCTCCTCCGTTTGAATGGGATGATAAGCGCAAATACAAACGCGGCAAAGTATTGAACGCAGAACAATTAGATAAATTAGAAAAGTTTGGCCGTTACTTAGATAAAGATGGTGATGGTATACCATACCGTACCATACCGGGTACACACCCAACCAAGGGTGCATTTGTTACACGTGGTACTTCGCGCGATGAATATGCAGTGTACACCGAAGATGGTGGCGCATACCAACGCAATATGGACAGGCTTATTAAAAAATGGCACACTGCAAAAGATATGGTTCCCGGCCCGCAGGTGTATCAAAAGAAAAATGAATCTTCTTATGGAATGATATTCTTCGGTACTTCAACCTATGCTGCTGAAGAAGCTATGGATATATTGAAAGAGAAAAAAGTAGCGGTAGATGCACTGCGTTTAAAATCGTTCCCTTTTAACCAGACTGTTGAAGCATTCATCAATTCGCATGATAAGATATTTGTAATAGAACAGAACCGCGATGCACAGTTGCGCAGTTTAATGATGATAGAGTTAGGCACCGATGCAAGCAAGCTTATACCGGTATTGAATTACAACGGTATGCCAATAACTGCCGATAACATCATCAACCAGGTATTAGGAGTTCTTTCACCCGCTGCCAAGCTTTCTAAAGTTTAATTACGAATTAAAAATTAATAATGATGGACAAAACGCTAATTAATTCTAACAGATTCGTAATTCGTAATTTTTAATTCGTAATTAAAATACTATGTCATACATACGTCCGAAATTTCGCCACCCGGGTTTACCTAAAAACAAATTAGGTTATACCATCGATCATTACGAAGGATCATTATCTACCCTCTGTGCCGGTTGTGGCCACGATAGTATAAGCGCTGGTATTGTGCAGGCTTGCTATGAACTGGATATTGAGCCGCATAAAGTGGCTAAGATGTCGGGTATTGGCTGTTCTTCAAAAACACCGGCTTATTTTTTGGTTAACTCGCATGGCTTTAATTCTGTACACGGACGTATGCCTGCTGTTGCAACGGGTGCTAATATGGCTAACCGCGACCTTATTTACTTTGGTGTATCGGGTGATGGCGACAGTGCATCAATTGGTATGGGCCAGTTTGTGCATGTGGTAAGGCGTAACCTTAAAATGGTTTACATAGTAATGAACAATGGTTGCTATGGCCTTACTAAAGGACAAGATTCAGCTACTGCCGATGAAGGTTCTAAAAACAAAGCAGGTTCAGTAAATCATTTTCAACCTATAGACTTGGCAAGTTTGGCAATTGAACTTGGTTCGACATTTGTAGCGCAAAGTTTCTCGGGCGATAAAACACAGTTGGTTCCGCTTATTAAAGCCGCTATGAAACACAATGGTTTTGCGTTCATTAATGTTATTTCGCCTTGCGTTACATTTAATAATAATGTAGGCTCAACCAAATCATACGACTACGTGCGCGAGCATGTGGAAGCTACATCTACAGTAGACTTTGTACCTGAAATGAAAACCATAACCACCAATTATGCCGAAGGCTCAGTGAAGCCCGTTAAGATGCATGATGGTTCGGTTATACAATTGCACAAGCTCGATAAGGAATGGGATCCTCAAGACAGGCTTTCAGCTATTAACGCGGTACAAAAGGCCAAGCAAACGGGCGAGATTCTTACAGGTTTACTCTACATCAACGAAGAATCGAAAGACCTGCATACCCTTATGGGCACTACCGATGTGCCTTTAAATACTTTACACGAAGAAGTGTTATGCCCCGGCTCTGAAAAGCTGAAGGATGTTAATGCGGGGTTGAGATAAGCAGTTAAGCAGATAACCACTTTATGGAATGCGTTCATTAGTATTGATATTACTTGCTTTGCTTTCACTTACAGCTAAAGCCCAAACAGATACTTTAATGGATAGCAAGTATGATTCTTCTATTCATATTGTTCCAAAATATGATGATGTGTACAACAGTGGGTTTGAAAGTTTCTATATCCCGCTTGAAGATTCTTTTAAATTGGAATTACTTAAACATTTTGGTTCAGTTGGCGATACCAATGTGGTTCCAATCATGACGGCTGTAATATGTGTGGAGCCGGATGGACATGTTTCTAAATATAGATTGGTTTCATTTGAGATTGAAGATAAATTGTATTATGTGGATCGTTCCGTTTCTGACATGGAATTAGGTAGGATAGACAGCTGTCAGTCAATAGCAGGAAATAAGTACGCCAGCGTATTATGGAATATGGGAATAAAAGAAGTTGAAAAATACCCTTGGGTGCCTGCCTATTCAAATGGTAAGCCAATCCGTTCCTGGCACTTCTTCATGATAGATTTCGAGGAATTTATTCCTGAAGATTATAGCCAACAGGAAGACATTAAGTAGTCTGTTCGGACTCATTCTCCGGAACACTCACTGCCAGCAGCGGCACTATTATCAATACTCCATAAGTAAGCGTTTTGAAGTATGACCAATACGAATTGAATTGTCCTGCCAAAAATGGCAGGTTGCACAGTATGAACGAAGCAATGAATGCAGTTATCATTAGCCTGTATTTACGTTTCGACATGCTTTGGTAGTGAGTGATAAAGTGATAATAGATAAAACATAGAGCAGGCGTTACGAGTAGGAATGAATAATATTGTTGATGCGGGAAGAGCAGGGGAGTGATGAGCAGGAAGTAAGATATCTCCCAATAGCGTTGCATTTTGCCTTCTATTTTATTGAATGGCCATATTCTTACAAAGTATGCAGCAAAGCCAAGGAACAATAGACGTGTAATATTGATAATGAGTTCGAGTTTTTCCACACTTATGCTGGCAATGTTGCGATAGAGGTGTGGGTCATGTGGGCGCGGCGGTTCATAAACAAGTAATGTGGCCAGCCAGGTAGTAAGGCTGTTAAAGCCGCCTTCTTCGGTATCTACTATATGCTTTGCGTTAGTAGGGTTAATAAGCCCCCACCAGCTATAGAGCAAGTCTATGTTGTGGTTCTTGCCAATGAATAAAGCAGGTATCACAAACATCAAGCCATAGAAAACAAAAATGAAAAAGTAAGCCACGAACTCCTTGCGGAATATTAAATAAGGTATAAGGAAAATGGGTAATATTTTGAAGTTGATTGCGAGCGCAATAAGTAAAGCGCCCAGGACTTTTTTATCTTTCCATATCAGTTCTAATCCTTGCAGTGTTAAGTATAGTATGCAAATGGTTATCTGTTGCGCTTCTATATTCGAAATTGCGAATTTTAAGCAACCAGCGGTACACATAGCCAGGAATATCCACTGCTGTTTTATAGTTAAAACAGTAAGCTTAAAGTAAGAGCCAATTATCTTTATCAACCTTACCAGGAAAAAGAAATTCATCATCAACCAAATAACCGTTGCTATATAGATTGGTAATTTACTAAGCGGGTAAATGAGGCAGGCAAATAAAATAGAGTAGTAGTAATGGTACCCATCAATATAGGTAAGCGCGTAAATATCTTTATTGGCAAACAGGTCCTTTGAAGCGAGTATGTATATGTAAAAGTCCCTACGGTAAGTGGCTATATAAAGCAGATATGCCAGCACAGTCAAGCCGATAGCAAATACAATGTATTTGTTCTTAAGCTTATCTATTACGCTTGGGTTCTCTGCTATCATAAATAGTTATTGGCCGCAAAAGTCTCCGCTTTCAATGGTCAGTTCTGCTGCAAAATTGCCAATGATACCTTCCACAGGTTTAAGCTGTGTGCTTACATTGTTAAGGTATATGCGGTTAAGGTTAAGCAACAGGCATATATTTCCCCACTTAAGCGGGAATTTTTTTCTCAGGTCTGCTGCAGTGGCATCTAACTTCGGTCGGAAGGAATAAAAAGCGTTCTGCTGTATCTTGTCCACTATCTTTTGCCCAAATAGTGATGTCGTAATTGCCATCAAGATGCTTTGCGATGTGGGCTGCATGGTTACATTCTTAAAGTAGAGGGTATCATTCCTAACTGTGGGTTGGGCCGTAAGTAGTATATCTCCCGATACCTCAAAGCTTAGTAATAAGTGAGCCACTCCACCAAGATGCATTTTAATGGTTATCATACTATCCTTTATATGTATAAATGGGGTCTCTACATATAGGTCCTTATAAGAATCGCCGCAATCAGAATTCTGGCAGGGGTAATATTTGCCATAGTTAGGCTGAAAATATTGCTGGTATAATTCGTTTTGTAGTTCAAGTGCAGGAATAAAAACGGGTAGCTGAACGATCTGCTTGGGCTTGGTAGTGTCGCCGGCAAGGGTAACCTGCACGCCCATATATTGGCCGTTTTGCGCCAGTGATTTATGGCTTTTACATCCTGTAAAGGTGTATAGTACCAAAAGTAAAATGCCAAGCCTTTTCATCCTTCCCGTAATTAGCGCAAAATTAATAAGATATAATTGCCGTACTCTATTCCACTGATTGATAGAAAAATAAAACAAATCGCCACAGATTCACAGATTTATATTTTTTCTAATAGTACTGATGTATTTAATAATCTGTGAATCTGTGGCTGGTACCCAATAATGTTCAAAATGCTATATATTCGCAGTATCATACAATTATGAAAAAGAGTTTTCTGTTCCTGTTTTTTATTGCCCTTTTTGTTGGCGCACAAGCTGCCGGTTTTTCAGCTCCACCCGATAGTATTACCGATAACTGGTCAGTTGCCTATAATGGTAAAGAGATATTGGCCTACAAGATAAACGATGTACCTACTTACCTGATTGATAGTATTGCCGACGATGCCGTAATAACCATTGACTATTATACCGACAAACCCTGCCCAAAGTGTCAGAGCCGTTTAGAGTTTAAAGATGAGAACGGAACCAAACTGGCTGCAGTGCAAAAAGATGGTTTTGGCGATGGTGCTCCTTTCAGGTTACCGGGTAGGCAGTTCAGGCAGTTGATACATAACCACAAGCTATATATATTCTTTTCTGCTAACCCCGATGGTTGGGGTACGTGGATATTGCTGGGTGTGGTTAAGACCACCCATTAATGTTAAATCTGTGTTAAGCTTTTTTTGAACGCTAAGCCTTTAGCTACAGGTTAAATACCTTTGTGCATCTGTTATTTAAACCTGGTTTATGAAGCGTTTGTTAAGTGGAGATCTGCAGTTATTTATTGCTTTCTTTTTTATAAGTATTTGCTCTGAAAAAGCATTTGCCCAATACAATAACCTATGGATACCCGATACTCTATCGGGTACAACCTTTAACCTGACTGTTAAAGATACATTTGCTCAACTCAGGGCGGGTAACCAAACCATTACTGGCAGCGTAAATCACGATAATTTTTGGGGTCCGACCTTGTTCTTAAGAAAAGGCGATACAGTGCATGTGAATGTGATGAATAAACTGAATGATTCTACCACCATACACTGGCACGGCATGCATTTGCCTGCCATAATGGATGGCGGTCCGCACCAGATAATTCCGCCTGGTACATTGTGGCAACCCTATTGGAAGGTAACCAACCAGGCTGCTATGCTTTGGTATCATCCGCACTTGATGGACATGACCTTGCAGCAGTTAGTTGCCGGGGTAGGTGGGTTCATCATTATCCGTGATTCGTTAGAAGCAACACTGCCACTGCCCAGAACATACGGAGTAGATGATATACCACTTGCACTTACCAGCAGAACTTACGATGCCAATAACCAGTTCGAAATACCCGATAACAATAAGGTTAGCCAGTACGGCGATTATATGCTAACTAACGGCACACCAAATGCGCAGGTAAGTTTGCCAAAGCAGGTAGTACGCTTGCGTATATTGAACGGAGAGGTTATGCGTGGGTATAATTTAGGTTTTAGCGATAACCGCACGTTTTACATAATTGGTAACGACCAGGGTTTACTGAATGCACCTGTTGCACTCAAAAATATTTACTTAATGCCCGGCGAACGGATTGAGATATTGGTCGACCTGGGCAGTGATGCGGTAGGTTCGAGTATTGATATGGAAGCATTCAATAAGAACCAGCCCATGGGTTTTCCGGGTGTGGAGCCCAATAAAACAGGTATTAATGGTAGTTTACTGAACGATACCAATTTTACGGTGCTGCATATAAACGTAGCCAACACAACCGCACATCCTATTACTGTAATACCGACAAAGCTTGCCAATAATGTTTATTGGAAGGCTTCGGATGCCACTGTACAGCGTTTGTTTAATGTTACCAATGCCTCAGGAACAGGACTGAACCAATTTATATATGATAATGTGACCTATAATTTCCATACCATCAACCAAAAAGTAAACCAGAACGCTATTGAGGAGTGGACCATTGCGGATAATTTTTTTAGCAGCCACACTTTGCATATACACGATGTGCAGTTTAAAATTGTTTGGCGCAATAAGTGCACCAATGGGTTCCCCGATACAGTAGAAGCCTATGAAGGGGGATGGAAGGATAATGTATTTGTGCCTGCAGGCGATACGGTATCTGTTGTAGCTAAGTTCTCAGATTTGGCCGATTCACTACACCCGTTCATGTATCACTGCCACATGGTAAACCACGAGCAGGGCGGAATGATGGGGCAGTTTACAGTTGAGAATAACACAAGTGTAAATGAAGTATCGAATGTAAATACCGATTATACCATTTACCCAAACCCAGCTGCCGAAAAACTATTCATTTCTTTTGCCGACCCTAATATGCAAGCCTATTACATACGTATTACTGACATGGTAGGCAGAACAAAGTACATGCTGCCGAGCCCGCAACTGAATAATGGCATTGATGTGAGTACGCTTGCACCAGGTGTGTATTTGTTGCAGCTGACGGATAACAGAACTAAGGCGGTTATTACTAAAAAGTTCATTAAAGAATGATAGCACGTATTCTTAAAATAGCATTGGTGCTGGTGTTACTGCAAAGCTTTAACCTGTCTGAGTCTATAATTGGTAAAGCAATTCCTGGTTTTAGTTTGCGTGATGTAAGTGGCAAGAATGTTTCACTGAAAGATTACCCCAATGCAAAAGGTTTTATTGTTGTGTTTACCTGTAACCACTGCCCCTTTGCAAAGCTATATACCAAACGCCTGAATGATTTGAATACGAAGTATAGGGTATTGAATGTTCCGTTACTGGCTATAAACCCAATGGATACTATGGTGTATGCTGATGAGTGTTTGGGGAAGATGCAGGAAAGAGCCAAAGCAGACGGATTTAATTTCCCTTACCTGAGTGATGGCTCGCAATTGGTGACACAAAACTTCTCGGCTTTGCGTACACCCCAGGCTTTTGTTATTTGGAAAGAAAATAACCAATGGATCATAAAATACAGCGGCGCTATTGATGATAATGGCTCTGAACCTGATAGTGTGAAGAATAACTACCTCTCAAATGCAGTTGACGAATTGCTTGCAGGCAAACAGGTTGCCAATACCGAGACCCGTTCTGTAGGTTGTTATATCCATTACAGGGTATACCAATAATCAGTTCGACAAAATCTTAAACTCTGTCCTTCTGTTCTGCTGGCGGCCCTCGTCGGTATCGTTACTTGCAATAGGGTTTTCTTTACCATAGCCTTTTGCTACCAGCCTGCCTTTATCAATACCCTTACTTATCAGGTAATCTACTACCGATTGTGCCCTTGCCTGAGATAAACGTATGTTATAATCGTCTCTTCCTTTGCTGTCGGTAAAGCTGGCTATCTCTACCTTTAATGCAGGGTTCTCATTCATTAGCTTTATCATCTTATCCAGCTCCGATGTCGATTCATCTTTCAGTGTTGCCTTATCAAAATCGTAGAATATATTATTAAGTACTATGTTCTTTCCTACTTCCAGTTTTTTCAGTTTTATAACCAGGTTAACTTCATTATAGGCTGCTGTATCGGGCAGGTTAAAGTTCTCGGAGTGGAAGAGGTAACCCGGTGCGCTAACGTTTATACCATAGTTCTTACCGGCAGGCAATGATACCATAAAGTTACCTGTACTGCTGTTGCTGGTCAGTTTTGTTACCAGTGTTTTTTTCTCAATATCGGTTATCTCAATAGTTGCTTCAACAGGCTTCGATGTTACTTCGTCTATCACCATACCTTTTAAGAGTGTAAGTCTTGGCCAGCTATTCTTCTTATTTACTTTTATAGGGGTAAAGGTTACCTCATAAATATCCTGTTCGCCCATGCCACCTTTGCGCGATGAGGAATAGAACCCCGTTTTACCATCGGCGCCTAATACAAAAAACACATCGTCATCGGGAGTATTAATCGGTTCGCCCATGTTTACGGGCTCGCTCCATGCGCCATTCACAAAATCAGACCGGAATATATCGTAACCACCAAAACCTCCATGGCCCTTAGAACTGAAGTATAATGTCTTTCCGTCGGGGTGAATGAACACACCTTCTTCATCTTCGGCGGTATTAACAGGCGCACCTAAATTGGTTGCAGGGCCCCAGTTTCCGGCCGAATCACGTGTGCAAACGTATATATCCCTTCCGCCAAGCCCTCCGGGGCGGTCGCTCACAAAGTAAAGTGTTCTTCCATCGGGTGCAAGGCTGGCTTTCGATTCATGGTATTTGCTGTTCACCGGTTCAGGCAGCTTTACGGGCTCGTTCCAGTCTTCACCACTCAATGTAGTTTCCCATATATCGCCATTCTTTTTGCTGTCGTCGCGGTAAATGAACATCTCCTGTCCGTCGTTCGATAGTGCCAGTGGGCAATTCATGCGGCTTTCCTGGTTAATGGTAGCAGAAAGCATTTTCGGGGCCGACCATTTCTTTGTCTTGGCATTATAATCCGATTCAAAAATATGCTCCATCGATTCCTTTTTCTTGGCTATCTCTTTTTCAGTCACTGACCTGCGCGATGCGAACATGAGCACCGAGCCATCGGCCGATATTACCGGCGAATAGTCGGAGAAGGTAGAGTTGATGGCCTTTAAATTGGTAACGGTAATTTTTACCGAATCGTTCTTGGCAGGCGCGGCCTTTTTCTGCGGAGGAGCGTTTTTTTGTTGTGCCGGTGTTTTCTTTTGCTGTGCGGTTGCAGTTAAAAAAGTAATGCAACAAAGCGCGATAGGTAAATAGCTGTATTGTTTTTTCATAATGTATTGATAAAACTGTTCAGCCAAGGTGAATCAAAGATACTAATTATGGACAACCCTGCAATCTCAATGGCTGTTTTTCTGTGGCTCTCTTTTTGTGGCTGTGTAAGTTGCAAAATAGCCACATTCCTTTATAGCTTCCTGGTAATATTGAGTATTTAAGTACAAGTCTTTCAGGTCAGCAAAATACTTACCTGCTTTAAAGTCGCCTTTATAATCTTTAGGTTTATGACAGAAGAAATAGTTCTGTTCACACTTGGCGGCCATAAAGCAGCACTGGGCTTTAAACTCAGGGTCGGTAGCCAGGTTCATGGCCTTGTCGTAACAGTCCTGTGCTTTTTGGCAGCTCATATATATTGAGCCCGTATCGCTAAAACCTCCGTAATCGAAACCAGCTTCTGACATGTGCGTAGCTTTTGTTTCATATAATATTCTGCTATTGCCAAAATAGCTCATGTTATAATAACCGTTGGCCAGCATAAAGTAATCTTGCGCCGAAGCTTTCGAGTTTTTTGAAGCCTTCTTTTCCAACTCGATCATCTTTTGTATGAATTGCTTTTTTGTGTACAGAGTTTTGTTTTTAAGGGCAGCATCACTATCGTGGTTATCGTTTATATGTATTATGAAAGGATCTGCCTCTAACAATTCTTTACCTGCCTCTTTATCTTCGTTAAGCTTAGCCAACGCATCATCTAGTTTATAGTGGTAAAGCAGATCAACCGCCTGCATTTCTACCAGGTCTACCCGGGTGTAATGAAACTCACTCAACGCATAGCTTTCAAGCGGAGTTTTATTGTCTTTATCCATCAATGCAATCACTGAGCCCAGCAATGGGCTGTTAATAGATCCGTTATAAGGCAGGTCGTGTTTAAAACAAGCTGCCAGCACTTTATTGCCGTTGGCTGCATATTTGTTCGATAGTTCATCCATAACAAAAGCATATGCGAAACCCCTCCTGAATGCTGTATCATGATTGGTTTCTGCTAACCACTTTAACTCCGGCACAATGCCATCTTCAAAACTTTTGTCGCCTGCTTTGCCATGCTTTAACTTATCCAGCAACAGTATTAGTCTTACTTCATCTTGTGCAAGGCTATTAATTGCATTATTTTTTGCTGCTTCTGTTTTTGTTTTATCTAAATATTTCTGAAAATCATTATTGCCTGCTGCCCAATCCAAATACCCTGCTGCAAGGTCCCATTCATATGGCTTAGCGGTATTGCCTTTATCAGCCACCGACCTAATGAAACTAACCAGGTTTGTGTTTATTGTATCTGCATCGATCTCTGAAATACTGGCGTCAGGCGTTTCTTCGTTCAGGTCATCCTGGTTAAGGAATTTTTCTTCTTCAATATTAACTGCGCGTGTAAGCAGCAGGTCGAGCATATCTGATTTCGGGTCGAGGGCATATATCTCCTTCATGGCCCGGAAAGGGTCGTGGCTAACGCCCAGCATTTGCCACAATACTGTTTTCTCCCTGGTGTTCCTTGCCATGGCCAGGGTTTGTGCAAAGTCTTTTTCTTCCTGTGGTTTAAAACTAAAATGGCAGGCTTCTTTCAGGTAATCAGATTGCCCGTAGATAACCGAATACAAATAATTGGCAGTAACTATGTCGCCCTTTTTATTGCAGGCTCCTGCCAGGTAACCCATAGCCCGGTATGTTATACTGTTATTGGTTGCCTGCAATAAGTTCTTTTGGTTGGCGTAAAACTGTATGCATGTATCGTAGTCGGTAGCCATAAAGTATAACCGCAATACCTGGAAGGCATAACGCTGGCGCACAAAATCGCTATTGGCATTGCCAATTTGTTTTATGCCGCCTTTTTCCAGTTTAGCTACATCTTCTTTGTGGCTCAGGGGCAGTGTAGGGCTGGTTCTGTCCGACCAGTCAGGCTGGTAGGTTGAATATATTTCGCAGCGTTTTGCAAAGCCTATGTAATAAAGAAAATCGAGAGCCAGGCGTGTATCAGCAACTCTCATTATTGAATTGGCTTTTAGCCTGGCCGTTATCAGGTATCCGGGTTTCTTAAGGGTGTATATGAGTGTGTCTATTTCTCCAAGTCTTGCGGTATATAATAAATAGCTAAGGTCTTTTTCATCGACAGCTTTTTTAAAATAACCATTCCATTCATTCAGGTTAATGGCGTTGAAATCGTCTGTATAGCTGCTTTTATACGATTCCTGGTAGAGTGGGTAGTATGAACGAAAGAATTCATAACATTTATTGTTATGCGTTATTTCGGGTGCGAAGAATGAATTAGGGTAAGGGCTTACCTCCACATCAATGCAAGCCAGCATAATGCCTGCAGCCATAAGCAGTATGCTAACGGGAAACAGCGTATATTTTCTCAATGTCTTTTTTGTCATAGGTCGATAGGTATAAGGAATCGTATTCAAATAAACTTATAGTGCGTTTTTGATCTTTCAAATAGCAGTTCACGTTGTTGGCGGCTTCTTCGCAAATAGCGGGAGTAACTTCTTCCATTTTTACTGTATCGCTTTTCTGGAAATATTTCCCCCTGAATAAGAATGAACCCCGTGAAACAAATATATTGTTTCCTGCCGAGAGAAACTGCGCCGTATCAGCAAAGTCTTTATCAACGGCTTTTTCAAGTACATCTTTTGCTTCGCCGCCCCTTATTAGCAGTGCCCACGAGAATACAGGCAGGGCCACATCGAGGGGCAGTGCATAGTTTGAAACATAACTTACATACTTATCGGCATCTTTACTATTGTAAATAGAATTGTAGCCGGGTGTGCTGTTGATTTTGCCCATGTTATAGAACATGAGCATGCCTCTATCGACAGGTGGCACGCCTGTTTTGTCTGCATACTTAACCTGGTGCAGGCGTATGGTAGCCGAGAGTGTTTTGCTAAGTTTGGTTAAGCTGTCGTGAAAAAAGGTGAGCAGTTTAAAGTACTTTGCCCTGCTGGCGTCGGTCCAGTCGCAATCAAACTGTAATTCTTTGTATTCAACTTTATTCTCTATTGAAAGGTGATCTACTTCGTTGTAAATATGCTTTGCCAGAACAACAATACTATCTGCTGAAAGCTGTTCCAGTGTTTTATTCGGGATAAATACCACGGGAACGTATTCAAATTTACTATTTCGTTCCGTCGCGAATTTTATTTCATCTACCGGCAGTGGCTTATTTAATTCAGCATTCCAGCTCACATCAAAAAAATGAAGATAGAGTTTGGTTACTCCCACATCTTTCAAATAATTAATATCCTTACTGGCAAGATTGTAACTGCTGCGCCAATAATAAAAGGCGCGGTCAGGTTTATGTTTGAAATGGGTGCAGCTAAAAAGAAAGAGTAGCACAAAAACTATAAAGGACCGCAGATATCTCATTTTATTACCCTTTCACCAATCCGTAATAAATAAGATCAATGAGCCTTCCATCAAAAGTGCGGAAATCGTTTCGCAGGATCCCTTCCTGAACGAAGCCATTCTTTAAAGCTACTTTTCTGCTGGCGGCATTATCTGCTGCAGCACGCAAAAAAAGCTTTTCCATATTTAAGGTAATGAAGCAATGCGCAATAATTTGTTGTAATGCTTTTGATGTGATTCCTTTACCTTCGTAATGTTTATCAATAAAGTAAGCCAGTTCGGCTTTAGGTATGCTCCAGTCTATATTCTTAATAAATACAAAGCCAATGGGCTTTAATGCAGTATCATCAATAATTAAATAAGCATAGGCAGTTTTTAGCTTCGCCTGTTTTATTTTTTCAGTAATATAATTCTTCACTGAGCGTATATCGGTTATAGAGCCAGCCGATACCGGGAAGTAATCAATGAGCCTTACTTTATTACTTAATATAAGCTCAAGTACCTGTGGGGCATCTTTCATTTCGGGTAAGCGCAGGGAGAAATGATCGAACTTCATACTATTACTAAATTTGATTGGTAAATATATAGATGATATGCTCACTTCTTACCTTATAAAAGGTATAATAATTGGTTTTTCAGTGGCTGCGCCTGTGGGGCCAATAGGAGTGCTTTGCATTAAACGGACACTTGCCGAAGGCAGGCTGTCGGGTCTTGTTACGGGTATGGGCGCTGCCGTAGCCGATACCTTTTACGGCATTATTGCAGGCTTCGGGCTCACGGCTGTTTCAAGCCTGTTGTTGGCTGAGCAACTCTGGATAAGACTAATTGGCGGAACATTCCTTTTGTACATAGGTGTTAAAATAGTAATTAGTAAACCTGCCGGTGAAGCAGCTAAGGGTGAGAGTAAAGGGCTATTCTCTAATTTCATCTCCACCTTATTCCTTACCATAACCAACCCAACCACCATTTTGTCGTTTATTGCCATATTCTCAGCTATTGGTGCCGGAATAGGGCAGAGCGGGTATAAAGATTCAGCTGCGGTGGTGCTGGGTGTTTTTATAGGATCTACCGCCTGGTGGATAATTTTGAGCAGTGTAATAGGTATGATACGCCATCGTATAAATACCAATGCCTTGCAGTGGATAAACAGGGCATCGGGCAGTGTTATTATAGTTTTCGGACTGTGGACCTTCTATTCGCTATTGAAATAGCTTAGTGTATTATCACTCTACCGCAGGCGATCTGGTCGTTTTGTTCGCTTACAACTCTATAGATATATAATCCTGCACTTTGGCTGCTCATATCTATGGTTAGCGGAGAATTTACTGTAGAAGCCTGTGAGTAAACTCTTTCTCCGAGTATGTTATATATTTCAACCTGCATTTTAGAGTTATCTGAAGTAAATTGTCCGTTATCGATAGTTATAAAAAACCTGCCATTGCTTGGGTTAGGGAACACCGAAGTGCTGAAACTTGCTTTGTTAATGGTGTTAACACTTGTAGGCGCAATGTAGTACGAAGCTATGTGGTTTGCTACCATGCCACCTGCACTGTCGAACTGGCCCGCGGCATATAAGGTGCCGTTACATACTGCAAGGGTTAATACATTATTATTGGTGCCATCACCAAGGGCAGCCCAATTGGTACCGTTCCATACTGCAATGTGGTTAGCAGAATTTCCACTGGCATTTTCAAACTGTCCGCCTACATAAAGCGAACCTGAATAAACTGCCATAGAGGCAACGTTGTTATCGGTTCCGTTATCCAATGCCGACCAGGAAGCACCATCCCATGCTGCAATATTGTTTACTATTCTGCCTCCTGCTTGCTGAAAGTTTCCGCCTGCGTAAAGTGTATTGTTAAATACTACAAGCGAGCTTACAAAGCCGCTTACTCCGTTGCCCAATGCTTTCCATTTAGTGCCGTTCCATTCTGCAATACCACTGGCGGCAACTCCGCCTGCGCTATCGAACGAACCACCAACATATAAACTGCTGCCAAATACAACCATCGATTGTACGTAGCCATTTACGCCCGTCCCTACTACTGACCATTTTGAACTATCCCATTTTGCAATATAGCCTACATGCTTTCCGCCTGCGCTGTCAAAGCCACCACCTACGTATAAAGCGCCATTATAAGATGCCATGGCATATACGATCAGGTTAGTGCCCGAGCCTAACGATGCCCATCCACTTTCTGCAAGTTCTGCCACATTATTGGCCGCTGTTCCGCTTGCTTTGCTGAACAGGCCACCCGCATAAAGATTTGAATTGTATGAAGCAAACGACCACACACCTGCATTTGAAATGCCTGATGCCACACTTGACCAGTTACTGCCATTCCATTCAGCTACCCTTGTAGCCGGGGCACCACCTGCATTGGCAAATGAGCCACCTGCATAAAGGTTGCTGCCCATGGTATATAATGTATAAATTGTTTTATCTGTGCCACTCCCAACAGAATCCCATGTTTGGGCCTTGGCGGTTGTGAAGGTGAGCCCTGCTGCCAGGGTTAAAGTGGTGAAAACTCTTGCGTATATCGGTCTCATAATTTTTCAATGTTTTATATATACGTACCTAAATCGGTAAATGTTACCCTATTGGGCCATTTAAGTGTTAAGAAATGTTAAATACATGGTTAATATAATGTGTAATAAGCTGATTTGTAATGAAATTAAGGCTTTGTATGATTGTGGTCATGCCAATAAAGCAGAAAACCAGTGAAATACGCCTTGGGATGCGTATAATACACTGATTTTCTCTGTTATATGTAAATAATGGATCAGATTCCTCACTTCGTTCGGAATGACAGTTTAATTTGAGGGTTAAATGAAAATAGGCAGTGCAGGCGAAGCCCGCACTGCCTAAATCTTAAAAGACTCCACTATTGTGCACTGCACATTAGCAAATTCCGAATGAATCCGCCCCAACTGGCGGTGGAATGAGGAATCTACAGCACCTCTATCTTACCACGGATGATATAAAGCTGCAAAATTTCCTTTTTATGGATGTTTGAAGGGGCAAACTTTGGATTTTCGCTCTTCAGCACCAGCTTGTTGTTATCTGTCGGGTGTGGGGTAACATATTTTACTATGCAATAATCAGGGGTAATAACCACATAGGGCTCACCGTGCATTATCAGGTTCTTATCCTGTATATGTTTACATACCACTATATCGCCGCTGCGGTAGCGCGGGTACATACTGTCGCCCGATACGCGGAGGGCAAGGGAGCAATCAACAAAATATGGAATAGTAATAAAATAAGCAGGGTTAACCACGTTATCGCCAAACTTCTTTATCATGCCGGCACTCAGGTGGGCATCATAATATGGAATTTTTTGTGCTACATTAAGCTTAACAGCCTTATCCTTATTATGGCTTTGTTCAATAAGCTTGCCCTGCTTTTCATCCATAAACATAGGTGGCTCATTGTTGAATATGTAGTTTTTGTTTATGCCATAGGTATCGCAGATCTTATGTATCCACTTCAACGGAGCATTCTGTCCGCCCGAACGTATACGGCTGAATGATTGTGGTGCGTAGTTGATCTTTTTGGCTACCTGGTACATGCTTATGCCTTTCTGTTTCTTCAGTGTGTCAAGGGCTTCCAGTAGTCGTTTGGTGTCCGGTGCTGTTTTCATGGTGATGGGTTGTTAATAAATTATTGAATAAAATGTTTACTATTTATAAATTATATGTTTATGTTTGCATTCACAAATTATTGCACAAATATAAAATTATTAGTCAACAAAAAACCAACTATACAAAAAATATTAACAGGTAGTTAATACAAGCAAAACAGTAAAATAGTTCATTCTCTTTAGTCCCCACTTTACTGCCCCGGCAGGAGCCCTTGCAGAAGCAGTATACGGCAAAACCACTAATAAAACTTATTATGATAATTAAAGCGCTTTTAATAGTAGCCGCTATGCTCTTGTTGCCCCTGTTGGCAGAGGCCGTGGCGCTCTTTATAAAGAAGAAATTTTAACCACAATACCATGACAATAACATTAATAAAAGAAACCCACCCCGAGAGCAGAAAGGTG
>Ga0210396_10000831_pt1 | contig 35939 bp, 32 predicted proteins | sample IncBWH17OmetaG_FD_155466 | JGI IMG/M metagenome (GOLD analysis project Ga0210396, IMG submission 155466) | Forest soil microbial communities from Barre Woods Harvard Forest LTER site, Petersham, Massachusetts, United States - Inc-BW-H-17-O ...
GTGGCGCCCGGAGAGCTGATATTCGCATCATGGTTGCTATTTGGCAGTTATTGGCTTTTCGCGGCGCTAGGCGCAAAAAAGGCTGCCAAGAAAGAGAATCTGCCGGAGCGTTTTGCGCACGTCCTGATCATGACGATCGGTTTTTTCCTGCTCTACGCAAACCATGTTCGTTTCGGCCTGTTGAACCGTCGGTTCGCGCCGGGTGAAATGTGGATCGAATGGATGGGAGCGATCGCGACCCTCGCTGGGGTGCTATTCGCCATATGGGCACGATACACGATCGGTAAGGAATGGAGTGGCGAGGTGCAAATCAAGGAAGAGCACCAATTGATTCGCACCGGACCGTATGCCCATATTCGCCACCCGATCTACACGGGCATATTGTTAGCGTTAACCGGAACCGCCATCACTATCGGCGAATATCGCGCCATCCTCGGCGTGGCGCTGTTTCTGATTGGCTTCGTGCGCAAGGCGAAGAAAGAAGAATCATTCCTCGCCAGCGAATTCGGACCTGCGTTCGACGAGCACCGCCGGCACACGGGCTTCTTCCTGCCGCGGTTTACCTAATTGGTACCTGTCCTTCGCTGAAAAACTTTCGCCTGCCGTTTGCTGATGCTTTCGCCTACAGAGTCGATAGCGGTACTAGCGTGTCGCCAGTTCTGTGCGATCATCCCAATATAAGCAGCATATAGGCTCCGGCCGTTTCTCGCACTATAGGAGTTCCCGAGAGGGTAGAACGATGAGCAAGAAGCTCAGCGGTATGCTGATACTGTGCGTAGGGGCACTCTGGATGTCCGGATGCGCTTACTTCCGCGCGACTGGGCCGTGCCTTGGCATGGGATGCCCGGCTCACACCGTCGGTCAGAACGGCCAATACAAGCCGGGCCAAGCCCCGAAGGCGCAGAACGCCGCTGCACCGCACGCAACCGCTCCGAACGCCCCAGCGCCTGACAACGCTCAAGTTGCGGCGGCGCTGCCGCAAGCCGCGCCCACGCAAGCGAAAGCGGCAGAGACGAAATCATCGGCGCCGAACAAATTCACAGAGTTTTTCGCCCACCTGATTCCACACCACAACAAAGCCGCAAAATCCGCTCCGGCTGCAGACTAGGCCGAAGCCGCTTCGGTTTCCTCGTCGCCTACGCGGTGCTGTTTGTTCGCCGCGATCACTTTTTCCGCAATTTCATTCGGCACATAGTCGTAATGCGAAAATTCCATGGAATAGCTGCCGCGCCCTTGCGTCAGCGAAATCAATTCGTTGGCGTAGCTCAGCATTTCCGAGAATGGAACCAGCGCTTTGATCACGACGTTGCCCGCGCGTGATTCGCTGCCGCTGATTTTTCCTCTGCGGCCGCTGAGATGTCCCATCAAGTCGCCCGAATATTGATCCGGCGCATAAACCTCCACATTCATGATGGGCTCGAGCAACGCGGGCCGCGCCTGCTTCATCGCTTCCTTGAACGCGAGCGATCCGGCAATCTTGAACGCCATATCGCTGGAATCCACGTCGTGATATTTCCCGTCGTACAGGCTGACGCGAAAATCTACGACCGGAAATCCCGCGAGATAGCCGCGCTCGGCGGAGTCGCGAATGCCTTTTTCCACCGACGGAATCCAGTTCTTGGGAATCGCGCCGCCGAAAACGTCGTCCACGAACTCGATGCCTTTGCCACGCGGCAGCGGCTCCATCTTGATGCGGCAGAGGCCAAACTGCCCGTGGCCGCCGGTCTGTTTTTTGTGTTTACCTTCGGCGTCCGCCTTGCCGCGAATGGTCTCGCGGTAGGGAACTTTGGGCGGATGAATCATTAACTCCACGTGGTAGCGCTTGCGCAGCTTGGCGACCACCACTTCGATGTGCTGCTGTCCCGCGCCGCTGAGCAGAAATTCCTTGGTCTGCGGATCGCGACCAAAACGCAGCGCGAGATCCTCCTCCAGAATCTTGTGAATGGCCACGCCGATGCGGTCCTCGTCCGCGCGAGTCTTCGGCTCGACGGCGAAAGTGATGGAAGGTTCAGGAATGCGCGCTGGAGGATGAAAAATCGGCGCATTCTTATCGCCCAGCGTTTCGCCAGTGGTGGTTTCCTTTAGCTTGGCGATGCAACCGATGTCGCCCGCGTGCAGTTCACTCACTTCCGTAGAGTGTTTCCCCTGCATCACCTGGATGTGCTGAAAACGTTCCTGCGAGCCGCGGTTGAAATTCGTAAGCGTGGCATCGTTTTTCAGCACGCCAGAAATCACCTTGAAATAAGTGATGCGTCCCGCGAAAGGATCCGCCAGCGTCTTGAAAACGTAAACCGAAAGCGGTTCCGACGAGGCAATCTTGCGGTCGACAGTCTCGCCCTTATGATCCGGAGTCTTGTGGCAAGCGACCTTCGCGCGCACCGTGGGCGAAGGGAAAATCGCGACCATCAGATTCAGCACCGCGTCGCTGCCGATATTGTGCAGCGCAGAGCTGAGCATCACCGGGAAGAGCCGCTTCGCGAGCACTGCTTCGCGCAAGCCCATCACCAGGTCGTGGACCGGCAGCGTGCCCTGGTCGAAAAATTCCTGCATCAACTCGTCGTTGCCTTCGGCGACCATTTCCACCAGCGTTTCGTGCCCCAGTTTCGCTTCGTCCGCCATAGCCTGCGGAATTTCTTCCACCTTGGCGATGCCGTTGCCGTCCGGTGCGTAAATCAGCGCCTTCATCGTGATCAAGTCCACCACGCCGCGAAAACCTTTTTCCCACCCGATCGGCAGTTGAATCGGCACTACGCCGCGCCCGAAAACCTGCTGGATCGAATCGAGCGCGCGCTCGAAGCTGGCCAAGTCACGATCCATCCAATTGAGCAAGAACGCACGCGGCAGGTCGTACTCCGCCGCGTAGTCCCACACTTTCTCGGTAACCACCTGCACGCCGGCGGCGGCATCCACCAGAATCAGCGCCGCGTCCGCGGCGATCAGTGAGGATTTCGTTTCGTTAATGAACGTCGAGTAGCCGGGAGTATCAAGGAGATTGATTTTCGTTTTTTCAGGCTGGGCGGGCGCTTGCCACTCGGCGTAGGCGATGCCGGTGTTGATCGAGATCTTGCGCGCGATTTCCTCCTCGTCCCAGTCAGTAGTGGTCGAGCCCTCGGTGACTTTCCCCAGCCGCGGCGTCATCCCGGCCGTGAATAGCAACGACGACACTAGCTGGGTTTTTCCCGTGTCGCCGTGGCCGACAATGCCCACGTTGCGGATCCAATCAGTGTTGTAGGGTTTCAAGTTTCACCTCCAGAAGGCAGAAAGTGGAAAAGCAAAAATCGAAAATCGTAAAGCTCGGCGCGGGCTGCGTCGTAGCGGTCTGGATAGGCATTTCGTGCGCGGAAAAATACGACTGCGAATTCGAGATGTGCGAAGTGGCGTGCATCACGGCGCCGCCCCCGGGCGGTTGCGCGCAATGACCCTGCGAAACCGTGATGCTAGCACACGGCTCGGCGAAGATTCAACCAGAAGAGGGCGAAATGACCCTCCCCAACTTTCCCAATCATTACCGCCAAAATTTAATCAAATAAACACTTGCACAACGCTCGCGACCGGAGTAAAACTTTGCGCATACGGTTAGGTAGTTTCTACTTTAGGCCCGCGCAACGCCATCCTCTCTCCTTGACGTCCCGCGCGGGCCTTCTCTTTTCCACCTGCAAATCCCTGGGTTAGAATAAGCCGCACACTTCCACTTAAAGGAGAAAAACATGCCAATTCGCGATGCCATCCTCGCCGAGTACGACCATGAAATGATCAGCACTCGCCAAACCCTCGAACGCGTCCCCGAAGGAAAGGGTGATTGGGCGCCGCACGAAAAATCCATGAAGATGGGACGCCTCGCCGGCCACCTCGCTGAACTTTCCGGCTGGGGCGCCACCATCATCAATCAGGACGAGCTCGATTTCCGCCCCGTGGGCGCGCCCCCGATACAGCCCTTTGTAATGACTTCAAGCCAGCAGCTTATGGACACCTTCGACAAGAAGGTAACCGAAGCCCGCGCCGCCATCGCCGGCGCCAGCGACGAACATCTGATGAAAACCTGGACGCTGTTAGGCGGCGGCAAAACCGTCATGGCCATGCCGCGCATCACGTTTCTGCGCGGCTTCTTCATGAATCACATAATCCACCACCGCGCGCAATTGGGCGTCTATCTGCGTATGAACAACGTCCCAGTCCCCAGCGTCTACGGCCCCTCAGCCGACGAAGGCAAAATGTAAACCGGCTTTGTTGAAGTGCGGGGGCCTGCCGGCCTGCCCCCGCCTTCTCCCCTGCGGAGCCTGCCGGCGATGGCAGGCTCGCCTCGCCGCCGCAGTCGCCGTCGTAACTCGTCGCCACTTCGGCCGTTTACCCAGGAGGACCCAAATGCTGTTCGACTTCGCCACCATCTCCGCCAGAGAGCGCTACAAGCTCCTGGTCTCGACGATCGTTCCGCGCCCGATCGCCTGGATCGTCAGCCAGGATTTGCACGGCGACCTGAACGCCGCGCCATTTTCTTTCTTCAACGCGTTTGCGGGCGACCCACCGGTAGTGGGCATCGGCATCGGCAGCCACGATCCACGCCGGCCGAAAGATACGCGGCACAATATCCGCGAGACAGGCCAGTTCGTCGTCAACCTCGTCTCCGAAGAAGCCGCGGAAGTGATGAACATCACCGCCATCGAATTCGAGCGCGGCGTCAGCGAGCCGCACGAGGCGGGACTCACCACCGTGCCCAGCGTCCACGTCAAGCCGCCGCGCATCGCCGAAAGTCCCGTGTCCATGGAGTGCGAGCTGCTGCAGATCATCGACCTGGGGCCGGAGCAGTCCCTGGTTCTAGGCCGCGTGCTGGCCATGCACGTCCGCGACGACGCCGTCATAGATCCCGCCAAGCACCACATCGACACGCTCAAGCTGAAGCTAATCGGCCGCATGCACGGCGCCGGATGGTACGCCCGCACCACAGACCTCTTCAAAATGGACCGCATCCCCCGAGAAAACTGGAAGTTGCGCGGCACTAAACTGGAAACAAAGAGCTGAATCATGCTCGGAGCGTCGGTGTTCCGACCTCCGGCACGTCGAACCAGACCGTAACGGATCGACTACGTTTATCCTTAGGTAACCTTACCCGCCTAGCGATCTTTGCGACATCCCATCTCGCCCTGTATCCTCCACTGGGCCACCATCATGAAGGACCGCGCTCACTATCTAGGCGTACTTGGGATGAGTTCCCGCGCTACAGCCGAAGAAATTCGCTTGGCTTACCTCGACCTCATCAAGGTGTGGCATCCCGATCGCTTTTCTCACGATTTAAGGCTACGGCGGAAAGCGCAGGAGAAACTTGCAGACATGAACGAAGCTTTTAACTGGATTAAAGCAAATCCTTTGCTCACGGAGCGATGCGGAAGGCGCCGGAAGCTTCTACGTAGCCGTAGGCCATGCGGGGAGTATTGAAGGCGGCGGCGGGATGGCCTTCGCGGTCGAGGAGGATGAGGCCGCCTGTGGTGCGGGCGCGATGGGCGAGTTTGCGGACGCAGGCGTCGGCTACTGCTTGTGCCAGCCCGCCGCTTTGCGCTGGATCAGAGTTTTCGCGATGCGGCGTGAGCGCTTGCTTACCCTGCAACAGATCCGTGGCCATTTTGGCCATTATGATTTTCATTATGCCTTCACCGTGGCCTGTGCAGGAAACGCCGCCGGCTTCCGCGTCCGCGTAACAGCCGCAGCCGATGAGCGGGGAATCGCCGACGCGTCCGGGGAGTTTGCAGCAGGTTCCGCCGGTGGAAGTGCCAGCGACGAGATGTCTGTGCTGATCGAGAGCGACGGCGCCGACGGTGCCGGATTCGTGGCCGACGTGATGTTCGGCGGCGTGCGAATCTTCGAGGCAACGGGTCCAGGCGACGCGCTCGCGTTCGTGAATCAGTTCTTCGGGCGCGCAGAGCGCGATGCCGTGTTCGACGGCAAATTTTTCGGCGCCGGCCGCGACGATCATCATGTGTTCGGAGTGTTCGAGCACTTGGCGCGCGAGGCGGATGGGATTGCGGATGCGTTCGACGGCGGCGACGGAGCCGGCTTTCAGCGTTTTGCCGTCCATGATGATGGCGTCGAGCTGGACGCGGCCTTCGGTATTGAGATGCGCACCAAAGCCCGCGTCGAATGTGGGATCGTCTTCGAGGATGACGATGGAGGATTCGACGGCGTCGGTGGCTGTGCCGCCGGACGAGAGAATGTTCCATCCGGCTTCGAGGGCGCGGCGAATGCCTGCGCGGCAATCTTCGACGGCTTGGTCAGGGATATTCCATGCGCCGCCGTGGATGATCAGGGAAGGTTTCATGGTGTGCGAGATGTGTTTTGGTGCCCGAATAATGATAACGCAATGTAAAGACAGAAGGCGGAAATTGGAAATTAGAAATTCGTCACACGCGATCGGAATGAGGTCAGCGGCGAATGACCCGAGCCGTTTAGTGGGCGACGGCTTTTTCGGCGCCTAGGCCCGTGTTGGCGCGGACTTGCAGTTCGACGAATTTTTCTTCGCCGGCCAGGTCAGGTTTGCTGAGCAGCGTGCCGAGGATTGCGCCGATAAATCCGATGGGAATGCTGAGCATCCCGGGATTTTCGAGCGGGAAAATGGGCGCGTGCTGAATCATGTGACGGGCGGCGGGAGCGACGTTGGGCGAGTCCACGGTCATGATGCTGGGACCGATAAAGATCAGGACAATCGAAGCGAGCAGGCCCGCGGCGAGGCCCATCACGGCGCCGGTGGTGTTGAAGCGCCGCCAAAAAATCGAGAACAGGATCACGGGGAGATTAGCGGAGGCCGCGACGGCAAAAGCGAGCGCGACGAGGAAGGCGACGTTCGCCGTGGGGCCGAGGACAATCGCGATGGCGATGGAAATTGCACCGACTACGAATGCGGCGATGCGCGCGACGCGGCGTTCTTCGCCGGGATTATGCTCCTGGCCGTGGCGGATGATGTTGGTCCAGACGTCGTGCGCGAAGGATGTGGAGGCGGTGATGGTGAGGCCGGCGACGACGGCGAGAATCGTGGCGAACGCGATGGCGGAGATGAAGGCGAAAAAGATGCTGCCACCGAGCGCGTTGGCGAGAAGGGGAGCGCTCATATTGTTGCCGCCGTTTTTCGCGATGTAATCGCGGCCGACGATGGTTGCTGCGCCGAAGCCGAGAAACGTGGTCATGATGTAGAAGCCGCCGATGAGAACCATGGCCCAGACGACGGAGAAGCGCGCGGTTTTTGCGTCGGGAACGGTGTAGAAGCGCACGAGAATGTGTGGCAGGCCGGCCGTGCCGAAGATGAGCGCCATGCCGAGCGAAATCAGGTCGAGCGCGCCGTAGGGCGGCTTGTAGCGCAGGCCGGGAGTGAGGAAGTCCTTGACGACTTCGGTGCCATCGGGCAAGTGGTAGTGGACCTGCGTGACGGCGGAAAAGAATGCGCCGAAGCTAAAGCCAAAATGCGCCATCACCAGGAAGCTGAGGAGAATCGTCCCGGTTATCAGCAGGATCGCTTTGATGATTTGAACCCAAGTGGTGGCGATCATGCCGCCGAAGACGACGTAGACGATCATCAAGAGGCCGACGCCGACTACGGCCGTGGTGAAGCTGATGCCGGAGCCTTTCAGCAACAGCGCGACGAGCGCGCCCGCGCCTACCATTTGGGCGATCATGTAAAACGTGCTGACGGTGATTGTGCTTAGCGAGGCCATCGCGCGTACCGGGCGGGGATGCAGGCGGTAGGCGAGGACGTCCGCCATGGTGTACTTTCCGGCGTTGCGCAGCGGCTCGGCGACGATGAGCAAGACCGTGAGATACGCGACGAGCCAGCCGACGGAGTACATGAAGCCGTCGTAGCCGAAAAACGCGATGAGGCCGGCGATGCCCAGGAACGATGCCGCAGACATGTAATCGCCGGCGACGGCGACTCCATTCTGCCAGGCGCTGATGCGGCGATTCGCGGCGAAGTAGGAAGCGGTGGAACCGGAACGCTTGGCGGCCCAGGCAGTGATTCCCAATGTGATGGCGATGAACGCGAGGAAGAGAACGAGAGTGGTGGTCATCGGCTAATTTCCCTTGGCGACGATGTGCTCGAGATCCTTGCTGACGGTTTCGCCGTAAGCGTCGAACCTACGCGCGGCGCGAACGTAGAGATAGGCGATCAGCCAGGCGACCAGGAATTGCGAGAGCGCGAAGAGATACGCGATGTTGACCGGGCCCCAAATTTTTCGTTGCATGAAGGCGGGAAAATAGCCGACCGAAATCGGGAGCGCGAAGTAATACACCACGAAGAAAATCGTGGCGGGGATGACGAAAGCTTTCCGGGCGGCGAGGAGTTTTTTGAAGTCGTCCATTTGCGCGACGCGATCCCACACTGAAATCTCTTGCCGAGCCGCGCGTGGATCGGGGTTTGCCGGTGCCGGCATGTTTTTCTCCTCGCACTGATCCGCGGGCATTCACGTCCGCGGGTTCGTTCCAATGCTGTGTTTGGGGCCGGGGATTAAAACCGCGAAGCGCGAAAGAGATTAGCACGGGCTGGGCCGCGAAATCGGGGCGAACCATATATCACGAATGTGAATGACAGGTTAATGATGCAGGGCCGGCTGGATTGGCACGGAAGGACTTATCGCCGCGCTAGAGGTGAGGGTAGAACATCAGCGTGACGCCGACGGCGATCAGAACCGGACCCACCAGAAATACGAAACTGATTCCCAGAAGAAATCGCACAGCGCCCTGACGATTCCGGGCCACTTCTTTGGCGGCGAAGTTGGGGAGTTCAGGATTGCGGTCGCGTAGCAGTGCGCGGAAAAAGCCGAGATACGCCGCGATCCAGAATCTGATCTCGTGGCGCGATTGCCAGAGCAAATCGACCCCGGCACAGATGACCAGAAGTCCGATGATTCCGAGAAGTTTCGGCACGGTTATCCTCCGCGACGAGCCGTGCGGGTGAGGACGGCAGGCGAAGCGTCGCGAGAAATTTTAGCCTGAAGGGAAGCGGGTGCGCCAGTGCGTACGTCGGGCGCATTCGCGTCGCGTCTCTCATCGGCGGAACGGGGCGCGTCCGCTATCGGCTGGTTGCCGCGCTCGGTCTGTTTCCAGGTGTGCAAGATGCGATGGATCACGGTGATATTCGGGCCGATTGCCAGAAACCAGAGGACCACATCCATGCGGTTGGTGAGCGCGCCGAGAATCATCAGCGCCAGGCGCTCGGGCCGCTCCCAAAATCCAACTTCGACGGTGGGCACCAGCGATTCCGCGCGCGCTTTGGCGTAACTAACCATGACAGAGCCGGCCATGGCCGCGCCAGCCAGCATCGCGTAACCAAAACGATTGACGTGCGAATAATAAACGAGCAGCCCGAGAAAAAGAATCAGGTCAGCGTAGCGATCGAAGATCGAATCGAGAAAGCCGCCGAACATCGAAACGCGGCCCTGGCGCCGCGCGACCGGACCATCCAGCAGATCACAGAGGCCCGCAAGAATCATGATGCCGCCCGCCGTCATGAAGCGTCCGGCGGCGAAGAAAATTCCCGCCCACAAATTCAGCAGCAGGGCCGACCAGGTGATGACGTTAGGAGGGATTCCCGTCGCTGCGACCACCGCCGCAACCCGTTCGATGGGCCAGGTGAGAAACCGGCCGATGGTGCGCGTCAGCATGAAATCAATTTCACCTGCTATTCCTCATCATAGATCGTGGATAGCTGAATGACCTCATATTCCTTGACGCCTGCGGGTGTGGTGACTTGCACCTCATCGCCAACCTTTTTTCCCAGCAACGCGCGGCCAATCGGCGAAGTGGTGGAGATCAGACCGTTGGCGGCGTCCGCTTCTTCTACCGTAACCAGCTTGTACTCGATTTTGGCGGACTTGGCAACGTCTCGTACGGTGATGCGGGAGCCGTAAGCGGCGCGATCCTTGGGCAGGTTGGTCAAATTGAGCATGGAAATGTCGGCCATGCGCTTGTGAAGCTGGCCCAACCGCGCAGAAACGTAGGACTGGCGTTCCTTGGCGTACTTGTACTCCGCGTTTTCAGATAGATCGCCGTGGGCGCGGGCGACGCTGATCTCCTTGGGGAGGTCGGTGTGCAGCTCGTGTTCGAGGACGGCGATTTCGTCTTTCAGTTTTTTCTTAATTTTCTCGGCAAGATCAGTCATTTTTTAGAGAACCTGGAGGGGTCGAACTGACGGTCTCGTTCCCACTCGGATTTCTTTGTTTACCTAGAGATTATAGAAGATTAACGCTTCGCACCGCAAATCTTGAGAACCGGGGGCGGTGTGTCAGTTTTTGATGACAGCGTTATCCAGGACCCAGCTGTTAGGTGGTGATAACGCCTCGTTGCCAAGAACTATCACCGGTTGGGGCTAGCGGACAAGAAGTTGCCGGAACCATCCATTTTAGTGGGAGAATTCGCCTTTTCCCGTGAAACGAACTGGGCTCCCGGCACACTACCCATCAACGTTAGGGCGACAAAAGATGCACGACTACAGGCGGAAAGGACACAATGCCCGCAATTGCCGCCCACTATCCTGATTTAGATGATCTCGAAAACACAGCCTAGGCCAGGCACCACGAAAGTGAGTTTGTGGAGGTATTTATGGCCCACGTTCGAGTTCCTTTCCCTCTCAGCATTTTGACTCTGGCCGCGCTGTCAGCATGCGCAAGTTGCGGAAGTGGAAGCGGGAGCACCAATCCCCCGCCCATGGCACTTACGATTACGACCGCCTCCCTATTGGGCGGAACGGCGAGCGTGGAATATGGTCCGGCAACGCTCAATGCCACCGGAGGATCGACCCCTTACACGTGGTCCTGGTCGGCACAGGCGGGCTCTACATTGCCGGCGGGTTTATCGATTAAGACGAATGCCGACAATACCGGCTCGATCTTCGGCATCCCTACCACCTCAGGATCGTTTCAAGTCACTGTCACCGTCAACGGTTCCGCCGCCGGCCAGACGGCCAAAGCAAATCTCACGATCGCCATTGCCGCGGTCTCAAAAAATCTCACGATTAGGACGACCTCTTTACCCATCGGCACGGTCTCAACCGCCTACGGACCAGGCGGTGCGGGAGCGGTGCTCACAGCCACGGGCGGGACTCCGCCCTACTCGTGGAGTTGGGCATCGCAAGGTGGAAGCACACGAGTAGGATTGCCTTCAGGTCTTGACATCTCGACGAATAGTGACGGCACAGGTTTAATCTCCGGCGTGCCCTCTGGTCAGGGAACTTTTCAAGTGATCGTGTTTGTCAAAGACTCGGCGCCGACTCCCGTGCAAGTATCGGCGAACTTTACAATCACGATCGGTGCACAGCTCTCCTGCTTTACGGGGCCCACGACTCTATGTGGCGCCTTCACATTTCTTGCACAGGGAGCAACGGGCTCTTCCACGTCACCCGCGATGATCGCTGGTTCTTTCGTTGCCGATGGTGCTGGCAACATCACCACGGGATCTTTGGATCGCGCAACAACCACACACGGCCTGTTCAATCACCTCATCACCGGCAACTTCAACGTCGGCCCCGACGGCCGCGGTACGCTCACAATAAATACGAAACAGATGGCCGGGCCGGTGAGCATCACATTCTCCTTCGCCTTGAACTCAACCGGTACCTATGGGTATTTGTTCGAATCCGACGATCAGACGGGCAGCGGCGACCACGTCTCCGGTTTCCTGCAAGAGGCGGACCCCTCGAAATTCAACGCTGCTTCGATTACTGGCGGATACGCGCTGGGCCTCCTCGGAGGCACCTCGGATTCTGCCAGCTCTCGGGCTTTCATGCTCGCGGCGGTCTCGGCGAGTGGGTCCGATTGTGGAATTGCGAGCGACGGCGCTAGTGTTTTCATCAACTACAAGTCTGGAACCACGACTCCAACCCTTCTAAGGTTTGCTTGTGGTAGCGGAGGGCTTTCGACGATCGACCCGGCCACGGGGCGGGGTACCGTGGTGCTCACATTGTCGAACGGCCCGTTCTCCTCGCAGACTCTGAATTTTGCCTTTTACGTCGTCGATCGAAGCACTTTGGTATTCATTTCTACTGACCAGCCTGGAGTGAATCTCCCAATTATGAGTGGGACAATGGACTTGCAGGTGGCCTTGGCTGCCGATGGAACGTTTTCTGTATTTGACATGGCTTGCGGGTACGGTGAACCCGGAAATCAGAAAAGTTGCATCTTCGGGGTCTCGGGACAAGGCTCGTCAGGTTCAGATGTTGCGGCCGGACGCGCTGTCGGCACCGGGTCAGGAGCTCTTACAATCACCACCGACGAAAATAAGGCTGGCGTCTTCAATTCTGAAACCAGCGCTGGGTGGACTGTAACCGTGTCACCGAATGGAGCAGGCACCCTCACGCCACCCGCCGATTCCCAATCCAGTCCCGCGGTGTTCGTTTTGGTGGGACATGACCAGGCGATTGTGGGCTTCAACAATGAATCGGTGTCGTTCGGCTTCCTTCACGGACAAACGGGGCTTGCTCCGTCCACAAACACGGGAACATATATTGCCGGCACTCAGTTCGTCGCGAACGGAAGCGTTCCGAACCTGGCCGGTAGCATCACGCGCATGGGCAAAACTCTCAGCGGGACGCTGGACGAGGAACAAATCCTGTCGCTGCCTGATCCCGTTCAAGTATCGGGAGCGGCAATCACTGGAAAGTACGTTTTCGATTCGCCCGCAACCGGGCGGGGAACCGGTCAAAGCACGACACCGGGACCGTCAAACTTTATCGTCTACAACGTCAGCGATTTTGAAGTGATTCTGCTCGAGAGCGATACAAAATCGTCGCAGCCCATTTTCGTCGACTTGAGACAAGACCCTGGTAGTCCTTTTGACTACTGACTCGACGAGCGGCTCCAAGAGAGTGGGGGAAGCGAAGCCAAAGCCGAGTATCCGAAACTTCAGTAACTCCTAGAAGGAGAGTAGATAGTTCCGAACTGGCGCGGTTACTGTTGACAAATCAGATCGTCTTCAGTTAATTGCCAGCTAATTCCGAGGAGACACTATGCCAATAACTCGGCGCGAATTATGTTCAGTCTTTCCCGTTGCGCTGCTGCCTGCATTGCACGTGGTGCAGAATAGTCCATCGGCAGTGCAAGGTCCTCTACCCTCGACCATGTATCCGTTCGACAATCTGCCCGTTCGAACGGCGAACAATGCACAGTTCCGGGACGTGCTGAAAGGCAGACTCGCGACAGGAGAGTCCTTGGAAGTGCATGAAACAACGTTGCCCCCTGGCGACGCACCGCATCCACCACACCACCACCTACATTCGGAAATGTGGCTGATTCGCGAAGGAACGGTAGAACTTGCTGTGAGCGGAAAGACTTATCGGTTGGGGCCTGGATCTGTGGGTTTCGTACATTCGAACGACGAGCACGGAATCAAAAACGTCGGCGCGACACCAGCCATCTATTTCGTCGTGGCCATCGGCCCCGGAGCAGATTCTTAACCCAAGACACATGGGGGCTCTTACCGAGTAGGAACTGAATTACCTCGGTCCACCGTAAACCGAAGGCGATACCTACTGCATCCTATTATCGAAAATGGGAGGCCCGGCATGAGTCTCCCTGACGCACCGATTGCACACCAAGGCTTCTTCGTAACGCACTTTTTCACCGCAAAGGGTCAGGAAAAATCGAAGGACTTCTACGTGCGAATACTTGGCGGGAAAGTGATCAAGCCGGACAATCCCTGCTACATCAAGCTGGCTAACAGCTGGATCATTCTGAATTCCGGCAGTGGCCCGACGCCCGACCAGCCAGAGGTCCTGCTCGAAACCCCTGCGGATCTCAACAGAATGAATAGCTTCCTTAACTTGCGCGTTGCCGACATTTGGTCGTGCTACAAACAATGGCGCGACAAAGGAGCGTTCTTCCTTACCGAGCCGCTGGACAATCGCGGCTGGGAATGGCGTTGCTATAGGCGTGACCCGGACGGCTACCTCATCGAGGTCGGCCAATATACTGAAATGGTGCTTGACCGTTTCAAAAGCTAGTGCCCGTTGAACTGTTGAGCACTCCACTCCCATCCGCAAACCGAAGAAATACTCCGAAAACCTACTGCGCCAATCCCACGCGCTGCAATAATTCCTGAAAACGTGGGTCGCCGCGCAAAGGATCGTAAGCTGGTTCCACCTTCAAGCTTGTCAGCCCGTTGGAGTGCTGCGCGTACGCCTTTTCCAGCCAGCCCAGCGCGGCGTCGTTGTCTCCAAGGCCCAGATTCACGAACGCCCATGACGCTGGATCAATCGGTTGTTTCAGGTTCTCCGCTTCCAAGTTTCTCAATTCCGCTCGAGCCTTCTGCTTCTGCCCTGAGCGGCCTTGGATATACGCGAACTCCCAGGACCTCCCAGCTCCCGGGCCAGCCGCTCGCTGCCAGTCGTCCAGGATCGCCAGTGCCTCGGCGTAGCGGCCCTCCTCCACGTACGCATTAATCACCATGTGGGCTCGCGGAAACGTAGGATCCATTTCCAATACGCCCTGGAGCTGTTCGATGGCCCGGTCGTACTGTCGCGAAAAATAAAATAGCGCGCCTTGGTCGGTCGCGATGATCAACGACAGTGGGTCCAGCGTGCGCGCCAGTTCGCTTTCACGCAGCGCTTCATCAAACCGCCCGCGCCACATCAGCAGTTCCGCGTACCACTGGTGCGCTGTCGCGTAGTCCGGATTTAATTCGATCGCGCGCCGGTATTCCTTTTCCGCCGTGCTCCAGTCCCAATCGTAATTCTCCAGAATCAAAGCCAGCGCGCAATGTGCGGCCGGCAGTTTATCGTCCAGTTCCAGCGCCTTCACCGCCGCCGCTCGTGCCGTAGGCATATGTATCGCCGCGGGAGACACGCCGTACGATGTCATCAGCGTGTAGCTGTTCGCCAGGCCCGCATAGGCCGGCGCATAGCTTGGGTCCTGGGCAGTCGCCTGCTGGAAGTAGACGCTCGCCTGCTGAAGTCCCGGCGCCGTCCGTTTGTTCCAGAAATAAAGTCCCTTCAGATAGAGGTCATACGCTCGATAAGCCGCAGGCGTCAGGGCCACGTTGCCAGCCGCATCGCCGCGTTGCGCGCTGCCCAGCGTCAGCTCGATGGAATCCGAAATCTCCCGCGCTATTTCCGCTTGCACCACCAGCAGGTTCGTCAATTCGCGGTCGTATTCCTGCGTCCACAACTGTCGCTGGCCGCCCACTTCGATCAATTCGGCGTTGATTCGCACTTTATCCGCGTCTCGCCGCACGCTGCCTTCCAGCACGTATTGCACGCCCAGCTCTCCGCCGATTTTGTCGATCTTTTCGGAGGTGTGCTTGTAGTGCATCACGGATGTGCGCGCGATTACTCCGAATTCCTTCGCGTCCAGCTTTCCCAACTGCGCGATCATCTCTTCCGTCAATCCGTCGCTGAAATAATCCTGCGTCTCGTCACCCGTCAAGTTATCGAAGGGAAGCACCGCCAGCATCGTCCGCCCGTTGTGTACGGCCGCTTGTGCTGCCGGCCGCCCTCGCGGCCATTTCGAATAGGCTATCCATCCCGCAAGCGCGACAACGCTCAACAGAGCAGCCACCGCCCACCGCCAGTTTCTCGCCGTGATCGCCACCGGCGGACTGAGCTGCGGAACCGAAGCAGCGACCGCTCCCTCGCGTGCAAGCTTCTCGCCGTCGGAATCTTGCGCAATCTCCGCGGCGCGCTCTGCAGCCTCCGCCCCCGCTTCATACGTCACCGGCGCTATCATCCGATAACCCAGCTTGGGCAGCGTCTCGATATACCGCGGTTCCACCGCCGAATCGTTCAAGCTGGCCCGCAGCTGCTTAATCGCCGTGTTCAACCCATTCTCAAAATCCACGAAAGTGTTGGAGGGCCAGACGCGTTTCTGCAATTCGTCCCGCGTCACGCATTCACCGGCATGCTCCAGCAGCAGCGCCAGAACGTGGTAAGCCTGCGGGCGCAGCTTCAGCTTAACGCCGTGTTTATAGAGCTCGCGCGCCTGTACTCGTAAGTCGAACGGCCCAAACTGGTATTTACAACCCTTCGACATAGACAATCCCGGCGGAGATTCTGCTCCCCATTCCGCCCGAATCGCAACCTAATATTCCTTTAATGAATCACTTGGCCGTACAGCTCCATCACAGCAAAAGTTCACCTGCGTTCCATTGACCGCTCCTGGAATTTCTGGCACCTACCCCAATCTCTTCCCCTTCCTGGACCCCACGGGGCTTATCGCCACTTTCAATTCGGCCGGTCCCATAGATGAAAGCAGCAAAAACGTTTTCTTCCAGAGCTTGGGCACCAACGGTCGGAGTTGCGGCTCCTGCCATCTCGCCAGTGATGGCATGGGACTGGGCGTCACCAGCGTTCAATTGAAATTCATCGCTACGCGCGGCAACGATCCACTTTTTGCGCCGATTGACGGCGCGAATTGTCCGAACACCTCGTCGCAAGATCCCTCCACCCACAGTCTGCTTCTGAAGAGCGGCCTGATCCGCGTGTTCTTGCCCGTCCCTCCCAACGCCCAGTTCCAGATTCAGGCGTATCACGATCCTTACGGCTGCGCCATCGTTACCGACCCAACCAGCGTCGAGACCGTCTCGATCTACCGTCGCCCTCTGCCCACCACGAATCTGCGTTATCTAAGCGCGGTGATGTTTGACGGCCGCGAGACTCATCAAGTGCTCACCTCCGAAGCGACGTTTGCGGCGAATCTGCAAACCGACCTGATACAGCAGGCGATTGACGCCACGCTCACGCATGCGCAGGCGACCGAGCCGCCTACCACTGCGCAGCAAACCGCCATCGTGAATTTCGAATTGGGACTCTCTTCCGCGCAGACGCTGGATTTTCGTGCAGGTTGGCTGAACTTCGCGGGTGCTCTCGGCGGGCCGGCGAACCTCTCGCAGCAATCCTATTATCCCGGCACCAACGATTCACTCGGCGCCGATCCTCAGGGCAACGCTTTCAACTCCACGGCCTTCACACTCTTCGCAGCTTGGGCGCCGCAAAATTGCCGCCGGCGAAACGCTCTTCAATACACGCGCGCTCACCATCTCGAACGTCCGCGGCTTGACCGATAACGCCGCGCTTGCCAAAGCCCTGGGAACCACCGTACCGATCGCGCCGTTCCAGGGAACTTGCACGACGTGCCACGACACGCCAAATGTCGGCAACCACTCGTTACCTCTCGCCCTCGATATCGGCACCGGACACGATCCCGCCGATGAAAATGATCCGCTCATCGCGAACGGCCTTTCGGCGCTCAGCGTTCCGGATCTCCCGGTCTATCAAATCACCGGATGCCCCAATCCGTTTCAGGATCCGTCGCAGCCGGCGGCTCCCTACGTGATCTACACCACTGATCCCGGCAAAGGACTGATCAGTGGGTTGTGCAGCGACGTGAGCCGCACTAAAGGGCCCATCTTGCGCGGTCTCGCCTCGCGCGCTCCGTACTTTCACAACGGCGCAGCCCGCGACCTGAGCGAGCTTCTTGAGTTTTACAATCAGCGTTTCCAGATGAATCTGACCACCGAGGAAAAAGACGAGCTCACCGCGTTCCTGAACGCGCTCTAAATCCATGGCGGTAGGGGCGCTGCTGCGACGCGGGGCGCGGGATCACGCACCTTGAAGGGCATCGGATGCTCTGAGGAGCAGCCAACCGCGGATATCAACGTGCGATCGGTTGGAGCTGAGTGGCGGGGGCGGCTTCGACCTCGGTCGGTGAAGGGGAAGCCAGATTGCGACCGCGGCTATATTGCCGTGGCGAGCAACGCATGACTCTTTTGAAGGCTTTGCTGAAAGCGCTCTCGGATTCGTAGCCGAGCGACAGGGCGATGGCGGAGACGGGATCGCGGGAATTCACCAGCTTGTCCCCGGCCAACAGCATTCGCCAGCGCGTCAGATATTCGAGGGGCGGCTCCCCAACGGTTTCTTTGAATTTCAGGGCAAAGGTCGATCGCGACATGGCGGCACGCTCCGCCAGCTCCTGTAATGTCCAGCGATGTGCCGGATCGTCGTGCATTGCATTGATCGCCGCGCTCATCTGTTTGTCTGCCAGGGCGAAGATCCACCCGACGCCGCCTTTCAACCCTTCCGCCAGATGGAGTCGCAAGGCCTGCACGAGCATCATGTAGGCGAGGTGTTGCGCGACCAGAAAGCCACCCGGCTGCGGCTCGCGCAGCTCCTGTCGCATCCGCTCGAGAGACCAGCGCATCGCCGCCTTATCCGATTCTTTCCGGATATGCACAATGGGGGGTAGAACTCCCAACAGGTCTCTGGCTTGATTCCCAGTAAGGGCGAAGTGCCCGCCGACCATAAAGCAATCCCCGCCGCCGTTGTAGGAGGCGATGCCCCCATTGCGCTTCGCGTTCGCAAAAATCGTGAGGGCGTCAACAGGCTTCAAAGTCAGGTCAGTCGCAAGGCGAAAAGGCCATCCACGCGGCAGCAGAAAGCAATCGCCAGCCTTTAGGCGCACGGCGTCGGGAACGCCCTCGACGGATAGCCAGCACTCGCCAGAAACCACAGCGTAGCATTTGATGCCTTCATGCCGTGGGAATTGGACTGACAATTCCCCGCCCACATCAAAGCCGCCGGAAATATAGCTCCGGAGTTTCAGCAGCGACAACACATCAGAGAGCGGATCCATCAGCCCTCCCGGACGATCGAGCAGATAAAACGGACTATACAGCATAGATCGTACGACCTCAACGGCATCAGATGACGAGATCGAGAGGCGGTTGTAGTTCAGAGGCAAAGAAAGTAATGAAAGCAACGAAAGCGAAAGCAACGAAAGCAACGAAAGCAACGAAGTAAAGGTAAAGGAGATTGATGATGCGTGTTTTCGTCACAGGTGCTACCGGCTTTATCGGTTCTGCTGTTGTTCAGGAACTAGTTAACAACGGGCATCAGGTGCTCGGAATGGCTCGCTCGGATGAGGGCGCGAAATCTTTGATCGCCACAGGGGCACAGGTGCATCGCGGCGTCATTGAAGACCTGGAAAGCTTGCGCAGTGGAGCAGTCAAGTCGGATGGCGTCATCCACACGGCTTTCAACCACGACTTCTCGAAGTTTGCGGCGAACTGCGAGGCAGACCGGCGCGCCATCGAGGCGCTCGGCGCTGCGCTCGAGGGTTCCGACCGGCCGTTGCTTGTCACCAGCGGGCTCGCGCTCCTGGCGCCAGGCCGCACCGCGACCGAGGACGATCCGCCTGTTCCGACGTCTGCCAGGTATCCCCGCGCTTCGGAGGTGACGGCGATGGCGTTGGCTTCGCGCGGAGTCTGCGCGTCGGTGGTGCGCCTGCCGCAGGTTCACGATCGAGTCAAGCAAGGCCTCGTCACCTACCTGATCGCTATCGCTCGGGAGAAGGGTGTCTCGGCGTATGTCAGCGACGGGCGCAACCGCTGGGCCGCAGGGCACCGGCTCGATGCTGCCCGGCTCTACAGGTTGGCGCTTGAGAAGGGATCTGCAGGAGGCCGGTATCACGCGGTGGCTGAAGAAGGCGTGCCGCTCCGAGAGATCGCTGAGGCAATCGGCCGGGGTCTGAAAGTGCCGGTCGTCGCCAAAACCCCCGAGGAGGCAGCGGAGCATTTTGGTGGCTTCCTCGGGGTTTTCGTGGGCGCCGACGCTCCGGCCTCAAGCGCGCTAACGCAGGAACGGCTGGGATGGCGACTCACGCAGCAGCCTGGACTGATTGCCGACCTCGATCGCGCGACGGCGTTCGAAGCCCGAGCGAACGCAGCTGATATGAGCAAAGACTAGAGGAGACCATGATGCGTGTTTTCGTCACAGGTGCTATGAAGCAAAGGGGATTGTGGGAGAGCGCATATTTCTCGTAATCGGCACACCCTTCCATGCCTGCTAGCAAGAGCGGTCTTGGCCGCTGCGCCCGTAAGCCGCGGGACGCAGCGGCGGCTACAAAACTGGCGCGGGGAAAAGAATGAGTTTCTGCGGAGACGCTCGTTTACGGCATCCAAGCTTTGTATCACAAAGTACTTGACAATATGAACTGAATCGCGCAGGATGGCTGTGCGGCGGAGGTGTTGCAACCTTACATATTCGACGGAGTCGCCGGAACATGGTCAAACGCATCGTCGCTATCGGTTTCATTGTGGTTTGCACTTCCATCGCTTGGGCCATTCTCGGCAGCACGATTTTCTACCGCACCTATTCTCCGGACGCGCAGCAGCTCAGGGCGAGAGTGGCGTCGTCGTGGGGAACATCGCAAGAACAAGCACCTCCCACGGCGGGATACGAAGTCGTCTCGCACAAGCAGGTTCTAGGGGGGACGAAAGACGGAGTGCCGATTGTCCGCGAGGTGGAAGAGAGGAAATCCAACCTCCTCCCCATCGAACAAAGCCGGGTGAATGTGGCGTTGTGGCTCGATTACCGGAGGAAAGGGCTACTCTGGTACAGCACTTACCGCGTGGATTTTTCCGGCGCGTACGAATTCAGCAATCCGAGCGATCAGCCGCAGCAAGTGACTTTCAGAATGAAGCTCCCGGCGGAACAGGCGGTCTACGACAATTTGACGTTCGCCGTGAACGATGTTCCGCTGACCGTCCGCAATGAAAAAAATGAAGCGGTTGCCACCGCAACCGTTCCGCCGAAGGAAACGGCAGCGCTGAAAATCGGCTACCACTCGCAAGGGCTGGACAATTGGAACTACAGCTTCGGCGACGGAGTCACGCAGGTAAAAGATTTTCAGCTGCACGTTACCACGAACTTTCCGAGCTTCGACCTGCCGGAAAACACTCTTTCGCCTACAGAAGAACGCAAACAACCAAGTGGATGGGAATTAACATGGAACTATAAGAGCTTGGTTTCGGGATACCACGTGGGTATCACGCTGCCGCAGAAGCTGCAGCCGGGGCCGCTCGCGGGACGCATCAGCTATTTCGCGCCGGTTTCGCTACTGTTTTTCTTTTTCGTGCTTTTTGTGATGACAACAGTCCGGGGCATCGAGCTGCATCCCATGAATTATTTCTTTCTGGCCGGTGCGTTCTTTTCGTTTCATCTGCTGATGGCGTATTTGGTCGATCACCTCTCGATTCATATCGCGTTTGTGGTATGTTCCGCGATTTCAATTTTTCTGCTGGTGAGTTATTTGCGGCTGGTGGCCGGGATGCGTCGGGCGGCGCTGGAAGCAGGGCTGGCGCAGTTCGTGTTTCTAGTGCTGTTTTCGTATGCGTTCTTCTTCGAGGGGTTCACCGGCCTCGCGATCACGATCGGCGCGATTTTGACGTTGTTTATCGCGATGCAAACTACAGCGCGGATCCAGTGGGCGGAGAAGTTTGCTACGCGATGATTAAGAAACACAAAAGCAGCACCTGACAGCGAAAGATCTAACGCATCAGAGGACACATCAGAGAAAGGCGAAGAGAGGGCACGGAGACGCGTACGCATGGCACGTTCCAGGCGTTGGCGTGCCGCTACACAGAACCAGCTTCGATGGGGTCTTCGCATCGTCGGGCGCCCGACGAGCCATCTCTCATCATCCGCCGCGTTGCTGATTTGTGCGTAGCTTAGATCCTTGTCGCAACAGCGCGCTCCGGATCGAAGTTGAGGTAAATGCCTTCTTGATCCGACAGTCCAGCCTTGACCTGTCGCGTCATGCCGTCGGCGAGCACCTCGTCGCGGCCATCTTCGATTGCACTCAACACTTGCCGAACTACGTCTACGGGCTTGACCTTCGGAAGCGTGAGTTCACTCGCCTGTCCGTGTCGACCGGACCAGCGTGCACACCCACCACGTGGGTACCTTGCTCGCGCAAGCCAGTCCGCAGCCAATTCGTCAGAGCCCACGCGGCGGCCTTGGAAGCGCTGTACGTTCCCGCATTGGGAACCGCTACCCAACTCAGTATAGAGAGCATGTTGACGATAGCGCCGCCGCCGTTCTTCGCCAAGACCGGAGCAAATGCGCGGCTGACTCGGAGCGGCCCAAAGTAATTGGTTTCCATTTCTAACCGGGCGGCTTCGACGGCGTCATGTCCAAGGAAGCCTGTCCAAAGTGCAATTCCCGCATTGTTGATGAGCAGGTTTACGTCGGTACACTCACTCGCGGCAGCAGCGATGGTGTCGGGGTTGGTCACATCCAGACGCACCCTGTGAACTCGGTCGAGCGTGATGCTATCTGGCTTTCGCGCTGCCGCGTAGACTTTCCTTGCCCCGGCAGCAAGCAGCTCCTGCACGAATGCCAAACCGATTCCTCGGTTTGAGCCTGTTACGAACACAACTGAATCAGGGATCTTCATAGACGAGCCCCCTTGTCTCGTGCGCCGATGTCAATGGTCACGATCAAAAACTGAGACCCAGCGGTCGCAGCCGGGAGCACAAAAACTTGGATTCATTAAAGACCGTTCGGTCGCACAATATTTGTGTAAGGGGTCACCGCATGAGTTGAGGGAGTAGCGATGGCACAGGGGCGTCTAGAGGACGGCTGAAACCGTGGTGCCGGCCGCGGCGAATACAGAGGCCATTTCCGCGCGGGCGAGAGGCAGGAAACTATTGACCACCCGGGCGTCGAATTGTGTGCCACAGGCTTGCAACAGGCGGCGTTCGGCTTCTTCGAAGGGCAAGCCCTGGCGATAGGGGCGGTTTGAAACCATCGCGTCGAACGCGTCAATCACCGAGACGATGCGCGATCCGATCGGGATCTCTTCGCCTTTGAGTCCGCCGGGATAGCCCCTGCCGTCGTAGCTTTCATGATGATGAAGAATGATCAAGCTGGCGCGTTCCATACCGGGCACCTGACGCAGCACGGCCCAGCCGTACTCCGGATGCTTTTTCATCAGCTCGTATTCTTCGGCGCTGAGCTTGGCGGGTTTGTTTAAGATGGCATCGGCAATGCCGATTTTTCCGATGTCGTGCAGCAGCGCGGCAACTTCGATATCGCCCAGGGAATTTTCTGCCAGGCCGAGTTCGCCGGCGACGTGCAGAGCCCATTCCGCCAGACGCGTGCTGTGGACGCCCGTGTTCAAGTCTTTCAAATCGAGCAACTGATTGAAAGCGCAGATCAGAGAGCTGCGGAGTGCCGATATTTGTTCCTCGACTTGCTTGACTTGCAGTGCGGCGGGAAACCAAGCCGGCGAGATTTTTCCGGCGCTGCTGGCGGCGAGGACGGGCTCCGGGGCGAGTGCTTTCATTCCAGAAAGCATCTTGGAGCCCGTTAACTGAATGTGGTTCGTCGCCATGGTTTCCGATTCGTGCCTGGCCTACTGGAGTAAGCCTTGGACCAGGTTGAACGTTGACAGAGTGCTGTAAACGTCCAAGCGCCCATTGCCCATGTTGAAGCCGATCCATTTCGCGTGCGCTGTAGCCCAAGCGGTTTGCGATTGATTGGCTTTGGGCTGCATGTTCAGCACCAGCGAAGCAGTTCCGGCGACCATCGGCGAGCTAAAGGACGTTCCCCAGCCGGCCGCGTACCAGCCGAACGGATACGTGGTGATGATGGCCTCGCCCGGAGCGGCGACCCACACGATTTGATTCCCGTAGTTGGAGAAGCTCGAGCGTTGATCTTGATTATTGGTGGAAGCGACGCCCATTACGTTCTGCAGCGCCGCGGGATACACAAGTTCTTGCTTGCCATCGTTGCCGGAAGAGGAGGCGAGGATCACATTCTTGCTGTTGGCGTAGTTGATCGCGTTGGTGAGCTCGGTGGAATTGGAAGTGAGGTCGAAGCTCATGTTGATGACGTTGGCGTGATTCTGCACCGCGTAATAAATCGCGGCCAGAATGTTCGAAAGAGACGCGCTGCCATTTGCGGTGAACGCCTTGAGCGGCAGAAGTTTCGCGGTCGGCGCGACCAGGTGAATTACGCCCATCACCATCGTGCCGTGTCCGAAAGCAGCATACTGGGAACCGTCGAGCATCGCGGCAGTGTGTTGATCCAGCATGGCGGCCGTGTGTTGGTTCACATAGGCTGCAGCGCAAGTCTGGCAAGGCGGAGGTGCGGACATCGAAATGTCGTTCATCTCCGAGCCGCCGGGCTGGTTGCGCGTGAAGTCGTAGCCTTGAAGCAGCACTCCCTGCAAAGCGGGATGATGAGGGTCAACGCCCGTATCAATGTCGGCGACGATTCCCGCGCCTGACACGTTGAAGACGTCTTGAGCTTGATTTATACGAATGATTTGCGCGGCAGGCTGATTCACATAGCCGTCAGTGACTGTGGTCCCGTAGTAATTCACCGGAGTTGTGTCCCACAGGCCCTGCGGGGGCGTGGAAGCACTCGCTCCATTGCCGTTATTGGGCGGAATCACCAGAACCTGATCAGGTTCGGCGTCAAGAATTCCCGTAACGAGTCGGAGGATCCCCGCAAGCAGGTTCGGCAAAAGACCCTGAGCGGGTCTGACAAGGAACAACTGATTCTGGCCACCGTCGAGATTGCTGACGACCGTGCAACCGTTGGACAAGCACGCGTTTTGCAGTCCCGCACGGCCAAGGTTAGTGCGGACAATTACTCCTGGTTGTGGGCCGAGTCCAACCGTGGACAGCACTTGTCCGACGGTGTTTAGCAGACCCGTCAAGAGTCCTTGGGCCGATGCGGGCTGGCCCCAGAGACCGACAACGAGAAGTACGGAAAGTCCGATTAGGCGCCTCATGGTTGCGACTGCTCCTTTTGCGTGCTGGTCAGTAGCTGGTCTGGCTCAGTACTGGGACTGTTTCACTTTGCTTCGGTGACACGTTCCGAGCAATGGTACAAGCGGCTACTTTCGGTACTCTGCGCATCACTCTTTCTTCCTAGTACCTTTTTTCTTGTCCTGTGAGGTTCTTTTAAGTTCATTGTCATCAATGGATTGTAGGTTTTTCGTATCCAGTCCCGCGGTGGGCTCGATCAACGGCAGGCTGACTTCCCTGTGACCGGGGAGCGTGATCATCAGACGGAAGCTGGAGTCCATTTCGGACTCGAGTTGGAACTCGCCCTGGTGGTTAGTGACGCTGGCCGCGAGAATTTTTCGACCTTTCCAGAGGGTCACCGGTACTTCGGCGAGTTTTTCATTGGGATTCGCCGAGTTCAGCACCTGGCCGATCAGGACGACTTTGTCTGAGTCGATTTGGGGTTCAATTCGGACGTCAATACGATAGGTGGCAGTGCCATAAAGCAATTGTCTTGAGTGGCTTGCCCCGGACCGCACCCCGGCAAGTACCGGCGTTCGGAAGCTATCGAAGAGCAGCTCGACGACCGCGGCCTTTGGGGCGCGCGCCTCGACCTTGGCCGTCCGCTGGATAGCAAATGCGCTTCTCACGATGCGGAGCGTGCCCTCCGACGGTTGATGGTCCTCAGACGTGCGCTGCGCGACCTGGTGGAAGCGCTGCCAGAGGTTGAGCTCTCGCGAGCACTTGGCACAACCCGTATCTAAGTGGCTTTGCATTCTTTCCTTTACGCTGCCCTCAACGACGTTCCTGGCGAAATCAACCCACTCTTCCAACCTGTAATGTCTCATCAGTCCCATTCCCCCAATTTGACCTTGTGGCTTCCCCCTGCCCGGCCCTTTTGCCAGCTACTTCCATTCACCAACTCATAAGGGTAGCGAGGCGGCTGAAAAATATAGGGGCGCAAAAAAATTAGCGTTCGAGTCGAGCGAGAGGGGGTGCGCGGAATTCCGCCCTCAGCAGATAAAGCCGCATTGATTTAGCGCCGTATGCGGCACGGCTGAAGCTGGGCTCTGACGAGGTGCACAACCTTGAAGAAGCGCTAAACCGGGGAAACCTTGCCCATTAGGATGAAGGGGGCCCAGAAGTAGGGATGGGGATGGCGCTCGCGCAATTCGGTCATCGCGCCCTGAAGCGCCGATGCCATGCCCCTGCCATCGCGCATGCGGCGATAGAAGCAAGCCATGAAGTCGGCGGTCGTTTGATCGTGAACGTCCCAGAGACTCAAGAGCAGGGATTGCGCGCCCGCATAAAGCAGGCCGCGGATCAAGCCGAGCAATTCATCGCCCGCGGTGACGACGTTCATTCCCGTGGCGCAACCGCTGAGCGTGACGAGGTCCGCTTTCAGCTTTAGTTGATAGAGGTCGTAGAGATTTAGATAGGCGTCGCCCAGACGAATTCCGGAGAACATCGGATTGTCTTGCCGGAATTTGCCGTGCGTGGCGATGTGAATCAAGCGGCTGTGCGAGCCCTGCTCGCGAAGCACCTGGGCGCTGGCTTCGGGACCTACGATTAATTCCGCGTCGGGCAAGATGCGAGCGACGGATTGGACTTCTTCCAGGATGAACGGAGCTTGCGCGTCCGGCACTCCCAAGACCAGCGCGCCGCCGGAAGTGTGCGCAGGCATTTCTTGGCAGTGGGCGAAGATGCTGGCGCTGGGCGCGTAGGAAATTGTGAAGGAGTCAATGATATACGCAGCGCCGTCAAACAGCGCGTGAAAGGGAAGATAGTGCAGCACGCCATGCGGCACGATTACTAGGTGTTGCACGTGCAAGCGTCCGCGCAAGGGTGCCAGCACTTCATCGTAAAGCTGGCGCAAGTGGGCCTGCACCGACTCCAGGATGGACTGTTTGAACGTCTGCGTGTAATCCGCGCCCAGTTTGAATTTAGAGATTTGGAAATGGAACAGACGCAAGAGATTCACGACGCGCGCAACCGGCGTGAGCGGAACAATTTCGAGTCCGTCGCGCGTCACGATTGAGGCGATGAATTGATCCTTGAGGCAGAAATATTCCACGATCGCGGCGTCTGGCGGCAGAGACGCGCGAATCGTCTCAAGCGATCTCATCGCGGGCCCCGGCTGGCCGATATCACCCCACTGTGGCACTTCGCGAAGGACGTGCAGCAATTCGTTTTCGTGAGCGAGTGCTTCTTGCTGCAGTTTCTCGATTCGCGCGGGAGATGGTTCTTCGGCGCGCAATTGTTCGAGTTCGATGCGGCGGTAATACCAATTGAGCTCTTCGCGCATCTCGCGGATTCGGCGAACCAGTTCGCTATGGCCCGAATCGGAAACGGGCATGGCCGGCCCGGAGCGCATCAACAATTCGGCAAGGCTGCGGGACTTGGCCAGTTCGATATAGCCGAACGATTCCTGGGCGGAATTCGGTTTGTCCTTGGCAAGCAGGCAAAGCTCGACGAGGCTCTCGTAAACCTCGAGGCGATTTTTCATGAAGGCGATCTTCAGTTCGTCGCCCCGTAAGCTGCCGCGAAGGGTTTCCAAAGCTTCGCGCGCTTTTTGGCAGGAATCGTAAGCGCCGGAAGGATCTCCCGAGGCCTGTTGAATCTGGCCCATCAGAAATTGCGCTTGATAGCGCAAGGCCGGGGTCTCGAGATTGGCGAGACGGTTCAGAGCGAGCGTGCAATCGGCTTTCGCGGCTGCAAGTTCGCCGGTTCGCAACGAGAGGCGCGCCAGCAGCAAATGGCTAAGGATTGCCTTGCTGGGCAGGAAGGACGTACCGAAGAAATTCGCAGCCCCGGAACACAACCGGCGAGCTTCGAATAAGCGGCCTTCGTTGTAGAGAACCACGGCCTGGTACAAATCCATCAGCCAGGGCCAGACCAGGTTTTTCTCGCTGACGAATTTCGCGCGCGCTTGCGTAAATAGTTCGAGCGAGCGTAGCGCCTTGCCGAGTTGGCTCAGTGCCATGGCTTCGTACGCCTGGCACTTGGCTTCCTCATAGCCCATGCCCAGTTTCTGGAAGCGTAGATAGCCTTCGTGCGCCGAATCCTGGGCCTCCGTGCTCAAGTTCAATTCGAGATAAATCTCGGCGAGATCGAGGTAGCAGAGCGCCAGAACATGCGCGTCGCCATTCTTCTCGCACTCGGCGCGCGTGGCGAGCAGCATTTCGATCGCTCGGCTGTATTCACCGCGCAAGTAGTAGAGATAGGCGATGTTGTAATCGCTTTGCGTGACCAGCAGCGTCATGCCGTGCTGGACACACATTTCGCGCGCGCGCTGGTAAGTGGCCAGAGCGCGAGGGAAATCATTCAGCGTGATCAAGCAAACGGCCATGTTGTAGAGCGCAACGGCAAGACCTTCTGAATCGCGAAACGGCAAGAGCATTTCGTAAGCGCGTTCGTAGCAAGCGAGGCCCTCTTCGAAGCGATCCTGGCGATGGTAGATATTACCGACGTTGATCTCGACGTGCGCCCAGCGCTTATTGTCGCCGAGGGTGCGAAAGATCTTTTTGGCACTTTCTGCAGCGGCGAACGCTTGATCGTATTTCCCGAGCAGAATGAAAGGCTGGATGGAAGGAATCAGCGTGCGGGCTTCTTCTTCGGCATTTCCGATCTTGCGAAAGATCCCGATCGCTTCCTGGTGAAAGTCCAGCGCTTCTTGATTGTCGCCGAGCATGTAAAGCGCGTTGGCTTTGGAGCGCAGGCTGCGGCCGAGGCCTTCGTGGTTTCGCAAGCGGCGCGCGATGGCCACGCTCGCTTCCGCAAGGAAAAGGGCCTCACGGGCGTTTTCGCGGAGCTTGCTGCGAACAAGGTCGTTGAGCTGGCTGACGACGGAGTCGTGAAGAAGCTGCTGATGGGATGCGATGTAACGTTTCCGGCTGGCATCCGCGCTGAGACTCGCCAACTCGATGAGCACCTTATCGGAGAGAGGCGCAGCTTTTTTCTGGGGCGTCACGAAAATCCCGTTTCCAGCAGGCGCTTGCGCAAGCGCTCCAGGCATCGCTGCCGAATAAATCCGATCGAGCCCACGGCGATCCCGAGTTCGGCCGCAATCTCCTGATAGGGGCGAGCGGGCTCGTCAAAGAAAAGCATGTGCACCAACTGGCGGCAGCGCGGCGGCAATTCAGACATCGCTTGCCGTAAGCTCTGTTCTTGTTCCGCTTGCCGTAGAATTTCCATCGCGACCGACGGTGTGCTGCGCTCCAGTAATTCTGCATGGGGGTCGGAAAGTTCCACGCGTTGCTGCAGCTGTTTCCGGTGAAAACACTTGTGCGCGGTGATTTGCATGATCCATTTGGGCAAAGCCTTCGCATCGCGCAGCTTGGACAATTCAGACAATAGATCGAGGCAAACCGATTGAAAGATGTCTGTGGCGTCATCCGTCGAGAACCCATACTTGATAGGGATCGAGAAGATGAGGTTCTTGTACCTGTCAATTAGAGCCGACCAGGCTTCTTCGTTGCCGTCGAGACATTCGCGGACGAGACGCGTGTCCGGCCAGGCCGCGCGCTGCGCTTCGCGCGCCAGATGCTTCCGCTCAACCGTGGAGCTCGCGTTCACCATTTAGCGGATGTAGAGCTCTTCTATGTTCCACAGCGCGTATGGAACAAGAATCGCGGGGCGGAAGTTTGCGACGCGATTGGATGCCCCGACCAGAATGTTGGGACTGGCCAGACAGATGACAGGGAGGTTCTCGGAGACGATTTCCTGCACTCGGTCGTAGAGCTGTTTCCGCTTGGCATAGTCCAGCGTAGTGAGTTGCTGTTGCATCAGGCGATCTATCTCGGCTTCCCATTGCGTGGCGGGTTTTGGTTCGCCTACGTGCCAGAGGTGCGTTTCACCGCCAGAGAGCCACACGTTCATGTCGGCGGTGGGGTCGGCGTCGCCGCTCACCAAGCCCATCACCGCGGCTTCGTAGTTGAAGGTGTTCTGCAGGCGGTCCACCGTGGCGCGAAATTCGAGCGAGACGACTTGAACTTTCATGCCCAATTGGCTGAGATCGTCTTGAATGATGGTGGCCATCTTCATGCGTTGCGCGTTCGAAGAGCTGGTGAGGATCGAAAATTCAACGGGAGTGCCGTGCGGGTCGAGCACAGAGCCGTCTTTGTTCCAGGAAAATCCTGCCGACTGCAAGAGCTGGCGTGCGTGATCGAGCGATCGAGGCGGATGTGGTATCGCCGCATCAGCCCACAATTTATCGCCGGGCGTGCCTTGATTCCACAATGGCGTCGCGCGGCCGGAATAAACGAGCCGGACGATGCCCTCGCGATCAATCGCGGACGAAACAGCCTGGCGGAAACGCAAATCCTGGAACCAGGCCTGCTTCTTCGCTATATCCGGCACATTTTTTGAGCCGAGATCGTTCAGATTGAAAAACAAGAAGTTGTATTCGAGTCCGGCACCGAGATCGTAGAGGTGATAGCCTTTGGCCAATTGTTGTTTCTGCAGGACCGCGAAGTTGTCTGCGCTGAAGCGGCTGAGAACGTCGGCTTCTCCTGATTGAAAGCGGATGACCTGTGCGTCTTCGCTCGGAACAAACGAAAACACTACCTCATCCAAATACGGTAGATGATTGCCGGCGTGATCCGCTTTCCAATAATAAGGATTGCGTTCAAGCACCACGCGCTGCCCGGGGACGTACTCTTTCAAGCGAAAAGGACCGAGGCCGGCAAATTGACTCGGCAGTATCGAAAGACTCCACGCTTTGGAAAAAGTGCCGTCGCGATACGTGGTTTCTAGGAGATGGCGAGGCAGGATCGCAACGCCATCGAACAACCTCTCGGCGGCCGCGTAGGGTTGCGCTAATTCAAAGCGAACGGTGTAGTCGTCCAGTTTCGCGACGGTGATCGGTTTTCCGCCAACGACGAGCAAATCGCGCTGCGAGGAATCAACTTTTTCGTCGAGGTAAACCTGGAAACTGAAGAGGACATCGTCCGCGTTGAACGGCTGTCCGTCGGAGAAGCGCAAGCCGCGGCGAAGCTGCAACGTGTATTGCTTGCCGTCGCGGGAAACGCGCCAGGACTTTGCCAGTGCGGGTCCGGTCTTCAAGGACGAGCGATTGATATGAATCAGATCGGCGGTGAGGCAGCGAATCACGTCACGAGATGGTTCGTCCTCAGCGAGAGCGGGATTTAGAGTCTTTGGCTCGGAGCGCAGGGCAACGGCGAGTCGGCCGCCGGCGTGACCGGGAGCGTTGTCCGTAATCATTCGCTCTTCAGTAGGGCCCGACGCGGCCGTTCGCCCTTCGTTCGCTTGCCCAGGCGCAGCCGGTGCGAAGGAGCACGCAAACGCGATGCCCAAAACCAGGGCGACACGCTGTTTCCTGAGAGGGACCTTGGCCATATCTCGAATTCTTACAAAGAATTAGTGGTTTTCACAGCGGCACCGATTTGTGAAGTTCCTGCAGCGCATCGGCTGCCGTGTAGAAAACCAGGAACAGGGGAATCAGCAGGAGCGCCGGCAGGAACATCCACCAGTAAGAGGAAAGAACTGAATATTGCTGCAGCGAAGATAGCAGCGCGCCCCAGCTAGGCATGGGTTCGCCCACGCCCAGGCCGAGGAAAGTCAGCGTGACTTCGGCCAGCACGTACTGAGGAATCAGCAGCGTCATCTGCGTGAGCAGCACGCCGTAGGTTTGAGGCAACACGTGCTTGCGCAGGAGATACGCGTCCGATGCGCCGAAGCCGCGGGCTGCAGTTACGAAATTGCGTTGCTTGGCGCTGAGCACCACGCCGCGAATCAGCCGGGCAGGTCGCGCCCAACCGATCAGTCCCATGATTGCTACGAGCAGCAGGAAGACTTGCCATTGGGAAATGCGCAGGGGCAGCGCGGCTCGTACGGCAAACAACAGGTAGAGCCAGGGCAGCGCCAGGAATAATTCGCTGCCGCGCATGAGAATCTCGTCGATCCAGCCGCCGTAGTATCCCGCGATTCCGCCAACGATTGTTCCCAACGAGACCGAGAATAGCGCGGCAATCAGCCCGGCGAGCATGGAAATCTGGCCGCCGTAGAGAAAGCGCGAGAATTGATCGCGTCCGTAGGCGTCCGAGCCCATCAGCAGAATTTGGCCGGGATCGTCCACGCCGAAGAGGTGTACGTTTGATGTAAACAGGCCCGCGATTTTGTAGTGCGAGCCGCGAACGAAGAAATGGATCGGATATGGGCGCTGAGTATTTGCGTCGCTCGGAGTTGCCTCTTGGCTGGCATCCTGCGCGCTGTAGATAAAGGGGCGAGCGTGAAACTTGCCTTGGGCATCCACGAAATGAAGTGCGCTTGGCGGCGCGAACGGCATTTCACGGTTTTGCGCCGCGAAATCATACGGGACAAAAAAGCCCGCGAATAGGACAAGGCAATAGAATCCTGCGAGAAAGACGAGGGCGGCGGCGAGTTTGCGGCGGTGCGTCAATGCATCACTCCATTCGAATCCGAGGATCAGCGGCGAAAAGCAGCATATCGGCGAATAAATTTCCCGCCACCAGGAACACCGACGAGAGCATCACCGTGCCCACCACGACGTAGGTGTCCTTCGACAGAATCGCGTCCACCAGCAATGGGCCGATGCCCGGCCAGCTCAGAATCACTTCCACCAGCAGCCCGGCGCTGAGCATGGTCGCAATCGAAAATCCCAACAGCGAAATCAGAGGATTGGCTGCTACCGGCAGCGCATAACGAAGCAGCACGCGGCGTTCGGCGATTCCATGGGCGCGGGCGGCGCGAATGAACGGGGAATCCAGAACTTCGATCATCGCCGAGCGAATGTGGCGGACTAGCGGCGGCAAAGTCGCGAGCGCGAGGCCCAGCGATGGCAGCAGCAGATGATTCGCAAGATCTTTTACCTTGCTCCAGAAATTTAGATCGTTGAATTCCGCCGAAATCATTCCACCAGTCGGAAACCAGCCCGTGCGCACGGCGAGAAGCAGCAAAGCAAGGAACAAAACGAGGTCCGGCACGGTGAGGAGCGTGGACGTCATGACGCCGCCCATGCGATCGCCCCACTCTCCGCGGTGTGCCGCGCTCCAAATTCCGAGCGGAATTGCCAGGAGCCAAGCCAGCAGCGTTGCCGTCCCGGTCAAAAGCAGGGTATTGCGCGCGCGAAGTGCAAGTAGCGGAGCGACCGGGCTGTTGTAGGCGAACGAGGTGCCGAGGTCGCCCTTCAGCACAGAATGAAGCCAGCTTCCATAGCGTACGGGCAGCGGTTTATCGAGGCCATACTGCGAGCGCAACGCTTCCACAGTGCGAGACGAGATCTGCGGGTTTAATTGCAGCGAAGAGAAAAAATCCCCAGGCGCGAGTTGCAGAAGCGCGAACGAAAAAACGGAAATTCCAAGAAGGAGGAGAACCGCGTGCGCCAGGCGTCGAGCGAAATATCTCATGGCGGCCGTTTAGGCGGAACGCTCCCGCAAAATGGATTCCACGGAATGAACAGTAGCGAGAAGTTCGCGGGTGTGGAAATGCGCGGGATGCGCGAACAGCTCCCGTGTCTTCTTCTGCTCCACAATGCGGCCCTGATACATGACCACGACTTCGTCAGCAAATTGCGAAACCAGGCGCAGATCGTGCGAGACGTAGAGATAGGCGAGTGAGCGCACCGCCTGCAGATCCGCGAGCAGCTGTAGGATCAGATCGCGATTCAGTGCGTCGAGAGCCGACAAGGATTCATCGAGGACAAGAACATCAGGCTCAAGCGCGAGGGCCCTGGCGATTGCCAACCTTTGCCTCTGGCCGCCACTGAACTCGAATGGCCGTTTCTGCGCCGCGGCGGGCCCCAGTCCCACTTGGTCCATCAGTTGCAGCGCTCGTTCATGGCGTTCTTTTTTCGTGCTCACATTTTGGATCGCAAGCGGTTCGGCGATCGTTTCGCACGCGGTCAATTGAGGATTGAGCGCGGACGCCGGGTCCTGAAAGATCAACTGAATTCGGCGGCGAATCGGGAAAAGCCCTTTCGTATCGAGCGCCAGCAAATCCGTGCCGTCGAGCGCGATGGTGCCCTCGCTGGGACGTTCGAGCAGCGCAATACAACGCGCCAAAGTAGATTTTCCGGCACCTGATTCGCCGACCAGGGCCAGGGTTCTCCCTCGAAATAGTTGAAGGGTCACATTTTCAAACGCATTGACGCTAAATTGCTGGCGCGAGAAATTGCGCCGCTGGACGAATTGCTTACACAGACCCGTAACGCGCAGCAACGGCTGAGACGGGTTCGAACTTGGATTCGCGTGCGGTCCTGAATGTGCCGGGATCATCTACGTGACCATCTCCAGATCCAAATCCCGCGCAAAATCTGCGAGCGAATTGGTGCGCAGCATCGCTCTGGTGAGCTCGTGGGATGGATTGCGGTAGAGTTGCTCGAATGGGCCCTGTTCGACGATACGGCCATCGGCCATCACCATGAGGCGGTCCGCGAGGAATGCCTGCACTTCCGGCGTGTGGCTGATCAGCAAAATTGCGATGCTCGAATCGCGTTTTAGCTGACGCAAGAGTGTGAGCAATTCACTCTGGCTGCGCGCATCGAGCGACGCCGTTGGCTCGTCCGCGATGACCAAGGCAGGCTCACACGCGAGTGCCTGCGCGAGCACAACGCGCTGGCGTTGGCCTCCGCTCAATTGATGCGGGTACGCCGAAAAAATCCGCTGCCTGGCAGGAAGTCCGACGCGAGCGAGCGCTGCCTCCGCTTCGGCGCGGCATTGTTTCCAGCTGCATCGTTTGTGCGCGTGAATTACTTCCGCGACTTGGTGGCCCACTCGCATCACGGGATTCAACGCAATCTCCGGTTCCTGGAACACCATCGAAATTCCCGCACCGCGCAAAGCTCGCAAGGCACACTGATCCATGGAGGGCAATTCTTGCCCCCGAAATTGCACTGAGCCGGAAATTTGCGCCTGCTGATCAGACAGCAGGCCGAGCAATGCGAGCGCTGCGCTGGTTTTCCCGCATCCGGATTCGCCCATCAGGCCCAACACCTCGCCTCGCGCGATCTCGAAACTCACGCCCGCGACCGCTTGGCGCAGCTTCGCGTCAGCGCCGCGGTACGAGACGCTGAGGTCCTTCACTTGGAGCAGGTTTGCGATCAACTCAAAGTCCCTTTTGATGCGGCGATTGTCAGTCGCAAGAATGCGTGTCTGTCGACACGAAGTCTCGCGGACCGATCCGCGAATGCCGAACGAACGCCATCCGAGCGGTTCAAAGTGAAACTAATTGTTGAACATCTAACGGTAAGAGCGCGCTTCGCGCATGTCGATAGGTCGGCGGTTGCAGCGCGCCCTGTAAGCTAATGGTACGGAAGTACTAACGCAGCAAGAGGACCCGCGCGGACTCAGGGTCCACGTCAGTCTCCTCTCATTGGTCTTGTGCGGTGTTTTCATGGTATACCAGCGCCAATCGAATTAACAGATTCCGGACTAACGACGGAATTCCTACAAGGAAGGTGCGTCATGCCAGTAGAAGAAAATGTTACCCTGATGCAGCGGTGGTTCAACGAAGTGTGGAACCAGGGGCGCGTCCAGACGATCTATGACTTGATGGACGAAAATGCAATCGCTACCGGACAAGACCAGCCGGGCGTGGAAATTCATGGACCTGGCGATTTTGTGAAGCTATTCAATCGTCTCCACGGCGCGTTTCCGGATATAAAGGTCACCGTCGAAGATGCCTTCGGAGCCGGGGACAGGGTCGTCGTTCGCTGGTCCGCCGCGATGACTCATACCGGCGATCATCTTGGGGTTCCTGCGACGAACAAGAGCGTTCGGGTGACGGGCATCACGATCGCGCAGATCCAGAACGGCAAGATTATTCGCGGTTGGGACAATTGGGACCAGTTGGCCCTGGCCGAGCAGCTCGCAGCTACCCGCGCAGCTCACTAGAAGTGCAAGCGCCGCGCTGCCGCTAAAATATCAGATCTGAAATCACCAGTACAATCACGGCCAGCAGGGTGCCGGCCGCAACAGCGAACAAAAACCAATCGAACCGTGGACGCGGCCTCGGCAGTCCCAGCATATGTACCGACGGGTCTGGCTGGAAGGCTACCTGCGACCGAAGGTGTGTCGCGCGCGGCATGAATAAATCATACAGAGGATCGAGATACATAGGAGGGTATGTGCCGAAACAGTACATATCAGATGCGACGCGCGCTCACCGGGCGCAGGCTAAGAATGGGCAAGACTCACCTACAAACTCGACGAACTTTGCTATTTACAATGCCTGCAGCGGTTCTATTGGGTCCGTATTTCAAACGGCAGGATCGCAGGAGATCAAATCGTGTGGATTGGTCTGTGCGTTCGGACTCACCCTTTACAAAACGTTCCGGAGACATGGTTTACAACTCCTGGCTGGACTAGTCCAGCCAGGAGTTGCCGATGCCATGGAAGGAACGGTCGATCGTGGAAGAACGCATGCGA